>Ga0075276_10000301_pt1 | contig 13776 bp, 15 predicted proteins | sample SF_Rice_5C_80N_4_FD_69770 | JGI IMG/M metagenome (GOLD analysis project Ga0075276, IMG submission 69770) | Rice paddy soil microbial communities from Twitchell Island, California, USA - SF_Rice_5C_80N_405 | ecosystem: Environmental > Terrestrial > Soil > Paddy field/soil | place: USA: Twitchell... | reverse complement strand
CATCATGCTGTGCACGGTGTGCGCACTGCTGGTGTGCGTGGTGATCGTGGCGCTGTTCGCGGGTGCGGAAATGGGGCGCGATCCGTCACTGCTGATCGCGGTGGCGTTCACGACCGCCATGCTCGCGCTGGTGGCGGGACTGGTGTGCTTCCTGCGCGAGATCGCGCTGGCCACGGGAGTGATTTCCCGGGCGGGCTGAAGACGGGCGGGTTGTGGATTAGAATAGGCGGGTAACAACTGGAAGGAAGCGAAAAAGATGCATGCATTCGACGTAAGCGAAGCCGATTTCGAGGAAAAAGTGGTCGCCGCCTCGCACGGCCGGCCGGTGGTGATCGACTTCTGGGCGCCATGGTGCGCCCCGTGCAAGGTGCTCAAACCCGTGCTGGAGAAGCTGGCGGAGGAATTCGGCGGCAAGTTCTTGCTGGCCAAGGTGAACTCGGACGAGAATCCTGAACTCGCGGCGCGCTACGGCGTGCGCGGCATCCCGGCGGTGAAGGCGATGGCGGCGGGCAAGATCGTGAACGAGTTTAGCGGCGCGCTGCCGGAGGGCGCGGTACGCGAGTGGCTGGGCAAGATCATTCCCAGTGCTGCCGAAGACATGCGCACGCTGGCGCGGCAGCGCATGACCGAGGGCGATCTCGAGGGCGCGCTGGCGCAGCTCGCCGAGGCCTCCGAGGCCGACCCGAATAACGAATGGGTGCGCGTGGACGCGGCCGAGATCCTGCTGCTGCAGGACAATGCGGTGGACGCGCGGGCCCTGCTCGAGAGCCTGAAGGACGTGGATGTGGTGAAGGACAATCGCGTGGCGCAGCTCCTGGCGCAGGCGCGGCTGGCCCAGGCGGGGACCGACAGCGGCAGCGAGAAAGCGCTGTCCCGCGCGATCGAGATCAATGAGAATGACCTCGAGGCCAGGCTCAGACTGGGCAAGCTGCTGGTTGCCTCCAACCGGCTGGAAGAGGGTATGGACCAGTTGCTGGAGATCGTGAAGCGGGACCGCAATTTCCGCGACGACATCGGCCGCAAGACCCTGCTCGACGTCTTCAACCTGCTGGGCGGCCGGGGTCCGCTGGTGACGGAATATCGCCGCAAGCTGGCCAGCGTGCTGTCGAGCTGAACGAGCCGGCGGACTGCTGCGCCGGCAGGGTTTTTGGTACCATGCAAGCGGCAATCATGCCGCGTGATTTGTGAAGGGAGGCGTTATGCACGTGGGGTTATGGATTTTCATCGCGATCGTCGTGGGGCTGGTGGTTGGGGTCGTTTCCATCTACAACGGCATGGTCACGCTGCGCAACCGCTACAAGAATGCCTATGCGCAGATCGACGTGCAGTTGAAGCGCCGTTACGACCTGATCCCCAACCTGGTGGAGACGGCCAAGGGCTACATCAAGCACGAGCGCGAGACCCTGGAGGCGGTAACCAGGGCGCGCAACATCGCCGTGGCAGCCGCGCAGGCCGCGGGGGCCAATCCCGGAGACCCCGACGCCATGCACCAGCTGTCGCAGGCAGAAGGCAACCTGACCGGCGTGCTGGGACGGCTGCTAGCAGTTTCCGAATCTTATCCCGATCTCAAGGCCAACCAGAACATGCTGGCCTTGCAGGAGGAACTGACCAGCACCGAGAACAAGGTGGCCTTTGCGCGCCAGGGCTACAACGACTCGGTGATGGCGTACAACACCGGCCGCGAAGTGTTCCCCAACAACATCTTGTGCAACCTGTTCAGCTTCGGCCCGGCCGAGCTGCTGCAGGCCACCGAATCGGCGGAAGAGCGCAAGGCGCCCCAGGTAAAGTTCTGACCGTTTTTCCGGCGCGGCGGGCATGGCCATGAACTTTTTCGAGCACCAGGACGCCGCGCGGCGCAAGACGCGGCGCATGGTTGTGCTGTTCGTGCTCGCGGTCATCGGGGTGGTGGCGGCGGTGGATCTGGCCATCGCTTTGGGCTGGCTGTACCTCACGCACAGCCAGCACCGCGGCTATGGTTATGCCGAAGCGGGGGGCTGGTCGCTCTCCGCCATTCCTGCGTCGGTCCTGGTCTGGGGCGCGGTCGTCACCCTGTTCGTCATTCTGGGCGAGAGCCTGCGCCAGACGCTCAGTCTGCGCGAGGGCGGGCGCGCCGTCGCCGACGCCTTCGGCGCGCGGCGCGTCGATCCCGACACCCATGATGCCAAGGAGCGCCAACTGCTCAATGTGGTCGAGGAAATGGCCATCGCGTCCGGCGTGCGCGTGCCCGCAGTCTACGTCCTCGACGACGAAGAGGGGCTGAATGCCTTCGCCGCCGGGCACAGCGTGTCGGATTCCATAGTCGCCGTCACCCGCGGCCTGCTGGACACGCTCAACCGCGACGAGCTGCAGGGCGTGATCGGCCACGAATTCAGCCACATCCTCAATGGCGACATGGCGCTCAACATCCGCCTCATCGGCGTGCTGGCGGGCATCGTCGCCATCGGCTCGATAGGCTTTTTCCTCATGCGCGTCAGTTCCAACCGCAACTCGCGCAACGGCGCGCCGCTGCTGTTCGCCGGGCTGGCGCTGGTGATCATCGGCTATACCGGCCTGTTCTTCGCGCGCCTGATCAAGGCCGCGGTTTCGCGCGAGCGCGAATTTCTGGCCGATGCCTCCAGCGTGCAGTTCACGCGCAACCCGGAGGGAATTGCGGGCGCGCTGGAAAAGCTGCGCACCGCGCCGAGCGGCGCGCTCATCCACAACCGCTACGCCGAGGAAGCTTCCCACATGTTCTTCGGCCAGAGCATACAGCCCTGGTTTTCCGGGCTGTTCGACACCCATCCCCCGCTTGAGGCGCGCATCGAGCGCATCTACCCCGGCTTTGAGCTCAGCCACCGCGCGCGTGCGCGCATCGCCGCGCGCAGCGCCGAGGCCCAGGGCAGCGCCAGGGAGACAGGCCCGCCGCCGCCCCAGGCTACGCCGCTGCCTTACGCCGATATTCCCGCCATGCCGGAGGGTCTGCTGGGCGGCGCGGTCATCCTGGGCCTGGCTGGCGCCGAAACCACGCGCGCCGCCAGCCCGGCAGTGGAGGTGAAGGCCCATTCGGCACAGATGGCGGACCTCGTGGGCACGGCGGGCAAGGTGGAGGTGGCGCACCGCCTGCTGGCATCGTTGCCGGACGGGTTGCGCGCACGCGTGCACCGGCCGGACGATGCCTGTGCCATGGTGGTCGCGCTGATGCTGGCGTCCAGGGAAGAAGTGCGCGCCGCGCAATTGGTCGCCGCGCGCGCGGCCGGCGCGGCGTTGGCGGAGACCGCCCTGGAGCTGGAGGCGCATACCCGCACCCTGGCTCCCCAGCTGCGTCTGCCGCTCATTGATCTTGCGCTGCCCGCGATCAAGGCGGCCGCACCCGAGGCGCAGCGCCGGTTCCTCGACGTGCTGGAGGCCGTGATCCATGCCGATCGCCGCGTGTCGCCACACGAATTCGTCGTGCTGGCCCTGGTGCGCTTCCAGATGCACGCGGGCCACGGGCATCCACCCGTGAAATTCAACACCCTGGAAGCCGTGCGCGACGAGGTGCTGGGGCTGCTATCGCTGGTGGCCGAAGCCGGCTGCTTCGCGCAGGACAAGGCGGAACGGCAACGCGAATTCGAGGCCGCGTTCGATGCGGGTGCGGCCAAGCTGAAGCTGGACCATGCCGTGCCCGCCGCCTGGGCGAATTTCAGCATGGAGCAGGGCGAACGCATGCTGGGCCGGCTGCGCCTGCTGGCGCCGCTGAAAAAGGCGGTGGTGGTGCAGGCGCTGTTTGCCGCCATCCTCGCCGACCACAAGATACGCGTGATCGAGGCCGAGCTGATGCGGGTGGTGTGCGCGGTGCTGGATTGCCCGCTGCCGCCGCTGTTCGACGATTTCGATTCCGGAAAAATAGCCGGATAGGGGCGGCGCCGCGCCGCCGGGTGTATCATTCAACGAGGTGTAATCCAGGAGTACAGCCATGACCAAGCAAGTCCAGGAAGCCTACATTGTCGCCGCGACCCGCACGCCGGTGGGCAAGGCGCCGCGCGGCATGTTCCGCGGCACCCGGCCGGACGATCTGTTGTCGCACGTGCTGAAGGCCGTGCTGGCGCAGGCGCCTTCGCTGGACCCCGCGCAGATCGGCGATGTCATTGCCGGCTGCGCCATGCCCGAGGCCGAACAAGGGATGAACGTCGCGCGCCTTGCGCTGCTCCTGGCCGGGCTGCCGGACAGCGTGCCGGGCGTCACCGTGAACCGTTTCTGTTCCTCCGGTCTGCAGGCCGTGGCGATGGCGGCGGACCGCATCCGTCTGGGCGAGGCCGAGGTGATGATCGCCGCGGGCACCGAGAGCATGAGCATGGTGCCGATGATGGGGAACAAGGTGGCATTCAATCCCGAAATCTTTGCGCACGACGAGCGCTACGGCATCGCCTACGGCATGGGGCTCACAGCGGAAAAGGTCGCCGAGCGCTGGAAGGTCTCGCGCGAGGCCCAGGACGCTTTCGCCCTGCAGAGCCACGAGCGGGCGATTGCCGCGATCAGGAACGGCGAGTTCAAAGACGAGATCACGCCCTATCCCATCGTGGAGCGCACGGCGGATCTGGATGCGCGCACTGTCCGCGAGCGCGCCCGCGAGGCCGCGCAGGACGAAGGTCCGCGCGCCGACACCTCGCTGGAGGCGCTGGCCAGGCTGCGTCCCGTCTTCGCCCAGAAGGGCTCGGTGACCGCGGGCAACAGTTCGCAGATGTCGGATGGCGCGGGTGCTGTGCTGCTGTGCTCCGAATCGGCGCTCAAACGCTACAACCTCACCCCCATCGGCAAGTTTCTCGGTTTTTCCGTGGCGGGCGTGCCGCCGGAGATCATGGGGATCGGCCCCAAGGAAGCCATCCCGCGCGCGCTCAAACAGACCGGCCTCAGGCTGGACGACATGGGCTGGATCGAGCTGAACGAGGCCTTTGCCGCGCAGTCGCTGGCGGTGATCCAGGATGTGGGGCTGGACCCTGCCCGCGTCAACCCGCTGGGCGGCGCGATTGCGCTGGGCCATCCGCTGGGCGCGACCGGGGCCATCCGCACCGCCACGCTGCTGCACGGGCTGCGCCGGCGCAAGGAAAAATACGGCATGGTGACCATGTGCATAGGCACCGGCATGGGCGCGGCGGGCATCTTCGAGGCGCTCTGACGGAAGGCGGCGCGTGAACATGCAAATCACCTTGCGGATGAAGGCGCTGATCGCCGTGCTGTTCCTCAGCCTGGCCGCGCACGCGGGAGCGGTCACCATCGCGGGCAAGACGCTGGCCGACAAGGCGGAGGTCGGCGGGCAGCCGCTGCTGCTCAATGGCGCTGGTATGCGCAGCATCTTCTTCTTCAGGGTGTATATCGGCGCGCTTTACCTGCGCCAGCCGCTGACCGCGCCCGAGGCTGTGCTGGCCGACACCGGACCCAAACGCATCGAGCTCTACATCATGCGCCATGTGGGTGCCGACGAGTTCATGGACGCGTTCAACAAGGCGATCACCAACAACCAGACGCCGCAGGAGTTGCAGGCGATCTCGGCCAGACTTGCGCAGTTTGGCCGGGTGTTTCGCGCCGTGGGCGCCGTGGACGAGGACACGGTCATCCTGCTCGACTACCTGCCCCAGCCTGGCGTAACCGTGCTGACCATCAACGGCCGGGAACGCATGCGTATCCCGGGCGCGGACTTCTATGCGGCGCTGCTGAAGATCTGGCTGGGCAGCAATCCGGCGCAGGAATCGCTCAAGAAAGCGATGCTCGGTCAATGAGCGCGGCGCGCGCGGCGCCGCGGAATGCCAGTAATGGTTTTGCGGCGGCAAAAAAAGCCGCTACACTTCCCGCTGCGCCCACCGGCGCATTTTTTTGACGACCCATAAACTCACACGAACGACGAACCATGCCTGACAACGGCTTGCCAATGAGATTGATGGCGCACACCGCGGCGGACCTGAACGCCGATTGCCATTCCGCGCCGGTAGACCGCGCCGCGCTGGAAGAAGCGCTGCGGCGCGAGGGGCAGGATGTCTGGCAGGCCGCCGCTGCCCAGCCGCACCTTTTTTCCAGCACCGGCTATTTCATCAGCGCCGCGCAACTGGCGCAGATGCAGGACGTGGTGGCCGCAGTGGACGCCATCGTGCAGCTGCCCGGCTGGGAAGCGCCGGAGGATGCGCCGGATGCCGGGGCACTGCGTGCGCGCGGCGTGTTCTACGGCTACGATTTCCACCTCAATGCAGAGGGCGCGCACCTCATCGAGATCAACACCAATGCGGGCGGCGGTTTCCTGAACGCCGCGCTGTCGCAGAGCCAGCAGTCCGTGCGCGTGGCGGGTGAACCGCCGGTGACGGACGATTTCGAGCAGGTTTTCGTCGAGATGTTCCGCAACGAATGGCGCATCGAGCGGGGCGATGCGCCGCTGCAGACGGTGCTCATCATCGATGAAAAACCGGCCGGGCAATACCTCTACGCCGACTTCCTCATCGCGCAGCGCATGCTGGAACGCGCCGGCATCAAGGCCATCATCGCCGACCCCGGCGAGTGCGAGGCCAGCCTGAGCGCCGAAGACGGCGCGGTGTACTGCGGCAGCACGCGGATCGACCTCATCTACAACCGCCTGACCGATTTCACGCTGGAGCGCCATCCCGCGCTGCTCGCCGCTTGGCGCCAGCGGCGGGTGGTGCTTACGCCGCATCCCTCCAACCATGCGCGCTACGCCGACAAGCGCAACCTCGTGCGTCTGAGCGACCCCGCCGCCCTGCGCGCCATCGGCGCGGAAAAGACAGCCATCGCCACGCTGCGCGCGGGGCTGCCGGAGACGCGCGTGGTTAGCGCCGACCAGCGCGATGACTGGTGGGCCTCACGCAAGCAGTGGTTCTTCAAGCCCGGGGGCGGCTACGGCGCCAAGGGCACTTATCGCGGGGCGAACATCACGCGCCGCGTCTTTGACGACATCATGCACCACGATGACTACGTCGCCCAGAAGCTGGCGCCGCCCGGCGAGCGCATGGTATGCGCGGAAGGCGCCGAACCCGCGCCGTACAAGGCGGATGTGCGGTGCTATGTGTATGAAGGCAGGATACAGCTCGTGGTTGCGCGCCTGTACCAGGGGCAGACCACCAATTTCCGCACGCCGGGCGGCGGCTTCGCGCTGGTGCGGGTTGCCTGAGGCGCATCCGCTCCAGAGGTTCAGTACGGCGTGCCGTCCTTATGGGTGAAACGCCACTTGCCGTCTACGAGCGCGGCCTGCAAATCGTCGTCCGGATAACCGGCGCTGTCGCCGGGCGCGCGGTCGCCCACCTCCAGATACACCACGTCCTCGCCTGAGCGGTTCGCCAACTGGTGCGCGTTGCCCGTGCCCGCCTTGAATCCGGCGCACATGCCGGGCGCAAGCGGCGTCTCGCCTGCGTCAGTGATCAGCGTGGGGTGTCCCTGCAAAATGTAGATGAATTCGTCCTGCCGGGTGTGCGCATGGCGCAGGGCCGAGACCGCGCCGGGCGCGAGCCGCGTGAGGTTCACCCCGAAATTCGTCAACCCGAAGAGGTCGCCCAGCGGATGCTTGGTGCGTCCCGCCATGCGCTTGGCAAACTGCTCCGGGTAAACCGAAGGGCGCACGCGCGGCGGGGCGTCCGCCGCCGCGATGGCCGCGGGAGACTTCGCTTTGGATCCGGATGTGGTCACGCCGTGCGTGTCATTGGCACTTCGTCTCGGTCGCCACGCCGTTCTTGAACACGACATGGCAGTCGCCGTCCGTGCGGCCGCCGCCCATGTCGACGTTGACGTATTCCCACCAGATGCTGTCGCCCGCGTTGGTCGTGGACGAGGGGCTGCCGATCTTGTCCTCTACCTGGTCCTGGTTCAGGCCGATCACGCCTTTCACCTGCTGAGCGGTCAGCTTGGGGCCGGAATGGCACCCACCCAGCATGAGTGCGGCGAAGAGAGCGAGTATGGAAAAGCGGATCGTGTTCATGGCGGGCTCCTGAATCATTGGCAAAACGCCATATTAAAGCAAGCCGGGCGCGCGCGGAAGTCCGGCGCGGCCCGCCAACCCGCGGCGCATCGGGTACAATGCGCCCATGAACATATTGCCGTTAGTCTCGATAGGGGCGGGGGCGATGGCCGGGGCCTGCCTGCGCTGGGGCCTGGGCCTGTGGCTCAATCCGCTGCTGCCGCAGTTGCCGCTGGGCACGCTGGCCGCCAACCTGGCGGGCGGCTACCTCATCGGCCTGGCGATTGCATTCTTCGAGCTGCACCAGGGGCTGGCGCCGGAATACCGGCTGCTCGTCATCACCGGCTTCCTCGGCGCGTTGACGACCTTTTCCACCTTCTCCGCGGAAACGGTCACCGCGCTCATGCGCGGGCAATACGCCTGGGGCCTGGGCATCATAGCCGCCCACCTCACGGGTTCGCTGCTGATGACCGTGGCGGGCATTCACACCATGAAATGGCTGCATCAGTAAAGGGAGGCGATATGCGCACCGTCTATCTCAAGTTCTACGTCACCGAAAAGCAGCGCCACGAGGGCACCCTGCTGCACGACTGGCTGCTGGAACAGGCCAAGCAGCACGGCATCCCGGGCGGCTCTGCATTCCGCGCCATCGCGGGCTACGGCCGCCACGGCCACATGCACGAAGAGACCTTCTTCGAACTGGCGGGCGAGCTGCCGGTGCAGGTGGAATTCGTCCTGCCCGCGGAAAAGGCCGATGCCTTCCTCAACGCGCTGCGGCGTTCGCGGCTCAACCTCTTCTACGTGAAGTACGACGTCGAATCCGGCGCGCTGTAGGCTGCCGCGCAGCTACTTCGCGTCGTCCGGCGGGTCCGGTTGCGGATCGGCCTGCATCTGCACTTTCGCTCGCCGCCTGCCCCAGAAATACCAGGTGTAAACGATGATCAGCAGCCCCCAGTCCGGGAAGAAGATATAGGGCCGGCTCCACGGTATGCCGTTGACGTGGAAATCCGAGAGCGGCCACAGGAAGTGCGTGGGAAAGAAGGCATTGCTGTGGAAAGGAATGTCCATGCACACATGCAGCCCCCAGGCCAGCATCTCGATCATGGGTTTTCCGCGTATTGCCCACACCAGGCCGAAGACCAGGGCGAACACCACCAGGCTGTGGGTCACGTGGTAGACCGAGTGCACATACTCGGGAATCGTCGCCAGCGCCGGCTTGTGGCCGAGATGGGAGAAGAAGCCCGTGCCCTGGGTCAGCAGCCGCTTCGCCATGAACGGCCCGAAGGCGATCACGTCCGGCGCCATGCCGATGGCGAGCGCCGTCCAGAAGCTCCTGCGGCTGCGCCGCCCGAAGGCGATGCCGCCCCACAATCCATGCGAAAAGACATCCATGGCGACACGATAATCCGGGCGGCCGAACTTCTCAAGCCATGGCGCAAGAAATCATGCGGGCCGCCGCTGCACCGCCCGGGTGCTTGCCGCCCGTCTCCGCTTAGGGCAAGATGCACCCTCCTCAATTACGGATACCGGGCAAGAGTATAGACATGGGCGCGCAGTGGAAATCGAAACACAAGGAAATCGCGGCGAATGCGAAGGGCAAGATCTTCGGCAAGCTGGCGAAAGAGATCATGGTCGCCGCGCGCGGCGGCGCCGACCCCGCATCCAACTCGCGCCTGCGTCTGGTGGTCGAGCAGGCCAAGAAGGCCTCCATGCCCAAGGACACGCTGGATCGCGCCATCAAGAAGGGCGCGGGCCTGCTGGACGGCGGCGCGCACCTCGAGCGCCTGGTGTATGAGGGCTTCGCCCCGCATCGCGTGCCGGTCATCGTCGAATGCCTGTCCGACAACGTAAACCGTACCAAGTCCAGCATGAACGTGCTGTTCCGCAAGGGCCAGCTCGGCGCGGAAGGCTCCGTCTCCTGGGATTTCGACTACCAGGGCCTGATCGAAGCCGCCCCTGCCAGCAAGGACGCCGATCCCGAACTCGCGGCCATCGAGGCGGGCGCGCAGGATTTCGAGCCCTCCGAGGAAGGCGCGACCCTCTTCATCACCGACGCCACCGACCTCGATGCGGTCTGCCGCGCCCTGCCTGCGCAGGGTTTTACCGTGCAATCGGCCCAGCTTGGCTACCGCGCGAAGAACCCCGTCACCACGCTCAGCGATGCCGAGCGCGAGGAAGTGGAAGCATTTCTCGAGGCGATGGATGCGGATGAAGATGTGCAGAACGTCTACGTCGCCCTGTGATTTGACGCGCGACATTCCAGCCCTTATAGTGCCGTTCATGCAATCGCAACGCGCACAATCTGTAATCGTCACCAAACGACTGTGGCGGGCAGCCAAACTGCCCCTGCCGCAGCCGGTCGCGTTCGCTTAATCGAATCACCAACCGGGCACTGCGGGTCTGAACCGCACTGCCCGAGTCCATGGCCAAAGCGCCCCGGCCCCAGTGCCAAAAGCCCCGCAAAGCCCACGATAAAAGGGTCTAGCCATGCCAGAACATACCGCCGCCATATCCATGAACCGAGATGCCACGCTGGGCGTCATTTTCGCCCTGCTTGCCGCCATCGGCTTTTCCGCCAAGGCCATCTTCGTCAAGCTGGCCTATCGCGATGTCAGCGTGGACGCCATCACCTTCCTCGTCCTGCGCATGGCCTTCTCCGTTCCCTTCTTCATCGGCGTCGCGCTGTGGTTTCGCTATCGCCGCGCCGCGCCGATCAGCGGCCGCGACAAGCTCCTCGTGCTGGGCCTGGGCCTGATCGGCTATTACCTTTCCAGCCTGTTCGACTTCATGGGCCTCGCCTACATCACCGCCGGGCTGGAGCGGCTCGTGCTGTTCCTGTATCCCACCTTCACCGTCATCCTCATGGCGCTGGTCTACAAAAAGCCCATAGGCCGCCGCACGCTCGCCGCCATGGCGCTGTGCTATCTCGGCATCGTCCTCGTCTTCGTGCATGAGGCGGGCGTGAAGCAGGGCGGCAACCTCGCCCTGGGCGCCTCGCTGGTGTTCGCCGCCACGCTCACCTATTCCACCTACCTGGTGGGCGCGGGCCACGCCATCGCCCGCATCGGCGCCACCCGCTTCACCGCCTATGCCATGATCGTGGCCAGCGCCGCCGCCTTCGTGCAATTCGCGCTCACCCGCCACCTGTCCGCGCTTGAGGTTCCGGCGCATGTCTACGGGCTTTCCATCGGCGTCGCGCTCTTCTCCACCGTGCTGCCTGCCTTTGCGCTGGGCTGGGCCATCCGCCACATCGGCTCGGGCAGCGCCTCGCTCATCGGCGCCATCGGCCCCGTGAGCACCATCTACATGGCCTACCTTTTCCTGGGCGAAAAGCTCTCACCGATCCAGATCTTCGGCTCGGCGCTGGTGCTGGTCGGGGTGCTGATCGTCAGCCTGAACAGCAAAAAGGGCTGAAAAAACTACTGCGGCGGGGCGAGGCGTGCGGCCATGCCATCAGGGAAAAAAGCGCCGTGCGGGGAGAGTGTCACCGCTTCGCCAGGGCGTTGACGAGGTCGCGCTTGTGCTCCTCTTCCTGGACCAGAATATCCTCCAGCACCCGGCGCAGGCCGTATTCCCGCAGCCCTTCCGCCTGCGCGATGCGCTCCTTGTAGCGCTCGATAGCGCGGTTCTCGCCGGCGAGATCCTGCTTGAGCATCTCCACGTTGTCCGGCGAAATCTCGCGCAGCTCGACTTCCACGGTCGGCACGCCGCCGAGGAAATCGATCTGCTCCGCAATCATCACCGCATGCTGCATTTCCTGCTGCGCGTGGATCAGCAGCTCCTTCTGGATGGAATCGAACTCCGCGCCGTGGAGGGTGGCCGCGTGCTGGGTATACTGGACGGCCGCCGCATATTCCCACTCTAGATCGAGGTTGAGCTCAACCAGCAGTTGTTCCCTGGGGGTGTTCGTCATGTGCCGTCTCCTGTCGGTGGGTGATAGCGGCGCGGGCGCCGGGCGCAAGGGGCCGCGCCTCAGGTCTTCGCCAAGGCGTTGACGAGGTCGCGCTTGTGCGCCTCTTCCTGGATCAGAATGTCCTCCAGAACCCGGCGCAGGCCGTATTCGCGGAGTGACTCGGCCTGGCTGATGCGCTCCTTGTAGCGCTTGATGGCGCGGTTCTCGCCGGCGAGATGCTGCCTGAGCATCTCCACGGTATCCGGGGGAATCTCGCGCGGCTCGGCCTTGATGGCCGGAACGCCGCCCAGGGCATCGATCTGGTTCGAGAGCATCGCTGCGTGATCCATTTCCTGCTGCGCGTGGACGAGGAGTTCCTTCTGGATGGGATCGAACGCCGCGCCGTCGAGGGTGGCCGCGTGCCGGGTGTACCGCATGGCGGCCGCGTATTCCGACTCCAGGTCGCGGTTGAGCTCCGTCAATAGCTGTTCCAGGGTGATGATGGTCATGTCTTGCCTCCTGATCGATGGCCGGAAACGCCTCTGGCGCGCATGCCTCCCAATCTGCGGCGCAATGAGTTAAGCTTACACCCGTTTTTTCACCCTTGTACATACACGATAATCCCTATGGCCCAATACGTAATGTCCATGCTCCGCGTGAGCAAGATCGTTCCCCCCAAGCGTCAGATCATCAAGGATATATCCCTGAGCTTCTTCCCCGGCGCCAAGATCGGCCTGCTGGGCCTGAATGGCTCCGGCAAATCCACCGTGCTCAAGATCATGGCGGGCGTGGACAAGGAATACGACGGCGAAGTGCAGCACCTGCCCAACATCTCCATCGGCTACCTGCCGCAGGAGCCCGTGCTGGACGCGAACGCCACCGTGCGCGACGAAGTGGAAGCCGGCCTGGGCGAGGTGATGGAGGCGCAGAAAAAGCTGGAAGCGGTGTATGCCGCCTATGCCGAGCCGGACGCCGATTTCGACGCGCTCGCCGCCGAGCAGGCGCGGCTGGAGAATATCCTCGCCGCCTCGGGTTCAGACGCCGAGCACCAGATGGAAATCGCCGCCGACGCCCTGCGCCTGCCGCCCTGGGATGCCAAGATCGAACACCTCTCCGGCGGCGAAAAGCGCCGCGTGGCGCTATGCAAGCTGCTGCTGCAAAAGCCCGACATGCTGCTGCTGGACGAACCCACCAACCACCTGGACGCCGAATCCGTGGACTGGCTGGAGCAGTTCCTGGTGCGCTTCCCCGGCACCGTGGTCGCCGTCACCCATGACCGCTACTTTTTGGACAACGCCGCCGAATGGATCCTCGAACTGGACCGAGGCCACGGCATCCCCTGGAAGGGCAACTATTCCTCCTGGCTGGAGCAGAAGGAAGCCCGCCTCGAGCAAGAACAGAAGCAGATCGACGCCCACATGAAATCGATGAAGCAGGAACTGGAATGGGTGCGCCAGAACCCCAAGGCGCGCCAGGCCAAATCCAAGGCGCGTCTGGCCCGCTTCGAGGAACTCTCCAACGTCGAATACCAGAAGCGCAACGAAACCCAGGAAATCTTCATCCCTGTTGGAGAAAGACTGGGCAACGAAGTCATCGAGTTTGAAAACGTCTCCAAGGCCTTTGGCGACCGCCTGCTCATCGACAACCTCAGCTTCAAGGTGCCCGCGGGCGCGATAGTCGGCATCATCGGCCCCAACGGCGCGGGCAAATCGACATTGTTCCGCATGATCAATGGCCGCGAGACGCCGGACAGCGGCAGCGTGAAGATCGGGCCGACAGTCAAGCTCGCCTTCGTCGACCAGTCGCGCGAAGGGCTGGAGAACGACAAGACCGTGTTCGACGCCATCTCCGGCGGCAACGACATTTTGACCGTGGGCAAATACGAAACCCCGGCGCGTGCCTACATCGGCCGTTTCAACTTCAAGGGCGCGGACCAGGCCAAGATCGTCGGCCAACTCTCCGGCGGTGAACGCGG
>Ga0075276_10000300_pt1 | contig 13792 bp, 16 predicted proteins | sample SF_Rice_5C_80N_4_FD_69770 | JGI IMG/M metagenome (GOLD analysis project Ga0075276, IMG submission 69770) | Rice paddy soil microbial communities from Twitchell Island, California, USA - SF_Rice_5C_80N_405 | ecosystem: Environmental > Terrestrial > Soil > Paddy field/soil | place: USA: Twitchell... | reverse complement strand
GCCGGCGCGGGCTTCGTCACCGAGGCCGAGGGTGTCGACGCCGTGGTGTCCGTCGGCTTGCCCAGCGCCTCGTTGAGGAGCGCAGCCTCCTCGTCCGTCAGGTCGACCTGCTCGCCGGCGAGGGCGCGATTCAACGTCGCCGCCTGGGCGTCCGTCAGCTCAATCGTGTCGGGCATCACTCACCTACCGGGACGAGACGACCGCCCTTGATCTGGTACTTCTTCTTGTTGGTGCGGGCGCCCTCGACGGGGCCGCCGCTGAACGTGTCGACGCCGAGGCCCGTCTTCTGGCCGAAGGTGAAGGGCCCCACCTTCGTGCCCGGGTCGAGGACGGCCTTCGACAGGCCCTGGTTGACCAGATCCGACACCTGCTTCGCGTCGAGCGGCTTGCCGCCGTTGCGCTGCACCGCCTCGTCGTACTTCTCGAGGTACTCGCCCTTCCGGCGCGCGACGTCGGCCTCGTCGAAGTTCCGCCCCTTCACCTTCGTCTGGTTCCGCAGGGCCTGGGCGAAGGCGTCGGCGTCGCGTCGGCGCGCGGCCTCGAGGCGCCGCTGATCGGCCGTCATCGTCTTCTCGGCCGCCGCGCCTGCCTTCGTCCGGCGATCGGAGCCCAACAGGTGCAACCTGCTGAGGCCCTCGTCGGAGACCGCGGCCGGCCGCCCCGACGCCGCCTTGCGCGCGCTGAAGTCGAGGGCGAAGTCGTCGGCGCTCAAGTCGGGGTTGTCGTTGAGGGCGGCGCGGTACTCGTTCTCCGCCTCGCGGTCGACGCCCTTCTGGAGGCTGGAGTTCGCCCGGTGGGCCTTGTTCGCACGCGCGCGGTCGACGAGCTGCTGCTGGTACGCGCGCCACTTCGCGGCGTCGTACTTCTGCAGCATCTGCTCGGTGCCGGCGTCGATGGGGTGCCCGGCGTTGGTGGCCTGGAAGGCGTCGTTCCACCAGCCTTGCAGCTTCGCGGTGCGGAAGCGCTGCGCGTCGGAGAGGCGCGACTGGAGCGCATCGTGCTCGTGCCCCTTCTCGGGCAGCTGCGCCAGCTTCTCCTCGAGCTGCTGGATGTCGGGCATGGAGTTGAGGTCGGTCGCCGCCCGCACCACCTCCACCGCCTTCGCGTCCGCGGCGTCCTTCGCCTGGGTGAGTTCGAGCTTCGCCTTGGCCTGCGTCACCGCCGCCTTCGTCCGCGCGTAGTTGCCGGCCAGCACCTTCCGGTTCTCCTCGACGAAGGTGGTGGCCTCCTCGGTGCGCCCGTCCGCCAGGAGGCCCTTGGCGTACTCGGCGGCGCTGTCGGCGCGGAAGGCCGCGGCCAGCGCGTCACCCTCCTCCGGGCTGCGTGCGTTCGCGTGGATGTCGCGCTCCACCTCGTTGGAGAGCGTGCGCCAGCCCTGGAAGTCCGTGGACTGCGCCGCGCCCAGGGCCTGCTGCATCCGGGCCTTCACCGTCGCGTCCCGGGCCACCTCGAACTGGCTGGAGACGTGCGACTCCACCTGCCGGTGGTAGGCCATGAGGGACTCAGCGCTGCGCGTCAGGAAGCGCGCGCGGGCCTCGGGGCTGCCGAGGGACTGGGCGATCTCCTCCCGGTCCTTGTCGAGGCTGCTGATGACGCCGGCCGAGGCCGCGGAGGCGTCGAGCCCGCGCAGCTGGAGGAACTGCTCGCGGCGCTTGAGGAAGCGGTTGTCCAGCTCGAGCATCGCGTCGGCCTGCGCCAGCGCGTCGCCCTCCTTCGCCGCCTTCGCGGCCGCGTCCGCCACCTGCTTGTCGTGGAGCCGGGCCTGGTGCACGCCGGCACCCACCGCGGCGTTCAGCGTCTGCCCGGCGTCCTGAATCAGCCCCACCGCCGAGGTGTCGGGGCGGACCTGCGCGGGCGCGGTGGCGCCGTACGGCTGATCGGGCATCACGCTGGGCCCGTTGACGATTGGAACCCTGGGCATCGCTACTGTCCCCCGAAGCCGTCGACGGCGGCGCCGATGGCCGACTTGAGGCTGCCCGCCACCATCGCGTCCTGAGCGCTGCCGCCGCCGAGGATGCCGCCGTAGACGTACTTGCGGCCCAGTTCGTCGGCCTGCATGCGGTAACGCCGCGCCACCTCAGCGTGGCCCAGCGCGGCCCGGCGGGCGTTGTTGCGCGCGGTCAGCGCGTCCAACTCGGAGAAGATGGCGGCACCGGCCTGCACGTCGGCGGCGGTGCCGGTGGTGGCGTCGACGTTCCCCACCGTGTACCCGACGCGCTGCTCGGCGTTGGTGAGGGTGCCGCGGGCGCGGTAGAGCCCGGCCTCGAGGCTGCCCCGGCGGGCGGCCGCCACCGCGTTCGCGTCCTCCATCGCGGCGCTGCGGGCGAGCTCGCCCATGTTGGTGACGGCGGCGTTGTGCTCCGCCGTCCACTGGACGGGCTTGGTGAAGATGTCCAGCAGGTCGAGCAACCCGGCCATCAGACGCCTCCCGTGTCAAGCTCGCGGGTGATGCCCAGCACCATCAGCGGCAGCGGCTTCGACTGGCGCAGCACGGCGCGGCCCGTCTTCGCCCACTTCCCCTTGACGCGGACCACCACCAGCTCGGACGCGGCCGAGGGGAATTCGTACGAGTCCGAGACCTTGCGGCGGGCCGCGGCCACCAGGTGATCGAAGTCCTCGCCCGCCTGCAGCTCGTTGGAGTCGTCCACCTCGAAGCCCACCGAGATGACCGTTTTCTGCTGCAGCGGCCCGGCGCGCATCGCGTCCAGTGTCTCGATGTCGGCGGTGAAGGGCAGGCCGACGTAGACCTGCACCTTGCCGGCGGCCGCGGTGTTCTCCACCTCAAAGGGGCCGACCGTCACCGCCCCGCCCGAGACGCGCAGCGGCCCCTGGGGCGGGTTGCCCGGCGCCACCGCCCAGACGTCGCGGCCCTTCAAGTGATCAAGCCCGGAGACCGCGAAGGTGGTGGACGTGTCGCCCAGGTGGGAGACGAAGGAGTCGACGGCCAAGGCCGCGGCCGCCTCGTCGTCCGACAGGGGCAGGCTGGTGGCGACGTCGCGGCCCACCATCTTCTCGATGTAGGTGACGCCGAAGCGGGACACGGCGACGAAGACGAGATCGCGCCGGGCGCCCGGGACGCTCACCACCGACACCACCGAGTCCTGGGCGTCCTCTCCGGTGAGGCACCGCGACCAGGCCCATGTCGACGGCCCGGTGCGCGTGCAGGAGAGCAGCACGCCGTCGGCGCGCACCGCCCAGATGGTGGCCCACGGGTCTCGCTGGAAGCACCAGCTGAGGATCTGCTGATTCTCTCCGCGGAAGAGGTGCTCGGACTGCCAGGTGATGTCGCGGCCAGAGTAGGAGCCGGCGGTGTCGAAGGTGAGGGCCCGGACACCGCGCCCCTTCGCGCGCACGTACAGCACCGCGCCGTCGACGACGAGGGGCTGCAGTTTCTCGGCGCCGATCTCGTCCTCGAGGCGGAACTCCATGTCGTCGGGCGCCAGCGCGCCGTTGCTGCCCCCGAAGCTCCAGACGGACGAGTCGGTGAGGACGAGGAGCCGGTGGTGCGGCACCATGCTGCGGATCGCCTCGCGCCGGCGAGCCGCGAAGGCCGTCTCCAGCGCCGCGTCCTTGGGGATGAAGGGCGGGAACGGGCGCTTCAGGTTCGACCACTCGTCCGTCCACGAGGCCCACAGCGTGGTGGGCCGCATGGGCGTGCCGGCCACCAGCCTGCGGCCTTGGAAGTACGCGCAGGCCCCCGGGTACTCGTAGCTGGCGAAGGGGCTCGAGGAGCTGATGAGCGGCTGCACGGCGTAGTTCGGCTCGTCGCCGACGTCGAAGAAGTCCTGGGCCCCGGTCGTCGCACCGATGAAGCCGTACAGGCCCCCACGCCCGCGGTACCAGTTGAGGCCGACGAAGTCCCAGTTGGTCGGCGCCGGCTGCACCGCCGCGAAGGAGGGGTGCTTGAAGAGGACGCCGCGCCCGCCGGCGGTGGTGTCGGGGCCGAAGAGCACCACCAGCCCGTCGGCCGGCAGCGTGTCGACGCTGGTTGCGGTGGCGCCGTCGAAGTACCGGCCCACGCCCACCGCGTACGTCTCCCGCTCCTCACCCGTCACCTTGTGCTTGAGGCGGGTGGAGACGAGCCAGCGCCACTCCCGCGGCGGGTGGCTGGCGTCGTAGACGAAGAGGCTGCCCGCCGGGTTGTCGACGGCGTAGGGCACCCCCGTCAGCGTCCCGTCGGCCTTGCGGTACCAGGGCGGAATCGGCGTGCGCGCCGCCGCCGTCTCGCTGTCGCAGGGCGGCGAGAAGGAGAGCTGGCGGAACACCCACGTGGTCCGCACCCCGGTCTGCGGTGCGGCGATCTCCATCGGCACGTGGTTCTGGTGGGTCAGCATCATCAGCTGGCCGACCTGCGCCCACTGCAGCTCCTTCAACTCGGCCGCCGAGTACGTCGTCACCAGCTCGGTGCCGGTGTACCCGGTGTCAGGGTGGTGCACCCGGATGTAGTTCTCCCCGCACTCCAGCACGTAGGCGACGTCGTCCGAGAAGATGAAGGGCAGGAGGACGATGTCGCTCGTCTTCGCCGTCTCGAAGAGCTCCATGCCCGGCCGCGACGCCGCGGCGCCCTGGGGCAGCACGACGTGGTTCTTCAGGGTGCGCGCGCCGTGGGAGAAGAGGTCGAGGTCCGTTCTGCCCCACAGCCGGGGGGAAAGCTCGCCGGCAGCGAAGCTCGTCTGCCGAAGCGCCGCCATCGCTCAGTCCCTCTCCCGGATGATCTCCGAGTCGGCCAGGGCGTCGCGCTGCACCGCGTTCCCGTCGGAGGCCATAGCCGTCGTCAGGGCGAGGAAGGCCCGCTTCTCCAGCATCGGAATCAGCTGCGGCTTCACCGGCAGCGTGGCCGCCAGGTAGACGGCGAGCTGCGCCGCCACCGCCTTCACGAAGAGGGGCGGCCACAGGGCCACCGTCACCAGGTCGACGGTGTAGATGAACTCGGCGTCCTGCATGTCGGTGAGGATGAGGTGGCCGGCGCCGGCGTCGTTGAGCTCCAGCCCGAAGGGGACGCGCGCGCCGCTGCCCGGCTCCCGCTCCCCGTCCCAGATGCGGCAGGGGGCCTCGAGGAGCATGTCGGCCGGGGCCACGTAGACGTAGCTCCAGCCGGTGCGCGTCTCGGTGGAGAGGCCCAACACCACCCGCTTCGTCGCGAAACGCCAGCTGAAGGACTGGAGCAGCTCGCGGCGGGTGCTGTCGTAGAAGGTGCTGCAGGCCTCCGCCTCCGCGGTGGCCTCGTCGAGGGAGTCGATGGTCTGCCGCTGGCCCACCAGTCCCAGGGCCATGTTGCACACCTGGTTCAAAGCGGTCACGGCAGCCATCGCTTCACCTCGTGGACTTCAGCCCTCAGATGGCCTGGTCGGCGTCTCGCTCCTCGACGTCCTCGATCTCCTCGACCGGAGCGGCCTTCTTCTTCGACACCGTCACCGGCACGTAGTGCTTCGAGGGCATCTCGTCCTCGAGCGTCACGATGTCGCCCGGCTTGAAGAAGTGGCCGCCGCTGTAGCGCTCCTTCGTGGCGCGGTACTTCTTCACGCCGCGGTACTTCTCGTCGACGATGAGCCCGCGCTTGTTGCGGAAGTGGCCCGGGGGCACCTCGGCCTTCTTGTCGTCGCGCGCCAGACCCTGCGTCGGGTGGGCCGCGTCGAGCTCCGCCTTGCGGGCGCGGATCTCCGCCAGCCGCAGCTCGGCCTCCTCGACGCGCACCTGGGCCTCGAGGCGAGCCGCCTCGTCGGCCGGGTTCACAGAGTTCACCTCGCCGGGCAGCATGGTCTCGGCGTTCTCGGACTTCTTGTCGTTCTTGGCCATGAGGCCCTCCGTCGGGTGGGACTGCTCAGTTGCTGAAGTTGGATTCGAACCAACGTCCCCTGGCGTATGAGACCTGGGTGGGTAACCGCCCCTTCAGCACAAGCCCCGGGCCCGTACGGGCCCGGGGGGAACCTCACGTCAGTACGAGGTGGCCTGGTCGAGGACCAGCGCCGCGTCGAAGGCACCCGCGGTGCCGTCGTTGGTGTCGACGGTGACGCGCACGCCCAGGAAGGCCTGGGTGATGCCGAGGGGCAACTGCGCGCCCAGGGCCACCTTGTAGCCCGCCACCAGCGTCGCCTTGGCGATGGCGCCGGACGACTTCAGGACGGTGAGGTTGGAGTCGAGCGCCTCGTTGTCGGCCATCACCAGCTCGAAGGTGACGTTGGCCGCACCACCCGCCGCGAGGAAGGTGGTGACGATCTGGATGAGCAGCTCCACGTTGAGGCCCTTGTTCGGGTCGTACGGCACGCTGTTGCCCATCGTGTCGGTGCCGGCCGCACCGAGGGCGATGGACTTGAGGCCGAGGGTCGCGGCCGCCGCGGTGAGGACGAGGGTCTGCTCGTCCGCCATCATCAGGTTCTTGTCGAACATGTTCTTGATCTCCTTGGGGTTCAGTGAAGGCGGCTCAGCTGACGACGTCCTCGGTGTCGACCAGCCCGTCGGTCATGTGGATGGGCACCCCCATGAAGCGGGTGACGGGCATGCCGCCGATGTTCTCGATGGTGAGGGTCGAGTTCTTCACCGTGTCCTGCGCCTGCAGGTGCAGGTAGGTCATGATGGTGCGGTTGCAGTAGATGGCCCCGCGCCCCTTCGACCAGGACTTGATGCGGTGGTACGCGGTGATCATGTCCTCGATGAGCAGCTTGCCCGTCTTGGCGATCGCCGACGTGTCGATGTTGCAGAGCCGGCAGACGTACCGGTAGTCCTCGACGCAGAAGCCGACGTTCCACTTCCAGTCGGTGACCCACGCGGTGAACTCGTTGCCGTCGGCGTCGGCGGTCAGCTGCTTGCCGAGGTCGTCCGGCTGCAGGCCGGTCGGCAGGCCCTTCGGGTAGATGCCGTACACCGTGTTCGGGCTCCACACGACGAACCAGATCGACGTCTGGTCGGAGCCGGACGAGGAGATCTGCGAGTTGACGATCTGGTTGTCGTAGCTGGTGGAGGTGAGCCCGTCGAGGCGCGGGGACAGGCCGTGCACCTGGTCGGGGTCCGTCTTCTGCGAGCTGTAGAAGAAGGCCGACTCGAGGTCGTTGTGGAACGCGTTGATGAAGGCGTCGTCCTCGGTCTGACGGAAGGCCGCCTCGTTGCCGTTGATGCGGCACAGGTCGACGTCCACCTTCGACATGCCGGCGAGCTGGCCGGTCATCTCGGTGATCTGCCCGGTGCGGCTCTTCGACGCCGGGACGCCGGCGTTCAGCTTGCGCCACGCCAGGCTGGGCAGGGCGGTCCGCTGGGTGAACTTGTGGCCCGTCGGGAGGTTGCCCTCCTTCCAGCCCATCGTCTGAAGGAAGGGCGACTCCTTCTGCATCAGCTCGACGATGCGAGCGATGGAGCCGTTGGGGTCGGTGCGGTTGGCGACGTCGAGCAGCGTGGGAAGCGTGGTGCTGTAGGCAGTGGTTGCCATGGGTTAGGAATCCTTGTCCTTGAACATCGTGGGGTACTGCTTGCGGAGGATGGCCTCCTCGGACTTGTCAGCCGCAGCGGAGGCGGAGGCAGCCCCGGCGACGGAGTCCTCGCCCAGGGCGCGGCCGATACCGACGAGGGCCTTGACGAGGACGGGGTGGTTTCCGAGGCCCGCGCGGTCGATGAGCTCCGCCAGCGGCCGGCCTCCGAACTTGTTGAGGGCGCGCGACATCGCCTGCGTCGAGGCGGTCCAGTTGTTGCCGCCGATGTCCTTGTCGGCGCGGATCTCCTTCGCCCACTTGTCGTCCTGGGCTTCGAAGGCGGCGGCGTCAGCCTTCGCGCGGGCCAGCTCGCGGCTGGCGAAGTGGTCGAAGAGGGCCTGCGCCTTGGGGCTGTCGAGGCCCTGCGCCTTCGCCAGCGCCTTGAACTCGGCGATGTCCTTGTCGTCGGCCTTGAAGCCCTCGGGGAGCTTCAGCTCGACGTCGGCCGCGGCGCCCTTCGACTCCTCGCCGGCGGCGGCAACGGCCGACTTCGCCGTGCCCTTCTCGGCACCACCAGCGCCCTTGGTGTCGGCGCCCTTCGCAGCGTCGCCGCCGGCAGCCGCACCGGCGCCACCGTCGGCACCTGCCGCGCTGGCCGCTGCGGTGGCAGCAGCCGCACTCGCCGCGTCCGCGTTGGACTGCCCGTCACCCGCCGCCTGCGTGGTTTCTCCCATGCAGCCAGCATCAGGGGGCGCAGGGAGCGCGTGCGGTGACTACTCCTCGGAGGCCGCACGGGCCTCCTCGCGGGCCTTCTCGAGGGCGAGCGCGTCGCGCTCCTCGGCATCGAAGTACTCGCGCCAGGCGCGGCGGTAGAGGCTGGACGACACCCGCTTCGCCTCGTCGAAGAGCACCGCGGCCACGCTGCGCCGCCCCTCGTTGTAGGCGGTGAGCCTGTCGCCGTCGGGGCCCTCGACGAAGCTGCGAGCCAGCAACCCCGCCTGGACGCCGAGGCGGAAAATGACGCGCCGTCCCTCCGGTGTCGACAGCACGGCGTGCAGGTCGCGGTCGGCCTGCTCCTGTCGCTCCTGGGCCGTCACAGGCAGACGTAGTCGATGTCGACGCCCTCGGCCGGGGCGAGGCCCGTCAGGGTGCCGGTGGTGACGCTGCACGCGACGATGGCTGTGACGTCCGAGTCAGGAGAGCAGGCGCAGTAGGTGCCCACCACCGTGGCGGTGGCGGTGCCCACCCCGGTGCCGGCGTCGGCCGTCGTCATCTGCCCACGGTTGAAGGACGAGCCGACGGTGAGCGAGCCCGCGGTGACGGTGGCGCTGAAGTCGGCGGAGGAGCCGTTGATGCCGCCGTCGAAGCCGGTGGGCCCGAGCTCGCCGCGGCCGGTGACGGTGAGTGTCGCCATGCTGGCCGAGGACGGCGCGAAGGCGCCCGCCGCGGTGACGTCGCCCTCGTTGTCCACCTTGAAGAGGCTGCCACCGTCGGCCTGCTTCACGTTCAGCACCAGGTCGTTGGTGCCCAGGTAGGCCGTGGGACGAATGGTGACGGCGGCGACGGACGTGGTGGCAGTGGTGGCCGACGTCGTGCTGCTGATGTCGAGGGTGGCGCCGGGGTTGATGTTGGTGAGGCCCTGCTCGAGCTGGACCGTCTGGACGTAGCGCCAGATTTCGCTGGTGAGGTGGCGGTTGGTGGCGAGGGCTACGGCGGAGCCCAGCACGGCGACGACTGCGAAGAGGACGGCGAAGCGCTTCATGGAATTCTCCTAGCGGGCGTTGAGGGAGCGGAGCATCTCGTTGAGGGCGGACGGGTCTTCGAGCTTCGTCTCGGACAGGGTCTTCGCGGTGTCGGCGCCCTGCTGCAGCTGTGCGGCCTGCTGGGCCTGCTGGGCCTGCTGGGCGCGGGCGGCGCGGATCTGCTTCACCTCGTCCTCGGTGTGCGTGGTGTTGGGCGGCACGCCGAGGTCGTCGGCGTACACGTCCACCAGCTCGTCGAAGTTCACCTTGTCGAGGACGTCGGGCTTCACGGCGGCGAGGTTGCCGACGAAGGCGGCGAGCCGTTCCAGCATGGTGGTGCCCAGCACCTTCTGGGCCTGGCCGGCCATGCTGATGAACTGCGTCTTGAACTGGCGGCCCTGAATCTCGGGGGGCGGCGGGGGGATCTTCCGGCGCCGGCTGAGGATGTTGAAGACGCGCGTCACCAGCGGGTCGAGCAGCTCCTCCTGCAGCGCCTCGAGCACGTTGCCCAGCTGCTGCAGCTTCTCTTCGCGGCGCTCGATGACTTCGCGCGCCGTCATCTGCCCGTCGGACTGGGAGAGCAGCAGCCAGAGATCGGCGAAGAAGGCCTCGTTGATGCGCTTCTCGTAGTTCCGCTTCTGGAGCTCGATGACCTCGATGGCCCGCGGATCGGGCTGCACCGCGGGCCGCAGCACCTGCCCGGCGCCCAGCGCGTCGACGAAGTTTACCTCGCCCGGCAGCAGGCTGATGGCGGTGTTCCGCGACGCCACCGGCGCCGACATCGGCGGGTTGATGTGCTTGTCGGCCGCCTGGGCACCGCGCCGCTCGAGCAGCTGCAGCGCCTTGCAGTCGCCCAGCGCGTCCTCGCCCGGCCCGAAGCCGTAGACGTCCTCGCCCGTCACCTCCCAGCGCGGCGCCATGACGGGGAACTCCTCGTACCCGGACTCGCGCAGGAACACGTTGCCGCCGTCGGTGGCGGCCTTCGCCTCCCACCAGCAGGAGACCCAGCGCTTGCCCTGGGGCCCGAGCAGCCCATCCCGGTACTCGGGGTTAGGGTAGATCGCGTGCGTCGTCTCGATCCACTCGTCCAGTTTCCCTTCCTGGTGCAGCTGCTGGACGTTGGTGCTGCAGCGCTCGAGGCCGAAGAGGTGGGCGAGCTGCTCCACCGTCAGCGACACCGTGCGGAAGATGGTGTCCACCTTCTTGCCCGACGACGCGGCGAGGCAGTAGCTGCCCACCGGGAAGTTGAAGGCGCGGAAGTCGTCCTCCGCGTCCTCCTCGACGTAGAGCGCCGTGGTGCCGAAGGGGCCCAGGTCCGCGTAGCTGCCGTACAAGCCGAGGTAGATGTTCGACTTCGCCATCGCCTCGCGGACGATGCGCTCCGCGGCGTTGAGCCACTCCTTCACCGTCGGGAGCTCCGCCAGCGCCGGCTCGGAGATGGTGAAGCGAAACCACGGCCGGGCCGGGTTGGTGATGCCCGTCATCATCCCGCCGCGCAGCGTCCGCGCCGCCTTGAGGGGCGTGAAGTTGATGATCTTCTGATGCTTCCTGTCCCCGCGGTTGACGTCGCTCCGGTAGCGGCGGTACCCGCGCGGGCGCATGTGATCGGCGATGTCCTGCCACTTCGGCTCGAAGCTCTGCCGCGCCAGCATCAGCGCGGTGTGGCGCTGGCGGAGGCGGCGGACCCGCTCGTCTTCGGAGAGGGCGGCCATCAGTAGTTCCCCATGATGGAGCCGAGCGGCGCGGTGGGGTTGAAGGCCATGGCGACGGCGCTGCGGCCGCTGCCCTTTCGACGGGTGATGCCGCCGGTGAGGATGTCGCGCAGGGCGAGGTCGGCCGCGTCAGGCGCCAGCGGGTCGAAGCCCTGGCCTCCGTCGGAGCGGCCGAAGGCGTTGGAGATCGCCGAACGCTTCGCGCGCACCTCGGCCATGTTCCGCTGGCCGTACGTCAGCGGCGTGGTGCCGTCCCAGGGGGTGCCGTCGGGGTTGGTGACGAAGCGGCCGTACTGCTGCTCCCACGTCAACGTGCCTGCCATGTCAGTCCCCCTGCCCGGCGAATGGGTCGTAGTCGGCTTTGCGGCCGGTGGCGGAGCGGGCCTCGAGGACGTGGCGAAGCTCCGCCGGCGCGACGGGCTGGGCGAACGTCAGCGCGATGCTGTCGGCGATGTCGGGCGAGACGCCGGTGCGCTTCTTGATCTCCGCCTTCTTCTCGAGCTGCAGCTTGTTCTCGCCCGAGTACTTGTACACGGGCACGGTGAGCTCCTGGACGAGCTCGGGCATGTCGGGCAGCACGCCGCGGGCCTTCACCCAGTCCGCCATGAGGAACCACATCTCGGCGCGGCGGTTGTGGAAGCGGCCGGGCGAGAGTGCCGCCTGCCCGCCGAAGTCCACCCCGACGACGGGGTACTTGAGCTGCGCCAGCCTGTCGACGACGCCGGCGCCGAAGGTGGCCACGTCGACGAAGAGCCCGTCCGGCTTGTGCTTGTTGAAGACCTCCGACACCTGCCCCACCACCTGCATCGTGTCGAGTCCGCGCAGCACCCGCGGGGTGAAGACGACGGGGCCCTGGCGCAGGGTGATGACCGTCCTGTCGTCGCCGAAGCGGGCGACGTCGACGCCCAGCACCTTCACCTCGCCCTCGTACACGTCGCGCCGCACCTTGCGCTTCATCGCGGCCGTCACCTCGTCGGGGCCCAGCAGCGTGTTGGGCGAGGACGGGGGGAACTGGCCGAAGACGTTGACGAGGACGATGGCGCTGTAGCGGCCGTACTTCTGGATCTGCGTCCGGGCCCAGTCGATGTCGACGCGGGGCGCGCGCTTCGGATCGTCCGGGTCGCCGCTGATCTCCTTCACCCACCACAGCGGACGCTCGACGGTGCAGGCGCGGTACAGCGGGCCCTCGAGGTGGGTGGGGTTCCCGGCGATCAGCAGCTTCGCGGTGCGGCCCGCGGCCTTGCTGGCGTTGGCGAGGCCGCCCTCGGCCGCCGCGGCGACGGCGTCGGGGACACCGCCGGCCTCGTCGATGACGAACATCACGTTGTCCGCGTGGATGCCGGCCAGCGTGTTGGCCTGCTCGTTCGCGTTGCCACCGCGGGGCCAGGTGCGCGCCGAGGCGAACCACGTCTCGGGGTGATCGTTCGCCGACACCTTGGTGGCCGTCCAGGTGAAGGTGGCCGAGAGCAGCGGGCTGCGCGCCTGCCACTTCGCCAGCTCCGCCCACAGGTTGTCGGAGAGGTTGTCGCCGGTGATGCTGGTGGCCACCACCTTGGGGTGCAGGTGCGTGAGGAGAAACCACCACATCAGCCACGCCAGCACCGTCGATTTGCCCGGGCCTTTCGACGCCTTCAGGCAGAGGCGGTCGTTCTTCACCACCGCCTCCAGCACCTCGTCCTGCCACGCGTCGGGCACGGCCTGGAGCACCTCGCGCACGAAGCGGGACGGGCTGTCGCGCCACCGGCGCATGGCCTCGACTGGCGTCACGACGATGCCGCCTCGACGAGCTGCTCGAGCGTCAGTTTGCCCTGCACCAGCACCTTCTCGGTGAAGTCGGCCTCGCTGCGGCCCAGCAACTCCGACGCCCTGAGGCGGTCGACGGGCTTCACCGACGCGTCGTTCATCGTGTCCGACCAGAACTGCTGCCGCTCCTGCCGGTCGGCGATGCGCTTCTTCTGCTGCGGCTTGTTCCGCGCAGCGATGGCCTTCCGAACCTCAGCGTGCCTCAGCAGCCGCGAGCCGGTGACCTCGAGCGCATGTGCGGAGCCCTTATACCCGGCCAACCGCGCGGCTTCCGTGGCGTTTCCGGCGTACGCGTCGACGAAGGCCTGCTGTCGGGAGTTGAGTGCCACGGTGACAGAGTCACCGGTTGCAGGGAGCGCGTGCGCTCAGCGGCTGCGCCGTCGTGGCTTCTTCGTCCTCACCACCCGGCCCGGCCGACGGTAGCCCAGGCTGATGGAGTACCGCACCGCCCTCATGTGGAGCCGGTGGCGGCGCTTCTCGTACTCCCCGTCGTTGTCGCCGGCGTTGCCCAGCTCGATGCCGGCGATGTCCAGCAGCTGCACCTGGGAGAGCCGCCGCGAGCGCGTCTCGTCCAGGGGCGCGTCCCAGTTTGACAGGCCCAGGTACTTCCGCCGGCGGTGGCCGGCGCATAGCCCGTTGATGGGGCGGCCGCGAGAGAGCTCCTGCGGACGCTCGCAGTCCGGCACCAGGCACCTCTCTCGCGACGCCCCTCCCTCGGCCATGACGTCAGTTCGACTCGGTGTCGCCCTGCACCAACTCGATGCCGTACCGCCGGGCGCTGCGCTGGACGAAGTCGGGGATGCGCTTCACCTTCAGCTCCTCCGTCAGCGTCCGCATCTGCGCGTAGAAGCGCGTCATCTTGTAGTCGGTGGCCAACTTCGCCATCGCCACGCAGCGGTCGAAGAGCTCCTGCCGCTCCGCCGCGGTGGCGGGTACGCCCACCCGGCTGATCTCCTGCGACAGGACCATGTTCAAGTCGGAGTGCTCCCCGTCGCTCTGCTTGCCCAGCTCGCGGAGGTGGGCCTCGAGCCGCTGCATTTCCTCTTCGGTCGCCTGCTGTGCTGCGCCCTCCGTCAGCAGGATGCCTCCCTCGGTCTTCTTCACGGCCATGGTGTCACGTCTCCTTCGGTGCTTC
>Ga0075276_10000299_pt1 | contig 13805 bp, 11 predicted proteins | sample SF_Rice_5C_80N_4_FD_69770 | JGI IMG/M metagenome (GOLD analysis project Ga0075276, IMG submission 69770) | Rice paddy soil microbial communities from Twitchell Island, California, USA - SF_Rice_5C_80N_405 | ecosystem: Environmental > Terrestrial > Soil > Paddy field/soil | place: USA: Twitchell... | reverse complement strand
GCGAGGAAGGCGAGCACCTGGAACGGGTGCGGGAAGTGGACGCCGAGCGCCTCGACCGCATGGTTGAGCGCGTCGCTCGCTGTCAGCACCTCCGCGAGCGGCCGGTCGGAGAGGAGCCCGGCCACCGGCAGCGGGAGCTCTGCCGCGACGGCGCCGCCGTCCACGACGACGAGGCCGCCGCCGATGTCCGCGAGCCGGCGGACGGCCTGCTCCATCGACGCGTCGTCCACGCCGACGACGATGAGGTTGTGGGCGTCGTGGGCGATGCTGGCCGCGAAGGCGCCGCGCTCGAGACCGAAGCCGCGCACGAGGCCGAGCCCGATGCGGCCCGTCCCCAGATGGCGCTCCAGCACCGCGATCTTCGCCAGGTCGCGCGCCGGGTCGGCGACCGCCTCGCCGGCGCGCACGGTCGGCTCCTCGACGAGCGACTCGGTGACGATCTGGCCCGGCACGAGACCGATCACACGCGCCTTCCCGCCCGGCCAGGGGATGCGGAACGCGCCGGGAGCGAGCGCGCGGATGCGCACGGTGTTCCGGACCCAGTCCGGCACGGGGATCGGCGGCGCGCCACCGGCGGCGCGGCCGTTCTTGAGCACGAGCTCGGGGACGAACGTCTCCAGGTCGGGCAGCACGAGCAGGTCGGCGTGGTACCCGGGCGCGACCGCACCGCGGCGGCTCAGCCCGTGGTAGACGGCGGGATTCAGCGTCGCCATCACGAGCGCGTCTTGCGGCGAGACGCCATACGCGACGGCGTCGCGCACGAGCGAGTTGATGTGGCCGTCCGCGGCGATGTGCTCCGGCTCGCGGTCGTCGGTGCAGAAGGCGATCCGCGCCGGGCCGTACTCCAGCGCGAGCGGGATGAGGGCGTCGAGGTTGCGAGCCGCCGACGCCTCGCGGATGAGCAGCCACATGCCGGCGCGCAGGCGCTCTCGGCCCTCCTCGACGTTCGCGGCCTCGTGGTCGGACAGGATCCCCGCTGCCGCATAGGCGTTGAGCCGCAGCCCGCGCAGGCCCGGCGCGTGCCCGTCCACGTGGCGGGCGAGCCGCACCTTCGCGAGCTCCGACTCGTCGCCGGAGACGACGCCGGGAAAGTTCATCATCTCGGCGACGCCGAGCACGCGGCTGCGGCGGAGCAGCCCTTCGAGGTCGCCGGTCGTGAGCGCGCGCCGCGGCGACTCGAACGACGACGCCGGGACGCACGACGGCGCCATGAAGTACACGTCGACGGGCAGCCCGTCACACGCGTCGGCGAGCCAGTGCACGCCGTCGGTGCCGAGCACGTTGGCGATCTCGTGCGGGTCGGCGACGACCGCAGTCGTGCCGAACGGGAGGACGAGCCGCGCGAACTCGTCGACCATGAGCTTCGACGACTCGATGTGCACGTGCGCGTCGATGAAGCCCGGCACGACGTAGCGGCCGGAGACGTCGACAACCTCGCCGGCCTCGTAGCCACCGATGCCGGCGATCTTCCCGTCCACGATCGCGACGTCGCCCTCCAGCCATTCGCGGGTGAACACCGAGAGCACGCGGCCGCCGCGGAGGACGACGTCCGCCGGCTCGCCGCCCCGCGCAACCGCAAGCAAGCGCTTCATTCCGCGAGCCTACGTGCCTGCACGCGGTGCTCGCGCGCGATCTCGTCCTCGTCGGCGCGGACGAGCCGCCCGTCGCGCACGACCTCCATCCCGCCGACGACGAGCCGGTCGACGCGGTGCGGGCCCGCGAGAACGAGTCCCGCGACCGGATCGGATGCGCCTCCCAGCTCGAGGCCGTCCGTGCGCCAGACGGCGAAGTCGGCGCGCTTGCCCGGCTCGAGCGAGCCGATGTCCGGGCGGTGGAGCACCGCTGCACCGCCGCGCGTGCCGAGCCGCAGCGCCTCGCGTACCGACATCGCGCGCGGACCGCCGCGCCCGCGCGCGACGAGGAGCGCCTGCTTGACCTCCAAGAAGAGATCGCTGCGCTCGTTCGACGCCGAGCCGTCCACGCCGAGCCCGACCCGCACGCCCGCGTCGACGAGCTCGCGCACCGGCGCGACGCCGGCGCCGAGCCGCAGGTTCGAGGTCGGGCAGTGCGCGACACCGGTCTGTGTGCGCGCGAACCGATCGACGTCCGCGGCGGAAAGATGGACGCAGTGCGCGCACCACACGTCGCGCGCGAGCCAGCCGAGCGAGTCGAGGTACTCGACCGGCGTGCAGCCGTACAGCTCCTGGCAATACGCCTCCTCGTCGAGCGTCTCGGCGAGATGCGTGTGCAGCACGAAGCCGCGCGCGCGGGCGAGTGCCGCCGACTCCTCCATGAGACGCCCGGTGACGGAGAACGGCGAACAGGGCGCAACGGCGATCTGCACCTGGTCGCCGTCGTGCAACGACGCGAGCCGGTCGGTGTCGGCGAGGATGTCGTCGATCTCCTCGACGAGCGAGTCCGGCGGCAGTCCGCCGTCCGACGCGCCGAGATCCATCGAGCCGCGCGAGGCGACGATGCGGACGCCGATTTCGCGTGCCGCCTGCACCTCCGCCTCGACGAGCCCGCTCGCCCCGCGCGGGAAGACGTAGTGGTGGTCGAACACGGTCGTGCAGCCGGAGAGCGCGAGCTCGGCGAGCCCCGTCCGCGCCGCCGCGTACTCCGACTCGGCGTCGATACCCGCCCAGACCGGGTAGAGCTCGGCCAGCCACTCGAACAGCGTCGCCTCCTGCGCCCGCGCGCGGGTGAGCGTCTGGTACAGGTGGTGATGCGTGTTCACGAGGCCCGGCGTGACGACCGCGCCTTTGAGGTCGACGGTCGCGTCCGCCTCGGGCGGCGCACCGCCGCCGGCCGCCTCGACCAGGCCGTCCGCGGCGAGGAGCCAGCCGTCGGCGTGCTCCGTGCCCGCGTCGTCCATCGTCACGATGTGCGCGTTCCGGTAGAGGGTGCTCATCGCGGCTCAATCCTCGTCGGTAGTTCGCGCGACCACAAGCGGGACATACGCGGATGCTCGCATCGGCACGCGGGACGACGCTCCACGGCGTGGGCTACATCGTCGTCGGGATCGACGGCTCCGCCGCGTCCGCAGAGGCGCTGCGCCTCGCGCTGCGAGAGGCCGAGATTCGCGATGCCTCCGTGCGGGCGATCCACGTGTGGTACGGCGACGAGGCCGCCGCGCGCCGCCTGCTGGCGGACACCGTCGGAGAAGCCCCGGTGGAGCAGGTGCTGATCGAGAGCCCGTCTCCGGCGGCCGCGCTCGCCAACGCGTCCGAGGGCGCCGACCTGCTCGTGCTCGGCACGCGCGGGCGCGGCGGCCTGCACGAGCTGCTCGACGGCTCGATCAGCCTCGACTGCCGCCGGCTGGCCGCGGCGCCCGTGATGGTGGTCACGGCGCCGCACTACGCGTCGGCGCCGTAGAGCTCGAGTTCTGCGCTGCTCGAGTCGCGCACGACGAGCTCGACCGGGACGATCACGTCGCGCCTGCGGCCGGGGGCGTCCTCCAGCACTGCGATCGCGAGCTCGGCGGCGGCGGCGCCGAGATCGTCGCGCGCCTGCCTGATCGTCGTCAGCGACGGGTGCGCGAGGGCCGCCGCCTCGATGTCGTCGAACCCGACGACGGCGACGTCGCGGCCGGGAGCCCGGCCCGAGTCCCAGATCGCCTGCAGCACGGCGAGCGCCATGAGATCCGACCCCGCGACGACCGCGGTGGGCGGCTCGGCGAGCGCGAGGAGCGCGACCGTCTCGCGGTAGCCCGACGCCGACGAGAAGTCGCCGTACCGCACGTAGTCGGCGGGCAGGTGCAGCCCGAGCCGGAACGACTCGGCGAGGAAGGCACGGTGCCGCTCGGAGCCGGCGATGGTGTTCGTCGCACCCGCGATGTGGCCGATCCGCCGGTGGCCGTGCGCGTACAGGTGCGCAAGCGCGAGGCGGACGCCGCCCGCGTGGTCGGAGCCGACGTACGCGACGCCGGGACAGCGGACGTCGACGCCGACGACCGGAAGCTCGCGCGCGAGCAGCGTGCGGACGACCTGGTCGTCGGAGTCGACGCCGATGAGGATGGCGGCGTCGAAGCGCTGGTCGGAGACGTCCTGGAGCAGGAGCGGCTCGTAGCCGGATTGCGCGAGCCGGCGCGCGATCGCCGACAAGACCTTGCCGAAGAAGACGAGGGAGAGGTCGCGATGGCCCGCGTTGTCACCGACGACCACGCCGACGAGTCGCGTGCGCTGCGAGACGAGCGCACGCGCGACCGAGTCGGCGGCGTACCCGAGCGTTTCCGCCGCCGCCGCCACCCGCGCGCGCGTGTCTGCGCTGACGTCCGCTCGTGCGTTGAGGACGCGCGAGACGGTCGCGATCGAGACGCCTGCGCGCTCGGCGACGTCGCGGATCGTCGGTCTGCTCACGGCGCCGGCGCGATCGCCGCGAGCAGCCCGCCGACACCGGCCTCCGACGCGCCGTGCCAGCGGTGCGGCCCGGCCGCGGCGAAGAGCGTCGTGCGCGGCCCGCTCATGCCGCCGGTCCCGAACGCGATGCCCCAGACGCCGGGGACGCGCACCGGCAGCCGCCCCTGCAGCGACCACCTTCCGCCGGTGCGCCGGTAGGCGGCGATCCGTCCGCTGCCGAAGCTCGCGACGAGCAGGTCGCCGCCGTCGGAGCCGAAGCGCGCAGGCGCGACCGCGAGGCCCCAGGGCTCGTCGAGTTCGCGCGAGCCGCCGACCCGTGCGACGAGCCGCCCCGCCAGGTCGAACTCGTCGACGTAGCCTCCCGTCGGCGAGTCGTTTCCGTCCACGGGCGCCTGCCATGCGTACGTCACGAAGACGTGGCCGCCGAATGCGGCGATCCCGAACGGCGCGTACCCCGCAGGCAGCGAGCGGTCGACGAAGCCGCCGGCAACCCGCACCCGCCGCCAGCGCGAGTCGAGAACGACGACGCGCCCGCCGTGGAAGTCGGTTGCGTACAGACGGCCGTGCGCGAGCGCGAGGCCGCGGAACACGGCGCCCGTGCCGGAGGCGTCGAAGCCGACGACCGCCTCGTGCGACCAGCCGTGCGGCACCGTCGGCGACCAGCCGCGGATGCGCCCGTCCTCGCACGCGTACACGAACCGCGCCGGCCCGGCCGCCTTCCCGGCACGGACGACGAAGCCGCCGCCCGAGTGGAAGACCACGCCGGTCGGCCCGCCGGGGACGGCGACGGTCAGCGCCTGCTTGCGCCCGTCGCCGGCGTAGAGCGTGCTCGAGCCGCGCGCCTCGTTCGACACCCACCAGGGCCCCGTCGCGCTCGCGGCGAGGCCCCAGGCGTTGACGAGCTGCGGGTCGGTGCGGTCGGAGACGAGCCGGTGCAGCGTGAACGCCGCGTCCGCCCTCGCCGGGACGAGCGCCGCTGCGAGCAGCAGCGCGACGGCGACCACCTACCCCGTGACCACCGGAGCCGGCCGCGGCGCCTTGATCAGGTCGCGGTACCAGTAGAAGCTGTCCTTCGGCACGCGCTCCTGCGTCGGATAGTCGACGTACACGATCCCGAACCGCTTCGAGTAGCCCATCGCCCACTCGAAGTTGTCGAGGAAGCTCCACACGAAGTACCCCTTCACCGGCGCGCCGTCCGCGATCGCGCGGCCGACGGCGGCGATGTGCGATTCGAGGTACTCGGTTCGCTCCGGGTCGTGCACCGCTCCGTCCGGACCGCGGACGTCGCCGAAGGCGGCGCCGTTCTCGGTGACGTACATCGCCGCGGGCGCGTAGTCGTTGGCGACGCGCACGAGGAGGCGATGCATGCCCTCGGGGAAGACCTCCCAGCCCATCTCGGTGTGCGCGAGGTCGGGGTCGGTGAGGAAGCGCGGGCCGTCCGCGCCGGCGGCGACGAGGAAGCGCCGGTACGTGTTGACACCGAGGTAGTCGATCGGCGCGGAGATGACGTCGAGGTCGCCCTCCTGGACGAACGGTGCGACGGTCTCGTTCCGCTCGAGCTGGTCGGCGGGATACGCGCCGCGGAACACCGGGTCGAGGAACCACCGGTTCCCCTGCCCGTCGACGTTCCACGCCGCGGCTTCGTCCTCCGGCGAGGGAGACGCGGGATACACGTGCGCGAGGTCGAGGACGATCCCGACCTGCGCGTTCGGGCATGCGCTCCGGATCGCGCTCACGGCCCAGCCGTGCGCGAGCAGGAGGTGATGCGCAGCCGCCACCGCGTCGCGCTCGCTCGTCCGGCCGGGAGCATGCCGGCCCCACGCGTGCCCGATCCATGCATGCACCCAGGGCTCGTTGTGCGTCGTCCAGAAGCGGACCCGGTCACCGAGCCGGGCGACGACCGCCTCCGTGTACTCGACGAACGCATCGGCGGTCGCGCGTACGGGCCAGCCGCCTGCGTCCTCCAGCGCCTGCGGCGTGTCCCAGTGGAAGAGCGTCGCGAACGGCTCGATGCCGCGCTCGAGAATCGCGTCGACGAGACGGTCGTAGAAGTCGAGGCCGGCGGCGTTCACCGGGCCGCGCCCCGTCGGCAGCACCCGCGGCCACGCGATCGAGAAACGGAACGCGTCGAGGCCGAGCTCCTCCATCAATGCGATGTCGTCGCGGTAGCGGTGGTAGAAGTCGCACGCGACGTCGCCGGTCTCGCCGCCCCGGACCTTTCCGGGAGTGTGGGAGAACCGGTCCCACACGCTCTCGCCGCGGCCGTCCGCGTGCACGGCGCCTTCGATCTGGTACGACGCCGTCGCGGCTCCCCACACGAAGTCGGCGGGGAAGGGCGCGGTCGGTTGGGCTGACATGGAGGATTCCTCTCGGTTCAGGGGTTCGCAGGGGCGGTCACGTGGCAGCGGGCGCTGTGCGCCTCGCCGGTCTCGACGAGCTGCGGTGTCGTGCGGTGGCAGGCGGTGACGGCGAGCGGGCAGCGGTCGACGAAGCGGCAGCCGTCGGGAGGGTCGACGGCTGCCGAGCTCGTTCCACGACGGCCTTCGACACGCTCGCCGTGGACCGCGGTGAGCAGGAGGCGGGTGTACGGGTGCAGGGGCTCCCCGAGCACGCGCTCGACCGGGCCCTGCTCGACGACCTGGCCGGCGTACATGACCAGGATGTCGTCCGCGATGTAGCGGGCGCTCGCGAGGTCGTGGGTGATGTACAGGAACGCGATCTCGCGCTCGTCCTTGAGCTTGAGCATCAGGTTCAGGATCCCGATGCGGATCGAGACGTCGAGCATGCTCGTCGGCTCGTCGGCGAGGACGACCTTCGGCTCGACGGCCAGCGCCCGTGCGATCGCCACGCGCTGCCGCTGGCCGCCCGAGAGCTCGTGCGGATACTTCGCCGCGATCTCCGCCGGCGGGACGAGGCCGACGGTCTCGAGCAGCTCGTGCACGCGCCGCTCGATCATCGCGTGCGGCACGACGCGGTGGATGCGCAGCGGCCGCTCGAGGTGATGCCGCACCGTCTTCACCGGGTTCAGCGACCCGAACGGGTCCTGGAAGATCATCTGCACCTCGGAGCGGTAGTGAAGGATGTCGCGACGCCGGCGAAGGCGTGCCGCATCGCCGCCGTCGAAGAGCACCGTCCCCGAGGTCGGGTCGTAGAGGCGGGTGAGCAGACGGGCGACCGTGCTCTTGCCGCTGCCGCTCTCGCCGACGAGCGCCGTGACCTTGCCGGGCTCGAGGGCGAACGAGACGTCGTCGACCGCGTGCACGCGCGCCCGGCGGAGCGCGCCGCCCATCGGGAACGTCTTCGTGAGGTCCCTCACCTCGAGCGCGCTCATGCGCCCTCCACCAGATGGCAGGCGACCCAGTGCCCGGGCTCGATCTCTCGCAGGCGCGGCCGCTCCGTCGTCTGGCGCAGGTACAGCGCCGCGTCGTCGGGGCGGCAGTGCGGGCAGCGCGGGTGGAACCGGCAGCCGCTCGGCGGCTCACGCAGGTCGGGCGGCGCGCCCGGGATCCCGGTCAACCGCTCACGCGGTCCCGTGAGCGGCGGGAAGGAGTCGAGCAGGCCCTGCGTGTACGGGTGCAGCGGGCTCTTCGCCAGCACCGGCGCGGGGGCCGTCTCGACGATCTCGCCTGCATACATGATCGCGATGCGGTCGGCGAACTCGAGGAGGAGCGACAGGTCGTGGGTGATGAACAGCACGGCGAAGCCGAAGTCGTGCTTGAGCGCCTCGAACTCCTGGAGGATCTCGCGCTGCACGACGACGTCGAGCGCGGTCGTCGGCTCGTCGAGGATGATCAGCTCCGGGCTGAGAGCGAGCGCCATCGCGATGATCACGCGCTGGCGCATGCCGCCGGAGAGCTCGTGCGGGTAGGAGCGCACCTGGCGCTTGTCGAGCCCGACGCGCTCGAGCAGCGCACCGGCGCGTTCGAGCGAGTGCCGCCTCGAGATGCGCTCGTGCGCCTGCATCATGTCGACGAACTGGTCGCCGACGCGCATGACCGGGTTGAGCGCGTTCATCGCGCTCTGGAACACCATCGAGACGTTCTGCCAGCGGAAGCGCCGAAGCTCCTCGGTGCTGTGGCGGGCGAGGTCGTCGCCCTTGAACGTGATGCTGCCGGAGACGACGTGCGCGGGCGGGCGCAGGATCTGCATGATCGTGTTCGCGACCGTGCTCTTGCCGCAGCCGGACTCGCCCGCGAGCCCCACGATCTCGCCCTCGCGGATGTCCAGGTCGACGCCGTCCACGGCACGCACGCGCCCGTACTCGACGACGAGGCCGCGCACCTCGAGCAGCGTCTTCGTCGTCACGGGCGCCTCCAGCACGGTCGTCATGCCGCGGCCCTACCGGCGAAGAGGACGGCGAGGCGGCGCTTGCGCGAGACGCGCTCCGTCCGGAGGCGCGGGTTGCTCACCTCGTCGATGCCGGCGAGGATGAGGACGAGTCCGAGCACGGTGATGCCGAGTGCGAGGCTCGGGAAGATGAACGGCCACCACTCGCCCTGCAGCACCGTCGAGTTGACCTGCGCCCAGTAGACCGTGACGCCCCAGCTCGTCGCGCTCATGTCGCCGAGGCCGAGGAACTCGAGGCCGGCGTCGACGAGCAACGCGATGTAGAAGACGAGCACGAACGCCGCCGCGATGCGGCTGATCATGTTCGGCATCAGCTCACCGAAGACGATGCGGGGCGTCGACTCGCCCGCGGACTTCGCGGCGAGCACGAAGTCGCGGCTCTTCAGCGACAGCGCCTGGCCGCGCAGGATGCGCGCCTCGAACGCCCAGAGGACGAGCGCGATGACCATCGCCATGGTCACCATGCCGCGCGCCTTGAGGTAGGCGGAGGCGACGACGAGAAGGGGAATCGGCGGGATGGTCAGGAAGACGTTCGTCAGGACGTTGATGACCTCGTCGACGATCCCGCCCGCGTACGCGGCGGTGATGCCGAGCACGGCGGCGAGCGCGGTCGCGATCGCGCCCGCCATCGCGCCGAGGAGCAGCGAGCGGCGGGCGCCGACGACGACCTGGGAGAAGACGTCGCTGCCCTGGTCGGTCGTTCCGAAGAGGTGATGCCACGACGGCGCCTGCTTCGCGGCGAGGAGGTTGAAGTCGTTCGGATGCGCGACCGCGATCAGCGGGGCGATGACCGCGATCAGGATCATGAACCCGACGATCAGGAGCCCCGTCCGCGACTTGGGATTGCGGAGGAGCAACGCGAGCCAGCCGGGGACGCGGATCCGCCCGAGACGAGCAAGGCCGCCGCGGGCTCCGGTGAAGCGCAGGTCGATCGCGGTGGGGTCGAGCTGCGCCACTACGAGTTCCTGAGGCGCGGGTCGAGGACGAAGTTGAGCACGTCCATGATCAGGTTGGCGACGATCACGCACACGGACAGGACGACGAGGATCGCCTGCGCGAGCGGATAGTCGTTCCCGAGCACGGCCTGCTGGAGCGTGAAGCCGACGCCGGGGTAGCTGAAGATGTACTCCACGAACACGAGGCCGCCGACCGCGCTCGCGAACAGCGCGGCGAAGCCGTTGAGGGGCGGCAAGATCGCGTTCCGTCCGGCATAGCGCGTCATGACACGGCGGTCGCGCAGGCCCTTCGCATGCGCCATCGCCACGTACTCCTCGCTGATCGTGTTGATCATCACGGTGCGCATGTTCAGCACCCAGCCGCCGGCGTAGGCCGCGATGATCGTGATGATCGGGAGCTGCGAGTGGCGGAACGCGCTCGACACGAACGCCCAGCTGAAGCCGGGGACGATGTCGTTCGCGTACGCGTGCTGGATCGGGAACCAGCCTGCCTTCAGCCCGAGGAAGTACAGCCCGAGCAGCGCGAGGAAGAAGGCCGGGAACGCGCCGATCATCATGAACGCCGGCACGACCACGCTGTCGGTGAAGCCGCCGCGGCGCCAGGCGGCGACCATTCCGATCGCGATTCCGATCGCGAAAGAGAGGATGAAGCCGACGCCGACGAGGAAGATCGAGTAGGGCAGCGTGCGGCCGATGACCTCCGAGACCGGCGTCGGGTAGTTGGAGGTCGAGACGCCGAAGTTCAGATGCGCGATCCGCCCGAGATACGTGACGTAGTCGGCCCAGATCGAGTGGTGGCCGCCGCCGAGGAGCGCCTGGTACGTCTTGATGATCCCCGGGTTCGCCGCGATCTGCGCCGAGCTCAGATGCTGCAGCACGCCGGCGATCGGATCTCCCGGCATCAGGCGCGGGAGAAGGAAGTTGACCGTCAGCGCGATCCAGATCGCGAAGACATAGAAGCCGAGGCGACGGGCGAACCAGCGCATGCGTCCTCCGGAGGGTAGACCGGTGGGCGGCGGCAAACCGCCGCCCACCGGTGGAGGGTCCTACCCTTCGGCTCTAGGCTCCTGCCTTACCGCCCGGCTCGATCCGGGTGAAGGAGAGGATGTTGTCGGGGAAGGTCGTGAAGATCGGATCGCCCCAGAAGTTCTTCGGGGTGTCGAAGTTGTGGAAGTACTTCGTGCTGTAGGTCGACCAGCGCGGCCCGATGAAGAGCGGCACGATCGGGAGGTCCTGCAGCCAGATCTTCTGCAGTTGCGCCGCGATCGTCTGCTGCTTCTTCGGGTCGAGCGTCACCTTCCACTGGTCGAGCAACGTCGTGGCCTGGGTGTCGTAGTAGTGCTCCCAGTTGCCGGTGTGGGTTCCGTCCTCGCCCGGCGCCGTGTACGCGTTCTTCGAGAGGTTCGCGTAGAAGTAGCCGTACGGCGAGCCCTGCGATCCGTTCTGCCAGAGCAGCGTCGGCGCCTTCGTCGTCGACGCGTTCGGATACCAGGAGCCCCAATCCGGCTCGAGGGCAGGCTGCGAATCGATCCCGATGTCACGCAGGTTCTTCGTGATGATCTGGATCGACGCGACCCAGTCCGACCAGCCCGAGATCACGTGGATGTCGAGCTTGACCGGGTTGCCCTTCGGGTCGATCAGCGTGTTGCCCTTGTAGGTGAAGCCCGCGGTCAGAAGCGCCTGCTTGGCGGCGGCGGGGTTGTACGTCGCCATCGCCTTCGCCTGCTCCTTCACCGACGAGTCGACCCACTTCGGGAAGAGGCCCTCGAAGCCGAGCGCGGTGACGGGCGGCGCATAGCCGTACTCACCGAGCTTCGACACCGAGTTGCGGTCGATGGCGAGGCTGAGCGCCTTCCGGAATGCGACGAGGCTGTACGGGTACTGCGTCGTGTCCAGCACCAGCGACACGGGGTACGCCGTCGTTGCGTAGAAGGCATGGAAGTGCTTCGGATCCTTCGCCGTGTACGCCGTCTCGACGTTCGGGACGAAGTTGTGCGTCCAGTCGACCTGGCCGCTCTGGATCAGCGCGAGGGCCGAGTCGTTCGACGCCGCCTGCACGTACTCGAGGCACGGGATCTTCGGCAGGCCCGGCTGCCAGTAATGCGTGTTCTTGCTGAACACGAAGTCCTGGCCGGTGAACCGAGTGATCCGGTTGAACGGGCCGGAGCCCACCGGGCTCGGGTTCGTGAACGTCGCCGGGTCCTTCACCTTCGACCAGATGTGCTGCGGTACGACGAACTGCTTGTTGAGGATCGAGGAGATGAACTGCGAGTCCGGCGTCTTCAGCGTGATGACGACCTGCGAGCCCTTCGCGCGGATCGTCTGCACGTTGTTGGCGGGGCTCGTCAGCCCGATGAGGTCCATCGTCGAGCTCTGATGGCCGGCCGTGAGGCTGTAGACGACGTCCTTCGCCGTCAGCGCCTTGCCGTCCGACCACTTCACGCCCTTGGCGATCTGGAGCGTGAGGGTCTTGTTGCCGTTGCTCCACTTCCAGGACCGTGCGAGCCACGGCACGGGCTTGAGGCCGCCCTCGCCGGTGATCATGAGCGGCTCGTAGAACGCGCCCTGCACGAACGCACCGCTCGGAAGGCCGGTGGCCGTGTAGGGGTTGAAGTTCTTGACGAAGGCCGGGTCACCCGAGCCCGTCATGACGAGGCACTTGTGAGCAGCGAGCTGGGCGGCAACGCTCGTGGTCGCCGCCGGGGCCGTACCCGTCGAGACCACGGTCGCGGCCAAGGCGAAGCCCGCCACCGCCAGAACGGCTGTTCGCCGTCGGGATACGCGGAACATGCGTCGCATCTGCGGTCCTTTCTCGCCCTCCCTCGGGCGACAGGCGTATGTGGGCGAGGTCGCCCGTAAACGTTTCCGGAACAATTACTACGTTCTGCTGCGTGCGTCAACCACTTTCGTACCGCTCCGTGAGCCCCGCTTCCGTAAAAGTCCCGGAAATGCTTCAATGGGCCGGTGGCGGACAACGGCCCGAGCCGCGTGACGATCCGGCAGGTGGCCGAGCAGGCAGGCGTCTCGATCGCGACCGTCTCCCGCGTCCTCAACGAGCGGGACGACGTCGCCCCGGAGACGAGGGAGCTCGTCGCCCGGATCATCCGGGAGCGCGGCTACGTCGCCAACCGCAGCGCCCGCGGCCTCTCGGCCGGCCGGACGGGCCTCGTCGGGCTGCTCGTGCCGCTCGTCTACCCGCAGTACTTCTCCTCCATCCTCGCCGGCGCCGCGGAGGCGCTGCACGAGAACGACCTCCGCGCCGTCCTCTCGCCCACCGGCCACGAGCATGACCGCGAGCAGGTGTCGATCGACCGGCTCATGCACGGGCTGACCGACGGCGCGCTGATCGTGCTGCCGGAGGAGTCGAGCGAGGAGCTCGTCCGCCTGCTCGACTCCGGCTACCGCTTCGTCGTGATCGACCCGCGCCTGCGGCTCGACGGCCGCATCGCCTCCGTCTCCGCCGCCCACACGACGGGCGCGGGCCAGGCCATGCAGCACCTCTTCGGCCTCGGTCACCGGCGCATCGCCGCGATCACCGGGCCGCGCGGCTGGGTGGCGACCGAGGAGCGCCGCCGCGGCTACCAGGCCGCGCTCGCGGCCGCGGGCATCCTGCCCGACCCGACGCTCGAGATCGAGTCCAACTTCGAGATCGGCGGAGGGCTCGAGGCCGCGGGCGCCCTGCTCGACCTGCCCGACCCGCCCACGGCGATCTTCGCCTTCAACGACAACCTCGCCATCGGCGCGATCCAGGCCGCCCAGACATGCGGAGTGCGCGTCCCCGACGACCTCTCGGTCGTCGGCTTCGACGATATCGAGTCGGCGACCATCGTCACACCGGAGCTGACGACGATCCGGCAGCCGCTCGCGGAGATGGGCCGGACGGCGGTCAGCCTCCTCATGCGCCTGCTCGAGAGCCAGCGCATCGAGACGCTGCACATCGAGCTCGGCACGCGGCTCGTCGTGCGGGGCTCGACCGCGCCCCCGCGGGTCAGCTAGCGCACTTCTCGCAAACGCCGCGCAGGACGACGTCGTGGGCCACCGAGTAGCCGGTCTGGCCCTCGACCTTGTGCAGCGCGCGCTCGAGCTCGTCGTCGGCGAAGGCCTCCACGCGGCCGCAGTCGGCGCACACGAGATGGTGGTGGTG
>Ga0075276_10000298_pt1 | contig 13821 bp, 11 predicted proteins | sample SF_Rice_5C_80N_4_FD_69770 | JGI IMG/M metagenome (GOLD analysis project Ga0075276, IMG submission 69770) | Rice paddy soil microbial communities from Twitchell Island, California, USA - SF_Rice_5C_80N_405 | ecosystem: Environmental > Terrestrial > Soil > Paddy field/soil | place: USA: Twitchell... | reverse complement strand
CGCGGCCCCCGCCGCTCCGCTGGGCGGCGGCGCGCGTCCGCGCCCGGCGCTTGCATGGCGTAAGCCCATGAACCATCCACTCTTCCACGATCGAGTCCAGGCGGGGCAGGCGCTGGGCGCCGCCCTCGACGGCTACGCGGGCCGGCCCGACCTGCTGGTCCTCGCGCTCCCGCGCGGCGGCGTGCCCGTCGGCCTGCAGGTGGCCCGCGCGTTGCGCGCGCCGCTGGACGTCTTCCTGGTGCGCAAGCTGGGCGTCCCGGGCCACGAGGAGCTGGCCATGGGGGCGATCGCCTCCGGCGGCGTGCGCGTGCTGAACGACGATGTCGTCGCCATGCTCGGCATCCCGGAATCGGCCATTGAGGCCGTGGCCGAGCGCGAAGGGCGGGAGCTGGAGCGGCGCGAGCGGGAGTACCGGGACAGCCGCCCGCCCCCGGACGTGCGCGGCCGCGCGGTGATCCTGGTGGACGACGGCCTGGCCACGGGCTCCACGATGCGGGCGGCGGCCAGCGCCGTGCGCGCGCTCGGACCCACCTCGGTCACCGTCGCCGTACCCGTCGCCGCTGCCGAGATCTGCCAGCAGCTCCGGCGCGAGGTCGACCGCGTGGTCTGCCTGGCGACGCCGGAGCCGTTCCAGGCGGTCGGACTCTGGTACCAGGATTTCTCGGAGACGAGCGACGCGGAGGTGCGCGAGCTGCTCGCCCGGGCCGCGGACACACGCGCGATCGAGGAGCCATGATCCAACACGCGGTCCAGGTGCCCGCGGGCGAGGCGCGCCTCGACGGCGACCTCGTCGTCCCCGATGGCGCCGCCGGCGTCGTCCTCTTCGCCCACGGCAGCGGTAGCAGCCGCCATAGCCCGCGCAACCGCTTCGTCGCCGGGGAGCTGCAGGCGGCGGGCCTGGCCACGCTGCTCCTGGACCTGCTCACGCCCGACGAGGAGGCCGTCGACGAGCTCACCGCCGAGCTGCGCTTCGACATCGAACGGCTCGGCCGCCGCGTGGTCGACGCCATCGCCTGGCTGCGCGCCGAGGCGGAGACCGCCCGCCTGCCGATCGGGCTCTTCGGCGCCAGCACCGGCGCCGCCGCGGCGCTGGTCGCCGCCGCCGAGCGGCCCGGCGACGTGGCCGCCGTCGTCTCCCGCGGCGGCCGCCCCGACCTGGCCGACGGCGTGCTCCCCCGCGTGAGCGCCCCGACCCTGCTCATCGTGGGCGGCAACGACCCACCCGTCCTCCGCATGAACCAGGAGGCGCAGGCGCGCATGCGCGCGCAGACCCTGCTGGAGATCGTGCCCGGCGCCAGCCACCTCTTCCAGGAGCCCGGCGCGCTGGAGGACGTGGCGCACCTGGCTCGCGACTGGTTCGCGCGGCACCTGCGCCCGCACTGAGCGCTCGGCCAGCCGCCGCCCCGGCGGCGACCGGCGCCGCCGCCGGGCCCCGCCTGCCTAACCGCTTGTCAAGCTGACATATACACGCGTACGCCCCGGACCAGGGGTGCCCGGGTGCCGCCGGCTGGTCCGCCGCCGCGCGCGACCGGTCGGACCGCCCTGCTGGTCCCGCGGGCTCGCGCTCGCCATTCTCGGGAAACGCCTTCCCGGATGGTGCGTCGGCACCCGGGTCGGCTACCGGCATCACCCCCGGCGCGCGGGAGGAATCATGCGAACCATCCGGATCGCGCTGACCGGAGAGCTCGACGAGAGTGTCGTCGCCCACCGGGCCATTCCACGCTCGCTGGCACGGGCGGCCGCGGCCGTCGGTTGTCGCGTGGAGGCCCGGTGGGTGCCCACGTCGGAGCTGCTCCCCGATCCCACCGCCGTTCTCGCGTCGTTCCACGGTCACTGGTGCGTACCCGGGAGTCCGTACGCCAGCCTGGAGGGCGCGCTGGCGGGGATCGCGGACTCGCGCGGCGCCGGCCGGCCGTTCCTGGGGACGTGCGGCGGGTTCCAGCATGCGCTCCTGGAGTATGCCCGCGATGTGCTCGGCCTGAGCGACGCCGCGCACGAGGAGAGCAGTCCCATCGCGCGCACGCTGCTGATCAGTCGGCTGAAGTGCTCGCTGGAGGACCACGACGGGCGCGTCCACTTGGTGCCGGGCACGCGCGCGGCGGCGGCATACGGCCGCTTCCTGGCCGTCGAGGGCTACCACTGCAACTTCGGCCTGAACCCGGCGTTCCGGGAGACGCTGCAGCGTGGAGGGCTGGTGGTGTCCGGCGTGGACGACGCGGGCGACGCGCGCGTGGTCGAGCTGCCGGGGCACCCGTTCTTCGTGGCCACGCTCTTCCAGCCGGAGCGCTCGGCGCTGGCGAGCCGGCTGCCGCATCCGCTCGTGGCGGCGTTCGTGGAGGCGGCGCGGGTCCGGGCGACGGAGCGGGCGGCCCGGGGCACGGAGGTGGCGGTCGGCCGGTGAGCCGCGCTGGCGACGTCGCCTGCTCACGCCACTCCGGCGGTGGCGCCAGCACGATACGATCTCGCGGTTACCAAGACGCGAGAGCTCCGACGCGTCCGGATCGATCCCGCGGACGACGACGCCGTGATCCGGACCGCTCGGCCGATGGCAAGGAATTGGCAAGGACGCAATCCGCTTCGCGTCGTTGCCAGCGGCCGGCGCACGAGGGCATTCCGCCGCCATCGCCCCCCGAAAGTGGGCGTCGGTCCAGCCGCGGGCGGGCGCCGGTGTCGTCTCCGTGATAGAGGGTTCCATCGTGGGGTGACGCCCGCAGGATGTGTGCATGAGAAGCGCCTCCTCGTTCCTGGTCCTGGGCCTGCTGGCAGCGCTGCCAGCCGGTGCCGCTGCCCAGCGGCCTCGCGAACCCTTCGCCGCGACCACGCCAGTTGCCTTTGGACCCGCCGCCGGTGCGCCGGCTGCGCCACCTGCACCTGCGATCTCCGCCCGCCTGGGGCGTTCCGTGGTGCCGGCTGCCGCCGCCGCGCACCTCTCGCCCCTCCGGCGCCTGCTCGACGCGGTCGGTGGTACGGCCGTCGGCGCCTGGGTCGGTTACATGGCCTCGCAGATCGCGTGGAGCGACTGGCGCGAGGGAAGCGGGCGCGGCGCTTACCGCGTCCGGTTCGCGCTCGGAGGCGGGGCTCTCGGCGGCATCGCCGGCTCGCTCCTCGGCGGAGGCGGCGCGCCCGGAGCCGCGACGAGCGGTCTCCGCCCCGCCCCCGGCCAGGGGCCGATCACCTCCAACGACATCCGGGCGACCGGGGCCCGCCGCCTCTCCGACGTGATCCGCCAGCTTCGCCCCCAGTGGCTCAACGTGCGCGGCGTCGACGTCCTCCCGCCCGATTCGCTCCGCAGGTCGCCGGGCGACTCGGCCCGCACCTCCTTCGGCCCGAGCCCCTACATCGGCGCCGACCCGCGCAGCGCACCCGGCCCGCGCATCTACCTCGACGACGTGCTGCTCGGCGGGATCCAGGACCTCGACCAGATCGAGCCGAACACGATCGCGCTCATCGAGTACGTCGACCCGCGCCACGCCATGATGCGCTGGGGCGTGGGCAACAACGACGGCGCCATCCGCCTCCTCAGCCAGATCGTGCCGGGCGTGCAGCCGTGAGCGGAGCGCTGGGGGGTGTGGGCGCGGGGCTGAGCGGCTGAGTCCGGCTGCACCGTCGTTCTGGCGCGCGCGCTGCGCAGGCTACCATCGTGCACAGGTGCGCGGCTTCCGGCGGGATACCGCAACGGTTCGAGTTGTGCCGCGCCGAACCGGAGCCGACGCTCCGGAACGGAGGTGGTCATGTCGCTGCGCCGCTCGTCGTCCGTCCTCGTGGCGGTGAGTATGCTCGTGCCGGCGTGCGCGGGGCATCTCCGGTACGACCGGTCGCAGGATCCCGGAGAGGCGCCGCTACCCCCATCGGCCAACGCCTGGGTTCTCACGGGTCAGGAGCTGGAGCTGAACCCCACCTGGACGGTGCTCCAGACGATCGTCGGCTTCGTGCCGAACGTGCAGACCTCGAGCAACGGCACGCCGAACGGGTGCCCGCAGGTGGAGATTCGCGGGCACGATACGGTCGCCGGCACCTCCAACCCAACGGTATACGTCGACGGCACGCGGGCGAGCGACACCTGCGTGCTCTCCTCGCTGCTGGCGCCGCAGGTGGAGCGGGTGGAGGTCTACCCGCTGGGCGTGAGCCCGCGCGCCGGCTACATGACGAGCGCGCACGGTCTGATCCTGATCTTCATGAAGCAGGGCGACGCGCGGACCTGACCCTGCCCGGTCCGCCCCCTGAAGCCGAAACCCCCGGGAGATCGACTTCCCGGGGGTTTTTCGGTCACTGCAGGAGTGGCACTCCGCCTACTTGTCCCACCACACCGGCTGCGCCATGGTCACCAGGTAGCTGGCCGTGGGCGAGAGTCCCTGCGCCGTCATGGCGGCGTCGTAGGAGGTGGCGTTCAGCTTCGCCTCGTCGTCCGGGTAGGGGATGCGCAGCGGGATCGCCGAGAGGCGGGCATCGGGTCCGGGGAGCAGGTGCGGCACGCCGGTGCGACGCACCTCCGTGAAGCCCTCCTCGCCATTCATGAAGAGCGCGATCCACTTCTGCAGGGCGATCTGCGTCAGCGCCGTGGCCGGGTTGAACTGCACGCGCGGCTGCGCCAGGTAGGCATCGATCTGCGCCTGCGGGATGCCGTACTGCTGCATGGACGCCGTGATCGCCTGCGCGTAGAGCGAGGCGGGGCTGCCCGCGATCCAGCCGCGCTGCGCCGCCTCGGCCTCGATGAAGAGGACCTCAGCGTAGGATTCCCACACGATCGGCGCGTTCGGCTGCTCGCGCCAGAGGGCGCCGATACGGGAAACGTTGGCGTTCGGCGGGCCCGAGATCAGACCCGGCGGACGGCCCGCGTAGACGGTCGGGTCGGCGGGTGTGGGCTGCGCGTAGATCGGCAGCCGCGGATCGTTCAGCGCCTTGAGCGTGTCCACCAGGGTCGCGCTCATCCCGTAGTCGTCGCGGCCACCGATCCAGTGATCGGAGTAGATCGGGTTCGGGTTCGCCGCCGTGTAGTTGAGCGTGGCGTTGTCGTCGTTGCTCTGGAAGACGCCGCCGGCGATCGCCGCCTGCGCCTCCTTGGCCCCCGTGGTCGGGTCCGCCTTGGAGAGGTGGATGGCGTCGCGCAGCATGAGCGAGTAGGCGAACTTCTTCCACTTGGTCATGTCGCCGCCGTAGAGCAGGTCGCCACTCGGGAAGCCGAGGCCGGAGGGCGCGATTTCCTGGGCCGCTTTGGCGAGGTCCGCGAAGATCCCGGTGTAGACGGCCTGCTGCTTGTCATACGCCGGCGCGACGTTGCTCGCGCCCTTCAGCGCTTGCGAGTACGGGATGTCACCCATGTAGTCGGTCAGGATGCCGAACATCCAGGACTTCATGATGAGGCCCACGGCCTCCCAGTTCGGGGTCTTGGTGGACACGCCCTGATCGACGATCGCCTGGGCGTTTACCAGTCCCCCGCTGTACAGCCCCCACATACCGGATGTGCTGTTGGGACGGATGATGTAGCGGTCCTCGTCCGGGTACTGGATCTCGGAGACCTGCTGGTCCCAGACCAGCCCCATCTTGATCCCCTGAAAGGTGCCCCAGATGTTGCTGGCCGCCGACTGGATCGCATCCGGCAGGATCGACGGCGGCGCGACGCTCACCGGCCCGTTCGGGTTGGTGTTGATGCTCGTCAGGTTGCGGTCGCACGCCGTGCCCGTCCACGCCAGGGCGGCGACGACCATAACGCTCAACAGCTTGCTGGTCTTGATCATCGGTTGTGTTCTCCCTGTCACGGCTGGATCGACAGCGTGAAGCCGATCGAGCGCGGCGTTGGTAGCTGCCCTTGCTCCACGCCCTGCACGTTGCTGGCGTCGAAGTTCGTCTCGGGGTCGATGACGCCGTTCTTGGCCCACAGGAACAGGTCGTGGCCGACCAGCGAGAAGGTGGCCGTGGAGAAGCCCATGCGCTGCACGAAGCGGTGCGGCAGGTTGAAGGAGAGGCGGGCATCGCGCAGCTTCAGGTAGCTGGCGTCGATGATGCCCGGGGAATTGGCGTAGAAGGTGTTCTCCCAGAACGTCTGCGGGCAGACGGCCGTGGTGTTGGGCGTGCCATCCTCGTGCACGCTGTTGGCCACCACGAGGCCCGGGGCGCACCAGTCCTTCTGCCGGCCGTCCAGCGTGTTGGCCAGCACGCCCGAGTACTGGCCGAACCACTTGGTCACCGAGTAGATGTTGCCGCCGTACTGCCCGTCGAAGAGGAGCGAGAGGCTCACGTCGTTGTAGGTGAACGTGTTGGTGATCCCACCATTCCACTTCGGGTTGTAGTTGCCCAGCACCACCTGGGTGTTGTCCGGGATCGGCAGCCCGCTCGCGTCGACGACGATGTGGCCCGAGTTGTCGTGCTTCCAGTCCACGCCGACGAGGTTCCCGTACGGCTGGCCCTGATCGGCCGTGACGCTGATGCCCCAGTAGGAGCCGATGACAAAGCGGGAGACCCCGCCCGTCAGAGACACCACGTCGCTGTTGTTCTTGGCCCAGTTGACGTTGACGTTCCAGCGGAAGTGGGTCGTCTGCACCGGCGTGGTGGTCAGCTCCAGCTCCACGCCGCGGTTGCGCACCTCGCCGCTGTTGATGTAGCGCGAGGAGAAGCCGGTCGACCTCGACACGGAGACCGGGAAGATCTGGTTGACGGTGGACTTCTGGTACGCCGTCGCGTTCAGGATCAGGCGGTTGTTGAGGAAGCCGAGGTCGGCGCCGCCCTCCATCCCGGTGGTCTGCTCCGGCTTGAGATCGGAGTTGAAGAGCGTGCTGTTGACGGCGAAGCTGGGCAGCCCGCTCCAGACCGGGCCGTTGGCGTAAACGGCCAGCAACTGGTAGGGGTTGGTGTCATTGCCTACGCGCGTCCAGCTCGCGCGCAGCTTGCCATAGTTGAGGATGCTGCTGTGGATGCCCAGCGCATCGGTGAAGACGAAGGCCCCGCCGATGGACGGATAGAAGAAGGAGTTGTTCTGCGGCGGGAGCGTCGACGACCAGTCGTTGCGTCCCGTCAGGTCCACGTTGAACCAGCTCTTGTAGTCGAAGTTGGCGGAGCCGTACAGCGAGTTGACCTGCTTCTTCGAGAGGTAGAGGTCGGAGTACGGCTGGCTCGAGCCGTTCTCCAGCGTGTACAGGCCGGGAATTACCAGGGTGGCCGTGTTGCTGTTGCAGACGCCGACGCAGGCCGTGTTGTTGCTGTAGTTGTCGACCCGGCTGTTGCCGCCGGCATTGAGCGTGAAGTCGAGGCTCGGCAGCAGCCTGCGGTGCAGCGTGGCCAGGAAGTCGGCATTCAGCTCGCTGCGGGTCTCCGCCACGTCGTCCAGGCCGCCACCGAGGGCGATGCCGACGGCGTTGACCGGCATGTTGAGCCGGAAGTGGTTCTGGTACCAGTCCTGCCCGAGCCGGCCCGTGAGGCTCAGCCAGTCGTTGAACTTGTAGGTGGCGGAGCCGTTCCCGATGATCCGGTCGCGCGTGGAGTAGTCCTGCTTGACCGTTGCCACCCAGTAGGGGCTCGGGTGGTAGGCGTACTGCCAGCTATAGGGAATGGGCGCATCGGTGCGGAGCCCGGGGTTGCCGGCCAGGATCTGCTGCGTGAGCGGATCGTTGAGATTCCGGTAGACGTTGTTTTTCAGCAACGACATGTCCACGTTGCGGTTGAACCAGATGAACCCCTGCATCGGGTCCTCCTCCGTATACGACTGGTTGGGGAGGTCCCGGTTGTCGTCCCGGATGTAGTTGAGCATCGCCTGGGTGCTCAGCTTGCTCGAGATCTGGGTGCCGCCGTTGAGCGCCACGTTCGTGCGGATGATGCGGTTGCTCGGGTACATGCCGTTCTCGTCGCGGCGCGCCAGCGAGAAGCGCATGTTGCTCGCCTGGTTGCTGCGCGAGACCGCGACGTTGACGTCGGCGACCTGGCCGGTGTTGAAGAAGCTGCGCACGTTGTCGGGGTGCGCCATCCACGGGCCGACGCCGAAGAACTGGTGGCAGGGGACGCTCGTGTTGTAGGTGCTCGCGACCGCCTGCGCCGGCGTCGTCGGGTTCTGCCCCGGCATGAAGACGCAGCCCGAGGTGCGGCCGTCCAGCTTCGGGCCCCAGCTCTCGTCGTAGAAGTCGTTCGTGCCGCCGCCGTTGCCGTCCACGAAGTCGTACGCGCCGTACGAGCCGCCGCCGTACGAGTTCTGGTAGTTCGGCAGCTTGAGCGGCGTCTCGAGCTGCCCGCCGATGCTGGCGGACACACCCCAGCCGCCGATGCCCCGCGCGGACCCGTTCTTCGTGCTGATGACAATGGCGCCGTTGGCCGCGCGCGAACCGTAGAGCGCGGCGGCGTTCGGGCCCTTCAGCACCGTGATCGACTCGACGTCCTGCGGGTTGATGTCCCCGGCCGCGTTCCCCAGGTCGTAGCCGCTGTAGGTCCCGCCGCCGTAGCCATTGTTGCTACCGGAGGAGTTGTCGATCGGCACGCCGTCGATCACGAACAGTGGCTGGTTGTTCCCCGTGATCGAGCTTTCGCCGCGGAGCACGATGCGGGCGGAGCCGCCGGGCGTGGTGGAGCTGGTGATGTGGACGCCCGCCGCGTCACCTTCCAGCGCGCTGACCAGGTTCGCCGTCGGCACCGTGTTCAGGCGCTGGCTGCTGATCGTCTGTGCGGAATACGGAATGCTGCGCTTCTCGCGCTCGATCCCGAGGGCGGTCACCACGACGCCCTGCAGCGCCACCGCCTCCACCTGCAGCTGCACGTTCACCTCGGGCGCCACCGCCCGCGTAGCGGTCCGGTAGCCCAGCGAGGTGAAGGTCAGGCTGTCACGGCCCGGAGGCGCTGTCACCAGATACCGACCGGCGGAGTTGGTCAGCGTCCCGATCGTCGTCCCTTTGACCACCACCTGCACCCCGACCATGGGCCGGAACGTCGCCCCGTCCACCACCAGCCCCGTAACCCGCGTGGGCTGCTGGGCGACGACCCCGGTCGCGCCGAGCGCCACCAGGCCGGCCACGGTCACGAGCGGCCACAAGCGTCCTCTCATGGATCCTCCTGATGAACTGGGTACTGTGCACGTGCGACCTCCGGGGGGATCCGCGCCGGACGATGCGTGCGGATCCCCCCGGACTGCGCACCGGGGGCAGTCCAGGCGGGGGGGAACTGCTGTCGAGGTAATGCGAGTAGCTCAGGGTCCGGCGTCCGACGCACTCACCCGCGGCTCACCGCGCCTGCACCGCCCGGACGACGTCCGCGCTCACGGCTGCGGCGCGAGCATGGACAAGGCGCCCGCCGCGGCCTGCACCGCGGCGGGCACAACCGAATCCCTATGGCGCGTAACGCGCATGTCCGGTGATTCCAGACAGCGGTGTGGCCAATGGCAGCAACGGGAGGAAACGGGCGGGAACGAGCAGGGCCCCGGCCCGCGCGCGCGGGCCGGGGCGGGTGCGGCGGGAGGTCAGCGCGTGGGCGCGCCGCCGGCGTAAAGCCGGTGAATCTGCTGCAGCACCGTCGCGAAGGTGGCCTGGTCGCGCAGCGATTCGGCGTAGCTGTCGCGGAAGGCGCCGTTGGTGTCGCGCATGACGTCGGCGAGCGTCTCGGCGACGTGGACCGCGTTCACGAGCGGCACGGAGACGACCAGCGTGCCGGCGCGGAAGGCGGCGTGCTCGAGCGCGGCGTGCGCGCCGTCGTGGGCGGTCTTGCGGAAGAGCTCGCGCCACTCCTGGGGCGGCGCCTCGTTGAGGATGAAGACCAGCTCGCAGTTGCCGGGTCGCGAAAGCTCGGAGGCCGCGGGGTCGATGCCCGCGACCACCACATCCTGGTAGACGTGCATGGCAGACCTCCTTGGAGGGCGATCATTCACGTTAGGGCGACGGCGCGCGGCGCGCCACAATGCTCGCGCGGCGCGCACGGCGCGGGGCACGGCGCGGCGCGGGGCGCGGGGCGCGGGGCGCGGGGCGCGGGGCGCGGGGCGGCGCCAGGTTCCGCGCGCCGCCGCGCTTGCCTCCGGGCGCGGGCGTGCCCCATCTTGCGGCGCCCGGCCACCCCGGCCGGCGCGATCCCTCGCAATCCGCCGCGGCACGGCGCATCCCCGGCGCTGCCGGGAGGAGGCGGCCCTGGCCCATCCGCCCACGACCGACCGTTCCGCCGCCGCGGCGGCCGCCGCCGCGGCCAGGCCTGCGGCCGCCGGCGCGGGCAGCGGCCACCGCGCCGCGGTCACGGCCAGCTTCCTCGGCTGGACGCTGGACGCGTTCGACTTCTTCCTGGTGGGGATGTCACTCACGGCCATCGCCCGGGAGTTCCACGAGACGGACGCGGCCATCGCGTTGAGCATCACCTTGACGCTGGCGTTCCGGCCGGTGGGCGCCTTCGTCTTCGGGCTGATGGCGGACCGCTACGGCCGGCGCCTGCCGTTGATGATCGACCTGGTCTTCTTCTCGGTCATCGAGGTGCTGACCGGGCTGGCGCCCAGCTTCACCTCGTTCCTGGTGCTGCGCGCCCTTTTCGGCATCGGCATGGGCGGCGAGTGGGGCGTGGGCGCGTCGCTGGCCATGGAGAAGGCGCCGCCCGGCCGGCGCGGCATCCTGTCGGGCCTGCTGCAGGAGGGCTACGCCACCGGCTACCTGCTGGCGGCGGTCTGCTACTTTTTCATCTTCCCGCGCTGGGGCTGGCGGCCAATGTTCTTCATCGGCGGGCTGCCGGCGCTGCTGGCCGTCTTCGTCCGCTACCGCGTGACGGAGTCCGAGGTGTGGCAGCGCACGCGCCACGCGAGCTGGGGCTCGCTCGGCCGCGCCCTGGTCTCGCACTGGCGACTCTTCCTCTCGCTCACGCTGCTCATGACCGCCATGAACCTGGTCTCGCACGGGACGCAGGACCTCTACCCCACCTTCCTGCAGCGCGACTGGGGTCTCGGCACCAGCGGCAAGTCCGCTATCACCATCATCTCCATGGTGGGCGCCATCATCGGCGGCGTGCTCTTCGGCATGGTCTCCGACCGCATCGGGCGACGCCGCGCCGTCACGGCGGCGCTCGCCGGCGCCGTGCTCGTCGTCCCGCTCTGGATCTGGGCGCCCAGCGTCGCCCTGCTCGCACTCGGCGCCTTCGTCATCCAGCTCATGGTCCAGGGCGCATGGGGCGTGATCCCGGCGCACATCACCGAGCTCTCCCCCGACTCCCTGCGTGGCGTCCTGCCCGGCTTCGCCTACCAGTGCGGCGTCATGATCGCCAGCCCGATCGCCTACGTCGAGGCGGTCCTCGCCGCTCGCACCTCCTACGCCACCACCATGGCCCTCACCGCCGTCGTCGTCTGCCTCTTCGCCGCCGTCGTCGTCTGGTTCGAGCGCGAGCGCACCGGCATCACCTTCGGGTTGGCCCGCGAGGCGGACTGAGGGACGAGGGCAACGGCAATAGCACCCAATCCCGTTGACATATGGTTGCGGTTGACGGTAGGTTGCGGGGGGACGACGCGGCGGGAAGAGGACCGATGGGAACGGTAGAGCAGGAAGCGGAACGCTTGATTGCGGCGGCGCCGGACCTCGACTGGCTGCGGGCGCTGACGGACGTATTGGACCGTGCGGTGCGACAGGCTCCGCTCGAGCGGCTGGTGCGGCTCTGGGGGCTTTCGAATGCGGAGGCGGGCCGCCTGTTCGGCGTCTCGCGCCAGGCGTTCTCGAAGTGGCTGGAGAGTGGGGTGCCGCCGGACCGTGCGCCGGCCGTGGCGGACCTCGCCGCGGCGACGGACCTGCTCGACCGGCGGATCAAGCGTGAGCGAATCCCCGCCGTGGTGCGCCGGGCCTCGCCGCGTTTCGCAGGGCGCTCTCTCCTCGATCTGGCGGCAAGCGGCGACCACGCCGCGGTGCGTGCGGCCGTGGTGACGATGTTCGACCTGCGGCGCGTCCAGCCATGAGGGATCCGCGGCGCCTGGTGGTGCCGGACGGACGCGTATTCCTGCGCGTGGCGGAGCCCGAGTGGGCGGATCCGCTGGACGCCAGCTACGCGGCGGAGGCGGGCGGCCGCTGGAATCCGCCCGCGTCCTTCCCGACTCTCTATCTCAATGGCGACGTAGCCACCGCACGAATGCAGGTGCAGCGGCTGGCGGAGGGCACCCCGTTCACGATGGACGATCTGGATGACGACGCCTATGTGCTGGTCGCGGCGACGCTGCCCAGGGGCCAGAGCTGTGCCGATGCCGTATCGGCCGCGGGACTCGGGCGGCTCGGTCTGCCGGCAGGCTATCCTGTTGACGAGGCCGGTGAGCCGGTGGGATACGAGCGCTGCCAGCCCATCGGCGCGGAGGTGCGGGCTCGCCGTGTTCGTGGCGTCTGGTGCATCTCGGCCGCGACGCGGGACGGCGTCGGCCGCGAGCTCGCCTGGTTCCCCGCCACCGCGAGGTCACGAGGCAGGCTTGTGTGGGACGAAGCGCTTCCACTGGGCCGGTGGCGCGAGGCCACGGACTGGGTCGACCTCGGACTGGCGCCCCAGCCGGATCCGGCCTGAGAAGGCGGGTGGCCGAGCCTGTGCCGTCGGCACGCGGGCTGTGCGGGCTCTGTGGTGAATGCTGTTTTCCAGTCGGCGTGCGCCGGTACGCGCCGCGTTCGCTTGACCTGCCGGCGGCGCGGGTGCTATCCTGGCGACGAGAGGTCTTATCACTTTGGGCACCTCCCGGGCGGCCCGCACACACGGCGCCGCGACAGGCAAAATGGCAAACGCGTTCGATCTTACCGGCCGGGTCGCGGTGGTGACGGGCGGCTACGGCGTGCTGGGCTCGGTGATCACGGGCGGACTGGCGGCGGCGGGCGCGCGCGTGGCGGTGCTGGGCCGGCGGCGCGAGCCGGCGGAGGCGCGGGCGGCGGAGCTGCGGGCGCTGGGCGGGGACGCGCGCGCCCTCGTGGCCGACGTCATGGACGAGGCGCAGCTGCGCACGGCGCGCGATGAGCTGGTGGCCGACTGGGAGCGGATCGACATCCTGGTGAACGCGGCCGGCGGCAACGTAGCGCGCTCGCGCAACGACGGTCGCCCGATCTTCGACGTGCCGCTGGACGCGACCGAGGAAGTGCTGCACCTGAACCTGCACGGCAGCGTGATCCCGTCCATGATCCTGGGCGAGACGATGGCGCGGCAGGGCAAGGGCAGCATCATCAACATCTCCTCCATGTCGGCCACGCAGGCGCTGAGCGGGACGATGGGCTACTCGCTGGCCAAGGCGGGCATCGATGCCTTCACCCGCTGGCTGGCGGTGGACCTGGCGCGGCGCTACGGCGATGGCATCCGGGTCAACGCCATCGCCCCCGGGTTTTTCCTCTCGGAGCAGAACCGCGGCGTGCTGGTGAATCCCGACGGCTCGCCCACGCCACGGGCGCAGACGATCGTGGGCAAGACGCCGATGGGCCGCTTCGGGCGGCCGGAGGAGCTGATCGGGGCCGTGCAGTGGCTGTGCAGCGACTCGGCGTCCTTCGTGACCGGGGTCATCATCCCGATCGACGGCGGCTTCAGCGCGTTCACCGGCGTCTGAGCGGCCCGGCTCACCCCTCGACCGCGCGCCGCCCGGCGCGCGGTCCGGTCGTTCGGGCCGCGCCCCACCCGTACAACGGAGCAAGGCGATGCGGCTCTTCCCGGGGCTCTTCGGTGCGGTCGTCACCACCGCCGCGCTCGCCGCCGGCGCGCGCGCCCAATCGCCCGATTACCTGAACCCCGATCTCCCCCTCCAGCGCCGCGTCGACGACCTCGTCGGCCGCATGACGCTGGACGAGAAGATCTCCCAGATGATGGATCGCGCCCCCGCGATCCCGCGGTTGCAGGTGCCCGAGTACAACTGGTGGAACGAGGCGCTGCACGGCGTCGCCCGCGCCG
>Ga0075276_10000297_pt1 | contig 13871 bp, 12 predicted proteins | sample SF_Rice_5C_80N_4_FD_69770 | JGI IMG/M metagenome (GOLD analysis project Ga0075276, IMG submission 69770) | Rice paddy soil microbial communities from Twitchell Island, California, USA - SF_Rice_5C_80N_405 | ecosystem: Environmental > Terrestrial > Soil > Paddy field/soil | place: USA: Twitchell... | reverse complement strand
CGCTTCGCCTCGAGAGCCGCGCGGTAGTGCGAACGATCGGCAAGACTCGCGACACCCCGCTCGGATTCCCTTTTTCAGCAGCCTGCCAGGTCACCGCCGAGGCTCCCTCACCCGGCGCGCTCCGCGCGCCGGCCTCTCCCGCCGGGAGAGGCGGGTCCTATCCGAGCGCTTTCTTCTTTTCCTCGAGCTCCCGCTTCGCCGACTCGAGCGCGGCGCGCCGGTCCGGATTCGTGGTGCGCGCGAGCTGCTCGGCGATCCGCGCGAGCGACAGGTCGATCGCGTGGCGCTCCCCCCGAAGCCGGGTGTCGGCGCGCCGGGCGGCGTCGGAGACGGCCGAGCGTTCTTCCCGGGCCGATTCCTTCTCCGCCGGGAGGTCTTCCTCGCTTTTTCCCCAACCGCGAGCCATCTCCGCTCCTGAACCTACGATACGCCGTCCCGGCGCGGGCGCAAGTCCCCGGGCGGTCTCTACCTCGGAGCCTTCCCGAGCCCGGCGGCGATATCGGCGACCAACGCCGCCTCCTTCTCGATCACCCCGGCGACTCGGGCGACCTCGCGCTCGGCGAGGTCCCATTTCTTCTGCTCGACGGCCTCGCGCACGGCCGGCAGCGTCTTGACTCCGTATCCCGTGTAGAAACCGGGCGCATACACCTGGTGCCGGAACCACGGGCGGCCCGGGAGGCCCGCGTCGGAAAGCAGCGTCCGTTCGGCGCGTTTCAACTTCTCGTTGGCCGCCGCGAGAATCTCCGGGCGCGCTCCCGCGGCGAGCGCGGCGTCGAACGCCCGGTCGAACGCCTTCGCCGCGTCGGCGAGCTTCGCCTGCGCGTTCTCGAGCGGAGCGAAACCGATCACCGGAGGGACCGGCGCTTCCTTCGGGGCGATCGTCGGCCGCCGCGGGTCGTCGATGGCGGCAAAGACACCCTCCTCGATCTCGCGGTTCCTCTCGCGCACCTCGGCGCGCTCCTTCTCGGCCTGGCGGCGGATGTCGCGGATGTAGTGAGCGACCGCCTCGGAGAGCGCTTCGAAGTCGAAGGGCAGGAGGTCCGCGCCGGCCAGGCGGAGCACCGCGGTTCCCGCGGCTTGCGCGAGCGCCCGGCCGTACACGAAATCACGGTCCGAGAAATGGGTGTACCAGAAGAAATCGTCGTAGATCGAGTGGTAGATGCCGCCGTCGTCCTCGCCGTCGAACCCGACGTTCGCGGAAGCGATTCCGAGGTGGTCGATGAATACCGTGTAATCGGATCCGGACCCGAGCGCGTCCACCGGATTCTCTTTCCGGCCGCGGACCTCCTCCGGGGTGGGCGCTTCCTCCGAATCCCGTTCCCCCGCGCGTTCCCGCCGCGCCGCTTCGGAGATCGCGCGCCGCCGCAGCCGCTCGGCGATCGACACCCGGCTCTCGGGGTCCGTCACGGATTCGGCCACACCCTGGAAAAAGCGCTGGAGACTGTGCGATGCGCCGGCGTTCCAGAACCCGCGCGCGTTCGAGTCGGAATTGATGTAGACGACGGCCTTCCGGGAAAGCTCGTCCGCATGCGTCTCCGCCCACTCGGTCGAGCCGAGGAGGCCCGGCTCCTCGCCGTCCCACGCGCAGTAGACGATCGTCCGCTTCGGCCGCCACCCTTTCTTCCAGAGATCGCCGAGCGCGCGCGCCTCCTCGAGCATCGCGGATTGGCCGGAGATCGGGTCTTCGGCGCCGTTGACCCACGCGTCGTAGTGATTGCCGCGCACGATCCAGTCGTCCGGGAATTGCGCGCCCCGGAGGGTCGCGACGACGTCCCGGACGGGCTTGACGTCCCAGTGAGACTTCACGCGCAGATGGACCGTCGCCGCTCCCGGCCCGACGTGGTACGAAAAAGGAAGCGCGCCGCGCCAGCCGTCCGGCGCCATCGGCCCGTCGAGGCGCCGGAGCATCGGTTCCGCGTCGGCGTAGGAAATCGGCATGACGGGGATCTTCGTCAAAGTCTTCGCTTCCGAAAGCGCCAGGCGCTTCCCGCCCGGGACCGATCCCGTGCCGGGAGTTTCGGGATCGCCCGGATAGAGCGGCATGTCGGCGACGCTCCCGCGCTGCACGCCGTCCGGCGGCCGGAACGGCCCCTTCGGGAAGACGTCTCCTTCGCGGTAGCCGTCCTCGTGCGGGTCGGAATAGATGATGCAGCCGACGGCGCCGTGCTCGGCCGCGACCTTCGGCTTGATCCCCCGCCACGAATGCCCGTAACGGGCGATCGCGATCTTTCCGGCGACACTCACCCCGAGCCGGTCGAGCTCCTCGTAGTCGGCCGGGATTCCGTAGTTGACATACACGAGCGGCGCCGTAACGTCGCCGTCGATCGAATAGGCGTTGTAGGTGGGGAGTTGCTCGGATTTCTGACTCGAAGTCGGGTCCTCGGCAACCGCCGGCTCCGCCAGCTTCGCCGTGAACTGCACGGGCGCGGTCATCTCGAGGATCCGTTCGGAGGGCGTGGGGAAGAGGACGTCGAAGGTCTCGATCTTCGCGTCCCAGCCGAAGCTTCGGAACCGATCGAGGATCCATTCGGCATTGATCCGGTCCTGCTCGGACCCGGTGTGGTGCGGGCGCGCGGAAAGCGTGCGCATCGTTTCGCGGATCGTGTTCGGATCGATCGCGGAGCGGAACGCGGTCTCGCGCGCGGTCTCGTCCGCCGCGGAGCCGGCGAGGAAGCCGCGGATCGCCGACTTCTCGTCGGCGCGCGCCGCCGCGGCGAGAAGGAATACGGCCATCAGGACGGTCGGGAGACGTTTCATCGGACCTCCAAGTTGTGGCGGAAGCATAGCAGCGGAATCAAGCGATCCGGGTGACCGTCGGGCATCGGCGGAGGCCGAATTATCGCCGATCGGCACTTCGAAATGACAAACGGTGGACTCTCGGGCGTCTCTACTACCATGATCGCCATGACCGACGAGATTCCCCGAAGTCCCGCGGGGAAGATCGTGGACGCCGCTCCGGCGGGGGACGCCGGTGTTGGCCTCTGGCGACGACTGTTCTCGGAGCTGGCGAGCGGCCGGACTTCCGCCATCGAGGAGCTCTACGACGTCTGCTCACGACAGGTCTTCGGGCTCGCCGTCTGGAGGACGGGATCGATCGAGGACGCAAACGACGTCGTCCAGGAGCTCTTCGTCAGGCTCGTCCAACGACGCGGCGATCTTTCAGGGGTGGCGAACCCCAGGGCATGGCTGCTTTCCGTCGCGCGCCGCCTGGCGGTCGACGTGACCCGGCGAAAGAAACGCCGGCCGACGAGCTCCCTCGAAGATTGCCCTTTGCTCGTCGCGGCGGAAAACGATCCGGGACGCGCGATCGACGCCGCCCGGGCGTCGCGTTGGATGGCCGCGCTTCCTTCGGCGCAGCGCGAGGCGATCTACCTGCGGCACTTCGCCGATTGCACGTTCGAGACGATCGGCGACATCACCCACGTTCCGACATTCACGGCCGCGAGCCGCTACCGGCTCGGGATGGCGAGGCTTCGCAAACGCATGGGAGAAGAGAAATGAGAGACGATCGCGACCCCCTCGACGGCGCCGGGCCTCCTTTGCCGCCGGCGGAGCTGCGCGCCCGGGTGCTCGCGGCCGTGGGTCCGGTCCTTGCGCGCGAGCCTGTCGGCCGATGGACGCGGATCTGGCAGAGCCGGCCCTTGAGGATCTCCTGGGCCGCCGCGATGGCTCTTCTCGCGCTCGCGCACGTCGCACTTTCGCTGAGGGCCCCGCGCCGGGAAGGACCTCCCGTCGTGGCCTCGGTTCCCCGTGACAACGAACGGGCGGCTCGACCCCGCCACGAGCCGGAGCTCGCTCGCGCGATCTCGCTTCCGCGGATCGATCCCGACGACGAAGCCTGGACTGCTCTCTTCGAGGAAGCGGGTACCGACGAAATCGGCCATCGACGGCATTCCGTGAGGCCGCCCTCCGGAAAGGAGAAATCATGATGACTTCCCAGGATCGCTCGTCTCTCGGAAAGCTCGCTGCCGTGGTCTCGATCACCGCCGCACTCGCCGTCCTCCTCGGGGTCCGGCTCCACCGGCGCGGCGGGACGGCAGAGGCGCATCCGCTGGCGATCGGGGGCGCGGTCGTCCCCGATCCCGCGCCGATCCGGATGGCGGCGCTCACGTTTCCGTGCTGGGCATGCAGTCAGTTCTCGCTTTCCTGGCCGATTCAATTCAGAACCGACCTCGACCTGATCGCTCCGCTCGGAACGGGGACGGAGAACGCGGCGAGGTGGTTCGCGGACTTTGCGAAGCCGAACGGTCGACGCTCTCGCGAAGGGGACGCGGCGATGGACCGTCGAGTCGAAGGCCCGAACGATGTCGGAAAAGTCCTGCCTCCGGAGGATCCGCTGCTGCGCGAGGCCGAGCCGTGGTGCGATCAGGCGACGATGCGCTTCTATCCGGACGTCTTCGCAACGAGGGGGACCGACACCCAGATTCCGAACCTGCTCCTCGCGCTCGCGTTCGCAAGGTCGTGGGTGGCGCGAGGCGAGGCGTCTCCCGATCCGGAGCGGGCGATGGAAGATTTCCGCCGAGCGATCCGGCTCGGGCGGCTGCTCCGGCAGGACGACACCATCCTGATCAGCGATCTCGTCGGCCTGGCGGCGATCCGCATCGGCACCGAGGGGATCTACGATCTGGCCCGCCGTCGGGGAGACATGAAGCTGGCTCTCGCGGCGTCCCTGGTCCTGGGCGAAGCCGCGCCGCAAAGGTTTCGCACCGCCGAGCAGGTGACGCGGATCGACGTCATGCCCTACCTTTCCGGACCCGACCCGTCGCACGTCACGCTCGCGCTGCCGGACAAGAAGCTCGACGAGATCGTCACGGTCGCGACGAAGGATCCCGACCGCAGATTCCGTTTCGAGTCGATGATGTCTCTGAACATCGTTCGGTTCCTGGGAAAGCCGGCGCAGCGGGAGAAGGCGGCCGAGACGCTCGCGTCGCTCGCGAAGTCGGACGATCCGATCATCGTGAGCCAGGCCGAATGGGCGGGAGACACGCCTCCGTCGCCGGACCGGTTGGAAGCGCCCTTTTCGGACAAGCTCCACCCGATGAGGTGAGGGGTCAGGAACCGCCGCTCGGGCGTGCAGGGCTCCCTCACCCCCGCCCCTCTCCCGCCGGGAGAGGGGTTTGCCCGCGATGCCGAAGCGTCAGGGTGACGCAGAACGCGTGCTATCTTCCCCGCCTCATGCTGCGCGCCGGGATCGTGGGACTGCCCAACGTCGGGAAATCGACGCTCTTCAACGCGCTGACGAAGACGCGCAAGGCCGAGGCCGCGAACTACCCGTTCTGCACGATCGACCCCAACGTCGGGGTCGTGACCGTTCCCGACGAACGGCTGGAGCCGCTCGCGAAGATCGTCAAGACGCAGGTCCTGATCCCGGCGACGGTCGAGTTCGTCGACATCGCCGGCCTCGTCGCGGGTGCGTCGAAGGGGGAAGGGCTCGGCAACAAGTTCCTCTCGCACATCCGCGAGGTCGACGCGATCGTCGAGGTCGTCCGCTGCTTCGAGGACAAGGACATCATTCACGTCTCGGGGAAAATCGACCCGGTCGCCGACATCGAGACGATCACGACGGAGCTCGTCCTGGCCGATCTCGAGACCGTCGGCAAGGCGCTCGAGAAGGCCGAGCGGCTCGCCAAGGGGAACAACAAGGAGGCGAAGGCGGAGGCCGATCTCGCGCGGCGGATGCAGGCGCATCTCGACGCCGGACGCCCGGCGATCGAGTTCGATTTCGGCCCCGAAGATCGCGAGATCGCGGCGAGGCGCTGGTTCCTCCTGTCGATGAAGCCCACGCTCTTCGCCTGCAACGTCGCCGAGTCCGACCTCACCAACGCCGAGAAGCTCCCGGCCGTGCAGGCGGTCATGGAATTCGCGGAGCGGCACGCCGGGAGCGAGGCGATCGTCATCTCCGCGCAGATCGAGGCGGAGCTCTCCGAGCTCTCCGACGCGGAGGCGGCCGAGTACTTGAAGTCCCTCGGCGTCCTGGAGTCGGGTGTCGGGCGGCTGATCCGAGCGACGTATCACCTGCTCGGCCTTCGAACGTTCCTGACGGCCGGCGAGAAGGAGGTCCGCGCGTGGACGATCCACCAGGGGGACACCGCCCCCAGGGCGGCCGGCGTGATCCACTCCGACTTCGAGCGCGGGTTCATTCGCGCGGAGACGGTCGCGTACAAGGACCTGATCGACACCGGATCGATGGCGGCCGCGCGCGAAAAAGGGATCGTCCGGCAGGAGGGGAAGGAGTACGTGGTGCAGGACGGCGACGTGATGCTGTTCAAATTCAATGTGTGAGCGGCTCCGGGCCGCTCACACATTGAATTCTCGCGGGCGCGGCGATGCATCGAGGCGGACGGGCGCGTGCCGCCGGCCGCCGCCACGACGTACGCTCGCCGGTACGCCTTAGGCGACGACCGGCGACCCGCATCCCGTCGGCCTCGCGCCTCACCGCGCCTCGTCGTTCGGTCAACTGAAGTGGTCTTCGCCGCCGAGGTTCGGCTGGCGCGGACCATCCATCGAGCCCTCCGTGCGCGAACGGCCCACCCGCGGCCGCAACGTACTCCCCGGTACGCCGCGGCCCCGGAATGCCCCGGCGGGCTCTCGGCTGGCCACGCCGTCGGCGCTCGCATCTGGCCGCTTTCTTCCCGCGCATTCAGTAATACAAGAAAACCGCCGGCGTCGGATCGGCCTATCGGGACGAATCGTTGAGATTCTGCGCCTCGGCAGCGACGAGGCCGAAGCCCCTGTCGCGGGATTCCTTCGCGAGAATCCGGAGCTGCCGGTAGCCCTCCTGCTTTCTTCCGGCGAGGATTTCGATCTCCGCGCCGGCGCGGCGAGCCTCGAGAATGTAGAAGAGCCATCCGGACTTTCCGGCTCGATCCTGGAATTCCGCAAAGAGCCTCCGCGCCGCCCCCAGGTCCCGCGCCTCGGTTTCGACTCGAACGGCCTCCAGGAGAACGGCAAGATTCGCGCCGTTCTGGTGGTTGTCTTTCAACAGGGTTCGAGCCTTCTCGCAGAGTGACCGGGCTTGGGAGGCCCTGCCCAAACCCAGATCCGCCCGCGCCTCTTCGGCGAGCGCATTCGCTCCGTTGCCGGTTTGCCGCAAATTTGCGAAAACCCGGGCCGCCTCTGCCGCGAGCGGCGCGGCCTCCGCGTAGCGCCCTTCGGCGTCGCGGAGAGTCGCGATCAGCATCTGCGATTCCGCCGCCTTGTCTTTGATCCCCAACTTGCGTCTTCCGGCGAGGGCTTTCTGATAATGGGTCTCCGCCTGCGAAAGGTCGCCTTCGTCGAAAAACACGTTTCCGAGGTCGTTCTCGTGCGTCGCTTCGGCGTCGGGGTCCCCGAGTTTTTTCGACAGCGCGAGCGCGCTCTCGTAATTCCTGCGCGCTTCGTCGAGACGCCCCTGCGCCAGAAACGTGTCCGCGAGAGAGGCGAGGCCGTAGGCGAGATCTCCATCGTCGTCGATTCTTCGGCTGATTGACACGCCCTCTTCCTGGAGCGCGAGCGCACGTTCGAACTGACCCTGATCCGCCAGGACGTTGCCGGTGGCCGTCAGACCCCACACGATTCCCCGCTGGTCGGCGATCTCGCGATAGATCGCGAGAATCTGACGACCCTCGTTGAGCGTGGAGTCGACGTCGCCCCGAAGCCAGTCGATGATCGCAAGGTCGCTCAGAGCGTGCGCTTCGCCCTTTCGGTTGCCGGTCCGCACGAAGGTCGCCTCCGCCCGCCGCCAGAGGGTTTGCGCATCGTCGTATTTTCCTTCGTCACTGGTCGCGTTGGCGATTCCGATCAACGCCTCGGCTTCGCCGTTGCTGTCTCCGGCGCTCCGAAACAGCTCCGCCGCCGTCTCGTAAGCTCGCCGACCCCGAGCCGTGTCGCCGAGACTCCTGAGAGCCGCCGCCTCCCGGAGCCGGCTCTCGGCGAGCAGGAGCGCCGAACCGTTCCGCCGGGCCTTCGTCGCCGCCGACTCGGCCGCCGAGAGCTCGTCCCGCCATTTCGAGAAAGCGTCGAAGGCGTCGGCCCGCGCGAGGTCGATCCGGGGGTCGTCGCGTGTCGGCGCCGGCAGCGAGGCGAGCGAGGACAGCGTCCCGAGCGCCTCCCGGGCGCGGCCCCCCGCCACCTGCACCGAGACGAGCCGAAGGCCGGCTTCCAGATCGTCGGGGTGCGAGCGGAGGATCGAGGCGTCCAGACTCTCGGCGCGAGACCACTCCTTGCGGGTCTCGGCGAGACGCGCCTCCGCCGCGGTACGGGCCGCCGGCGATCCGCTCGCGAGCCGAAAGGATTTCTCCGCCTCCCTGCGCGCGTTCTCGTCGTACCCCAGAGCCGACCAGGTCTCCGAGAGGGTCTCGTGAGCCGGCCCGAAGTCCGGCTCGGCCCGGATCGAGGCCTCGAGGAGCGGCTGCGCGGCGAGGGCGTCGAATGCCCGGAGCTTCGCGAGCCCGGACGCGTAGAGACGCGCGGCCTCTCGATCCTTCGGAAGTGAAGCGGCGATGCTGCCGGATTGTGAAGAAGACGTTGCCTCGAGGCCGAGCCGCGATCGAAGGCTGTCGCCGGCCGAGGCCACGAGCTTGAAGAGATCGCTTTCATTTCCCGTTTCCGTCACCGTGGCAAGAGACTCGCCGGTCGAGGCATCCTGGAGAACCATGTCGAATCGAACCGCCTCCCCGGGGGTCGAGGAAATCGCGACGTAGGAGCCGGAAAGGACGAAGTCGGCGCCGAGACTCGTCCGCAGCTTCGAGAGACTTTCGCGCGAAAGCGTCCCGGGCGAGGTCGGGAAACGTGCGCCCGCGATCCGCACGACGTTCTCCATCGGGACGAGCCTCAGACGCTCTCCGGCAGCAAGCTCGGCCGACATCATCTCGGAGACCGCCGTCGAGAGCCACTCGGCGTCGGATCGGCCGGAGAGGTTCTTGAACCCGAGCACGGCGACCGACCGGCGGACTGGGACGGCGGCCGTGGCAATCCGTGTGGAGGATTTCCGCCGAGCGCCCGCGCTCCGATTTTTCATCCAGAAGATCGCTGGAACGAGGACTACCGCCAGAATCGCCGCCGCGGCGATCGCGCGCCCGCGCCGGCTCTTCCTCTCGAGCGCGACGATCGGCGCCGGAGTCGTTTCTCGATCCACGAGAGACGGCTTCGGCGACGTCGGGGCCGCGGCCGGAGGAGGAGATTCCGCGATCCGGCGCACCGATGCGACGAATCGGTATCCGGCCTTCGGAACGGTCTCGATATAGCGATTTTCTCCTTCCGCTTCGCCGAGCGCTCTTCGAATGAGCCAGATGTTCTTGGTGAGGTTGCCCTCCTCGACGGCGGTTCCCGGCCACAGGGCCGCCATCAGCTCACCCTTCGTCACGACGTGCCCGGCGTTTTCGACGAGGAGCCGGAGCGTGTCGAAGACCTTGGGCTGAAGAGCAATCGATTTCCCGCCGTTCAGAAGGCGGCGCTCGCGCGCCTCCAGCCGAAACGGGCCGAATTCGTAGAGGCCATTGGAAACATTCAACTTATCTGCTTCACCCATTTTGCGGGCCAGAAAAAATCCAGCGAGAACCTATGGAAACTCCCAAGACGAATTATTCCACAGAGGCCATCGTGCCCGGCAAGGGAAGGGGGGACCGATGTTCAGCGCGTACGTTCACGCTTCGCTCGAAGCCTTCCGTGCGAATCGCAAGAGCCGCATCTTCGAAGCCGGCGGGATCCCCCGAGACGCCGAGAGTCCGGGGGAGCGCCGCATCGAGACCATCATCGCGATTGTCGCCGCGCTTTTCCTGCCCGGCATTGCCGGCGCCGCCGGCGTGTATTTCGCCCGAAACCTGCCTCTGATCGAACGGAAACCTTCCCCTCCGACGATCCGTTCGTTTCTTGTTCCGAGGGCCGTGAATTTCGGAGAGGACTTCGAAAGGTCGAGGGAGGGGAGGCTCCGATGAGCACGTGCCCGAGTTGCGGCTTCCCGCAGGTGGGAAACGAGACCTTCTGCTCGAATTGCGGGACACGCGTCTTCGGAGCCGCCCGGCCGGGGGGAGCCGTCGTCGGCTCCGACCGCCGGTTCGAACGCCGGTTCTACCTCGGCGCCAGCGTCGCCTTCCTGGCCCTGGTCTTGTGGACGTTCGCGCGCACGTTTTACCTGAAGCCGTTCTTCCACACGCCGTCGTTGCCGCTCTTGCTCCATGTCCACGGCGCGGTGATGACCGGGTGGGTCGTTCTGCTCGTCGTCCAATCGGGCCTCATCGTGGCCCACAAGGTCCGGTGGCATCGGCGGGTGGGCGTGTTCGGCGCCGTGTGGGCGGGACTGGTCGTGGTCTTCGGCTCCGTAACGACACTCCATGCCGCCGCGCGCGAAGTCCGCAACCACACCGCTTTTGCCGGCTCGCAGATCGTGATCACGAGCCTCGACCTGGTTCAGATGGTGCTGTTCGCCGGTCTGGTCGGCCTCGCGGTCCGGCTGCGCCGCCGCACCGACTATCACAAGCGGCTGATGCTCTTGACGATCGCCTGCATGCTTCCGGACGCGCTCGCGCGTCTTCCGGTTCACTTCATGACGAATCTCCTGATCCTCCGCGGGCTCGACGGATTCGTTCTTCTCTGCCTGGCGATCGACACGCTCCGCCATCGCCGGCTGCATCCGGCGCTCGGCTGGGGCGCTCTGGTGATCTTCGCGGCATTTCACATCGCGTTTCACTTCGTTCAGACGCCGGCGTGGATCGCGCTCGGAAGCCGGATGTTGTCGTGAGCGAGCTCGAGCTCGGTCGACAGATCCTGAATCTGGGCCGAGGAGGAACAAGCAAGGGGACTGGAGAAATCTGCCGGCCGTGGATGCGCTTCGCGGCTCGGCTGGTGTCGCGGACGAAGAGTAAAGGGCCCCCGATGACGTTCGTCGGGGAACGAAGGAGGAAGGAGAGGGTGGTTATGAAGAGGGCATCGGGAATCGGGAGATCTTTTCTTGCGATCGCCGTCCTGTTGACGGCCGTTGCCGTCGAGGCAGGATTTCAAACGACCGAGACGTTCCTGCCGGCGGTGGGGAGGGTCCCCGGGAAGGACGGCGCGGAGTTCTACACGACCGTCTGGACGACGAACCTGACGGGCGCCCCCGTTCACTTCACGTTCGACTTCCTGAAGGCGGGACAGCCCAACCCCAACCCCGCGAAGTTCACCGACACGCTCTCCCCGGGAGAGACGAAAGTCTACGAGAACGTCGTCGAAACGAAGCTCGGCCTGACCAACGCCCTCGGAGCGGCTCGGATCGTCTCGGACGGCGCGATCCTCGTCGCCGAGCGAATCTACAACCAGGCGGCGGGAGACGATCTGGGCAAAACGGAGGGGCTTTTCTTCGCCGGCGTGCCGAGGAGCTTCTCGATCTCGGCGGGACAGTCCGCGTCGATACAGGGGATCAACCAGGGCGGGTCGGAAGACTTCCGGTACAACTTCGCACTCGTCGAGACAGGGGGAGGATCGCCGACCGTCAACGTCCAGGTCTTCGACGGCGCTGGTGCCTTGCTCGGCCAGAGGGCCTTTCCGCTCGGCCCCTACGAGCAGATCCAGCCGGGAGTGGGAGACGTCGTCACCGGCATTCACACGACGAACGCCCGGATGACGGCGACGGTGACGTCCGGGACGGGTTCGGTCCTGATCGCCGGTGCGCAGGTGGCCAACGAGTCTCAGGATTCCTCCGGCTTCGAGATGAGCTTCCGGGACGATCTGCTCGGAAATGGGGGAACCGGCGCGGGGGTAACAAGCCTGAACGGGTTGACGGGTGCTTTGAAACTCACGCCCGGATCGGGAATCTCGATCACGCCGTCGGGGAACGCGATCTCGATCGCCTACACGGGAGGGGGCGGAAGTGGCCTGACTTCGGTGACGCACGATTCCAGCCTGGCCGGCGCCGGGACGGGGTCTTCGCCGCTGGCGATTGCGAACGGCCAGGTCGTCCGGTCTCTGAACGGATTGCACGATACCGTCACGCTCGCCGCCGGTTCGAACGTCACGCTCACGCCGTCGGGATCGACGATCACGATCGCGGCCTCCGGCGGCGGTGGCGGACTGACGCTGCCGTTCACAGGCAGCACATCAGTTTCCTCCCCGGCTTTCCAAGTCACCAATCAGAACACCTCGGGGTTTTCGATCGTAGGCAATCTCGGAAGTCCGAGCAGCCTCAGTAACGCCCCCAACCCCGCAGGAGTCCTGGGCAATTCCGCGACGCACGTGGGCGTTTGGGGGCAGAGTGACAACGACGACGGCGTGGTCGGCGTCAGCGACAAGGCCGAGGGCGTTGTGGGATACACGCACGCGGGCTCGGGCGATGGCGTGTTCGGCTGGAATCTGGCGAGCTCCGGTGGCGGGGCGGGAGTGGAAGGTTCGGGCGATGGCAGCGTCGTGGGAGTTCTCGGAGACTCCGTCACGGGGTTTGGCGTCGTGGCGCAATCGGGAGGAACCGGGTTGGACGGCTCCGCGCTGCGGGCGCAGGGCAATGGAATCGCCATTTACGCGACCAACAACAGCACCGACTCGGCGATGGTCCTCGGCAATGGCAACTCTGGCGGATGGCTCATCAAGGGCTTTGGCGGGGGGTCCGTCAGCCCTCAATTCGCCGTCAATTCGGCCGGCGCCGTCACCGCGGCCTCGTTCAACGGCAACAGCAATGACTTCGCCGACCGCCTTCCGTCGGAATCCGGGCTCGAGCCGGGAGACGTCGTGGCGATCGGCTCGGATGGAAAGCTGCTCCGGACGACGAAAGCCAACGAGGCCGACGTGGCGGGGGTCTTCTCGACGCAGCCGGCGATGATCGCGGGCCTCGAGAAGGAAGGCGCGCCCCAGGTTCCCCTTGCCGTGGCGGGCATGATCCCCGTCAAGGTCACCACGGAGAACGGCCCGATACACCCGGGGGACCTGCTCGTGTCGTCTTCGATCTCGGGACACGCGATGAGGGCTCCCGAAATGCCGGCGCCCGGGACGGTCATCGGGAAGGCCATGCAGCCGCTCGAATCGGGCCGCGGCACGGTCGAGATGCTCGTCATGCTGCGATGAGGACGAGGGCTGCCGGAGTCGGTGCATGACGATGACGCGTTGCCGGCTGACGTCTCCGCGTATCCGGCGCGACCGAGCGATCGGCGGCACCACCGCCGCTCTCGTCCGAGACGTGGCCGCCAACAAGAAGGAAACGAGGCAATGATGAAAACGACGCGAGTGGCATGTGCCGCCGCGATCCTGAGCCTGGTCGGCGCATTCGCAGCGGCTGAATCGGGGAAGGCGGACCTGGTCCTGTTCCACGGAAAGATCTTCACGAGCGATGCCGTGCATCCTTACGTTCAGGCACTGGCGATCCGTGGAGAGCGGATCATCGCGACCGGCGATTCTGCGGAGATCGAAGCGCTCGCCGGTCCGCAAACCCGGGAGATCGACCTCGGCGGGCGGACCGTGATTCCGGGAATCAACGACGCCCACAACCACCTGGAAGTGTTTCCTGCGGATACGGTTGAACTGCCATTCAAGACCCTCGACCCCTCGTGGCCCGATGTGAGAGAGGCCCTTGCCGCCGCAGTCGTGAAGGCGCGTCGAGGAGCTCCTCTTCTCGCGTACATCGGTCCGACGGTCTTCACCGATCGCGACGCGGCGCGCGATTCACTGGACAAGCTCGCCGGCGATCATCCGGTCTTTCTCGCGAGTGTTACGGGACACGCCTACATCTTGAACAGCCGCGCACTCGCCATTCCGAAGACGGAGTCCGTGCTGACCATCGTCGGCGGGAAAGTCGTCTATGACGGAAAGGCGCTGTCGGCTGGAAGCGTCCAGCCGCGGGAGACAAACCCATGAAAACCTCGTTGGTGTCGTGAGCAAGACCACATCCCTCCTCGGCGGGAAAGCAGGACGGCGAGGCGGCCGCCGCATCG
>Ga0075276_10000296_pt1 | contig 13903 bp, 15 predicted proteins | sample SF_Rice_5C_80N_4_FD_69770 | JGI IMG/M metagenome (GOLD analysis project Ga0075276, IMG submission 69770) | Rice paddy soil microbial communities from Twitchell Island, California, USA - SF_Rice_5C_80N_405 | ecosystem: Environmental > Terrestrial > Soil > Paddy field/soil | place: USA: Twitchell... | reverse complement strand
CATCAATGTTCTCCCATGCCCCCCATCATCGTAGCTGAAGACCTGCGCAAGACTTACCACGTTGGCAAAGTGGAGGTGCCGGCCCTGCGCGGTGTCTCCTTCAGCGTGGCTAAAGGCGAATTTGTGGCCGTGGTGGGGCCCTCCGGCAGCGGCAAGTCCACTCTTTTTTACCTCCTGGGCGGACTCACGCACGCCAATTCCGGGCGGGTGGTAGTTGACGGCGCGGATTTCGCCAGGCTCTCTGACGCCCAGCGTACCCAGATGCGCAAGCGCAAAATAGGCTTCGTCTTCCAGAAGTTCAACTTGCTCCCCACCCTGGACGCCTACTCCAACATCGCCATCGCCCAGGACATCGCCGGCACCAACTCCAAGAAAGATGACGAGCTTTTTAAGCGTATCGTGGAGATGCTGGGCATCGCGCAGCGGCTGCGGCACCGTCCTTCCGAGCTTTCCGGAGGCGAACAACAGCGCGTAGCCCTGGCGCGCGCCCTCATCAACCGGCCCGCCATTGTGCTGGCCGACGAACCCACCGGCAACCTCGACAGCAAGAACTCGGAAATCGTGCTCCAGATGCTGCGCCACTCCCAGAAAGAACTGGGCCAGACCGTGCTCATGATCACGCACAATCCCGAAGCCGCCGCCTATGCCGACCGCATCATCCACATGCGCGACGGCCAGATCGTGCAGCAAGGCCTGGCGTGAAGAACCAAGCTTTCAAAGTCTCCAAGCGTCCCAGGTTTCAGCGCAATCTCGCCGGAACCAGGCCGAAGCCTTGAAACCTGTGAAACCTAGAAACATGCCTTTCCTTCCAGCTACCAGCCATCATCTGCCAGCTAATACAATGTGCGCATGGACGACCTTCGCACTCCCATTCTGCCCGGCACTGCGCCCTCCGACTACGAACGCTACCTGCGTACCGACGAGCTGCTGGCCCTGCAGAAGCCGCCGCAAGAGATGCTGCATAAAGACGAGCTCACCTTTCAGGTGGTGCACCAGGCCTCCGAGCTGCTGCTGAAAGGCGCAGCCTGGGAACTGGAGCGGGCGCTCGACTACCTGGAGCAAGCCGATTTAGCCAACTGCTCTCGCCTCATCCGCCGCGCCAACATGGAGATTGACTATCCCATCAGCCTGCTGCATGTGCTTGAAACCATTACTCCTTACGACTACCACCTGATCCGCGCCGGGCTGGGACACGGCAGCGGGCTCGATTCCCCCGGCTTTCTGGCTCTGCTGCACGTGGGGCCGCGCCTGGGCCGCGCCTTTGATGCCCAACTGCAGCGCGCGGGCGTGGCGGTGGATGAAATGTACCGCCATCACCAGAAGTACTTTGGCCTGCATGACGTGGCCGAAAGCCTGCTGGATTTTGACGAGCGGGTGCAGATTTTCCGCTTTCATCACCTCAAACTGGCGCAGCGCATCATTGGCGGCGGCGTGGTGGGCACCATGGGAACGCCGGTCGAGGTCCTGCACCAGCGCCAGGAGCATGTCTTCTACAAGGAATTGTGGGACGTGCGCAACCAAATCACGGCGAAAGTCACGGAGCAGTGGGAGCGGGAGGGACGCAAGTAAGCCAAAAAGGTGAATTTCGCCGTTGATCCGAGCTCATCCGTGTCAATCCGTGGTGAAAGAAGTTGATTTTGGGTGTGATTGCCCCTGCTTTTGCTCTCATTTATAATCAATCTGCCGAGCGGGAGTAACTCAGCGGTAGAGTGCGACCTTGCCAAGGTCGAAGTCGCGGGTTCAAATCCCGTCTCCCGCTCCAGAGTTCGTCAACCCTCGCCCTGGGCGGGGGTTTTTTCCGTGGCGCGGTAGCCAAGTGGTAAGGCCGAGGTCTGCAAAACCTCTATCGCCGGTTCGATTCCGGCCCGCGCCTCCAAATTCCCTCCCAAATCAGGTTGGAACGAGGTCCTTCGCTGCGCTCAGGATTTCGGCAGCAGGCTCCCGCTCGCCCCTTGGGGGGCTTGCTCACGCCTGCTGAACGCCTCAAGTTCGATTCCGGCCCGCGCCTCCAAATTCCCTGAAAAGTGGTTTAGGAGACCTGCTAAACGCCTCAATTTGGCGCCTGCGCAGGCACAAAAAACCCGCGCCCAGGCGATTACGAAGCCGGCGCGGGTTTCTTCTAAACGCTATTTCTGACAGGAATCACTGACCATCTTCAGGCGTGTCACAGTTAAATGTCCGTGCTCCGAATTGTTCTTCTTGACACCCGTGTCGGCGGCGGCGCCTTTGGCGTCTTCTTTCAAGTTGTGGAGCTTGGTGTGCGAGACAACGCCGGTGGCGGCGACGGTATGACCGACATGCTTAGCCAAAGAAACCTGATCGCTGCGCACTTCCCAGGTGCTGCCATCACTGGCAGTGAGCTGGAATTCGTTGGCGCTGTCGCCCTGGGACAGGCAACCGGTTATGGTCCTTACGCTTGACTTAGACTTCGAGCTGCTCGGCGTATCCTGCGCGAACCCCAGCAGAGCAAAAAGACCGGCTACCAGCAGGCAAAGCAGCAAACGTTTGATTTTCATTTAGTCATCCTCCAGTTATCTCGGGTTCAATCCACCACTCTGCGTCCGCTGACCAATTGAATGATCAGGACGATCAAAGCAATTACCAGCAAGAGGTGAATGAGACTGCCGGCAACGTGAAAGCTGAAGCCCAGAAGCCACAAGATCAACAGAAGCACCAATATGGTCCAAAGCATAGTTCCCCCAAGCCTCAATTCTGATTCGTTCGCTATTGCCCGGGTTGTGCTCAGAAATTCACGGAAGGCGACTGAGCTCAGCGCGAGTGCCCGAGAGGTATGTCTATCTTGATACAAACAGACTACTTAGTTGGTGACTTTGGTCAAGTTTCCAACCCTCCCAGCTCGCCGGAGGCAAACCAAGCAAGGAGGCGAAAGGACCGGACCGGCCAATCGCCTCCAGTGTGGTCCGCTCAGGGGGAGCCCGGACATGCTACCGCTCACAGGCGTGGACGTGAAATGGACAGTTGCAAGAAGTCGGTCGCACTGGCGACTCTCTCATGCCAGAAACGCCTCAAGTTCCGATTCCGGCCCGCGCCTCCAACTCTCCCCAAAATACCTTCGTGGTCCTACCACTTTGGATGTAAATTGCCCTGTTTTTGCACAATTTTGCGGTGTTGACTTCGCCACCATGCCGCCTTAAAGTCAGGAACAATCCTTGGAGCCCTGACTGTGTCTCGTTCGCCAGCCGTTCTCTGCATTGACGACAACGTGCTCGGACTCGCCGTCCGTAAGGCCATGCTGGAAACTCGCGACTACACGGCCTTCACGGCGGAGAGCGGTCGGGCGGGACTGGAAATCGCGGCTCGTGAGCAGATTGACCTGGTCATCCTGGACTACGAAATGCCGGATATGAATGGTGAGCAGGTGGCGCGGCGGTTGCGCACTCATTGCCCCACACTTCCTATTCTGCTGCTGACGGGCTACCCGGGGAGAATACCGAAGTCACTGCTCTCGGCCGTGGACGGCTTTGTAGTCAAGGGCAGTCCGCCGCAGGTTCTCCTCCAGGAAGTCGAGCGCATCACAAGTGCGTCCGCCGAGGTGCTGGAGCAGCCCTCTCGACGATCGCGCACCCGCAAAAAACACGCCAGTGAATTGCCTGGGCGTTCCTCCAGATCGTTGAGAGAATGTCGGCGGAAGCGTAAACGTTAAGCGGGACTGTGGGGAGAGCCTCTCTGCCTTTAATTATCTGCCGGCAGGCGAACCGGTGGCGCCGCTGAGCACTGCAAGCCGCATGAAATCGGTCGCTCCAATGATGCGGAGAATGATACCCACCGTCAAGGGAAACCGTCGCCGGGCCGGATCATGCACGATGACCGGGTCGGAAAGCTGATACTGCACGCCCCGAGTTTCCACCCTGCACCCGCCCGCTGCGAGCACGTTCTGCACCCAATGAGCCTCGCTGCCGTAGGTGAGCGCAATCAGGAATTCATCTCGCCCGCGAAACACATTCACTGGCGTCCGGTAAATCCGCCCGGACTTCCGCCCCACATGTGTGAGCACGCCGAAGCCGGGCAGGCGGGTGGCGAATGGCCCGGTGATGCGGTTAGTCACCGCCTGATTGAAAGCCGCCACCCACCGCTTGCGGAACCTGATCAGGAGAATGGGAGCGAGTGCTACCGCCACTGCGACCGCCAATACGGCCAATGCCATGGGAATGCATTCTAGTGGTTGCGAACTTCGCAACAAGCGCCCCGGAGCCGAGGGCGCGCTCAGGTTCCAAACCGTGCGGCGCCGCGGGCCTTGGCTTTGGCGGCCTCCTCTTCGCGGCTTTTGGGGGGCGCGTTCGTCTGCAGGGAACGCAACAGCCTCTTAGAGAGCGCGGCAATCTCCTCCACTGCGGCATCGAAAGCCGCTTCGTTCGCCTTGGAAGGCTTGGTAAATCCAGAGATCTTGCGCACGAACTGCAGCGACGAGGCGCGGATTTCCTCCTCCGTGACCGGCGGATCAAAGTTGAATAGCGTTTTTATGTTCCTGCACATTGGCCAAACCTCAAGCGAGCCTGGGCATACAACCAGGCTTCAGGGCGCCTCTATTTTACTAGTTATTGCGGCGCCCTCTTTTGCCTCAGTCGGGGGTTGAATCGAGGATGTCCACGACCTGCAAGGCGGTGGTGAGGTTGGCGCCGGTGGCCGCCTGGTACTTGTGGACGGCATCAATTTTGCGCTCCTGTTTGAGCAAGCTTTTCAGTTGCGCGCGTAAGGGGCCTTTTACTTTGGCCGCGAGCGCCTGGGCGCGCTGCTGCTGCTGGTGCTGTTTGGCCAGATTCTCATGGAAATACTTCATTCCCTCGGTGTTGGGGCAGGGATACACGATGTACCAGCGGCCACCCTGCTCCGCGATAAATCGAATTACACTCACCGAATTTGCGGCGGTTACGTCGCCGTCAATTTGCAATTGCTGGGTCGGCTGCACTGAGTATTTGAACATGGTCGCCGGAAGCATCGCCGGCGGCCCTCCGGGTGCCAGCGGCCTAACTGTGACCTTGTAATTCCCCTGCGGCACATTTCCCAGGCTCTGGTTGGCGAGATAGTCGAAATACTCGCGCGTGGACGCGCTCTGGCAAGCCGCCACCTTAGGGTGAAGCAACGCCTGCAGCCCAGCCCGATCTTTCGCCCGAACCGCAGCCATGTAGTTACTGGCAAGCTGCTGCTGGCTCACATTGGGTCCGGCCTGCGCCTCCGCCGGCAGGGCAAGTTCGGAGAGCGCCACCGCCATCAGCAGCAGAATGGGGAAGTGCTCTTTTCTTGGCTTGGGCATAATCACGTCATGGCGGCCAATTTGGAATCCGTAACCGCGCGAATCATTTCCTCGCGGTTCCATTGGCATCTCGGGCGCCAGAAGATAACGGCGGTTATTGTACACGGACTTTCTTTACCGGCAACGAGGGTTGCCGTTACTCTGGGAAGTACGGCGCGGTACCCAAGTGGTAAGGGAGAGGTCTGCAAAACCTTTATCCGGCGGTTCGATTCCGCCCCGCGCCTCCAGCATCAGTACGAGGAATTGCGATGTTCTGCAACACCTGCGGCCGGGAATTACGTCCCCAACAGAATTCCTGCACTGCCTGCGGCAGTCCGGTCCTTCTCGCCGCCCCCAGCCCAGCGCCAGCCGCACCAAACCCGGCAACCACTCTGCGCCGCGGCAGGATAAACTCCTTCTGGAATCGTGTGACCGAAGGCCAGGCGGTGAACCAGCTCTGGTCAGAACTGCGAACCGACGCCCGCACCAGCTACCCCTTCTACACCCGCGACATAGATCGAGAAACCCTGCAAGGCATCTCCAAAGTGCGCCGCCATCAACCTGCGTGAAGAGGAATACGGCGAGGCTCGGTTGCTTTCCTTATTGCAGGCGAACAGGTCAGGGAGTTCGGCTGAAGTGCTGCAGCGGCTCATGCAGCAGGTGGAAAGCGTCGTCGGAGACGCGCCACAGCACGATGACATGACCTGCGTCGTGCTGCGCTGCAAATAAGAATTTGCACTTCACGGCTGGCGTCTGGCGTTCCCCATGCCGCGGCGCTAGCTGAGGTGCAAGACGGCAGCCGTCCAGAGGAGGGGCTGCTACAGCCGTAAGCCTCTGGGCAGCATAAGCTTGCGGAGCCCCCGCAGGGCTTGGTCTTTGGTGACGTTTCCGAGGTGGTGCGCACTTGGTACTGTGCCTCCCGGAGACGTTCCACACAACCAAGCCATGCCTAAACCAGCGCAGCTTTCCATTTTGTACGCAGAAGATGACCTTGAACTGCTTGCCTCGCAGGCAGCCCAGATACAGAAAGTCGGGCACACGGTTGACCAGGTCACCGGCCGCAAAGCGGTGGAGGAATCGGTGCGCCGCAAGAATTATGACCTGGTGATCCTGGGCGACACGCTGAACAAAAACGACCGCCACCACCTGCCTTACATGGTGAAGAAGTCCAACCAGACCACCAAGGTGTTGGTGCTGCACTCCACCCATGGGCATCCCAGCGTGGATAAGGAAATTGATTCGCCCTATACCCCGGAAAAGCTGCTGGAAGCGATTGCCGCGCTGATGCCGCAGAATGCTGCCGCCGCTGCTGCCGGGCGCTGATTCGATATACACTGGGGGCGGCCCTCAAGCTGAGAATCAGACGAGCTGCGCCGCCCGCACAGGCCAGGGCGGGCCGCGCGATTCCTGGCCGCTCGATTCCTGATAGCTTCCGCCTCCCCCTTCCCCCTACAATCAGCCGTATTCATGGCTAACATTCTTTACGGGGTGAACGGGGAAGGCTCGGGCCACTCCACCCGTGCCAAAGAAATCATCACCCACCTGCAACGGCAGGGGCATAGCGTTCACGTAGTCTCGTTCGACCGCGGCCTGCGCAACCTTAAATCCGAGTTCGAAGTCACCGAGATTTATGGCTTGCGCCTGGCCTACGTACATAACCGCGTGCGCTATCGCAAAACAATCATTGGCAACCTGCTGAAGGCGCCACGGGCGGCCAGAAGCATCAAGCAGCTCACGCGCCTTTCCGAGCAGTGGGACATTGACCTGGTCGTCACCGATTTTGAGCCGCTCTCCTGCCGCGTGGCTCACCACCAAGGCCTGCCGCTAATTTCCATTGACAACCAGCACCTGCTCACGCGCGCGGAGATTTCCTATCCGCGCGAGTACGGCAGTGCCGCTGCCGCAGCCAAACTGGTGACGCGGATGATGACGCACGACTGTGACGCCTACCTGGTCATTTCGTTCTTCGACGCGCTGGTCCGCCGCAGAGACACATTCTTGTTCCCTCCCATCCTTCGCCAGGAAGTCCTGCAGGCCAGAGGCACAGCCGGAGACTACGTGCTGGTGTACGTGACTTCGCCCTCGGCGGAGCTGGTTGATCTGCTCAGGCGGATTCGCCAGCGCTTCCTCTGCTACGGATTCGACCGGGAGGGCGACGAGGCTAACCTGATTTTCCGCAAACCCAGCCTGGAGGGTTTTTTGGCGGACCTGGCCGGGTGCAAGGCAGTGCTGGCCAACTCCGGATTCTCCCTTCTCAGCGAAGCCCTGCACCTGCGCAAGCCTTACCTGGCTTGGCCGCTGAAGCGCCAATTCGAGCAGGTGTTCAATGCTTATTACATCCAGAAGATGGGCTATGGCGTGTGGTGGGACGACTTGAACAAGGAACGCATCGAATCGTTTCTATTTAACCTGGATGAATACCGCGAAAAGCTGGCCAGCTACCCGGCGCAGGACAATTCGCGTATCTTCACCAAGCTGGATGAGCTGGTCGCGGGCTTCGCCGGGCATAGCGCCCACAGGAGCGCGACCGCGCGCTAGCCGTTAGCTGCCCTGGTTGCCAAAGACCGTCCGCAGTTTTTTGAACGGAATATTACGCCCGCACAGCAGGATGGCCACGTTCTGGCCCGAGTAGTTCTTCGCTTCCTGCAGGTAGGCGGCGACTGGCAGCGCGGCCGCTCCTTCTACCGCCCAGCGCTCCTTCTCCAGGATAAGCTTCATAGCGGCGAGAATGCCGGCCTCTGAAACCAGCACGCAGTCGTCAATCAGGCTGCGGCAGAGTTCGAGCGTAATAGCGCCTTCTTCGACGCCGCCAGCGGTGCTGTCGGAAAGTGTTTCCTTTTCTGGAAAATCAATCACCCGTCCCGCTTTCATACATTCGTACATAACGCGTGAGTTTTCCGGCCAGCAGGCCACGATCTTCGCTTTGCTGTGTACCGCTCCCAGATAGCTGCCAATGCCGGAAATGAGCCCCCCGCCGCCCACGGAGATGAACACCGCATCCATTTGCGGCAGCTGGCGCTGCAACTCCACCCCCAGGGTGCCCTGGCCGGTTATGACCTGCGGGTCGTTGTAGGGAGAAATGAAGACCTGGCCGCTTTGCCGCGCCACCTCGCGCGCCTTATTTTCCGCGTGCACGGGGTTCTCGCCGTGGAACACCGTGGCCCCGCCAAAACCTCGGATCAACTCAAGCTTTTCCGGCAGCGTGCCCTCTTTCATATAAATTGTGGCGCTGGCACCCAGCTTGCTGGCGGCATAGGAAACCGCCATTCCGTGGTTGCCGGTGGAGGCGGCAATCACGCCCCGGCTGAGCTGTTCGGGAGAAAGCGACAGCAGCTTGTTAGTGGCGCCGCGCAGCTTGAAAGAGCCGGTGTGCTGCAGATGCTCCAACTTGAGGTAGACGTTGGCCCCGCCCCTCTGACTGAGATAAAAGGAGCGCTCCAGCGGGGTCTCCAGCACATGCGGCCGGATGCGCTTTTCCGCCGCCTGGATTTCAGTCTTCCAGTCCATGCTTCTTTTTAACATGGCGGTGGCCGGCGCGCCCTGAACCTGACAGGCCCGTGAACGGGATTGCCGGCGTGGCTGGTCGGCTCCGCCGGTTTCGCCCGCTCAAGGTAAGCGCCTTAGCACGAGAGCGAAGATGGTAAACTGTTGCTGGGCGAACCGCGCGGAGAGATGGCCGAGTGGCTGAAGGCGGCGGTTTGCTAAACCGTTGTACGGGCCAAAACCTGTACCGGGGGTTCGAATCCCCCTCTCTCCGCCATGTTCTTTCGTAGCTCAATCAGGCCGAGGCAGCAGCGGCAACAGTTCAGCAGGCCTTGGCCCGCAAGCTGGATGCCTACAACCCCAAAATGATGAAGACACTTTCCGATCCTTTCATGCAACTCGAGGCCCTGGCGAAAAAGCCGTCAGCCGACAAAGAAATCAACTGGGTAACCAGCCTTTTCATGGGCTTGTTTCACGCCGGCTCCTTAGCGGCGTTCTTTTTCTTTTCATGGAAAGCTTTGCTGGTCGCTGTTCTCCTCTGGTGGATCTCGGGCAGTCTGGGCATTGGTATGTGTTATCACCGGCTGCTTACTCATCGCGGGTACAAAACCCCTAAGTGGGTGGAGTACTGCCTGACTGTGTGCGCCACGCTGGCCTTGGAAGGCGGGCCTATTTTCTGGGTAGCCACCCACCGCATTCATCACAAGTTCTCCGATAAGGAAGGAGATCCACATTCTCCGCGGGACGGCAAGTGGTGGTCGCACATGGGCTGGATTCTCACTGGCAAGTCCATGCATCATGACGCCACGACCCTCGCCCACTACGTCCCCGACCTCGCCCGGGACAGGTTTCACGTCTGGATCACGAAGTACCACTATGTCCCCATGATTGTCTTGGGCCTGGCGCTGCTGGCGATCGGCGGACTGCCCTTCCTGCTCTGGGGCATTTTCCTCCGCACCGTGGTTGGCCTGCACGCCACCTGGCTGGTCAACTCGGCCACCCACCTGTGGGGTTCGCGTCGTTTTGCTACGCGTGACACGTCCACTAACAACTGGGTAGTCGCATTGCTTACCTTCGGCGAGGGCTGGCACAACAACCATCATGCTTATCCCACCTCGGCCCGCCACGGCCTCAAGTGGTACGAAGTAGACCTGAATTGGTACGGCATTCGGGCGCTCAAGCTGCTCGGTCTGGCCAAGCAGATCCAGCACGCCAGCCTGGCCAAGTCGCCGCCTGAGGGAGTGCCGACTGCCAATGGCACGCTGATCGAAACCTACTAGCCTGGAAATACCCTGCCCTTGGGACAGGAAGAGCGCGGCCGAGCTCTATCTAACTTGCGCTTCCCTGGCCGGCCTGGTTGTCGAGTAGCCGACGGGACCCCGCCCCCTACAGGTATTTCATCGTGTCGGCAATCAGCTTGTGCGTGCCCCCATACGAATCCGGCCCGCCTTCCCACTCCATCGAGCAATATCCGCGGAAGCCGCTGGCTTTCAGGATGCCGAAGGTCTTGGGAATATCAATGCGGTACACCTTGCCGCCGTCGCCCTCTTCTGAATCCTTTACGTGGCAAATGTTGTAGGCATGGCGGAACATGGCCGTCACTGCGCGGTAATCGAAATCGGCGTTGCCCGTGAGCATGGAGTTGCAGAAGTCAGGCAGGGCATGCAGCCAGGGGCTGTTCACCTTCTTGACCACGTTCACAATGAAGAAAGCATCCTCGCTGACCAGGTCGTCGTTTTCCAGGTTGACCACCACGTTCTTGGAGGCGGCGTAATTCACCACCTGGCCCAGCGATTCGGCGGTGCGCGCCACGTCAGGCTTAGAGCTCTTGGAGCGGCCAATGTGATTGCGAATGCTGGGCGAGCCCACCGCTACGGCCACATCCACCCACTTCTTGCCCAGGTCAATGGCCTGCTGCCGCACCACGGAATCGGGATCGTAGTAGCTCTCTTTGCCGCCCATGGGAATATCTACAATGTGGCAGCCGGCCTTCCGCGCCGCCTCCCGGAACTGGCCCAGGTAGGCGGCGTCGGTGGAGGCGAAGTGATCGCCCAGGGGCTCAATTTTGTTGACCTTGAATTCCTTCACCACCATGGCGGGAAAGTCCAGCAAGGTCATGCCCGGCTTGCTGCGGTCGCGGTAGGTATTGCTGGGGCTATCAATCCAGAAACGGAACGGCCACGATGCCACCGAAATGCGCTCCCGTGGAGTGGTGGGGAAGGTCAAATGCGGGGCGCGCGGCGCGGCTTGCAGCTTGCCGCCCAGAACTTCCAATCCCGGCGCTGCCGCGCAGGCCGTTGCCGCGGCTGCCATACTGATTGAGCTCCTAAGAAAGGACCGTCGCGAAAGAGGGCTCATGAATGCCTCCGAAACCAAAATGCTTGCGCGCAAGCAGTATTTCACACTCGGGAGTCAGGGGTCCGCGGCATATCGTGAATCGCAATGCAGCCAACGGCCAGCGACTGACGCCAACCACCAAATCGAGTAATCTGTTGCCGCCCCTATGCGACTAGCTGACAAAGTAGCTCTCATCACCGGCGGGACCTCCGGTATTGGCCAGGCTGCCGCGCTTCTGTTCTCCCAGGAAGGTGCCCGCGTGGCCATCACTGGCCGCAATCTGGAGCGCGGCCAGAAGGTAGTAAAGGCGATGGAGCAGGCGGGCGGCAAGGCTGTCTTTCTGGAGTGCGACGTGCGCTCTGCCGAATCTTGCCGTTGCGCCGTGGAACAAACCCTGGCCGCGTTCGGCCGCCTCGATGTGCTCTTCAACAATGCCGGCGTCTATTACCCACACACCGCTCTCGACTGTACCGAAGAAGAATGGGACCTGCAGATTGATATCAACCTGAAGGGCACATTTTTGATGTCGAAGTATGCCTTGCCGCCCATGATCGCGCAGGGCGGCGGCATTATCATCAATAACAGTTCGGGCTGGGGCCTCGTCGGCGGCGATGCGGCGGTGGCTTACTGTGCCTCCAAAGGCGGCGTGGTCCTGCTGACCAAGGCCATGGCTATTGACCACGGACGCCAGGGCATTCGCATCAACTGCATCTGCCCGGGCGACGTGGATACCCCCATGCTTCCCGAAGACGCCCGCATGCGCGGGCTGAAGTGGCAGGACTACCTGGCCGGCGCATCCAATCGTCCCCTGGGCCGCATCGGCACCCCTGAGGAGATTGCCAAAGCCGTGCTCTTCCTGGCCAGCGACGATTCATCTTTCATGACCGGCGCCGCCCTGGTGGTGGACGGCGGCGGCACCGCCGACTAAAAATCATCTTTTTGTCTCCTGAGCGAAGTCGAAGGACCCCCGCGTTCGCTTACCCCATAACCACGATCTCAGGGAGTTCTGGCGGGTTGCTTCAGTTCCTGAAACATGGGGGCCAAAAGCCAAAAGCCAATAGCCAAGCGCCAGTGCTATCATTCCCGGTCCCGCACAGGAGGCACCCATGCGTCTTTTCGCAATACTCGCGGTTTGCTGCAGCCTGGCCGCCGCCGCCCTCGGCCAGAAGCTGGCGCCCCCGGTCAATCCGGCTCAGGTCACGGTCATCCGCGCCGGTACGTTGATTGATCCGCGCGCCGATTCACCTCTGCACAACCAGGTCATCATCATTCGTGGCGACAGGGTGGAGAGTGTGGGCGCGGCCGCCAGCTCCATCCCGCCGGGAGCCAATGTCATTGACCTCTCCCACGCCACCGTGCTTCCGGGCCTCGCCGACTGCCACACCCACATCCTGCTGCAGGGCGAAGACCCGGCCGAAGGCGGCTACGACGTCAACATTCTGAAATATCCCCTGGGGTTCCGCGCCGCCCGCGGCACAGTGGCCGTGCGCCGCGCTCTCGAGGAAGGCTTCACCACCTTGCGCGACATGGAAACCGAGGGCGCCGGCTACCTCGATGTGGGCATCCAGCAGGCCATCAATGAGGGTTACATCCCCGGCCCTCGCCTCTTCGTCGCTACCCGCGCCATCTCCACCACCGGCGGCTATCCCCTGGAAGGCTATGCCCCCGAGCTCACCATGCCCAAGGGTGTGCAGATTGTGGATGGTCCGGTGGAGGCGCGCAAGGCCGCCCGCGAGCAACTCGACCACGGCGCCGACTGGATCAAGGTGTACATGACTCACCGTTCCTGGGTGGATAAGCAGGGCAATCTGGTTTCCCAGCCCACGCTGACCGTCGAAGAACTCAAGGCCATCGTGGATGAGACCCACGGCTGGCAGAAGAAGGTCGCCTGCCACGCTTACGGAGGCATCGGGTTGCACCGCGCCTTGGACGGCGGTTGTGATTCCATCGAGCACGGCCTCGAACTGGACGAGGCCGCCATCGCTCAAATGAAGCGCCAGGGCACCTGGTACGTGCCCACCCTCAGCGTCTATTACACCGACTGGGCGCCCGCCAACACGCCTGACGGCCAGCGCGACCGGAAACGCGCCTCCGACCATGAGATTTCCTTCAAGAACGCCAGCAACGCCGGCCTGAAGATTGCCTTTGGCACCGACATGGGCGGCATCAAATGGAGCGAGCCCATCGCCCAGGAGTTCGGACGCATGGTCCAGTTCGGCATGTCGCCCATCGAGGCCATTCGCAGCGCCACTACCCGCGCCGCCGAACTGCTCGATATGCAGGGCCAGATCGGGGTGATCGCCCCCGGCTCCTACGCCGATATCATTGCCGTTTCCGGCGACCCCCTGCACGACATCAACCTGCTGGAGCACGTAGCCTTCGTTATGAAGGGCGGCCAGGTGTATAAGAATCAGTTGAAGTAAGCGCTCAGCTCTCGGCTTCCGCGCGGCTGATGCCCAGCAGTTGTTTTTCGGCCTTGACTATCTCCGGCTTCCGACGATAATGCTGCGGTTCAATGGCGCGGGACGAGGAGGGTCTATGAACGTCCTGGAACTATGCGATCGTGAGATCTCGGCGGTGCCCCTGGGTGCCAGCGTGGCTGATGCTATCCGCATGATGCTCGAACTGCACGTGGGCGCGGTCTCGGTGGTGGATGAGAAGCGGCGCGTGGCCGGCATCTTCACCGAGCGCGATGTTCTGCAGAAAGTCGCTCTTAGCGGGCGCCCTCCCGCCAACATTCCCGTGCGCGAGGTCATGACCACCCCGGTGGAGCTGGCTACCCTCGATACCGGCGCCGGAGAGGCCCTGGCCAACATGGTCGAGCAGCACTAC
>Ga0075276_10000295_pt1 | contig 13904 bp, 10 predicted proteins | sample SF_Rice_5C_80N_4_FD_69770 | JGI IMG/M metagenome (GOLD analysis project Ga0075276, IMG submission 69770) | Rice paddy soil microbial communities from Twitchell Island, California, USA - SF_Rice_5C_80N_405 | ecosystem: Environmental > Terrestrial > Soil > Paddy field/soil | place: USA: Twitchell... | reverse complement strand
GCCGCCGTCAGATGGCCTATCCCATCCAGAAGGTGCACAAAGCCCATTACGTGCTGATGAACATCGAGTGCGACCAGGAGACTCTGGACGAGCTGGAGCACGCTTTCCGCTTCAACGACGCCGTGCTGCGCCACCTGACCATCAAGACCAAGGCCGCGGTGACCGCGCCTTCCGCGATGATGAAGGAAGAGAAGTCGCGCTCGCTGACCGGCGAGGCTGCTGAAGGCGGCAAGGAAGCCGCGGCGCCCGCGGCTGCGGAGTCGGCCGGCGCGTGAGCGGGGCGGGTTGCAACCGGCTGGTGATCGCCGGGCAACTCGTTGAGCTGGATACGCTGCGCTACACCCCCGCCGGGGTGGCGCGGCTGGAAATGAAGATCCGTCATGTCTCCACCCAGGTGGAGGCAGGCACCGAGCGTCAGGTGCAGTGCGAAATCACCGCATTGGCGCTGGGCGAAGCGGCCCGGCAGGCAGCCCCGCTGCAAACCGGGCAGCAGGTCAAGGTGCAGGGATTTCTGGCTCAGCGCAGTATGCGCAGCACGCAACTCGTTTTGCATATCGAAAAGATCAAACTGGAATAGGAAGAAATATCATGGCTCGTATGACTGGTGGCAAGAAGAAGGACGACAAGAAGCGCGGACCCTCGCGGCAGCTGTTCAAGCGCCGCAAGTTCTGCCGCTTCACCGCGGAAAAGATCGCGGAAGTGGACTACAAGGACCTGAACATCCTGAAGGATTTCATCACCGAGAACGGCAAGGTAATCCCGGCCCGCATTACCGGCACCAAGGCGCGCTACCAGCGCCAGCTGGGCACAGCGATCGAGCGCGCGCGTTTCCTGGCCCTGCTGCCCTACACCGATTTGCACTAAGGAGCAGAACATGCAAGTTATCCTGATGGAAAAAGTGGTGAACCTGGGAAAACTGGGTGACGTGGTCAAGGTTAAGAACGGATATGCCCGCAACTACCTGATCCCGACCGGCCGCGCCAAGCGCGCCACCGAGGCCGCCGTGGCCGAATTCGCCGCGCGCCGCGCCGAGCTGGAAGCCGCTGAAGCCGCCAAGCTGGCCGATGCGCAGGGCCGTGCCGAGAAGCTGAACGGCGTGACCGTGAAGATCGAGCAGATGGCCGGCGTGGACGGCAAGCTGTTCGGCTCCGTGACCAATGCAGACATTGCGGCTGCGCTGGCGAAGCAGGGCTTCACCGTGGAAAAAGGCCAGGTGCGCCTGCCTGGCGGTCCGGTAAAGCAGACCGGCGACTACGCGGTAGAGGTTGCACTGCATGCAGACGTGGTGGCGAACCTGAATCTGGCCGTGGTGCCTGTTGCCGCTTAACTCACTGTAAGCATTGCAGTAAAAAATGGGCTGCTTCGGCAGCCCATTTTGTTTAGAATTTCATTCCGCACATATCTGTTCTTGCCATGCAAAACCTATCTGTCATCGGTTCCGATCCCCAGCTTGATGCCATCAAGCTGCCGCCGCATTCGGTGGAGGCCGAGCAGTCGGTGCTGGGGGGCATGCTGCTGGATGCCACGGCCTGGGACAGGGTCGCGGACCTCATCGGCGAGCCGGATTTCTACCGCAACGAGCACCGCCTGATCTACAAGCACATCGAGCGCCTGTCCGACATGGCCAAGCCGGTGGACGTAATCACCGTGGCCGAATCGCTGGAAAGCAACAACGAGCTGGAAAAGGCGGGCGGGCTGTCCTACCTGGGCTCGCTGGCGCAGAACGTGCCTTCGTCGGCCAACATCCGCCGTTATGCCGAGATCGTGCGCGAGCGCGCCATCATGCGCAAGCTGGCCGAAGTGGGCAGCGAGATCGCGACCAGCGCCTTCAACCCCGCCGGACGCGATGCCGACCAGTTGCTGGACGAGGCCGAGAGCCGGGTGTTCGAGATCGCGGAGCAGGGCGAGCGCGGCCGCGCGGGCTTCATCTCCATGCCGCCGCTGCTCACCCAGGTGGTGGAGCGCATCGAGACTCTCTACGGCCGCGATGATCCAGGCGCCGTCACCGGGGTGGCTACCGGCTTTTCCGACCTCGACGAGAAGACATCGGGTCTGCAGCCCGGAGACCTGGTCATCGTGGCAGGCCGCCCCTCCATGGGCAAGACCGCGTTTTCCATCAACATCGCCGAGAACGTCGCGCTGGACAGCAACAAGGCCGTGGCCATCTTCTCCATGGAAATGGGCGGTGCGCAGCTCGCGATGCGTATGATAGGCTCGGTCGGCCGCCTCAATCAGCACAACCTGCGCACCGGCCAGTTGCAGGATGAGGACTGGGCGCGCATGACCCACGCCCTGGGCCGCCTGAACGAAGCGCCCATCTTCATCGACGAGACCGCCGGCCTCAACTCGCTGGAACTGCGCTCCCGCGCGCGCCGCCTGCACCGCCAGAACGGCGGGCTGGGCCTGATCGTCGTGGACTACCTGCAACTGATGACCGCGCCGGCCAGCCGCGCCAGCGAAAACCGCGCGACCGAGATCTCCGATATCTCGCGCTCGCTCAAGGCGTTGGCCAAGGAGTTGCAAGTGCCGGTGATCGCGCTCTCCCAGCTCAACCGCAGCCTGGAACAGCGCCCCAACAAGCGCCCGGTCATGTCCGACCTGCGCGAATCCGGCGCCATCGAGCAGGACGCCGACCTGATCCTCTTCATCTACCGCGACGAAGTGTACAATGCCGACAGCCCTGACAAGGGCAAGGCCGAGATCATCATCGGCAAGCAGCGTAACGGCCCCATCGGCATGGTGTCGCTGGTGTTCCGCGGCGAGTACACGCGCTTCGAGAACTACGCGGCGACCGGCTACTGAGTGCCGGCGCGCGCATACAGTCGCCATCAGGATCTTGCGCCGAGCGGGGCCGTTTCGCGTACTAGCAGCCTTTGCCTGATGTCACCTGTGATGTGGGTTGGTAAAATGCGCTAAGGCGGCTGTATTCGAAGATTTGTTACGACGCCATTTTCCAGCCAGCACGGGGTCGCTGGTGAAGCTTCCGCCCAACCCAAGCGCAGTGGCCTGCACGACAACGTTAAGGGCCGCATTGAATCGTTCCCCCGGTACTACGAAGCACAAGATGAGAGGAGCCCCCGCTCGCGCAACTCAACGCCCATGCGTACGCGCAGGAAGCGGATATTCTCATCTCCCCAAGGGCAGATGGAACATTTGCCACATGAAGGCAGGCACGTGGCGCAGCGGGTGCAAGGGTAGATCGCGCGGGAAGTGATATTCTTAGGCTGGTAACTGGTTGTACAGTGTACAGCCGCCACAGAAGACCGGTAGTTAGATGACTTCATGAAGCTGTTGAGAAGATGTGCCGTTGTGACCTCATGAGCGCCTCGTCTGGGCATTACTTCGGGTCACGGGCTTCGGCAGGTTACGCAGGAGCTCCCGCTCGTATGCATGATGAATATGACCTGTCAACTTTGACAGGTGACAGGTCGTGCTTGATCAAATAGCATCACAAAATTTATAAGTTACCGCGGCTTCTCTGTATGACTTGAGGGAGCAGTCGGCACGTTATTGTTCGCGCCGTTCAAGGCGGGGGTGGGTGGACATGATGGTCTTCATTGCGACGCTTTTTGGCTAGATTGTGCGTTTTATTAGGCGCGATGTTCGGCCACCGCAGAGAATGCTCATTCCGTATTATTTAAGTGCCGGACCTGATAAATTTTCGGGTGAAGTGGAATCTACCTGAGTGCCTGGATTGGATAGAAAGCGGAAATTGGTCGTTGCATCGGCGATTGTCGCGACGGCTGTTGTTGTCGCGTCAACAGCTTTCAATCGTGGGAAACATGCGTCCGGTGATGTTGTGGCTCCGGTTATCAGGTCGCGTCCGCATGCCGCGAAGGCGTCCCCAACGCGGGAGGGCCCTCAAAGCGCCGGGGTTTTTGACTTGAAGTCTCTGCGAAATGTTGGACCCATGAAGGTCCACGTCAGCAGCTTGATGCAGCCGAAATCCTGGTACGTACCGCCGCCGCCACCTCCGCCTCCTAAGGTTGTCACGGCGCCGCTCCCGCCTCAGCCGCCGAGTCCACCGCCAATGCCGTATACCTACATAGGCAAGATGATTGATGGCAAGAAGGTTCTGGTGTTTCTTTTGAGAAACGATGTTCAGTATGTTGCTCAGGTTAATGACGTGCTCGATGGCACATACCGGATTGAGAAGATCTCGGGCGACGACGTGGTAATGACTTATATGCCCATGAATGCTCAGCAGACTCTCGCGCTTACCCGGAATGGCGCAGCCAGCGGTGCGTCCGGCTTCCCGGCGGTCGGCGGCGTAGCGGCCGCTCCGAAACTGCCCGGCATGCCCCCTCGCCAAAATTTTATGCCTTTCGCGAAGTAAGAAATGAACAAATTCAGGCTGTTCTCAGTAATTCTGATGATGCTTCTCTTGGCGGGCTGTGCTGCGCAGCGCGCCTTCGACAACGGCGAGAGCCTGTATGACGATGGAAACGTCGAGCAAGGCTTGGCGCAGATGGAAAGGGCATGGCGGCTGGACCCGGGCAACGGCGACTATAAAATCCAGTACTTCAAGCGACGGAATGCGGCGGTCTACCAGTGGCTTCTGCTTGCGGACGATGCGAAAAACAGGGGGGCCTGGGATGAAGCTGAATCATATTATCGGCGGATACTGAAGATTGATCCGGAAAACCCGCGCGCCAAAACCTATTTGAGTGCTCTTGCGGTTGAAAAGAAGCATGCTCAATTGCTTGCCGATGCGCGGAGCCTCTTGAAGAAAAACGATCTATCTGGCGCGTCAAAAAAGGTCAGGATGGTGCTGACCGATTCCCCGTCCGATCCCGGCGCGCTGACACTGCGGAATACGATCGACGCGCGAATCGCAGCAGCCAACCAGTCAGATTCCATTCTCAAGTCGGCACTTGATCACCCGATCTCCATTGAGTTCAAAGACGCGCCTCTCCGCGCCGTCTTTAACTCGATCTCCAAGGCCGCTGATGTGAATTTTGTTTTTGACAGCGATATGCGTTCAAACGCGCGCGTCAACCTCGTGGTGCACGATGCGCGCATAGAGGACGTCATCCGCTTTGTTCTGATCACTAACGACCTGAAGGAGCGTACTCTGAATCGCAATACGCTCTTCATTTACCCCAACACGCCCCAGAAGCTGAAGGAGTTCCAGGAGCTTCAAATCAAGAACTTCTACCTGTCCAACGCAAAAGCAAAAGACGTAGCGGCGGCAATAAAGAGTTTGGTAAAAGCGAAGGATATATACGTCGACGACACCCTCAACATGATCGTCATGCGTGATACGCCAGACGCCATCCGTGTTGCGGAGCGCATCGTTGCTGCGCAAGACATTGCAGAGCCGGAAGTCATGCTGGACGTGGAGGTCCTCGAAGTAGGAACGAACGTGCTGGATAACCTCGGAATCCAATACCCCAGCCAGATGAGCTTCAGCGTAAGTGGCGCGGCCGGCACCGCCGGCACGCTGACGCTGCCCGAATTGCATAACCGCAACTCGGGGCTCGTCAATGTAACGATCTCCGACCCTGCACTCGTTATCAGCCTCCTTCACCAGGATGGCGACACCAACCTGCTGGCGAACCCCAAGATCAGGGTCAAGAATCACGAAAAAGCAAACATTCATATCGGTGACAAGGTCCCTGTCATCACCAACACCACGACGGCCACGGGATTGATCTCCCAGTCGGTCAATTATCTGGATGTGGGCCTCAAACTCGAAGTGCAGCCGACTGTTTATCTCGAAAGCGATGTCGGAATCAGGATCGGGCTGGAAGTCAGTAGCATCAGTAAACAGATACCAAGCGCGGATGGCACGCTTGCGTATCAGATAGGAACACGCACCGCCAGCACCGTTCTTCGTCTCAAGGATGGCGAAACGCAAATGCTTGCAGGCCTGATTGACAATGAAGAAAGGCGGTCCGCCAATCGAGTGCCCGGGCTCGGGCAATTGCCCTTGCTGGGGCGGCTCTTCTCCAGCCAGTCGGACTCCACGACCAAGACGGAGATTGTCCTGCTGATTACGCCGCACGTCATTCGTAACATTGTGCGTCCGGAGGCCCCCGTAGAGGAATTCCCATCAGGGACGGCCGACGCCATCGGTCTCGACCGCATGCAGGTGGAGTCGATGGATGCGAATTCATCGAACCAGAATGCGGAATCAACGAAGTCTTCGTCGCCTCCGGGTCCAGAACAAGCGGCGACGGGCGAAAAGTCCCCTGTTGCCTCGGCAGGCTCGGTTACCGCCGCAGGTTCGACGCCCGCCACACAGTCGGCTGAGCCCGCACCAGGGCAAGTGACGCTCACCATGGATGCGCCTCCCAAGGCTCAGCCTGGCAAGCCGTTTTCCGTAAAGCTCAACGTCGTCGCGGAGAGCCTCCAGAATGTCCTGTTGAATCTGTCCTTCGATCCAGCGAAACTCAAGGTGGTGAGCGTCACCGAAGGTGACGTGCTCAAGAAAGACGGCGCAAAGACGCAATTCATGCAGCAAGTCATCGACAAGACAGGCGTGCTCAACCTTGGCATCTCGCGCAAAGGCAATGTAAGTGGCGCGGGAACGCTCGCCACCGTTGCCTTCCAGCCGCTCGGGAATGCGACCGGCGCCACCCAATTGCGTGTGGGGGCGACAAACTTCTCCGACGCAAATGGGCGGGCCATTCCCGTGGTAAACGGCCTGCCATCTGCGACGGTCCAGATCACCCGGTAGCGCACCGTGAGGCGACTGCATAGCGGCGGGCGCAATGACCTTGGCTTCACGCTGGTGGAGCTGCTGGTCACCATCGTCATCATCGGCATACTGGCCTCAGTCGCCATGCCCCTTGCCGCCCTGAACCAACAGCGCAGCAAGGAAGCGGAATTGCGGCACGACCTCCGCGAAATGCGCACCGCCATAGATGCGTACAAGCAAGCATCGGACGAAGGGCGGATATACCGCTCGCTGGATCAAAGCGGCTATCCCCCCACGCTTTCGGTGCTGGTCAATGGCGTGGAAGACGTCAAGAGCCCGGTGCACACCAAGCTCTACTTCCTGCGGCGCATTCCCAAAGACCCGTTTGCCGAAGAAGGCGTAGAGGCAGAGGATTCCTGGGGCAAGCGCAGCTACGAAAGCCCGCCCGACGCCCCACGCGAAGGGAAGGACGTTTACGACATCTATTCCCTGAGCGATAGAACGGGTCTCAATGGCGTTCCCTATCGGGAATGGTGACCATGAAAATGCTTGAACACCGCAAAAACGGCTTCACCCTCATCGAACTGCTGGTTGCCATGACCATAGTCGCGCTGCTCCTCTCCATCGTCACCCCGCGCTATTTTCACAACGTCTCCAAAGCGGAAGAAACCGTGCTCAAGCAAGATCTATCCCTCATGCGCGAGGCGATAGATAAATATCACGCGGACAGGGGGCAATACCCCGACACGCTGGATGACCTGGTGACAAAGAAGTACCTGCGCAAGATTCCCGTTGATCCCATCACGCAAAGCAGCACGACGTGGGTCGTCGTCCCGCCGTCCGGCGGCGATCAAGGAGCGGTCTACGACATCAAGAGCGGCGCGCCAGGCAACGCCGGAGATGGGACTGCCTATGCAGACTGGTGACGGGAGGCATCTCGTGCCGCCGCAGGGCGTGGCTAAAAGGCAAGGCGGCTTCACCTACCTTGCCATATTGTTCGTCATTGCCATTGCGGGCATCATGCTGGCCAGGGCGGGGATGAACTGGAGCCACGCAAGCCAGCGCGAAAAGGAAAAACAATTACTGTTCGTCGGCAACGAATACCGCAAAGCCATCATGCAGTATTACGAGCACACGCCCGGAGCCGTCAAGCAATATCCCGCCAAGCTCGAAGACCTTCTCCTCGACAAGCGTTATGTCACCCCGCAGCGCTACCTGCGCAAGCTCTATCGCGATCCCATCACCAACCAGGCCAAATGGGGCCTGGTCATGGCGCCGGAAGGCGGCATCATGGGCGTGCATAGCCTCTCCACTGCGGCGCCCATCAAGACCGCAAACTTTCCCTACCTCGATTCCGCGTTCGAGGGGACCTCGAAATATTCGGATTGGATATTCTTCTACACGCCGCCGCTATTGAGTCAATTACATTAAGCGCCGCGAGCTTCACTTCTGGCTGTCTTATGTTTTCACTCAGCCTTTACGAGGTGATACGCCTGTACTTTCTTGAAGGTGCACCGTGGTGCGCGACATGCGTAAAACCCGTGGTAAACGCCGCTATTCCGCTTGCTTACATGCCAAACACATTTTGTCACCTGTTAATTTTGACAGGTGACGTATTTAATAAACGTCGGTATCGTCCGCCGCTATCGTTCAAGTATGGGAGCGTTGGGCCACTGAAATTGCGCACGCACCACGCAAAACGTTTTTAATGCAGTGGGGCTGCGCTATGGCCGCGACCAAGATAAAGGGGGAAGAGGTGGAAGCTGTTTCTTTGCATCGCGCGTTGGCCTTTAATTGCGAGCTTTATGCCGTAGGCAAGCATTTGAGTGAAGGCAAAAGACAACCACATCCTGGTAACACTATGTGGAAGGGTGCGCTGCTTGTCACCATAGTTTTGTTGTCCTTTCTTTTTTTTCTCACATCTGCCGGGGTAGCGCAGGCTGACAGTATGCCAACCGGTTTGGCCGGCCCCAATAATTGTCCAAACCCGGGTGTGCCGATAACTTCCGAACTTTGTACTGGGTACTGCAACTCATACGGGGGAACCATAAGCGCCGCACCTCTCCCTAACGGAGGGGGTACTCAATATAATTGTACGTACTGGACAGTAACGTGGAACACAAGTGGTTGGGACGGGTTCTTTTGGGATATGACTTCTTCTACGTGCCCGCCTGGTGCCAAGTTGAACTCGCATACCGGTATGTGCGAGGGCGGAAATAAGAATAATGGGGGGCCGCACTGTCCGACCGGTTCTCACCGCGACTCGAAATCGCGCTGTGTCCCTAACAAGCCTTCTAACTGTCCGGCGGCAGATGATTCCTCAGGTCAGAATTCGGTGTCGGCTGCAACTGCGAGTAACATGGATACGGTTGGTGATCCAATTAATTCCAGCACAGGAAATATGTTTCAAACAGAGGTAGATTATCGGGGGCATGGCGCGTATCCGTTGCGCGCCGAGCGGTCCTATAATTCTACGCCCGGGGGGGCATCATCGGCTTGGGGAAGCCAGTGGACAGGTTATTACAGGCGAAGTCTTGGCCTGAAATCCACAATAACTGCAGTTCGGCCCAGCGGTCGGGAATTCGGCTATATCATGCTTAATGGCGCTGGTACCGGAGACTGGACGACTGGCGCGGACGTGGTTGGCAAGCTAATCCAGTACGGGCCGGATTCCAGCGGACAGATTACTGGTTGGGCATATGTCAACGATCACGACGAAACCGAAACCTACGATGCCACGGGTAAGCTCATCAGCATCACCAACCGCGCCGGTCTTAGCCAGACGCTGACCTATAGTGATGGAACATCGGGTGCAAACGGCGGTTACGTGCTGGATGCGAGCGGCAACCCTACTACCACGGTGCTTCCCGCAGGACTTTTGATCCGTGTTGCGGATCCCGCCGGGCGCACTTTGCAATACGGGTATGACGCAAGCAACCGCGTGGTCAAGATGACCGACCCTGCGGGGGGCAACTATCTTTACACCTACGACACCAACAACAACCTGAGCACCGTCACCTATCCGGACAGCACGGTCAAAACATATCTGTATGGCGAGGCCGCAGACGTCTCGCCTACCCCTAATGCGGGTGTTACCTATGTCAACAGCCTAACCGGCACTATTGACGAAAACGGCAATCGCTATGCCACCTGGACATATGATGCCGCCGGTCATGCGACTTCCAGCGAAAACGGCGCCACCGGCAGCGGAATTGACAAAGCCACCATTTCCTACGGAACACCCGACGCTAGCGGCAATGTGACCAATAGCGTTACCGATGTTCACGGTGTTAGCCGTGCATATGCCTCAAGTAACATTTTTGGCATTATCCGGCCAACTGCTGTTTCGGGCTCCTCTTGCGATAGTTGCGTTTCCGCCTTGACTTTCGACGCCAATGGCAATGTCTCCTCCGTCAGCGACTTTCGAGGGGTTACGACCTGCTACGTGTATGACTTGAGTCGAAACCTGGAAACCGTGCGCCTGGAAGGGCTCGCTCCGCAGGCCGGCACCACCACACCCACGGCCTGCCCCAGCAACCTCGGTACATACACGCCCGCGGCCGGCAGCGCCGAGCGCAAGATCAGCACCCAGTGGAATGCGAGCTTTAGGGTGCATGGCGCCGTGGCCGAGCCTTTGCGCATTATTACCTACACGTATGATGCGCAAGCCAACCTGCTGGCCAAGACCATCCAGCCCACCAGCGACGCCACCGGCGGCCAGGGATTCTCTGCGACGGCTGCAGGCACCCCGCGTACCTGGTCCTACACCTACAATAGCGCAGGCCAGATCCTCACCGTCGACGGCCCCCGCACCGACGTGAATGACATCACCACCTACGACTACGATGCCCAGGGCAACCTCATCAGCGTCAAGAACGCACTGGGGCAGGTCACCAGCCTGAGCGGCTATGACGCCAACGGCAGGGTAGGGACCATCACCGACCCCAACGGCCTCGCCATCAGCCTCAGCTATGACGCAAGAGGCAGGCTCACCAGCCGCGACGCAGGCGGCGAGACCACCAGCTACACCTACGATGGTGCCGGCAACCTCACCAACGTCTCCCTGCCATCGGGTGCGTCCTACACCTACACCTACGATCAGGCCCACCGTCTCACCCAGATCACCGATCTCGACGGCAACAAGATCGTCTACACCCTGGATAACTCGGACAATCGCACCCAGACCCAGGTGTTCAACAGCGCAGGCACCGCCGTGCAGACCCACAGCCGCGTATTCGACACCCTCAACCACCTGGTGCAGGACATAGGCGCGGTCAACCAGACCACCACCTACACCTACGACGCGGACGGCAACCTGCTCACCGTCACCGACCCCCTCAACCGGCTCACCACCAACGTCTACGACGCCCTGAACCGGCTCGGCCAGGTCACCAACCCCGACAACGGCGTTATCAAATACGCCTACGACGGCGACGACCAGCTCACCACCGTCACCGACCCCAGGAACCTCATCAGCCAGTACACCCGTGACGGCCTGGGCAACCTCAACCAGCAGCAAAGCCCGGACACCGGCGCCACCAGCCTCACCTACGATGCCGCAGGCAACGTGCTCACCCGCACCGACGCCAAGGGACAGGTCGCCACCTACACCTATGACGCCCTGAACCGCGTCACCGGCGTCACCTGGACCAATGGCGCCGCCAGCCCCATCACCATCGCCTACCAGTACGACCAGGGCGTGGACGGCATCGGCCACCTGACCCAGGTCACCGACGCCACCGGCACCACCACCTTCGCCTACGACCAGCACGGCAGGCTGCTCGCCCAGACCGAACAGGCCTACGGCGCCAGCTACACCACCGCCTATGGCTACGACGCCCAAGGCAGACTCTCCGCCATGGCCTATCCCTCCGGCCGCGTGGTCGTCTACGGCTTCGACACCCAGGGCCGCCCCAACCAGATGACCGACTTCGAAGGCAGCGCCACCGTCATCCTGGCCAGCTCGGTGACCTACGAACCCTTCGGCGGGGTGCACAGCTTCAACTATGGCGACGGCCAGACCGCCCCGGTGCAGACCTACACCCGCAGCCGCGACCAGGATGGACGCATCGCGAGCTATACACTTAACGGCGGCAGCCGCACCATGAGCATTCTGTATGATGCGGCCTCGCAGGTCAGCACGGTCAACGACTCGCTGAATGCGAGCAACCCGGCCAACTACGGCTACGACCCCATGAGCCGGCTGAACAGCTACCTCCAGGGCGCGACCAGCCAGAGCTACGGCTACGACGTGGATGGCAACCGCACGACCCAGACCCTGGGTGCGACCACCACCAATTACACCCTGGGCACTGGCAACAACTGGCTCAGCAGCAGCCTGACGGGTGCGACCCAGGCCAACTACAGCCACGACGCCAATGGCGCGACCACGGCAGATGCGACCAAGCAGTATGCCTATGACCTCAGGGGCAGGCTAATCCAGACCACCACCGCCCAAGGCGTAGTCAACTACGAGATCAACGCCTTCGGCTTGCGCACCCGCAAGCAGGACACCTGGACGGGCGGCGCCGACACCGAATTCCACTATGATGCCGCGGGCCACCTTATTGCCGAGGGCGCGACGGGGGGAAGCGCCTTCAGCCGCGAATACGTATGGCTGGGTGACATTCCTGTCGCGGTGCTGCAATGAGGAGCGCCGAGATGAGCAGGCATAACGACAAGATCAACGGACACGCGGCCACGGGAGCGGCCGCGCGTCAAGCACACGCCGGGAAGAGCGAGAGCGCATCGGCGAAAGGGGAAAGTGGCGTGAGGAACTGGACAAATTACATGGTGGCATCGATCCGCGCATTCTTCGTATTCGTGGTGCTGACCGCCGGGTGCAGTGGAGTCGCCTGGGCCGGTTCCACCACCACTACTCTTGCCAGCAGCCCCAATCCGTCAGCGGCCGGGCAGGCGGTGACTCTCACGGCAACGGTCACGGGCACGTCGCCCACCGGCAGCGTCACCTTCATGGACGGCACGAACACGTTGGGTACCGGGACACTGGATGGAAACGGCACGGCCACCCTGAGCTACACCTTCAACACGGCGGGCACGCACAGCCTGACTGCAGTTTATGGGGGCGATACCAACAACGCCACCAGCACCTCCGGTGCGGTGAACCAGACCGTCAATCAGACGGCCACGACAACGACGCTTGCGAGTGGCACCAACCCGTCCGCCCTGAACCAGGCCGTCACCCTGACCGCCACCGTCACCGGCGCCAGCCCCAGCGGCACCGTCACCTTCATGGACGGCACGACCACCCTGGGCACCGGCACGCTCAGTTCGGGCACAGCCACCCTGAGCTACACCTTCAATACCGCAGGTACACACAGCCTCACGGCCGTGTATGGCGGCGATACCAACAACGCCACCAGCACCTCCGGTGCGGTGAACCAGACCGTCAATCAGGCCGCGACCACGACGATCCTGACGAGCGGCACCAATCCGTCGGCCCTGAACCAGGCCGTCACGTTGACTGCGACCGTCACGGGCGCATCGCCCACAGGCACCGTCACCTTCATGGACGGCACGGCCACCCTGGGCACGGGTACGCTGAACGCGGGCACGGCCACCCTGAGCTTTACCTTCAACACTGTCGGAATGCACAGCCTCACTGCCGTCTATGGCGGCGATACCAGCAACGCCACCAGCACATCGGCGGCGGTGAACCAGACCGTCAACCAGGCCGCGACTACGACCAGTTTAACCAGCGGCACCAACCCGTCCGCGCTGAACCAGGCCGTCACCCTCACGGCGACCGTCACGGGCGCCAGCCCCAGCGGCACCGTCACCTTCATGGATGGCACGAACACGTTGGGTACGGGTACGCTGAATGCGGGCACGGCAAGCCTCAGCTACACCTTCACCTCCGCGGGAGCGCACAGCCTGACAGCAGTTTATGGGGGCGATGCCAACAACGCCACCAGCACCTCCGGCGCGGTGAACCAGACCGTCAACCCGGCGACGACCACCACTGCACTCACCAGCGGCGCCAACCCGTCCGCCCTGAACCAGGCCGTCACCCTGACTGCCACAGTGACCGGCGCCAGCCCCACCGGTACCGTCACCTTCATGGACGGCACGGCTACCCTAGGCACGGGTACACTCAATGCAGGCACGGCAAGCCTCAGCTACACCTTCAACACTGCCGGGGCGCACAGCCTCACTGCCGTGTATGGCGGCGATACCAACAACGCCACCAGCACCTCCGGTGCGGTGAACCAGACCGTCAACCAGGTGGCGACCACGACCA
>Ga0075276_10000294_pt1 | contig 13934 bp, 11 predicted proteins | sample SF_Rice_5C_80N_4_FD_69770 | JGI IMG/M metagenome (GOLD analysis project Ga0075276, IMG submission 69770) | Rice paddy soil microbial communities from Twitchell Island, California, USA - SF_Rice_5C_80N_405 | ecosystem: Environmental > Terrestrial > Soil > Paddy field/soil | place: USA: Twitchell... | reverse complement strand
GGGAAGTTTTCGCAGGTCGCCGATAACATCCGGAAGTTCCTGGAGCTCTCGAAGGGGAAGAGGATCCGTGTCGAGATCCAGCGAATGCTGACCCCCCTGACGCAGCGCGAGAAGAACCGCGATTTCGAGGAGTTCTTCGAGCTCGACAAGTATCCCCAGGCGCGCGTGACCCAAAAAACTTGCGAAGGCCTCGATACGTCGGAGGTGACCGAGCTCCACCAGGCGTATTACGGCTGCTTCCAGGGAACGCCGTACCAATGGTTCGTCATCCTCGCGAGCGGCGAGGTCTCCCACTGCTGCTACGACTACGACGCCACGCAGTCGCTCGGCAACGTGAAGACGCAGACGATCCGCGAGATCGCGGCGTCGCCCACGCTCGACGTCATCGAGGACGGCTTCAACCGGCACGACTTCTCGAAGCTGCCCCGGTGCGCCGAGTGCTTCAAGAATCCCGCCGCGGCGCCTCCCGTGACCGATCGGGTCTGGATGCTCGCCCAGAAGCTCCCGTCCTACATCAAGGATCCGCTGCGGCGGTTCCTCAACGCCGCGAAGGGCTAGCGCATCGATGCATCGAGCCGGGCGGGCGCGTGCCAGCCGCCCGCGGGCTCAACGTACGCCGCCGGTACGCCGCACCCGCGGGCCGGCCGGCCCGCATCCCGCCGGACGCGCGCCTCGATGCGCCACGACGCCCTTTCAGATCGAAATTCGGAGCGTCCGATACACGCGTTCCGCGCTCTCCCGACTCGTGCTTTTGACCTCGGCACGCGCCTGCCCGGCTCGATGTATCGCCGCGCCTGCTAATCGGGCGTGGGCACGCCGCCCGTCGGCGAAGTCCCGGTCGCGACCGTGCGCCAGACGATCGCGCCGAGCACGATGCCCGCCCCGGCGATCGCGAACGCCGTGGGCCGCTCTCCGATCCCGAGAAAGACCCAGATCGGGTTCAGCACCGGTTCGAGCAGCGAGATGATCGACGCCTCGGCCGCCGTGATCGCCTCGAGGCCCTTGACGAAGAGCGCGTACGCGCATCCGATCTGGACGACGCCGAGGAACGCGAGGATCGCGAAATCCCGGATCGGAACCGCGAAGGGCCGGGAAACGAACGGCACGGCGCAGAGGGCGCCGAGAGCGTTTCCGAAGATCGCGGTCCATTGCGAGGCGCTCCCGCGCTGGCGCCGGAGCAGGAGAACGGTGACGGCGTAGAACGCGCCCGAGAGCAGCGCCACGGCGTTTCCGGCCATGCCGTGCGGCGACAGGCGGCCGACGAAGAAGAGCGTCATTCCCGCCAGACACGCAGACGCCGCCGCGACGTCACGGCCGTGGATCGCGTCGCGGGCGATCAGCGGCGAGAGCAGGAGAACCCAGACGATCCCGGAGTCCTGCAGGAAGATCGCGTTGGCGGCCGTCGTCCATTTCGTCGCGACGACGAACGTGATCACCATGCCGGCGTAAACGACGACGGAGGCGGCGAGCGTCGGCGTCGGGCGCGTCCTTTTCGGGCGCAGCAGGACAAACAGCACGATCGAGGCGATCCACGCGCGGTGGAACACGATCGCGAGCGGCGGCAGGGCGACGGCCTTGATCGCGAGGCCCCCCGTCGACCAGAGGATCGCGGCCGCGGCGACCTGCAGGGCGCCCCGGCGCTCGCGGGTCACTTCGGCTTTTCGGCGGAGGGGCGCGTGCGGACGCGGCGCAGGCGCGCGGACTTCCCCTTGCGGTGGCAGGCGGCGCACAGCATCGCCCGCCGGAACGGGCGGATCCGGCGAAAGTACGCGCGGCACGACTCGCACCGGTAGACGATCTCCCGCTTTTTCCGGAACTCGTTCAAGGCGACGGTCTCCGGCGCGTGCCGGCGATGGGCGCCGAACGCGCGCGCGACCTTCCAGAACTTCGGCGAGTGCGCCTCGTCCGGTCCGTGCGACCGGAAGCAGTAGGCGTGCGCCGCTTCGTGCTTGAGCGTCGCGATCTTGTCCTTCTCGGAGAGGTGCGCGGAGATGACGATCGAGTGCGGGGGCCCGTAGGTGATATGGCCGCCGGTGAGCTTGCGCCGCGAGATCCGGACGCGCGCCGGGTGGAGCCCGAAGCGTTCCGCGAGACCGTCGTAGATCTGCTGGAGACGCATACGCTCGTCGAGGTCGACCGGGAAGAGGGAAGGTTGTTCCGGCATCCGCTTTCCGGATTCTACGACAGAGGACGGACCTCGCGGCCGTAGAATTCCGTTCCGGGAGGTGGGACTTGAAAAAGACGATCGGACTCTGGGCCGCGGCGGTTCTGCTCCTGTCGGCGAGCTCCTGGGGAGGCTCCATGGTCTCGTACAAGAGCGGCGACGAGACCGTCTCCGGTTATCTCGCGCTGCCGCCGGGCACGGGCAAGCACCCCGCGCTCATCGTCGTCCACGAGTGGTGGGGACTCAACGACTGGGTGCGCGGGAAGACGGAGCGTTTCAGCCGCGACGGATACGTGGCCCTCGCGGTCGACCTCTACCGGGGCAAGAGCGCGGGCAACGACGCCGACGTCGCTCACCAGCTGATGCGCGGACTGCCCGAGGACCGCGCGGCTCGCGACCTCGATGCCGCGTTCCGCTATCTCTCGCAGCGTCCCGACGTCGACGCCTCGCGGATCGGCTCGATCGGGTGGTGCATGGGGGGAGGCTATTCGCTCCAGGCCGCGATCGAGGAGCCGAACCTCGCCGCGTGCGTGATCAACTACGGGAGGCTCGTCACGGATCCGAAGACGATCGCGAAGATCCACGCGCCGCTCCTCGGAAACTTCGGCGCGGAGGACCAGGGGATCCCGCCGTCGATGGTCGAGGCGTTCGAGAAGGAAGCGCGCGCCGCCGGGAAGACCATCGACTTCAAGATCTACCCGGGCGCGGGCCACGGTTTCGCGTCGAACCCCGACCCGAAGGTCTACCGTCCCGTCGCGGCGCGGGACGCGGACGCGCGAACGAATGCCTTTCTCGCGAAGATGCTGAAGAAGGGGTAGACGGAGGACGACGCGGCCGGCCGGAAGATCCCGGGTCGTCGCTTCGCTTCGCGCCGCCCGGGAGGTCCGGGCGGGCTCTCGTGTGGATCCCGGGTCTCCGCTTCGCGTCGCCCGGGATAGAGCGCTGTGCGCGCATGGGAATGCGCGCGGCGCGCTCTACTTGTTCTTGTACCAGTCGGCGTTGATCTGCTGGTAGTGCTTCCACTTTTCCGGGATGGTTTCCTCGGTGAAGATCGCCGTCACGGGGCAGGCGGGCTCGCAGTTGCCGCACTGAATGCACGTGTCGGGATCGATGTAGAGCATCTCGGCGGCCTCGAAGCCGGCCTCGTCCTTGCGCGGATGAATGCAGTCGACCGGGCAGACGTCGACGCAGGCGGTGTCCTTCGTCCCGATGCACGGCTCGGCGATGATGTACATACCCATCGGAAAATTTCCTCCGGCGCCGGATTCTAGCAGGTTGCTGAAAAAGGGTCCGTGGCGGGGTTGCGAGCGCCGCGGGCTCGAATGCAAGACGCCGCGCCGAAGGCGATGCCGGCCGCATCGTCCAGGCGCGGCAACGAAGCAGGCGAGCCCGCGCCGCCGCAACCTTCTGGTGGCGCGAGTCTTGCCGTTCGCGCGTTGTAAAGATCCGGCGCCCGGCCTCGTCGCGTTGGAGTGCCGCGCCGTCCTGCGAACGATCGGCAAGACTCGTGACACGCCGCCCGGATTCGTTTTTCAGCAGCCTGCTGGAAGATCGGATTCGAGGGCGGGCGAGGCGGGGACCTGCGGGTTTCGGCCGATCGCCTTGCGCGAAATCCAGAGCGATGCGCCTGCGCGTAGTCCTCGAAGAGCCGGGCCGCGCGAGGCGTCACGCGGAGACTCTACTCCGGGGCGCCGGTCCTACTTGAGGACGCCGACGGTCTGCGCGACGTTCGGGCCGCCGGGCTGGGGCGTGTAGCGAACCGTCACGCGGGCGCCGTTGGCGACGACGCCGTTGAACTTCGTCTCCTTCGTCCAGACGAACCGGACGGTCGCGCCGGTGTCCGTCTTCACGGAAAACGCGTGCTCGACGGCGGAATAGCTCTCCACGACGCCGTTGGCGGTCACGGTCTTCTCGGCCGCGGCCGCGACGAGCGGCACGGCCGCGAACAGCAGGGCGGAGAGGGCGGTCGCGCTCTTTTTCACGGTCTTTGCTCCTGATTCCGTTCAACGCCGTCCGGCTGGACGAAATTCCCCGGAACAGCGCGGGCGGCGAGCGATCGCCGCGCCCGGCTCTCCCTTGACAGGCCGGGCGGGCGCTCGTACCATTCCTCGTTTTTACAACTCGGCCGACGGAGGCGACATGACGAAACGCTGGTCTGAAACGGATCTTCGGTTCCTTCGAGACAACGCCGGCAAGATGGACATTCAATCGCTGGCCGACCGCCTCGAAGCGCGCGTCGAGGAGGTGGAGGCGAAGATCGAGAAGCTCGGCCTCCGAGCCGCCGAGCCCTCCGGCAACGGGAAGCCCCCCGCTTCCTTCCGCGAGATGTTCAAGCACTCGGAAGCGGCGCGAAAGGAATACGAGAAGGGCGCCGCCGCGCTCCAGAAGAAGAAGTACGAGGAGGCGGAGAAACACTTCCGCGCCGTGATCGAAGGGTTCGGCGACGAGCGGGAGCTCGCCGACCGGGCGCGCCTCTACCTCGCGGTCTGCCAGCGTCAGACGAAGGCCGCCGCCCGTCCCGCCGGAGACGCCGAGGACGTCTATTACGCCGCGCTCGTGGAGAAGAACCGCAAGAACTTCCAGGCCGCGATCGAGCAGCTGAAGAAATCGTCGCGGAAGAACGGCGACGGGAAGGTCCCCTATCTCCTGGCGTGCTGCTACGCGCAGTTGAACGAGGCGGAGAGCGCCCTCGAGGCGCTCGAGCAGGCGATCATCGAGGACGAAGGAAGCCGCACGCTCGCCCGGCGGGATTCCGATTTCGAGCCGCTCCGGGAGTCCGCCCTCTTCCAGAAGCTGACCGCGGCGACGGCGTAAGGGCCCCTGAAGAAGTCCCCGGTCTCCCCGCCCCCTCCTCCGTCGGTGATCGTCATGGCCGCCGGCGCTGGGACCCGGATGAATTCCGATCTCCCGAAGGTGCTGCACCGCGTCGCGGGCCGCGCCATGCTCGACGCGGTCCTCGACGAGGCCGAGAAGCTCGAGCCCGAGCGGATCGTCGTCGTCGCGGGCCACGGCCGCGAGCAGGTCGAGCCTCACGTCGCCGGCCGGCCGCGGGTCCGCATCGCGATCCAGGACCCGCCGCGCGGCACGGGCGACGCGGTCGCGCGCGCTCTCCCGCTCCTCGGGGAGGGCGCGGGGCCCGTGCTCGTCCTCTCCGGCGACACGCCGCTCATCACCGCCGACTCCCTGCGCCTCCTCCTCGACCACTTCCGGCGCAGCCGCGCGGCGGCGGCGCTCTTTTCCGCGCGGCCCGACGACCCCGGCGCGCTCGGCCGCATCGTGCGGCGCAGCGGCCGCTTCTCGGCCATCGTCGAGGTGCGCGACGCGACGGCGGCACAGCGCAAGATCGGCGAGATCAACGCCGGGATCTACTGTTTCGACCGAGCCGCGCTCGCCCGAGGGCTGCGCGGCCTCCGCGACGACAACGCCGCCGGCGAGTATTACCTCACCGACGCCGTCACCGCGCTCGTCCGGGCGAAGGCGGCCGTCGAAGCGATCGAGATCCCGGACCACCGCGAAGCGATGGGGGTCAATTCACGGCGGGAGCTCGCGTTCGCCGACGCGGTCGAGCGGCGGCGCGGCGCCGAGCGGCTGATCGACCAGGGCGCGACCCTGCTCGACCCGGAGTCGACGCTCGTGGGCCCCTACGTGTCCGCCGCCCGCGACGTCGTGATCCATCCCTTCGTCGTGCTGGAGGGGCGGACCCGGCTCGCCGAGGGGTGCGAGATCAAGTCGTTCTGCGACCTGAACGACTCCGTCGTGGGGCGGCGAACGACGGTCGGGCCGTTCGCGCGCCTTCGGCCCGGAACCGTGCTCGACGAGGACGTGCGCGTGGGGAACTTCGTCGAGACGAAGAAGGCGCACCTGAAGAGGGGCGCCAAAGCGTCTCACCTCTCGTATCTCGGCGACACGGAGGTCGGCGAGGACGCCAACATCGGCGCCGGCACGATCACCTGCAACTACGACGGCGAGAAGAAGAACTTCACCCGCATCGGACGGGGGGCGTTCATCGGCAGCGACACGCAGCTCGTGGCGCCCGTCGAGATCGGCGACGGAGCCTACGTCGGCGCGGGATCGACGATCACGAAGAGCGTGCCTCCTGGGGCGCTCGCGATCTCCCGCGAGGCGCAGAGGAACATCGACGGCTGGGCCGAGGCGAGAAGGAAGAAGAAGGCGAAATAGAGGCGGCGGAGCCCCGGTCCCGCCCCCTTTCCGCCACGGTTCGCCTTGCCGCCTCGCGGCCTTTCGGGAACAATGGGACGGGCATTCTTTTTGCGATGACGACGGCGAAAATGGAGATATCGGCAATTTCGACGCAACGGTGGACTTGGGCGCCCTTCTGGTCTCAGGGGGCCCCGGTTGCGCCGTCGAGGGCGGGAGCCCGAGCCGCGAGAGGCCGCATCGCGGAAAGTCTCCGCGAAGGGTATCCAGCGCGCGACGAGAGTCGCCGGCGCGAAGCGGCGGGCGCGTCAGAGCCGCGCGCGCCGATCGCCGTGCACGCCAGTGCGCGAGCCACCGAGCGGAGGAGGTCTGCGATGCGGGAGCCTTCGCGATCCGAGCTCCGCGAGAGTCGCGAAGGCGACGGGCTTCGGGCTCTCGTTCGCTTCGGTGGGGCGCCGAAGCGGTCGAGGGCGGGAGCCCGAGCCGCGAGAGGCCGCATCGCGGAAAGTCTCCGCGAAGTAACCGAGCGGAGGAGGTCTGCGATGCGGGAGCCTTCGCGATCCGAGCTCCGCGAGAGTCGCGAAGGCGACGTGTAATGTGCGGGATCGTCGGTTACGTCGGAGGCCGCGAGGCCGCGCCCGTTTTGCTCGACGGTCTGCGGAGGCTCGAATACCGCGGCTACGACTCGGCCGGAATCGCCGTCCTCGACGAGGGGAAGTTCTTCATCGCCCGCGCCGAAGGAAAGCTCGGCGCCCTCGTCGAGAAGCTCGACGGGAACATGCCGCCGGGAACGACGGGGATCGGCCACACGCGCTGGGCGACGCACGGGAAGCCGATCGAGAGGAACGCGCATCCTCACCTCTCCGGCAATCGCCGCATCGCGGTCATCCACAACGGGATCATCGAGAACTTCGCCGAGCGCAAGAGCCTGCTGAAGAGCCAGGGGCACGTCTTCCTCTCGGATACCGACACCGAAGTGTTTGCGCACGAGGTGGAGCGCTGCTACCGCGGCGACCTGTTTGCGGCCGTCCGCGAGGCGCGGCAGACGCTCGTCGGCGCGTACGCGGTCGTCGTCTCCTCCGTCGACGAGCCGGGCGTCCTCGTCGCCGCCCGGTCGGGACCGCCGATCGTCCTCGGAAAAGGGGAAGGGGAGAACTTCGTCGCGTCCGACGCGACCGCGGTGCTGCCCTGGACGCGGCAGGTGATCTTCCTCGAGGACGGCGACGTCGCCCGCATCGACGCCGGCTCGATCCGGATCATGGACGCCGACGGCAACGAGGCGGAGCGCCCGGTGCGCGTCCTCGCGTGGGACGCGGTCTCGGCGGAGAAGTCGGGGTACCTCCATTTCATGGCGAAGGAGATCCACGAGCAGCCCGTCGCGGTCGCGGAGAGCATGGGAGGGAAGGTCTCGCTCGAGACGGGCGCGCTCGAGTTCGACGACCCGCTCCTCTCGGTCGAACGCGCCGCGCGCATCGACCGTGTGCTGCTCCTGGCCTGCGGAACGTCGTGGCACGCGAGCCTCGTCGGGAAGTTCCTGATCGAGCGCATGGCGCGGATTCCGGTGGAGGTCGACTACGGGAGCGAGTTCCGCTACCGCGCGCCGGTCGTCTCGGAGGCGACGCTCGCGATCGGCGTGTCGCAGTCGGGGGAGACCGCGGACACGGTCGCCGCCCTCCAGGAAGCGCGCCGACAGGGCGCCTCGATCGGAGCGATCGTGAACGTGCCCGGCTCCCAGATCGCCCGGATGGCCGAAGCCGTCTGGCCGACGCACGCGGGGCCGGAGATCGGCGTCGCCTCGACGAAGGCGTTCACGACGCAGCTCCTCGTGTTCTTCCTGATCGCGGCGCGGCTGCGGGAAGTGCGCGGGATCCGGGCGGGGCTCAGCCGCGAGGAGACGGCTGCTCTCGCGCAGCTCCCCGGGCTGATGGAGAAGACGATCCACAAGGAGCCCCAGCTCGAGGCGCTCGCGCGGAAGCTGTGCCATTTCCGCGATTTCCTCTACCTCGGGCGGGGCACGCACTACCCGATCGCTCTCGAAGGAGCGCTGAAGCTCAAGGAGATCTCCTACATCCACGCCGAGGGATATCCGGCGGGGGAGATGAAGCACGGGCCGATCGCGCTCATCTCCGAGGAGATGCCGGTGGTGGTTCTCGCGCCCCGCGACGCGTGGCGCGAAAAGACCCTTTCGAACCTCCGCGAGGTCAAGTCGAGGGACGCGCGCGCGATCGTCGTCACGACCCGGGTCGACGGGGAGATCGAGGAGCTCGCCGACGACGTGATCGAGATCCCGGAGACGATCCCCGAGCTCCAGCCGATCCTCTCCGTCATTCCGCTCCAGCTCTTCGCCTATCACGTCGCGGTCATCCTCGGGTGCGACGTCGACCAGCCGCGGAATCTCGCAAAAAGCGTTACGGTGGAGTAAGCGGTCAGGCTTCTCCGGCACTTGGAGCGGACGCCTGCGGCCCCGCTCGACGGCCTCACGGGCGAGTTGAGGCGGACGCTCTCGCGCCGCCTGACTCGCCCGCGCCAGCGAGATCGACGACCTCTTGGGAATCCGGCCGCTCTCGTGAATAATGCCGAACTCCATGGCGGGTGAATCTCTCCTCGAAAACCTCAACCCCGAGCAGCGGGAAGCCGTGCTCGCGGGAGAAGGGCCGATGCTCGTGCTCGCCGGGGCCGGGTCGGGGAAGACGCGCGTCGTGACCCGGCGCCTCGCGCGTCTCGTTGCCGAAGGCGCCGACCCCCGCCGGATCGTCGCCGTGACCTTCACGAACAAGGCGGCCGAGGAGATGCGGGAGCGCGTCGCCGCGCTCGTCGGCGGCCGCCTTCCGTCCTTCGTCGGCACGTTCCATTCATGGGGCCTGCGCTTCCTGCGCCGCATCGGGGGCGCGGAGGGACGCACCGCGAATTTCGCGATCGCGGACACCGCCGACCAGCTCTCGATCGTGCGGGAGGCGATGGGGGAGCTCGGGCTGTCGGAGCAGACGTTTCCGCCCGGCTCCGTCCACGCGCGAATCTCCGCGTCGAAGTCCGCGGCGCGGTCCTCCGAGAGGTTCGCGGCGGAGGAGGACGACTTCGCGGGGACGAGGATCGCCGACGTCTACGCGCGCTACGAGAAGAAGCTGCGCGCGGCCAACGCGTTCGACTTCGACGACCTGATCGCCGTGCCGGTCCGGGAGCTGAAGGCTTCCGACGCGCTTCGAGACCGGGAGCGGGCGCGGATCGAGCATCTCCTCGTCGACGAATACCAGGACACGAACGCGGCGCAGGACTCGCTCATCAAGCTGCTCGGCCAGTCGGCGCGCTCGCTCTGCGCGGTCGGCGACGAGGACCAGTCGATCTACGCGTGGCGCGGCGCCCGCGTCGAGCACATCCTGCGGTTCGAGGAGGACTTTCCGGGCGCCCGCGTCGTCGCGCTGACCCGCAACTACCGGTCGACCGCGAAGATCCTGGAAGCGGCGGCGGCCGTCGTCGCGCACAATCGGAGGCGACGCCCCAAGACGCTCGTCTCGGAGGGCGCTCCCGGCCAGCCGGTCGAGCTGCGGGCGTTCCGCGACGACCGCTACGAGGCGGAATGGGTCATCTCGGAGATCCGCCGCGCCGAGCGGCCGCTGTCGGAGTTCGCGGTGCTTTTCCGCGTCAATGCCCAGTCGCGCTCGTTCGAGGACGAGCTGATGCGCCAGAACGTTCCGTACGTGGTGATCGGGGGAATGAAGTTCTACGAACGGGCGGAGGTCAAGGACGCGATCGCCTACTACCGGCTCGCCCTCGACCCGAACGACGACCTCGCGTTCCGGCGGGTCGTCAACGTTCCCGCTCGCGGGATCGGCGGCGTGACGCTCGAGCGGCTGGCCGCCGCGGCCCGGGAGCGCGGCGTCTCGCTTTTCGAGGCGTCGGCGGATGCGCCCGGGATCACCGACCGCGCGCGCATCGCGCTCGACCGGTTCCGCGGCATCGTGGCGGCCGCCGGCGCGAGGGCGCAGGAGCTCTCGCCCGCGGACCTGCTCGAGCTCGTGCTCGAGCAATCGGGGTACCGCGCGATGTACGCCGCCTCCGAGGAGCGGGAGGACGTCGCCCGCCGGGAGAACCTGATCGAGCTCGTCTCGGCGGCCCGCGAATACGAGCGGCGCGAAGGGGAGGCCGCGACCGTGCGGGGCTTCCTCGACGCCGTTTCGCTCGCGACCGACGCCGACGCGCCGAGGCCGTCGGGCGCCGTGACGCTGATGACCCTCCATTCGGCCAAGGGACTCGAGTTCTCCGACGTGTACGTGGCGGGGCTCGAGGAAGGATTCCTCCCCCACGTCCAGAGCGCGGGATCGGAGGAGGAGATCGAAGAGGAGCGGCGGCTCCTGTACGTCGGGATGACGCGAGCGCGCCGGCATCTCACGCTCACTCTCGCCCGCCAGCGAATGCTCTACGGCGAGACGCGCGCGCGGCAGGCCTCGCGGTTTGCCGAGGAGCTCCCCGAAGACGTCGCCCGGATCGAGGATGCGGCGCCGGCGGCGGCGCTCTTTTCCGGCGACGAGGCCGAAGCCGGGTTCCGCTGGGAAGCGCCGGAGCGCACGCGTCTGGCGCCCCGGCGTCCGCCTCCGATCTCGGTCGCGCGGCGGCGCGCTCCCGTTCCCGGGACGCTCGCCGGGTTCGCCCGGGGAGCCCGCGTCCGTCACCCGACCTACGGTCCCGGCGTCATCCTCCAGCAGGAGGGCTCGGGCGAGGAGGCGCGGCTGACGGTCTTCTTCGACCGGGCCGGAAAGAAGAAGTTCGTCGCGAAGTTCGCGAACCTGACGCCGGGGTAGGCCTCGAACCGGGGACAGTGGGACCGGATTTCCGGAGGGAACCCGGGGCCGCTCGTGCGGGGCGGCGAAATTCTTCGGTCCTGAGGATACGACCGCTCCGTCATCCTGAGGAGCGAAGCGACGAAGGATCTGCCCGCGGGAGCAGGTCCTTCGCCTCGCTCAGGATGACGGGGATGATCCTCAGAATTTCGCGACGAGAGCGATCGAGGTGATCGTGTCCGTCTTGCCGAATCCGGGCACCGGCTCGTTCAGGTACGCGAGGTTGTGCGACGCCTTCAGGGAGAAGATCTTGTTGATCGCCACACTCACCGAGAGCGTGTTCGTGATCCGCCAGTCGCTCGAGTCCTTGAAGCTCTCGACGTACGAGAATTCTTCCGAAAGGTCGGTCGTCGACGAGACCTTCCACTTATAGAGGAGGCCGGCCTGGCCGGTTCCGAAGGACTTGTCCGCGCCGACGACTCGCCGTTCCCTCGTGTAGCCGGCGCCGGCCTGGAGTTTCAGCTCCTGCGCCGGCGTCTTGACGACCGAGTACGCCGCGCCTCCGAGTGTGGAGAGACGCTGGTCGATGCCCGCGAATTCGTTCTTGAAATAGTCGTCCTGCACGAAGAGCTCGAATCGCGGCGTGAGGTTGCGGGCAGCGCGCAGCTCGCCCGCGATCGATCGCGCCGTCGTCACGCCGTCCGTCTTCCCCTGGACGAACGTTCCCTTCGCGAGGCCGTTCCAGACGTCCTTCTTGAAATCGACCTCGAGGCCCGCCCCGATCGTCTGGACGTCGGTGTTGCCGGTCGTCGACACGTAAGAGGCTTCGGCCTTCCCGGACCAGACCGGCGGCGGGCCTGCGGGGGGCTCTTCGGCGAACGCGGCGCCGGCCGCGAGAAGGAAAATAATGGCGAACGTACCCGGGCCGATTTTCATGCGGTCTCCTCCCGGTTGGGCCCGGAATTCATGAACGATGCCAGCGGCGGTCCCGGAAACCGACGACGGAACGGTGAACCCGCGCTCACGCGGGTTGCGGCTGCGCGCACGCCTTGCAGCGGCGGGCGTCCTTCGGGATGATCTCCTTGCACTCGGGACACTCTTTCGTCGTCGGCTGTCCCGGCTTCGGCAGGAAGGCCTTCGTGATCATGTAGACGACGAAAGCGATGATCACGAAATCGACGAGTCTGCCGATCAGGTCGCCGTAGGCGATCGAGTTCTCGGTGACTTTTCCGGCGGCGTCCGTCGCGCGGGAAAGCACGATCTTCGCGTTGCGCCAGTCGCCGGCGGGGAGGAGCAGGCCGATGATCGGATTGATGATGTCGTCCGCGATGGCGCCCACCACCTTGCCGATCGCGGCGCCGATGATGACGCCGATCGCCAGCGCGATCGCGTTCTGCTTGAGGAGGAATTCCTTGAAGTCCTTGATCATTTCGCGACCCTTTCTCCTCGATCGTCGAGCTATTTCCGCCGGGGAGGCTGAGCCGGCGGACGGGGCAAGTGAAGTATATGGATCGTTCGGCGCGACGCATGGGTAAAGTTGCCCATGGCGGAGCGACGGATCGGGGCCTACGATCCTTTCGGCCCGGCCCGGGCTCGACGGGTCCCGGGCATGGCCGACCATCGGAAATTCCGCCCGACGAATTTCGTCGGCCGGAGAGAGTGGAGAACGCGATGAGACAGATCCGGAAGGGCATGACCCTCCTCGCGGCGCTGGCGGCGATCGTGCTGCTCGCGCCGCTTTCCGCCGGGGCGCGGACGAAGGCGGAGGGAGCGGCGAAATCGCCGGCGGCCGGCCGCGTGGACATCAACTCGGCGTCGCAGGCCGAGCTCGAGGCGCTTCCCGGCGTGGGCGCGGCGACGGCGAAGAAGATCATCGCCGGGCGCCCCTATTCGTCCGTGGCGGAGCTGTCCCGCGCGGGTGTGTCCGCCAAGACCGTTCAGAAGCTGTCACCGCTCGTGACGGTGGGGGGCGCCGCGGCGCTTCCGAGGGCCGCTTCAGCGGAGAAGCCGATGAAGGCGAGGGCGGCGGCGCCGGCGGCGCCGGCAGCGCCGGCGGGCCCCGTCGACTTGAACACCGCCTCGCAGAAGGAGCTCGAGGCGCTTCCCGGTATCGGCGCGGCGACGGCGAAGAAGATCGTTGCGGGCCGCCCCTATTCGTCGGTCGCGGACCTCTCGAAGGCGGGAGTGGGCGCCGCGACGATCCGCAAGCTCGGCCCGCTCGTGACGGTGGGCGGCGCCGCCGCGGCGCTTCCGACGAAGGCCGGCAGGGCGACGGCGCCCGCGGCCCCCTCGGGTGCGGTCGACCTGAACACCGCCTCGCAGAAGGAGCTCGAGGCGCTTCCCGGTGTCGGCGCGGCGACGGCGAAGAAGATCGTTGCGGGCCGCCCCTATTCGTCGGTCGCGGACCTCTCGAAGGCGGGAGTGGGCGCGGCGGCGATCCGCAAGCTCGGCCCGCTGGTGACGGTCGGAGGCGCCGCCGCGGCTCTGCCCACGAGGGCCGGCAGGGCGACGGCGCCCGCGGCTCCCTCGGGCGCGGTCGACCTGAACACGGCCTCGCAGAAGGAGCTCGAGGCTCTCCCGGGAGTCGGCGTCGCGACGGCGAAGAAGATCATCGCGGGCCGGCCCTACTCTTCCGTCGCCGATCTGTCCCGCGTGGGAGTTTCCGCGAAGACGATCGAGAAGCTCGCGCCGCTCGTGACGGCGGGCGCCGCGGGAACCGCAGCTGCTCCGTCGGCCCCGGCCCTCCCGTCCGCTCCGTCGCGCCGCGGCGAAGCGGCCCCGGCTCCGGCCCCGCCGGCGCCCTACGCTGAGGCGCCGTCTGCTCAGGCGCCCTCGGC
>Ga0075276_10000293_pt1 | contig 13940 bp, 18 predicted proteins | sample SF_Rice_5C_80N_4_FD_69770 | JGI IMG/M metagenome (GOLD analysis project Ga0075276, IMG submission 69770) | Rice paddy soil microbial communities from Twitchell Island, California, USA - SF_Rice_5C_80N_405 | ecosystem: Environmental > Terrestrial > Soil > Paddy field/soil | place: USA: Twitchell... | reverse complement strand
CTCGCTAGTCTTGCCTGCTTCGCCCCCTATCGCCACAGCGCGCATGTCCTCGACATCGAAGCCTTCAAACACTGCAAGGTGGTGAAGGAGCCGAACTGCCCGCGCCCGCTTCCGTGACCCGCAGCACGCGGAACCCGCACGCGCGCGCCCGCCCGGCGCAGGCCTGACACATCCCGCATTCTGCCGCGAACATGCTCAGGCGATTCCGCTCACTCGTGCAAAACGCGCTGACAGCGCCGTCGGCGCAAAAGGCCGGCGCGCCGCCCACACTTGACGAACCCGCCCCGGGTGCAATCTCTATCGAGGGAATACCCCCCTTCCCCATCACCGAGCACCTCGCGCTGCATCACGGTTTTCCCATCCTGGACTGGCAGGCCGTCCGCGACTGGCTGGAAACCGGCCCGGCCGGTGCGCCCGCGCGCGCCGCGCGGAACGCTTGCGCGCGCGGCTGGCTGCTGCACCTTAGAGACAGCTTGAATGGCGGCGGCCCTTCGCCGCGCTATGCGCTGCGCGACTCGGAATCGGCCCTGCTGCTCTCCGCCTTGCCCCCCAACCAGGCGCGCGCCGCGCTGGAATTCATGAGCCGCACCCAGGCCCGCGTGGGACGCGTGCTCAAGGGCCTCGCCAGCACGCGCGTGCGAGACAAGCAGGCGCTCATCGTATTCGGCGACGCCGCGCCCTATTACGATTACGTGTCGTACTACTATCCCGAGCAGGGCGGCGAATTTCCCACGACCGGCGGCGTGCATGTCGGCGAAGGCTATGGCCATTACGTCGTGCACGGGGACAATTTGAGCGCGCTGGAGCGCGTCATCGCCCACGAAATGACGCACGGGCAGCTCGCCCACCTCAGGCTCCCGGCCTGGCTGAATGAAGGCATCGCCGTCAACACCGAGCGGCAACTGGCGGGCGGCGGCTACAGCCGCCACACGCCGCGCGAAATGCACGCCCGCCATCGCGCGCACTGGAATGCGGACGAGATCCAGAAATTCTGGTCCGGCGACGCCTTTCACGACCCGCGAGACGACAACCAGCACCTCGCCTACGACCTCGCCCGCATCATCGTCGAACAACTCGCGCGCGACTGGCCGCGCTTCACCCGCTTCGCCCTCCATGCCGCCCCCGAAGACAGCGGCGCCCAGGCCGCGCGCGAACACCTGGGCATAGACCTGGGCGACGTCGCCCGCGCCCTGCTGGAGCGGCCCGACACCGTGCCCTGGACGCCTGCCCCGGAGACATGGGGGAAGGAGGGGGTTGGGGTTTAGGGGGCTTGGTTTTGCTGGTCTGGAGAGTTTTTTGCCCGGTCTGGCGACACTCACCGATTAGCGCCGGGGTTGCCGGCAGCAAGTTCCTTTCTTTGCTTGTGCAAAGAAATAATGCAGGAAGCCAGTTATCTCTAGTTTTATTCATCCTGTCAAACGGTTAACAAATATGGCTGGCAAGGCGCAGGAATGGGAAAATTGCCGGAAAAGAGGGGCGACTGCGAAGTCCGCAGTGTGCAGTTAACTGGACGTTTCCGGTAATGCGTTCAACTTCCGGCCTGTGCCCAATTGCGACATTGGATGCTGTAAATTCGTTGCTCAAAAACGGCCGTTACGCCATGCGACTCAAGACCCCAAGCGCTAGGTCGCGATCCTGAATATGACCAGCGCAACGACGACTTACTTGGGGACCTGCGCCATGCTTTCCCACCACCTGAGCAGGGTCCCCCGGACGATATGATGGAAAACATGAAGGTTGATCGGAACATCTTTAGCCTGCCATACACCTCCACTTGAGCTTGCGGCAAGGCCAATTGTGCCCTGCTCCGCATATTCATTATTACGATTGCTGAAAGGTGGGGCGCACATCGGCGCAGGAAAAGGTGTCCCGCCATGCAGCGCGTCCGATCTGTAGCCATAGACTTTCTGTAACAGCTTCTTCATCTTGTTTTCATCCCAAGAAATCTGGAATTCCTCGCGCGGTCTTTCCTTTGGTGGCTCCGGCAAGAAATGCAATGTGAAATCCATAAATTTCTTAGTTGCACCAAGCGATTTCTCAATGAGCGAAGCGACCCTTTGAACCAAATCATCGCCGCTCTCAGCCTTCAAGATTTCGACGAGTTCCGGTTTTGAAGATTTAAGGCGATCCACTGGAGTTCCATCTTCGGAGTTCCATTGGCTTGCGGCGGTTTCAAGAGCAGAAACGAACATGAGCCACGCAAGTGCAGGTTCTGATTCCGCAATCCAGAGCGCATCCTGATACAGACGTGCGGCGCGAACAAGCGCAATTGATTGGTCGGGCGAAAGATGAAGCAGCCAGCCTAGACGGTGCAACTCGTTCAGCCCACAGGATTTTACTGCATGGGGAAGCACCAAACGGTCTTTATCCAGGTTAAGCGACGGCGTGGGTCGCCTATCCCAAGCAACCGGCACGCCCAAGGGTTCTTTGCCCGGATTCGTGAAGTAACGGGATTCTCCGCCAGACTTGATTCTGACGCCAACACAGAGCGATGCTAGAGCAGCGATTTCATCCGTGATTGTTCCACCGTGGTAACGAGCGGTATTTGTTCTTGAATGGTCTGGCCGCACCCGCGGAAGATGGTCGTCTAACCGTAGGATCAATGCTGCTTGGACATAGCCCGGCTCCGCGCGCGATGGCATTGTGTTAAAGAAATTGTATGGACTCCCGCTATTCTGAATACTCTGAAGGAATCTGGCATCTGAATACAATGGATACTCATATGTTCCAGATAGCGGTGAGCCAGAATTACGAGCGATCCAGTTTTGAAGCACAGGCAAATGTTCGGTCGATGTCATGGAAAGTTTCATTCTTAACACGAAAACAAGGCGCAGGGAGGATTGCCAGATTGAATTTGAAACGTGGCTCCAACTGGCACGCAGCGGAAATCGTAATACACCATTCACCGCCGCAAAGCCGACATTCGCAGACTTCCGCTTGTGGGACGAATCCGCCGCCCCGCATATTTCCGCGTCCTGCCGAGCAGCAGTCCGATTGTACGCCTGCTCAGATGCATTGTGTACGCACTATTCTGAACGCCGCCTGTGGCACTTCATGCGCGCGTATTTCGAGTAAGCAGCATGCCAGTCAGTGTAGATGTCATTCTGCGCATCTACCAGCGTAACTTCCCCGGTACACACCAGACATTGCAGTTTCACCTCTAGTCGATCTTTCTTGTGCGCGCCATCCGGTCCGTTCCATGGTTGCAGTTGCAGATTGTCCTCGCAGTCCGGACAGCCGCCTAACGCGAGCGGGACAATATGATCCAGTTCGTAGCCATGAATATCCGCCAACGGTATCCCTGACTCACGCATGAGGCGCTTCTTGATCTTGTTGGTGTAGCTGACAGGGGGACGCACGTACTTGGTATAACCTGACACGAAAATCGTTGCGCCGATGTTGTGCTGGGAAATGTCGGGGTTAAGGGGAATTCCCGCCCAAGCCGGTACGGCAAGAAGCAAGAAACAGAAGGCGCAAAATAATGCTCTCATCTTTTTCGCGGGAAAGGCTGTAAAGTAAATTCAGGTAAGCATGTCCGAGGCATCATGATGCCCCACCATCAAGGCAACCGATTGTCTACTGGGTGCGGGACATTCCATAGGCGACCAATACCGCGAAAGCAGCAGGAAAAAAATTTCAGCCGCTCGCGGTGAAAAATAGAAAACATGATTTCCACCCGCCGTGTCCTTGCTGCCGAACATCGCCGCATCTTTTGGCGCATGTGCCGTCACCCAGACGGCTTTGAACTGCTCCGCCAATCTTTGATCTTGGCCACGAATTATGTCTGCCGACGAAAATCTGACCATAACCCATGACATGATATTCCCTCCTGACAAAACGAATGCTTCGAGCGCACGGTGGCGTTATTCGTTAGCCTTTGCTCTGCAGCCGTTGCCTTGCCACCGCCAATTTGTGACGACCCCATTAGTCAACATAAACGTGGTGATACATGAGACCGGAATCATCATGCCGTTTAAAAACACTGCTCCCCTAGTGCCGCCGAACGTCAATAATTTGCTCCCACTATCCGTTATGTAAGTACTGACAGGTGGCCCCCATGCTGCAACCAGTTGGTCCTCCGAAGAGCCAACCCATTTTTGCAGCATTCTTTCATAGTTAGCAGTCGTAGGCTCGCCCGTTGTAGCGCAGGCCGTTAGCAGTAGCACGAAAAAAAGCGCAATTAATCGTTTGGCGCGCATAATTTTGCTCCTCCGCGACTTTGAGTGAACCCCTGCTATTCTTTAGCCATGTTACACCGTCTGGAGTGGGGTTGTGCGCCGTTCCTTTTCGTCACCGATGGCGGGAAAGAAACAAATTGCCGGACATGGAACGCTCTAGCAGTTTTCCGCCACTTCCGTCAGTCGCACCCATCATGGCATGATAACCGGGCTGTCCCCAATGGCCCCAATCAGACTGCGAAACATGCGCGCGAAAAAGAATATCAGCGCGTCTTCTTATCCCCGTTAGACTACCTTATATACCGCGTACAGTATGGGAAACGACAGAACCATGTAAGGCACGATCCAATCAGTAAAGATAGTTGTATTCACAATCGCATCCGTCCATCCTCTTATGCGAAGCCAAAATAGAGGCATCCCGGCAAGACGGACGATGTATTCCGATCCGTTGGCAGGCAAAGAATTCGGGTTTTCCCGATGGTGATCGAGTCGGAACCTGATGTCATTATTACTGAATCGAAAACGATGCTCCATAATGCCAAATAGCGTAAACCCGAAATTCCTATTTCCATCTCTATCGAACATTGGAACAACCAAATTCGGGTTCTCGCGTTTCCACTGGGTGAGTATCAACGGCTCCGCATGTCGCTGCATGTACAGTCCGACGGCTTGGCCTAGCCGACCGTGATACTCGCGGGAATATTGATAATACCGAATCGCCCAATATATGGTGGCGATCCATAGCAGTGCTGTGATTGCGTGTGGATTGTTAATAAGAAGTTTCGTGCCGAAGACATTAATCTCTGTGACTTTCAGGCCGGAAATTTCCGAGAAGAGAAGGAGGAGGCTCACAACCATCAGGTTGCGCCGTTGCCGAACGAAGGCCGAATTATTGTTCTGTTGGTCATCCATTTTTGAATACTAGCCGTTCCCTAAAAACCCAGTCAAATGCACGATAAACTTCTGCCGCAGAAAATGGCATGATTCGCCTTCAACGCGTCCAGTTCCCAACTGCGTTTCCGCCCAATCGACGCAGATATTGGGCATATGGTGAACCGGTGGAGTTGGCCAGATTGCCTCCATAAATTTGTCAAAAATTTCTGGCCACTGCGAGGGAGGGCAAATGCCTGGCGGGCCGCACGAAGAACGAACTCAAGAAGAGGGATAAAAGGGAAGATGCTAATCGGTAAGCCTACGGGATGTGAGGCGAATATTTTTCCCGTACCAGTTTCGAGGTATGCCGCACATTAGAAAAATCGAAATGTACAAAACGAAAGTGTAAGGCTGCGCCACGTAGCCATCTTCTGGATCAACTTGTGACAGCGACAAACCGGCCATGTACCAAATGCAGATATAGGACAAAAGAACCTTTAGGGAGAATCCGATCAGCCGGGAAATTGGTGCTTTCGTTTTTCGGATTTTGAAATTCATTTTTGCCTCATTACTGGAGCGCGCGTATAGGAGGGGAAATAAGAGCGCGGCGCATTGGCATTCGCCAAAAAATTGCAGCGGCCAGCGACAGCATACCAGAAGTAAAGAGAGATGCGGAAACGCTGGGGCGGGCTTATCCCAGTCTGAGAAAAGAATGCTTATTTTGGGTTTCCTCCGGAAAGCGGCCTGGATTATAGCTAAGCATCCTTGCCGTGATCTGCAACCGGTCAGCACACTGATGGCGAGGTAGAATCGGTCTGTCTGCCATCCCAAAATAGCCGATTTTCCCGGCCCATTCTTTTCCGGCAATTTTCCGTACGTCATTCGCGTCTAGGCCGTCGCAATAGTGGCTTGCTAATCCTTGCGTTAGCCGCTGCGACTCAGCCCTTGCGCGCTTACTTCCACTCAGTAAACAGCGTTTCAGCCTTCGTTTTCCCAGTCCGGAATCTCCGGATTCGCGACGATCCGCAACAGGTTGTCGGCCTTCCATTCCGCCAATCCCGCCTGCACCAGTTCGCCGAAGATGCGCCTAGCACGGACCAGGGCGGCCCCACGCACAGCGCAAGAGCGCACAAGGTCTTGGGGCGTGGCTTGCTGCTCCGGGAGCCTGTGCAGCCATCTGAAGGCCAGCAAGGCATCACGGCTCAGGGTGCTGAGTATCTCCGCCTGGCGCACCGACATTGCGGGGATGCGGGCCGCTGCGAGTTCCACAGGGTCCACCAACTGCCCGCGATGATTGAACAGCCGACCACCCTGCTCAAAGGCGACGCCAGGCAGGCCATAGATGTAGCCGTGTGGCCGCTGCGGATCGAATGTCTTGCCGTCCATTTCGCACCTCTCAGGTGTACTTCGGTTCTAACGGGACGCCGTGCCCGATGGATTTATCCCGGTACGGTTCAAGCTTGTCCGCGGGTTCAGGCGAATGCGGGAAGAGGTTAATCCCGCCAGAGTCCTCGATGATTTGTTCGTCGCGTTCTGGTGGCCGGTTTTTCCTGCGATTTTTGAATGCGCTTTTCTTGGCAGCAGGCGCAGGCAATGCAGGCCGCGTCTCCTCAGTGCCGCGAATAAAGGGTTTCAACTCCGAAGCCGTCGGGAACATCAGCGGCACAGTCTCGGGAGCGGTAGCGACGGCCACTGCGCTCAATCTGGGTTTCAAATAGGGGAGCACAAGGGCAGAGGCCTGCATGCGGACACCGAGCGGCAGCTTGTCGTTCTGTGCTACGCCGATCAAATACGTCAGCGGATCGGGCGGAATGCCTGTGTCCAGTTCTTTGATTTCCGGTTTTGTTTTTTTGGTTTTTTGGATTTGGGCTTCAATCTTGCGCGCTCCGAGTGCGATTGTGGTGCTGCCGCGCGGTCTGCCGCTTCCAGGACGGGGACCGCCACGGCGCTCGATTTTATGGGGTCGGCCTGCGCCAGGCCTCGGTCCGCCCCAGTTACTGCCTTTTTTCGCCTTGCTCATTTTCTCGGACCTCCATCTTCGTGTTCTCCCAGCCTGTAACCGCCAGCTACTGCGCGTCGGTAATCTTCGATTGCAGCCAGCACCGCATCGTCCGGTCTAAGTCCTCTCCGTACGCTGTCCAGCCCGGCCAATATCGTCCGTTCTGGCACGGTCAAAGGGGGCTGTGCTACACCGTGCCTGCCGTTGAGTCTCTGCACCACATGCGCAACAGCCTCGCACAGCAGCCTGTGTTCGAGCGTCGGCGGTGAAGCGTGGAACATGTCAACGATTCCTGCTCCGCGCCATCCAGGCTATCGTGGCGCTCGGGTCATCTTCCATCCAGTCCGGCGGCGGCTCCACGGCATTCTGCTCCGTCGAAGAACCGCCACCCCGGCCCCAATGCCATTCGACAAGCCCGCGTCTGCGCTCCGCCACAACCTGCCCGCCGCTTTCAATGAAGACCTCCCGCAACAGGTCGATGTTCTCCAGTCCGGCCTCCATCGCCGCCTGCGCCACCTGCCAGTTCAGGGCACTGCTGCGCTCACGGTAAAAATCGTTGATGAACGCCAGCAGGTTTCCACGGGTGCAGTTCATCGCCATTGATACTCGGGATCGTCCAGGTCGCGGCCATTTGCACGGGATTGGCGCATTTCCTCGATGACGCGCGAGGCATCAAGTTCGGATTCGTCCGTCGCAGGATTGACGCCATGGCGCTCGCACCATTCCGTGATCCTCTCCGCAATGTCGGAATATCGTTCCGCATACGGCCGGCGATCACCGGCTGCCGTCATGTTGGTATCCATCTGCGCAGCGGCTGCGAACAAAATGGGGTCAACGGCGATGCCGGGATTGGATTCAGCGAACTGCCTTACCGCAAAATTGTAGGCGACGCTGTCATGGGCAGCCCCTCCGCTGTTTCCCGTGAATTCCCGAATTGCTTCGACTGCCTCTTCCTCGGAACCCATCTGGATCGCACGGATCAGTTCGCGTTCTCTCTGGTTTGCCATGATTGTTCTCCTAAAATGCGGTGAAATGGACGGTCACCACTTGCCGTTTTTTTTTTAGACTTTCCGTGCAGTAAAGTACGTGCGCGCGTCCGGATCCTCTTCACACCGAGTGAGTACATCCGCAATTACCGTTTGATCCATCTCGCCGATGAGCGCCAGCCACGCACGCACCGTACTTATCTCGTCGCGCCTCATGGGGGCCGCAGGCGCGCGCACAGCCGGGACGAAGGGTTCTACAGCGTCCGCATTGGGATGGCACGCCAGAACCTCGCCACGGGTCGCCTCAGGGCAATATGCGATTTCCGCCGTGCGCCCATCCGGGTAATGCAGCCGCCACCAGCGCGAAGTAGTGCCGCCTTTCAGCAGGTCGATAATCTCCGGCTTGTGCTCGCGCAGCAGGGGCAGCCAGCGATCCACTGCGGCGTTGTCCCCGCTGACGGTAACTTTCCCGGTGCGGGACATTGTCAGCGTTACGCCGTCCGCCTGCGCTTGCTGAATCACTACGTGGGCATTCACAATTCGACCCCCCTTTCGTCGTCTGCGCTGTCAGATGCGTTTTCCACTTCTTCATGGGGAAGAGCGCCAAAATCGCCCAAGGTTGCCAACTTTTTTTCTTGGCGGTCTTCGGTATTTTTGGCGTCCTTCGTCGTTTCATTTCCATCTCCATCTTCCGGTTTTTCGTCTCGAAGAGCGCCAAAATTCCCGAAGGCTGCCAAACTCTGGGAGTGGCACTCTTCGTGGTTTTTGGCGTTCTTCGCCAGCCGCCACACCCAACCCCCTCTCATTCCTTCTTTCACTGCGGCCACATTGAGCACCTTCTGTGCGCGTTGGATGGTGCGCCAACTATGGCCAGCGCCGTCCGCGTCTGCCCGAATGGTTTTCACGGGCAACGGGCCATCGATGAGCAGACTGCGTAGAAAATCGACCGCATCATCCAGCGCGCTGGATTCATCGTCCGGCTGCTCCGCGATCTTCAGCAATTCGCGCGCAGTTCCGGCTATTGCTTCGCCCCACTTGATGCGGGACACCACCACCCCAGGATGGGCCGCGAGTTCTGACGTGGCGAGGCTATACACGAAGCCGCCATCATCCGGCCCAATGTTTGACTTAGCGCGCATGAGAAATCGCATGCCATCGTCGGAGTTTTGGTCGCGTCCAACTACCCACACAATGCGTGCCAATGCGGCAAACGCGAGCGAGCCGGAAACGCGTTCCACTGGGTCACGTCCCGCGCTGGCCTTGGTGAAGTGGTGAACCCCGAGCAAAGCCGCGTGCGTAGAGGCAGCGAGGTTTACGAGAGGCTGAAGATCACGGCGGGTTTCGCTGTTTTTGTGGGAGTCCCCTGCGACAGCGGCTACCAACGGGTCAATCACCAGCAGCACCACGTCGCCGATCTCGCGGATACGGTGTTCCAACAAGGCCACGTGCTCCGCGTCCGACGGGTCGAACGCCATCCGCTTTCTGTCCGCGTCGAAATGCGCGTCCACAAAATGCAGGCGCGAGGCGTCGCCCCCAGCGGCCAGAAAGCGCGGCAACCATGTGTCCGCAGGGTCATCTTCCAGGGTGATTACCACCACATTTCCCAGGGGCGCGCGCCTGCCATCGGGGAAGGTACCTCCCACCGTGCACGTCGCGGCTATGTAATTGGTGATTGTTGACTTCCCTTCGCCAGCCTTGCCCGCGACGATGTGAAGCTTTGCCCGCGCCAGCCAGCCCAGCCATAGCCAGCAAATGGGCGAGATTTTAATTTGATCGCCGCGCGTCAATGCAACTAAAGATTCTGCGCCGCGCATCGCAGCATTAACGCGCGACGCAACGACTTCGGTCTTATCCGATGTTGCCGTTACGGCATTGTGAATCGCGCGCGTGATGGCTTCCGGCCCGCGCAGAGCGGCAAGGTCATTAAAGTCGGTCGCGCCGTCGGGGCGATTGTCGCCGAAGTCGGGGACAGCTAGCTTGCCGCCAACTGCCTGGGCCGCTTCCTTGGCCTTGGTCAGTCCGGGATTGCCTGGCGTGCGGGCGTCGTCGTCTGCGCAGAGGATGATCTCCGCCTGCGGATCGCGTCTGCGCATCAGTTCGGCAACCGCTTTCAAATTTCCTGAAAAAAATGCGCAAACCGCGTAGGAATTTGTGGCGGCGTAAATGCTGGCACCGGTTGCAAACCCTTCACATATCAGCACGCTGCCGCCTGGCGCTCCGATGGCGAAAAAACCGCCAGCAACACGGCCATTCGGCAGGAACCGCTTCTCGCCTGTGGGCGAAATCGTTTGAACGGACGTAATTGCGCCGCGGCCATCGTTTACGGGGATCACCAAGTCGCCTGCTGCATTTTGCAACGCGCCGGATGGCGGGATATTCTTGCGCATCACGTACGGATGCGACTCGAACGCCGGAAAAGCGCCTGCGCAAATGGCCTGCGCGCGTGCTGCGGCTTGCGCTTGCTGCGCTTCGCGCTCGCGGTCGGCTTCAGCTTTAGCTTCGCCGATGCGACGGTTGAACGCTTCGCGTTCCGCTGCGGAAAATGGATGCGTGCGTTTCGCTTGCCAAGTCTCCGAAATTCCGGAGGCAAAATCACCATACACGCCGCCCAAACCATCGGCGAACAGGCGGCAATAGCCCGAAGTATTTGCGCCCGTTTTGCCGATTCCGGGAAAGCGGTGGAATTTCCCCGCTTCAATCCTTTGCGGCGGTTCCATGCCCGTAGCAGCGATGGCGGCGCGAAATTCGTCGTAGCTCATGGCCGCTTCCCATCTTCAACAGCCGCAGCGGCGGTCGAGGTGCGTATGTTCTCTGCGACATAGTTTTCGAGATCCTGTTTCCGGTAGAAAACCCGCGCCCCGATTTTTACAAAGCGCGGCCCGCTGCCCCGGATGCGCCATATTTCGAGGGTCGTTGGTGACCCGCCGAGGAATGCCGCTGCATCGCGAGTATTGAGCATGACCTGCGCGGTCTCTGCGGGCTGTGCCTTCAGGCGCTGCAACTCCGGCGCGATCCGCGCGGCGACGCGTTCGGCAATAGTGTCCGCAATGCGGTCGATCATGGTTTCGAGGTCCATCACCGGCGCTCCCGTTGGTCGAGCGCTGCGTGCAGCGCGGTGATCTCCTCAGGCTTGATCGAAGTGGTGCCCCGCTCCCGCGCGGCGACCCAATCCCGACTCACGCCAGCTAGATTTGCCAACTCGGTCTGCGAGATGCCGCACAAAATGCGACGAAGGCGAACCGACTCGACGCCGCTAGAGTTGTCCTGCCAAATTTGCAAATTGATGGGTCGCATATTGCCCGCTCGCTTTCCGGTTGCGAAAGATTCGAGGACATCCTACGGCCCACTGTTGCCGAAGGAAAGCGGAACGTACCCAGTCTGCTCGGCAGACCGTGTATTGTGGTGCGACGCGGCGGTAAAACGAGGAAACGGGGCGCGGAAAATTATGTACGGCCCGAAGGGAAATCTATTGCAGCGGCGCTATTTGCCAGACGATTTCGGCAGGTCTTTTAGCCAGTTCCAAACCGTTTCAAGCTGGATGTGCCTGCATTCTTCCGGGGCTTCACTGAACCAAAAGTGTTTGATCGATGCGTATTTGTGTCCGTTTTTTTCATATGCGGCACGGATGTACTCTTTGCATTTTCGAGCTTGCGCATGCTTCGCAATGCCGCCATTGCGGGCGATCTCCGTGCCTTTGTTTTCCAATCGCGCAACTTCCCTCTTCGCGGCGGCTACGGCCCGCGCTAAATCGCCATTGGCCTCACGATAGGCCTCACCCAGGATGGTCCGGCAGCGTGTGCGCAGTTCCGCGAGGAGTTCGTCCAAACCTGCGGCGGGGTCGGCTGCTTCGGCGAGGGTATAGGGATCGGACTTCTTCAATGCGACGCGTAACACGAAGGCGAAATCCAAGCCAATCCTGTCCGCGTCAGTGCGATATTTCCGAATCGCATTGTCGTAAAGTTCGCTTACTACCGACTCAAAATCAGGCGGCGTTTGCATGCTGCTCCCCTTGATCTCCAATCAGCACGCGCAGCCTGTCCGTGATTTCCTGCATCGGCTTGCGCAGCCGCTCGAATTCGATGGTTACGTAACCTGCCGTCACGTTATGGCGCGGCTGCGCGTGATTCACCAGTGCCTTGAGCGCATATTCGGACACGTCCAAGCCTTGGGCCACGGTGATAAAGGTTCGGCGCAGGTCATGCAGCGTAAATGCCACGTCGGAAACGTCGGTGCGGAAATTGTTGAAGTGCGTCAGCGTTCCGTCCCGCTTCTGTCCGGGGAACACCCAAGGCGCGCCCGCGAAGAACATTTGCGGATTTTCGCGCTGACGGCGTTTCAGCAATTCCAGCAGATAGTCGGACAAAGGAATATCGAATGCGCGCTCTTCTCCACCCTTGGGCTTCGGAATACGCAGTTTGCGGTTTTCAAAATCCACGTCCGCCCATTTCACTTCGCACGCGGTCTGACGGCGCAGGCCAGTGAACAGGGCGAAGAGAAGAAAATCGCGCCGCACGCTGTCGCTGATGCTGCGGACATCCTTGCCCCATGCGGCGAGCGCCGTGGAGGGAATAGCAGTGCGCGGCGGCGTGGCCCTGAACCAGTCAATGTTTACCGATGGATTGGCGGGCAATTCAGGATGCTGGCGCATTGCGCGATTATAGATGCCACGGAACAGCCGGAAGGCAGCGTTTGCCATTTGCTTGCCGTCGCGGCCCTTGCGTCCAAACTTTCCCGCGCGGATTTCGTCGGCCAGTTTCTGGTGCCTGCCCTGTACGTCCTGCCGCGAGATTTCCGCCAAGGGCCGGTTCAGCCAGTTGCTGAAATACAGACGCATGATCCCGTCAAAGTTGTCCAGCGTGCGCGGCGATGCATTCTTGCTGACAAGGCCGCCCCGATACAACTCCCACGCCTCGCCCAATGTAATTCCCCGCGCTGCGGCACGGCGCTTTTCTTCGGCGGGATTGCCGCCGCTGACCATCTTCCCCAACGCCTGCTGCGCCGCCTTGCGCGCCTGATCCAGGGTAAGGACGCCGTAACGGCCCAGGGTGACGCGCACGGATTTGCCCGCAACGTAGCGCTGCACGATGAAGCTTTTCACGCTGCTACCGCTGGCGTTTGGCGGCATCACCATCAACGCGAAATTCGGCTGCTCCGTATCCCAATAAACCTTCCGCGCCACGCGTCCGCGACTGTCTCGCCCGGGTCCTGCGCCGTCGCAGAATTTTTTGCTCAACTTCAATTTCGCGGACGTATCCGCATCCGCGTTGTGTGCTACCGTATTTGTACCCATGATTCGCCTCGCAATTATTTCGGAAAAGAGGCATTAAGTTTGCGATTTCTGGAAAACTGCGGGAAAAGACCGCCACGAAAGACAGCCGAAGATTGGCGGGGACATCTGATCCGCATGGATGTATCGCAACAGGCTAATGCAATGGGAAAATTATAGCACCGCAAAGGGGTGGTAATACCAAGTAAAACAAAATGTTCTACTGCAAAGAAAGGAACCAAAGAAAGCACACCCCGGTGCGCCAGCCTGCGGCTACCCCGCGTTGCTCGGCAGAACCGGCCTCCGCGTAAACTCGCACGATCCGCACTGCGTGCGGCCACGTGCTCGAACATGCGCGTCGGACTTCTCCTGTCCTGCCTGCGCGACTCGGTGGCGCACAGGGGGAAGGGCGCTCCGTAGTGTCACGAGAAGTTGTATTGCTGGCCTCCGATAACCCCTGTGCGCCGTCCCGACGATCGGGTGCAGGCGAGCGGGCATTGGGGCGAGCACTGTTCGAGCTCCGCAGCGGGGTGCGGGGTGTGCACCCCGCCAGGACGAGTTGCGCAGCACCCGCAAGGAGTACGCCGTGGTTGTAAGGGGCTAACGCCCCAACAACACACGCAGCCCCCGCGAGAATG
>Ga0075276_10000292_pt1 | contig 14019 bp, 17 predicted proteins | sample SF_Rice_5C_80N_4_FD_69770 | JGI IMG/M metagenome (GOLD analysis project Ga0075276, IMG submission 69770) | Rice paddy soil microbial communities from Twitchell Island, California, USA - SF_Rice_5C_80N_405 | ecosystem: Environmental > Terrestrial > Soil > Paddy field/soil | place: USA: Twitchell... | reverse complement strand
GGCTCCCGCCGAGGGCGAGAGCGGCGGTGGCTATCAAAAGTTTGTTCATCGTTTTAGTTGTATATCACAACCGCAAGAGGCCCCGTCGCCGGGGCCTCTCGAAACAGCGGTACTACGCGGTCAAGCGGACGTTGGTCGCCTGCGGGCCCTTCGCGCCTTCGGTCGCCTCGAACTCGACCTTGGCGCCCTCGGACAGGCTCTTGAAGCCCTCGCCGGCGATGCCCGAGTGATGGACGAAGAGGTCCTTCGCGCCGTCGTCCGGCGTGATGAAGCCATACCCCTTCTCGTCGCTGAACCACTTGACGGTTCCGGTTGCCATGAAAATCACCTCCTTGCCTGGATCGCGAACAAGCAAGGAGGCGGCGCGAACCGCGCTGCTCCGGTACTCGTCCTTCGGTCTAGAAACCTGAGTGTATCTACCAACGGGAACGCCGGCCGCGCCGGCTCGTATAGACGAGCTTCGGCCGGGCGACGGCCATGCCCGTGTCGGCGAACTGCTCGCCGTGGCCGAGCCGCGCTGCGACACGGCTGACGTCGGCCTGCTGCTCGGGGAGCACGAGCGTGCTGCCCCGGCCCGCGCGGCCCGCGCGGCCGGTGCGGCCGACGCGGTGCACGTAGCCCTTGTCGTCCTCCGGCGGGTCGAAGTTGATCACGTGGTCGATCGCCTCGAGGTCGAGCCCGCGCGCCGCGACGTCGGTCGCGACGAGCGTCGTCGCCCGCCCCGAGCGGAACTTCTCGAGCGCGCGCTCGCGCTGCGACTGGGAGAGGTCGCCGTGCATCGCGACCACGTCGACGCCGCGACGCGAGAGCTTCTGCGCGAGGCGGTCCGCCCCGCGCTTCGTCCGCACGAATACGAGCGTCAGCCCCGGCTCCGACTCGACCAGCTCGACGAGCCGGTCGATCTTGGTGTCGGGCGTGACGGCCACGAAGCCGTGCGCGATCGTGCCGTCCTCGACGTCGCGCTCGGGCACGTTCTCGAAGCGCGACGGCGACTCGGTGTAGGCGCGGGCGAGCTCGCCGACCTCGCCGTCGAGCGTGGCCGAGAAGAGCATCGTCTGGCGCGTCCGCGGCAGGCGGCGCATGATCCGCTCGACCTGCGGCCGGAAGCCCATGTCGAGCATGCGGTCGGCCTCGTCGAGGATGAGCGTACGGACGCCGTCGAGCGAGACGAGCTTGCGCTCGATGAGGTCCTGCAGGCGGCCCGGCGTCGCCACGAGGACGTGCGCGCCGCGGGCGCGCTTCGCCTGGGCCGCGACCGGGGTGCCGCCGTAGGCGACTCCCACGCGGATGCCCTTCGCCACGGCGAGGGGCTCGATCTCCTCGGCGACCTGGAGCGCGAGCTCCCGGGTCGGGACGAGGACGAGGGCCGAGGGCGTCTTCCCGTCGGACGGTGCGCGCTCGACGACGGGGATGCCGAACGCGAGCGTCTTGCCCGATCCGGTGGGCGACTTCGCCAGCACGTCGAGGCCGGCGAGCGCGTCCGGGAGGACGAGCGACTGGATGCGGAACGGCTCGACGATGCCGCGGGCCGCGAGCGCCTGCTCGACGGCCGCGCTCACGCCGAGCGCATGGAACGTTTGCTGCATGTGGGTTCTACTCCTTGATTGCGGTTCGAGATCACACTGCTCGAAACCGCCGAAGGAGGACCGAGAAGCTGAAATCTCACGGGACGGCCCGTTGCCGTCCGTGTAATCACTGTAGCAGTCGTTCCCCCGCCCGGACGGGAACCGCCAGCCGGTTGGCCGGCGGGCACAGCGGACAGGCCCACGCATCGTCGTACGAGCAGGACGGGTTGTAGGCGAAGTTGAAGTCGAGGACGAGGCGGCCGCCGCGGCTGCCGAGGTCGGAGCCCTTGACCGTGTCGAGCAGGTAGCGGCCGGCGCCGTGCGTCTCCGTCCCGCTCGTGGCGTCGGCGAAGGGCAGGAACACGCCGCCGCCGTAGCCCTCGAGCCAGTACAGGTCGAGCGTGCCCAGGTCGAAGGCCACGCGGGCGAAGCGCCGAAACGGGAAGCCGTCGATCTCGATCGCCTGCTCCTCGGCGACCTCGACGCCGGCGAGGAAGCGAAGCTCCGGGTCGTAGTCGTAGTACGCGAGGCTCGTGTAGCCCGGAGACGGCGACTGGGGATGGTCGCGGAAGAGATCGGCGCGAACCGCGCGCCACCGCTCCCAGCCCTCCTGCGGCTCCGACTCGCGCACCTCCGCGTACAGCTCGAAGATCCGCCGCTTCCAGTCGAGCAGGTCGAGCTCGTTCACGCTGCGACGGCGGGCTCGGTCGTCTTGCGCAGCGGGACCTCGGTGAGGAACCACGTGAGGACGAACGAGAGCACGGCGATGAGCGCGCCGACGAGGAAGACCGGATGCAGCGACGAGGCGAACGCATGCGTGTAGACGCTGCGCAGGTGCGGCGGGAGGTTCCTCACCGTCGACGGGGCGACGGTCCTCGGCCCGTGCACGCCGGCCGGCAGCGCCTTCGCGAGGTTCGCGTGCAGGCGGTTCGCGAAGATCGCGCCGAAGGCGGCGATGCCGACGGAGCCGCCGATCTGGCGGAACATGATCGACCCGGACGTCGCCACGCCCATCACGCGCGGCTCGACTGCGTTCTGCACCGCGAGCACGAGCACCTGCATCACCATCCCGAGCCCGAAGCCGACGACGAGCATGTACAGCGCCGTCGCGGCGACCGTGGTGTTGACGTTCAGCTGCGAGAGCAGCGCCATCCCGGCGGTCATCACGGCCGTGCCGACGATCGGGAAGACGCGGTACTTGCCGAGCCTCGAGATGAGCCACCCGCTCACGATCGACGTGAAGAGCAGGCCGGCCATCATCGGCGTCAGCTGCAGGCCGGAGCTCGTCGGGCTCTTCCCGCGCACGATCTGCAGGAAGAGCGGCAGGAAGGTCACCGAGCCGAAGAGCGAGCAGCCGATGATGAAGCCGATGGCGGAAGAGACGACGAAGATCCGCGAGCGGAAGAGCGAGAGCGGCAGGATCGGCTCGGCCGCGCGCCGTTCCGCGAACGGGAACAGGACGAGCAGGACGGCGCCGACCGCGGCGAGCGCGATGCTCTTCGGCGAGCTCCAGGCGAACGTCGTCCCGCCGAGGCTCGTGAACAGGACGAGACAGGCGAGGCCGCCGGCGAGGAGCGCCGCACCGAGGTAGTCGATCGAGTGCTGGACGCGCTCCGGCCTCGAGTGGAACGTCGCGCCGATGACCGCGAACGCGATCGCGCCGACCGGGAGGTTGATGTAGAAGATCCACCGCCACGACAGGTTGTCGACGAAGAAGCCGCCGAGCAGCGGGCCGACGACCGTGGAGACGCCGAAGACCGCGCCGAACAGCCCCTGGTAGCGGCCGCGGTCGCGCGGCGGGATGACGTCGCCGATGACGGCGATCGCGACGACGATGAGGCCGCCGGCCCCGAGGCCCTGGATGGCCCGGAAGCCGATCAGCTCCGCCATGTTCTGCGCGATCCCGCACAGGGCCGAGCCGGCGAGGAAGAGCACGATCGCCGCCTGCAGGACGCCCTTGCGCCCGTACAGGTCGCCGAACTTCCCGTACAGCGGGCCGGTGACGGTCGACGCGAGCAGGTACGCGGTGACGACCCACGAGAGGTGGTTGATGCCGCCGAGGTCGCCGACGATCGTCGGGAGCGCGGTCGAGACGATGGTCTGGTCGAGCGAGGCGAGGAGCACGACGAGCATCAGGGCGCCGAAGATGACGCGCTTCCGCGGCGCCTGCGTCCCGGTCGGCATAGTTCCCAGCATGCCGAAGATCGAGAAGTCCACGGAGGAATGGCGTCGCGAGCTGACGCCCGAGCAGTTCCACGTGCTGCGCCAGAAGGGCACGGAAGCGCCCTTCACCGGCGAGTACGACCACGTGTTCGAGCCGGGCACGTACCGGTGCGCCGGCTGCGGCGCAGAGCTCTTCGAGTCGGAGACGAAGTACGACTCGGGCTGCGGCTGGCCGGCGTTCTATGCGCCCGCCTCCAACGAGGCGGTCGACGAGGAGGTCGACACGAGCCACGGCATGGTGCGCACGGAGATCCTGTGCGCGAGCTGCGGCGGCCATCTGGGGCACTCGTTCCCGGACGGCCCGCATCCCACAGGCGTCCGTTACTGCATCAACTCGGCCGCGCTGAAGCTCGACGAGAAGTGATTCAGCCGACGAGCTCGCCGAGTGGACGCGTGCCGTGTCCGACCGTGCGGGTTACGGCAGGCGCGGCGGCAGGCCGAACAGCGGGAAAAGCTGCTCGGTGTCGAGGAAGAACGTGAGCTCGGTTATGCGGCCGTCCTTCGCCTCGAGCACCTGCAGCGCCCACGGCTCGTAGCCGCCGTCGGCGCTCGGCTTGTACTGCCCGAACGCGGGCGAGCCGTTCGCGTTGCCGGCGTGGATGACGCGCGAGCCCCGGCACCCGATGCCGGGGCCGAGCCACCACGTGAAGATGTCGTCGCGGCCTCGAATCCACATGTCGAACGGCGGCATGGACTGCGTCGCGTCCTCGCGGATCAGCTCCGTCAGCGCATCCATGTCGTACGCCTCGAAGGCGGCGACGTAGCGCTCGAGCAGCTCGCGGTCGACATCTCCCGAGTCGACGTCGTAGACGTTCGCGTTCTCGAGGGTCGCGCGTGCGCGCTGGAGCGCGCTGTTCACGGAGGCGACCGACGTGTCGAGGAGCTCGGCGACCTCGGACGCCTGCCAGCGCAGCACCTCGCAGAGGATGAGGACGGCGCGCTGCCGTGCAGGGAGGTGCTGGAGCGCGGCGACGAAGGCGAGGCGGATCGTCTCGCGCTCGACGGTCGCGTCCTGCGGATCGGGCATCGGCTCGAGCCAGGTGATCTCCGTCGGGACGTTCAGGTTCTCGGCGACCGGCTCCTGCGCCGGGCCGAGGTCCATCGGCCGCGGGCGGCGCTTGCCGGCCTTGAGCATGTCGAGGCAGACGTTGGTCGCGATCTTGTACAGCCACGAGCGGAGCTGCGCGCGTCCCTCGAAGCGGTCGACGTTCCGCCAGGCGCGCACGAGCGCGTCCTGCACGGCGTCCTCCGCGTCGAACGGCGAGCCCAGCATGCGATAGCAGTACGCGGTCAGCTCCGACCGGTACTGCTCGAGCTCTCCGAACGCGGGCGTCGCGGTGAGCGCCGACGAATCCACGGTGGCCAATCCTACGCGCACGGTCCTAGAGACCGCCACGGCGCCCGAAACTCATCGGTTCAAAGGCCGGTAGCTGCTACCGCCACGGAGCTGTCACAAAGTCCTGACCTTTCCGGGACACTCGCTGGCTCAGTCTCGTGACGTGGCTCATGTTCCGCGCGACACGGCCGCCGGCGTCTTCCACGTCTATACCCATTGCGTCTGGGTCAGCCCGACGCTCTACCGCGACGATGAGGATCGTTACGAGTTTCTTCGGGGACTCGCGCGTGTGACAGCGCGGTCGAAGTGGACGTGCATCGCCTACTGCCTCATGACCTCCCACTATCACTTGATCGTCGAGGTCCAGGACGGGGTATTGCCGGCGGCGATGCACGCGCTCAACCACCCGTACGCGTGCAATTACAACCGCCGATACGCCTTGCGCGGCCACGTCCAGTTCCGGCGTTACGGCTCCCGGCGGATCGTGGACGACGACGATCTACTAGGCGTCTTCGCGTACGTCGCCAACAACCCGGTCGAAGCCGGGTTATGCGAGACCCCAGCTGACTGGCCGTGGAGCAGTTACGCCGGAACGCTCGGCCTCGCCCCGCTCGCGTCTTTCATCGATCCGGCGAAATTGCTCGCCTGCTTCCCATGGCCGGAAGTCGATCCACGCGCAGCGCTCCGGCGGCGCGTTGAAGAGTCGTGACGGAGCCGCGCGGGTAGCAGCTACCGGCCTTCGGCTCCTGCTATGCCGACCGGGTGCGCAGCTCGGCGACGACCGTCGCGGGCTGCCACTCGCCGAGCGCGAGGCGGCGCTCCTGCAACCGCTCGCTCGCCGCGCCGAAGAGGGCAAGCGCATCGTCCCCGTCGGCGGGGTGGAACGCCCAGCCGAACGTCGTCCTGCGGCCGTCCGCCTCGAGCGCCCGCTCGAGCTGCGCCGCCCGCGCCGGGGCGTGGTCGACGGCCGGCGCGGTCGCGAGCACCGTGAGCTTTCCGCCCACGTACGCGACGTCCTCGTCGCCGAAGAGAACACCGGCGAGCGAGCGCGCCACGCGGCGGCGCGTGGCTTCGGAGGCCGCGCCGAGATCGCCCACCAGCAGCGCGAACGGCGCGCCCCCCTCGATCCGCGCGGCAATTCGCGCGGCGATGCCGTCGGTCGTCAGGGTCCCGGTCGCGACCTCGCGCCGGGCCAGCCCGAGCAGCTCGTCCAGGAGGCCGAGCGACTCGCCGAGCATTCGCCGCGCGCGCTGGGCGAAGTAGCCCACCGCGGTGCCGGCGACGACGTACGAGGCGAAGCGGATCTCGAGCGGAGCCCCTACGACCTTCCCGAACGTCGTCACCCCGGACAGCAGCTCCCCTGCCGTGAACAGGACCCCGGCGAGAAGGCCGGCCGCCGCGCCCGTCCACGGCCCGCCGGCGGGCGCGACGAGGACGATCGCCAGATAGAAGCCGTGCCCGAGACCGAGCCCAGGGCGCCCGTACAGGGCGAGGAGCGCGAAGACGAGAGCGTAGACGACCGCGGCCGACGCCTCCAGCCGCCGCGGGACGGAGAGCTCCCGGATCCGGCTCACACCCATGGACGGACCCTGCCCAGTCGACAGGCGGAACGCAAATAGGAAGGCGAATCTTTCAGTACAGCGCAGCCGCGAGCTTGCGCCGGTAGCGCAGCGTCAGCGGATGCTCGTTCCCCAGCTCGCCGAACAGGCCGACGGCCAGCTCGAGCAGCTCGGCGCGCCGCTCGCCCGCGGCCGCGACGACCGCGTCGACGAGGAGCGTGAGCGCCTGCTCGTGATCGGCGCTCGCAAGCGCGTCGGAGACGTCGGGGAGCTCCTCGCGCAGCCGTTCGCTCGCCAGCGGCGCCGTCAGCCCGTCGAGGAACTCGGCGACGGATGCGGGCGGCCGCGCGCCGACGAACTCGGCGACGACCTGCCCATTCCGAAAGGCCTTCACGGCCGGGATCCCCTGGATCTCGTACCGCCGGGCAAGCTCGGGCTCGGCGTCGACGTCGACCTTCGCGAGGACGACCTCGCCGGCGCGGGCCTCGGCCTCCTGCTCGAGCACGGGCCCGAGCGCACGGCACGGGCCGCACCAGGCGGCCCAGAAGTCCACGACGACGGGCAGCTCGCGCGAGCGCTCGACGACGTCGGTCTCGAAGGTGCCCGTCGTCACGTCCATTCTGGTATACAACTATACAACCTTCCGGTTTATTCCGCGTGGCGCTCCCCCACCCCCTCACCGACGACCTCGCCGAGCTCATCGCCCGCCGCTTCCGCGCCGTGAGCGAGCCCATGCGCATCCGGCTCCTCGACCATCTGCGCGACGGAGAGAGCACGGTCGGCGAGCTCGCGGACGCGCTCGGCGCGTCGCAGCAGAACGTCTCCAAGCATCTCGCCGTACTCGCCGACGCGGGCGTCCTCGCCCGCCGCAAGGACGGCAACCACGTCCACTACCGCATCGCCGACGCCGGCGTGCTGAAGCTCTGCGAGACGGTGTGCGGCTCGCTCGAGCGCCAGGCACGGCAGCTCGCGAAGTCCGTCGGCGCTACGTCTTAGCGGCGGCCATCGCGAAGCGCGCGTCGCGCTGCACCGCGATCCGCAGCAGGAGGTCGTGCAGCAGCGCGCGCTCCTCGTCGTCGAGCGCGCCCAAGTACTCGTCCTCGAGCCTGCGCACGACCTTGCGGAACTCCGCGAGCTGCTTCCTGCCGGCAGGGGTGAGGCTGACGAGATGGCGGCGGCGATCGTCCGGGTCGCGGCGGCGTTCGACGAGCCCGCGCTCCTCCAGGCCGTCGAGCAGCGCGACGAGCTGGCTCGGGTCGTACTGGAGCGCGTCGGCGATCGCCGACTGCGCCGTTCGGGCCCCTTCCTCGAGGAGCGCCAGGATGGCGTAGTGGTAGGCGCTGAAGCCGGCGTGCTCGAACTGATCCATCATCCGCATCTTCAGGCCCACCCCCAGCCGCGCCAGGAGGAAGCCGGGGCTCCTCACGAGCTCGGCCGGAAAGCAGTTGGTGGGTGTCTCAGGGTTCATTGCGGAATAAGTGTAGCGCAGCATCGTTGTCTACCAGTATCGTGGACACAGCAAACGATTCTGGGGGACATCGAATGACCGAACAGATGATTTCGGACCGGAAGCGCTGGTTCGCCCTGGCAGTGCTGGTGGCGGCCCAGTTCATGGTGGTGCTCGACGTGGCCATCGTGAACGTCGCGCTTCCCACGATCAAGACCGACCTCCACTTCAGCCAGGAGAGCCTGCAGTGGGTCATCACCGCCTACTCCATCCTCTTCGGCGGGGTGCTGCTCCTGGGCGGCCGGGCGGCCGACCTGCTGGGCCGCCGGCGCATGTTCATGGCCGGGCTCACGCTCTTCACGGTGAGCTCGCTCCTGGACGGGCTCGCCTGGTCGGAGAGCTCGCTCATCGCCTTCCGCTCCCTGCAGGGCCTCGGGGCGGCGCTGCTCGCGCCGGCCGCGCTGTCGATCCTCACCACGACGTTCGAGGAAGGCCGCGAGCGGAACCTCGCGCTCGGCATCTGGGGCGCGGTCTCCGGCAGCGGCGCCGCGGCGGGCGTCCTCCTCGGCGGCGCGCTCACGAGCGCTCTCAGCTGGTCGTGGATCTTCTTCGTGAACGTGCCCGTGGGCGCCGCCGTGCTCGCGCTCACCCCGGTGCTGCTGCGCGAGAGCCGTGCAAACCTCGACCACCGCCACTTCGACACGACCGGCGCCGTCTCCATCACCGGCGGCCTGATGGTGCTCGTCTACGCGTTGACGCGCGCGAGCCAGCACGGCTGGGCGACGGCGTCGACGGCGGGCCTGCTGGCCGCCGCCGCGGCGCTTATGGTGGGCTTCGTCGTCATCGAGCTCCGCTCACCCGCTCCGATCCTGCCGCTGCGGATCTTCAAGCTGCGGACGCTGTCGGGCTCGAACGTGACGGCCCTGCTGTCGGGGGCGGCGATCTTCTCGCAGTTCTTCCTGCTGACGTTGTACATGCAGCAGGTGCTCCACTACTCGGCCCTGCAGACGGGCGCCGCGTACCTGACGTTCACGCTCGCGATCATCTTCATGGCGGGCGTCGCACAGAACGTGGTCACCCGCATCGGCCCGCGGCCCTTGGTACCGATCGGGATGCTGATGGCGACCGCGGGGCTGGTGCTGTTCACGCAGCTGCCGGTGACCGGCCACTACTTCTGGAACATCTTCCCGGCGTTCCTCATCGGCGGAGTCGGGTTCGCGTTCGTCTTCATCCCGATGTCCATCGGCGCGCTGGCCGGCGTCGAGCCGCACGAGGCGGGCATCGCGTCCGGCCTGCTCAACACGACGCAGCAGATCGGCGGAGCGATCGGCGTCGCGATCGCGACGACCATCGCGACCACGTACACGAGCCACTACGTGAACGTGCACCACGTCGGCGCCTTCGCGCCGGCGGCGCTCACGCACGGCTTCCACGTCGCGTTCTACGTGCTCGCCGCCATCGGGCTCGCCGCGGCGATCATCGGCCCGGCCCTGATGGAGTCGCATCCCGCCGCCGAGGCGGAGCCGGACTTCTCGGAGCTCGCGATCATCGAGGAGGCCGCGTGACGAGGACGAGCTACAGGCACCAGATCGAGCACCTGCTCCAGCAGATCGCCGACCGCACGCGCGAGCTGCAGCTTCTGAAGACGTACGGAGCGCGGTCGGCCGCGCTCCGTACGAAGAAAGAAGAGCTCGGGCGTGCTCGGCTCGAGCTCGCTCAGCTCCTGCGGTAGATCAGGATCACGACCGAGCCGGTCGGCCGGGCCTCGACGAGCTCCAGCGTCGTCGGGGCCCCGGCCGTCTCGGCGAAGAGGCGCTTGCCCTTGCCGAGCAGGATCGGGAAGACCATCAGGTCGAGCTGGTCGACGAGGTCGTACTCGAACAGCGCTCGCACGAGCGTGGCGCTGCCCGCGACGAGGATGTCGCCGTCGAACCGCTCCTTCAGCTCCGCGACCTCGTCGACGCTCCGAAGGACGGTTGTGTTGTTCCACTCCGGGTCCTCGAGCGTCGTCGAGACGACGAACTTCGGCATCGAGTTGAACTTCTCGCCGAACCAGCCCATGCCCTCCATCGTCGGCCAGGCGGCGGCGAAGCCCTCGTAGGTGACGCGGCCGAGAAGCTGCGCGTCGGCGGCTCTGAGCTCGTCGCCCTTGAACGCCTGCCCGTCGCCCTGGTCGAAGTCGAACGACCAGCGCGGCTCCTCGATCACGCCGTCGAGGGAGATGAATTCGGTGACCACGAGCTTTCCCATGCTGTTCAGACGATCTCACAGGGATAGGGTCGCGGCGTATGCGCGATCTCTCCGCGATCGGCCGGCTCGTTCGCCGCGCCTGGGCGGAGCGGCCCGGCTTCAACGCGTGGACGTTCGCGCGCTTCGACATCTGGGCCGGGTGGCGCGTCGCGGATGGGAAGCAGGTCGAGCTCGCCATGTGGGAGGACGGCGGAGACGTCGTCGCGGCCGCGTTCGTCGGCGAGTCGGCGGACGACGGCGTCGTGCTCTGCCTGCCGAGCCGCGCCGATCTGTTCCCGGAGCTGCTCGACTGGATCGAGCCGCGCCGGCTGCGGGTCGAGGTCCGCGCCTCGAACGACGCGCTCGTCGGCGAGCTCGAGGCGCGGGGCTGGCAGCGCGACCCGCACGGCCACCACGTCCCGCGCGAGAAGCCGCTGCCGCCGCACGACGAGGACGTGCGGCTTCCCGCGGGTCTCCGCATCGCGGAGCTCGCGGACGACGAGATCGAGCGGTACAACGTCGCCGTCCAGGCGGTGTTCGGGCATGTCGGCGGCTCACCGGAGGCGTACGCGATCGTCCGGCAAGGCCCGTCGGCGGTGCACGACCTCGCTCTCGTCGTGCTCGACGCGGAGGACGCCGTCGTCGCCTTCGCCGAGGCGTGGCTCGACCGGGAGAACGGGATCGCGGAGTTCGAGCCGGTCGGGACGATCCCGCGCCTCCAGCGCCACGGCATCGGCTCGGCGGTGATGCGCGAGGTGGAGAACCGGCTGCGCCGCCACGGCTGCGCGCTCGCCACCGTGCACTCGTGGTCGACGATGGAGGGCGCGAACCGGCTGTACGAGTCGCTCGGCTACCGCGCCGTCGACCGACAGGAGGTCTGGGTCACGCCTTGAGGTACTCGAGCGCCGCCAGCACGCGGCGGTGGTCGCTCTCGGACGGCGGGAGGTCGAGCTTCTGCAGGATGCTCGCCACGTGCTTCTCGACCGCGCCGACCGTGATGACGAGCGCGTCGGCGATCGCGGTGTTCGAGCGGCCCTCGGCCATGAGCGCGAGCACCTCGAGCTCGCGCGGCGACAGCCGGTCGAGCGGGCCGCTGCGGCGGTTGGTGAACAGCTGCGACACGACCTCGGGGTCGAGCGCCGTGCCGCCTGCCGCGACGCGCCGCACCGCATCCACGAACTCGTCCACGTCCATGATCCGGTCCTTCAGCAGGTAGCCGACACCGCCGCGCCCGTCCGCGAGCAGCTCGTCGGCGTACGCATGCTCGACGTACTGCGAGACGATGAGAATCGCCGTCGCCGGCCGCCGGCTGCGGGCCTCGAGCGCGGCGCGCAGCCCCTCGTCGCGGAACGTCGGCGGCAGCCGGACGTCCACGATCGCGATGTCCGGCTCCTCGAGCAGCACCTTGCGGACGAGCGCGTCCCCGTCCTCGACGGCGGCGACGACGTCGAATCCGTTGTCGCGCAGCAGTCGCATGAGCCCGTCGCGAAGCAGCGCGAGGTCCTCGGCGATCACGACGCGCACGGCATCACCGCCTCGACGATCGTCGGGCCGCCCGGCGGGCTGTCGACGCGGAACGTCCCGTCCAGCGCCTCGACGCGAGCGCGCAGGCCGCGCAGGCCGGCGCCGTCCGGGTTCGCGCCGCCGCGCCCGTCGTCCATGACGGTGACGACGACGGCGTCGCCCATGAGCACCGCGCGGATGTCGACCCGCGACGCGCCCGCATGCTTCGACGCGTTGGCGAGCGCCTCGGCGGCGACGAAGTAGGCAGCCGATTCGACGGCGTCCGGCAGTCGCTCGGCGAGATCGATGCGCAGCTCGACCGCAAGCGGCACGCGCGCGACGAGCGCGGCGAGCGCTGCCTCGAGGCCGCGGTCGGCGAGGATCGGCGGGTGGATCCCGCGGGCGAGGTCGCGGAGCTCGCGCAGAGCGTCCCCTGCGCCGGCGCGCGCCTCGGCGAGAAGCTGCCGCGCGGCATGCGGATCGCTCTCGAGCTTCTGCTCCGCCATCCCGATGCTCATGCCAAGCGCGACGAGCCGTGCCTGTGCGCCGTCGTGCAGGTCGCGTTCGATGCGCCGCAGCTCCGACTCGGCGGCGTCCACCGCGCCCGCCCGCGTCGTCGTCAGCACGTCGATCCGCCGCGTCATCGTGCTGAGAGCATGCAGCCCGACGACGACGGCGAGCCCGAGGCCGGGCCACATCGGCCAGAAGTAGCCACGCCTCGTCACCGCCCACACGGCGACGAGGAACAGGAACAGCGTCGACGCCGCCCCGAGGTCGATCGCGAGCGCCCTCGTGCGCGCGATGCGGCGGAAGTCGCCGCTGTCGACGAACACCGTCCACGCGTGCACGGCGAGCGGCAGCGCCAGCGACATGAGCGTCCACTCGGGCCAGAAGTAGCCGCGCGTCGTCGCCGCCCAGATGACGACGAGCAGGACGTTCAGGCCGCCGTAGAAGATGGCGTGCGCCGGCAGCGCCCGGCGGAGGAGCGCCTGCATTTCGGTGCGCGGCGCCGTGGCGGCGAACGGCTCCGCGAGCATGGGCACGAGCCGCGACCAGATCGCCGCCATCCCGCGCACGAGCCACACGGCGGCGAGGAGTCCGAGGAGGCCGACCGGCACGAAGGCGAGCGCGACCGGCAGCGAGTGGACGTGCACGCCGAACACGTCCTGCGACCCGAAGCGGTACGCAGCCGGCAGGACGACGAGATACCCCGACGCCGCCGTGAACGCGGCGAGGCCGACGGCGATCGCGAGCCCGAGCGTCGTGCGCAGCATGAGATAGAGCTGCTGCGCCCAGAACGTCGGGTCGGAGAGGCCGGCCCGGATCCGCCCCCAGTATCCGCGGGCGCCGCGCGGAGGCCGCGGCACGCGAGCATCGACGCCGAGGAGCGACCGCGCGATCGTCGCCTCCGCCTCGGCTGCGAGCCACGTCGCCCAGCGGAAGGCGACGAGCGCGGGGACGACGAGCGGCGTCACCGACAGCAGCCCGACGGCGAGCCAGCCGGCGAGCAGCAGGCCGAACCAGGCGGCGGCGAGCGGCGCGCCCGAGAGCAGGAACAGGAGCTCCCGGTACGTGCGCCGCTCGGCGATCGGACGGAACACCACGCCCACGACCCTAGACCTCCGCCGCCGGCTCGGGCATCCGTGCGAGCAGGCGGGGCAGGTACCAGTTGCGGTCGCCCAGGGCCGTCATCACGGCCGGCAGCAGGACGCCGCGGATGACGGTCGCGTCGACGAGCACCGCGACGGCGAGGCCGAGGCCGAGCTCCTTCATGACGATCGTGCGCGTGAACGCGAAGATCGCGAACACCGCGATCATCACCGCCGCCGCGCTCGTCACCGTCGACGCGGTGGTGCGGATCCCGCGGGCGACGGCCTCTTCCGTCGGCACGCCGCGCAGGACGAGCTCGCGGACCCGGCTGACGATGAACACGTGGTAGTCCATCGACAGGCCGAACAGCACGGTGAACAGGAAGAGCGGCATCCAGGTGACGATCGAGCCGGTCGGCTCGAAGCCGAGCAGCCCGTGGAGATGCCCCTCCTGGAAGATCCACACGAGCGCCCCGTACGCCGCCCCGACGGAGAGCAGGTTGAGCGCCACCGCCGTCAGCGGCACGACGACCGACCGGAACGTCACGAGCAGGAGCCCGAACGCGAC
>Ga0075276_10000290_pt1 | contig 14132 bp, 9 predicted proteins | sample SF_Rice_5C_80N_4_FD_69770 | JGI IMG/M metagenome (GOLD analysis project Ga0075276, IMG submission 69770) | Rice paddy soil microbial communities from Twitchell Island, California, USA - SF_Rice_5C_80N_405 | ecosystem: Environmental > Terrestrial > Soil > Paddy field/soil | place: USA: Twitchell... | reverse complement strand
CATCGTAGACCCACATCGGCAGCGGGTTCCGGTCGAAGAGGAAGCGGTATCGCTCCTCGGACTCGCGGAGGGCCTCCTCGACGGCACGGCGATCGGTGATGTCGATGAAAGACCCTTCGATGCAGCGGCCGTCCGGACCCGCGATCAACGAGATGTTCTCGATGACCCATATCGGAGAGCCGTCGCGGCGCCTCAGACAGCATTCGGAGCTTTCGAGCATCCCCGTTCGGGAGAGATCCTGGATCGCCGTCTGGCGATCGGCTTCGGAAAAATAGAGGTCGCCGGCCCGCATCGTCCGGAGCTCCTCGCTCGTGTAGCCGAGAATCCGCGCGAAGGCGTCGTTGAACTCGAGGAACCGGCCCTCGATCGTCGTCCGGTAGATGCCCGCCTGGTTCCTCTCGAAGAGGAGTCGATACCGCTCTTCCGACGATCGGACGGCTTTCTCCGCGGCCCTTCGCTCCGTGATGTCGCGGCTGATTCCGGCGGTGCCGAGAAGCTCGCCGGCCGCGCCGAGAAGGCCGACGACGACGAGCTCCCGGACGCCCGGTGAGCCATCGCTCCTCCGATGGCTGATTTCGCCCGACCATCGTCCGCCGGTCTCCGCTTGCCGGCGTATCTCTCCCAGCCTCGCTTCGTCGGCACGGTCTCCGGCGAGCGTTTCGACGGCATTTCCGATGGACCGTTCCCGCGAGAGGCCGTACATTAAGGCGGCGCTCGGGTTCCAGTCGGTGATCTTTCCGTCGGTGTCGGCGATCACCACGGCGTCATGCATGTTTTCGAAGATCGATGCCTGCCGCCGCCGCTCGAGCTCCGCCTCGAGCAGCTCGGTCCGGTCGATCTGCATGATGACCGCACCGCGGGCGGCCTCCGTCTCCACCGGGGCGACCGTGACGTGGAAACGGCGCCTGCGACCGGATTTTTCGCACGACCATTCTCCGTCGTAGGACGCACGCCGGCCGTCCAGGATGTCCCGGACGACCGCTGCGAATTCACGTCCGGGCGTGGCCGGATGACCGGCTTCGCAGGCGGCAAGGTAATTCGCGCCTTCCCCGAGACCTTTCGGCCCGTGATCCTCGTTGCAGGCGAACCCCCTCCATCCGGCGTTGACGGCCAGCATCGTTCCGTCGGGTCCGATGAGCCCGATGTCGATCGGCAGCGCGTCGAGAATGGCGGCCTGGCGCCTCGAGAAAAGATCGGAAACCGCGTCGGCGCGGATTCGGGCGGTCACGTCGACTGCTCTTCCGAGGACGACCGGCGGGCGGTCGTCGGACAAGCGGTTCTGGTAGTTCCAATAGCGGGTTTCACCGCCGCGCGTCATCAGGGCCATGCAGCCGGCGGCGGCGCGCGCGCGCGCGATTTTCTGGAGATAGCCGGCAAAATCGGAGCGACGGCCCGGGACGAGCAGGTCCTGGATCGAGACGCCGACGAGCTCCGACGGCGCGAAGCCGAGAGCCTCGCTGGTCGCGTCGTCTATCGAGAGTATCCGGCCTTCCAGGTCATGCGTGCAGAGAAACACCTCGGAAGCGATTTCGCGAAATCGCAACTCGGATCTGCGGAGTGCCTCTTCCACGTTCCTCTCCGCCGGAGGGCTCCGGCGGTCGACCGCATACCGGATCGACGAGGTGAGGGCTCGCCCGGAGAGAGATGTCAGAGGCAGACATTCCACCGCGCCCAGACGAAGCGCCTCGTCGGCGAGAGCCGGCATGTCGCGATCGACCATGACGATGACGGGCGCCCGAGGCGCGCGGCCGCGGATGGCGTCGAGAAGGGCCAGAGGTCGTTCCGGGTCGAATTCCGCGTCCACGAGGACCACATCGGGCGCTTCGTCGTCCATCCGCGCCCCGAACGAGGCCGCCGATCCCACGGACGTGACGCGAAACGAGAGAGTCCCCGTCGCATCCGCCAGCGCGCTTTCGATTCGCTCGATCGCTTCGTTTCGTTTCGACGCGATGAGGACGCGGATCGATCGTGCGTTCAGGAACCCGGCTCCGTTTTCAGGCTCGTCGATCGCCGCGGGAGGGTCGATCGTTCGCGAGAGGGGGAAGGCGCAGTTTTCGCAAAGTCTCGCGAAGCTTCTCGACCGTCAGCGGCTTTCGGATGAAGTCGTTCGCCCCCGCCTTGTACGCCCGGATCAGATCGTGTTCCTTCTTCGACGAGGTCAGGATCACGACGGGAGTCTCTCGCGTCCGATCGTCTCGCCTCAAACGGACGAGGAGATCGAGGCCATTCATTTTCGGAAGGTCCAGGGCGAGCAGCACGAGCGACGACTCCGTCTCGTCCCGCCCGGGCGGCGTTTCTTCGGGCAGGAGAACCTCGAGCGCTTCGGCACCGTTGCGGGCGACGATCGTTCTGTCGACGAGCTTCGACTTGGTCAGCGTTTGGGTGGTCGCTTCCTCGTCGTCTCTGCTGGCTTCCACGAGAAGAACCGACAGTTGACGGGACGATCGCTCCACGATCTCTCACTGTTCCCGGAGCGTCCAGGACGACGCGGCGACGCCGGTGTCGGACGACCGAAATGAGACCCCGTACACCGCCGTTGAGGGTTGCTCCAAAAATTTGAACATCTTCCGAACGACCGGATGAACAACTTACCTTGCACATTATAGCCTCTTGTGTCGTTCGTAGCTTCGGAGCAAGTGTGTGTCCCAAGCGCAGCTCTTTCACATTGAGAAGCACGCCGGATACCCCAATTCCGACGGCGAGCGAGATCGAAAATGGGTTTTAGATTCAACGACTTGCCAGATCCAGGCGCGTCGGCTTTCCGCCGGACGGTTCTGAGTTCTGGAATTCGGCCATTTTCAATCGTACCAGGAGCGCTCGAGCGGCGAGGAGCCGGGTCGGTGCGGCGCCGACACGTCGGCAGGCGCGAGCCGCGCACCGGATGCGAGCCCGTTATCGCCCGCGCGGGCTCACTCCGAACGCGTACCACCAACCCGTCACCGCCGACTTCTCGTAGAGCATCGTCCGCGGCTGGCCGCGGAACGTGTAGGAGACGGTGCCCCGGTCGCCCGACAGGATCTGCCGGAACGCCGCCCGCATCTTCTCGTCGCCGAGAGCCATTGGATCGGTGAAGATCATCGACGGGTCGGAATGGATCGCGCCCCGCGGTCCGGCGTCGATCGCGAAGAACACCTCGCCCGGCGCGAGGCCCCCCATCTCGCGGCGGACGGTCTCGCCGAGCTTGTCGAGATAGACGGAGGCCCCGAGCGCCCCGACGACCCTGTCGCTTGCGCCGCGTATCGGGACGGCCACGATCGCCGTGTTACGGCTCGTCGACTTGCTGACGACCAGATCGCCCAGCACGGACTTGCCCGCGAGCAGCCGGGGAAAGTAGGCGCGATCGGAGATGTTGCCCTCGGCACGGCCGAGCGGGGCGGTCCAGTACTCGCCGTCCGGGAGGGCGAACCAGAGGACGGCCGGGACGACCATCTTCCCCGCTTCGGTGAGCGGGGCGCGGATCCGCTCCCAGTCGGCGGCGCGGGCGCGGTCGGTCGCGGCGAGGAGCCGCAGGACGTCGGAGATCTTCTGCAGGTGCCCGTCGGCGAGCGCCATGAAGGAATGCAGCGCCACGTCGCCGCCGACGGTGAAGGGCGCGGGGGCGGGCTCCCCGGACCGGGAAGGGGAGCCGACCGCCGGGGGAACGCCGCAGACGGCGGCGAGAAGAACGATGGTCGCGAACCGGAAAATCCTGCGCATGTCGACCTCCCTGACGCCCGGAAGCGTACCGCGGCGGACCGGCGGGGAGAAGGTGAGTATGGATCAGCCCGGCCCGGGGCGCGCTCGCTCGGCGGCTGTCGGACCGAAGCGGGCGGAACGTGAAACCGGCGATGCGGCGCGCCGACCCTACTTCGGCGAGGAGAGATAGTCGCGCACGCAGCGCTTGACGGCCGGAGAGAAATCGCCGGCGAGGACCCAGTCGAAGAATCCCGGGTCCTCGGCGCGGACCTGGTCGAAAGACTTTCCGTGATGCTTCTTGCCGAAGTTGACGTAGACCACGCCCTCGCGGGCGACGAGCTTTCCCTCCGGGTCGACCCGGCGGCCGCGGGGAGGCGGGTAGCGGGCCGCCACGGCCTCGGGAGTCCGGGGCATCTGCGGGTACCGTCCGAGCTGGCCCGCGATGACGAGCGCCGTCGCTTCCGCGTCCGCGAGCGCGCTGTGGGCGTTCTCGTGCGCGTGGCCGACGTAGAGGCGCATGGCGTCGGCGAGCGTCCGCGACTCTTCCTTGTGGAAGACGAGCTGCGCGTCGATGATCGAGACGCCCTTCACGTCGAGGTCGATTCCGGCGCGGGCGAGCTCGATCTGGAGGATCGGCAGGTCGAATCCCTCGATGTTGTAGCCGGCGAGGTCGCAGCCGGAGAGGAAATCGACGATCTCGCGTGCGATCGCAGAGAAGGGGGCGAGCCCCGCGACGTCGGCGTCGGAGATGCCGTGGATCCGCGTCGACTCGGGAGGGATCGGGACGGTCGGGTGGATGCGCCGGTGGAGGACGTCGCGCCGGCCGTCCGGGTGGATCTTCACGAACGCGACTTCGACGATGCGGTCGCGCGCCGGGTACGTTCCGGTCGTCTCGGTGTCGAGGACGACGAGGGGGCGGGTCAGCGTCAGCAATTCGTGCAGCACCCGGGCATTCTACGGCGGGGAGTGCGAGGACCGCGCCGCCCGAGCCAAACGCATCTCTTCCTGAATCAAATGCATCTGTTAGCCGCGGGGATCCCTGCCTAGAGTGTCTTCAGGACGGCCGCATGAAATCGATTCTCATCGTAGAAGACGACACCGACGTCCGGGAAGGGCTGCAGAACCTCCTCACCGCGGCGGGCATTCCGCACGACGCGGCGAGCGACGGCTGCGAAGCTCTCGAGAAGCTCATGGAGGGGCCCAGCCCGGGAGCCGTCGTGCTCGACCTGATGATGCCCGTGATGGACGGTTTCCGCTTCCTCACCGCCCGCAAACTCGACCGGCGCATCGCGGCAATCCCGGTCATCGTCCTGACCGCCGTGCCTGACGTCCTCTTCGACCGGGCGGATTTGAACGTCCACGAGATCATTCCCAAGCCCTGCGATCCGGAACGTCTGGTCGAAACCCTCCGGCGGTACGCCGAGAATTCCTCGAACTGATTCGCGAAGCGATCCGTCGCGGCGCCGAGTCGGGGGCCGGCTAACGGAGCGGCTTCACCTCCGCCGGAGCGGGACGGCGCGCCGGCAGGACGCGTGCGCGCCGCGAGCCGGCGGAAGTCCACCCGAAGACGAGCGCCGAGGCGTCGACCGAGCCGAGGCCGGTCGCGAGGTCGTACCCGGTTCCGGCGGAGAACCCGGAGACGCCCGGGACGCTGTTGTTTCCCGACACGACGTCGTGGAACGCGCGGCCCGTCGCGCCCGTGAACTGGGCGGACGCCATCCGGTAGAAGACGGGATTCGCGTTTCCCTGGGGAGCCCCCTGCTGCGACTGGACGACCAGAGCCATGAGGCCCGCAAACGCGACCGTCGAGGCCGAGGTGCCGTTGACGACGTAGACCGTCCCGTCGTTCGGATCGTATTTCTGGAAGACGACGTAGCCGTCGTGAGCGCCCGCGTTCAGCGACACGTCGGGCGTGTCGCGGCGCCCGTCGTCCGGCACGCCCGGAGCGCGCTGCCAAGAGGGTTTCGCGTGGATCGCGCTCGGCCCGCCTCCCGTCGCGAGGAGGCCCGACCCGCCGGGGACCGCGGCGCTCTCGTTCCAGACGATTTCGGGGACGTACGACATCAGCGACTCGTGCGTGGACGGGTCCTCGGCGGCCGACCACCAGCGCGCTGCGTCTGCGGTGTCGTCGAGCTGCGTTCCGCCGACGCAGACGTTGAAGGCAGTCGAGCACAGGCCCGAGACGGCGCGGACCGTGCCCCGGCTCGCCGTCGCGTCGTCGCATCCCGCGGCGCCGCTGTCGCCGGAGGGGACGAAGACGGTGATCCCCTCGGCCGCCGCCTGCTGCCAGAGACCTTCGTAGAAGTCGTTGCCCGAGTCGAGGTCGCGCTCGCACAAGCCGAAGCTCGACGAGAGGATCGGCGCGACGTCGTGGTCGACCGCGTACTGGGCCGAAAGGTCGGCGGCGTCGGACGCCGACGTCGATTTCGAGATGACGAACTTGATCGTCGCGCGCGGGGCCACGGCGCCCGCCCATTCCACGTCGAGGTCGGCCTCGCTTTCCTCGAGCTGCCCGTCGTTGGATCCGTTGTCGCCGAGGTTGCCCGGGTCCGCGCCGTTGTGGACGAAGACCGGGTCGTTGGCGGGCAGACCGAAGAACGACCGGAAGCTCTGGACGTCGGAGAGCCGGATGTCGGTGCGCCCGACGACCGCGATCGAGACGCCGGTCCCGTCGATGCCGTTGCGGTAGAGCGGCGCGACGTTGTAGAGCACCGCGAAATCCGCCGGACCGAGGCCGTGGTCGCCTCCCTGGAAGTTCACCGCGGGGAGCCGCGCCGCGGAGCGGCGGGCGAGTCGAGCGTGCCGGCGCGGAAAGTCGTTGAGAGTGAGGACTCCGCGCACGACGGCCGCGAGGGCGCGCGGGATCGTCGGAGGAGCGACGTTCGCGTGCCGGAGGCGCCCGCCGGCCTCGAACTCGTGGATCGGCGATCCGAACGCCTCCTCCACCTGCCCAGCCGTGCCGCTGAAATGAATCCACTGGCGGCCCGCCGCGATCTCGTCGACGGCGAATCCGTGCGCCTGAAGCCAGTCGAGAACGGCGCCGATCGCCTCGTCGGAGGCGCCGAATCGCTTTCCGAACTCCTCCGGCGTCAGCCAGCGGTGATAGTCGGGCGACGCGGGATCCTGCTGTGCCTCGAGAAGCCGCTCGAGATCGCCCGCCGCCTCGCGGCGAGGAAGAAGGGCGAGCGTGATCCGCTCGAGCGGGAGATCGGCGGGAGCCGGCCCGAGGTCCGGGTGGAGACGGGCGGCCTCCGGGACGGTCCCGGCGGCCACGCGGTCGCCTTCGTCGATCGTGATGCGCGCCGCCGCCGCGGTGCCGGCCACGAGCGAAACGAGGAGCGCGAAAAGGAGGTTCCGTCTGAAAAGTGCCATTCGGCGCGAGGGCTGCGAATAGCGTGCCCGATCCGCGCTCCGTCGGGCTCCAGCTTCCGGAGTTCCGCCCCAAACGTGCGGCTTGCCGTCAGATCGGGCGTTGCCATGAGGCCGGGATACCGAAGGAGCCATGCGAGCCGTTATACGGTCGCTTCGCTACGGGCGTTTCAACGATTCACGGGCCCTTCGCGTTATGTCGCCGAAAAGGCCGAGCCCTGTGTCAGTTTCCGACAAAGTCGAAGCGCGGCCAGAGTCGTTGGAAGACGGGGCCGGGGAAGCCGCCTGCGGGCGAGGCGTACTGAGAACGTACGTTGAGACCGCGGGCGGCTTCCCCGGCCTCGTATAACCGCTATGGTTCGCGCTGAACGATCTCGTAGACGACTTCGATCTGGACGCGCTCCGTCAGCTCCCCCGATTCGATCGGCGGCGCCGCCGAGTCCATCGCCATCCGGGCGACCATCGGGCGCGGAACCGGGCCGCTTCCCCCCTCCGAGATCGAGACGACCGGTCCGACGGAGACGCCGCTCGCCCGGGCGAGCGCCTCGGCACGCGCGCGGGCGTCGGCGACCGCGGCTTCTCTCGCCTTCGCGCGAAGCGGGGCGGGGTTCTCGATCGTGAACGAGATGCCGGAGACCGCGTTGGCGCCGGCGCCGATCGCCGCGTCGAGGACCTCGCTCGCGCGGGAGAGGTCCCGGATCGTCAGCTGAACCGTGTTTCGGACGCGGTAGTTGCCGGCCGGGCGGCCGCCGGCCTCCGGCTCGGCGCGCGGAGGCGGGTTCTGCTCGAAATCGATCGAGAAGTCCGTCGTCCGGATGTCCTTGCCGGCGACGCCGGAACGCTTGACCGCGTCGAGCACCGCCCGCATGCGCGCGTTGGCGTCGGCGACGGCCGGGCCGACCTTCCGGGCGACCGCCTCGGCGCCGAGCGTCGTGACGGCGACGTCCGGTGCGCCGCTCGCTTCCCCTTCGCCGGAGACGGTGATCGTCCGAAGGCGTCCCGCCGGGCGGTCGGGGGAATCCGCGGCCGGCGAAGGCGCCGCCGCCGCGGCGGCAGCCAGCAGAAGAATCGCGGAGAAACCGGCCGGGCGTCTCATGGTCCGCTGATGGTCAGCGTATACGCGTTGACGAGGAACTTCGCCATCTGGCTGCGCACGACGATCCCGGCGGGACCGTAGTTGCCGTTGGTGAATCCGTCGACGATGTTCTTGGACCAGATGTAATACACGTGCTTGCAGATCGGACTCGAGTCGGAGACGTCGGGGAACGCGTTCGGCTGCCCATCGGTGCAATTATACGAGCGCCCGTTGCCGGGATCGGGCGCGCTCCCGGGGACGCTCGCGTCGCCGCCGGCGAGATCGCGCGCGATGAAGGTCGCCATCGTGCCGCGGGTGATGCCCCCCGCGGGACAGAAGGTGGAGACGAACTGGGTCCCGTCCGTGCACCCGAACGACAGGCCTTGCGCGGCCACCCAGTGGATGCTCCGGCAGAACACGGTGCCGACCGCGACGTCGGAGAACAGCGAGTTTCCGCCCGAAGCGCAGTTGTAGGAACCGCGCCCGGGGACCGTGCCCGACACCGGAATCGCGGCGTCGCTGCCGAGGTGGGCGCGCGCGATGAAGGTCGCCATCTGGTCCCGCCGCGTCTTCCCCGCGGGAGAAAAGAGGCCCGGCGACGTTCCCGTCGTGATGCCGGCGTGGAAGATGGTCTCGACGTACGAATAGAACCCGTTCGTCGGCGCCACGTCGCCGAAGCTCTTCCCCACGTGGAGCGTCCACGTGTGAGACTGGCCGCTCGAGAGGGTCTCGGTGACGGTCGCGTCCCAGTGAGCCGCCGGACGGGTCGCGGCCGTCAGGCCGAGCGTGTAGCAGTCGGCGCCGCAGGAATTGGCGGCGCCGGCGGCGAGGGCGCCGTACGACGCGGCGGCCTTCGAGATCGCGTACGACACGGTCCCGTTCGTCGGGCCGGAGAAGTTCGCCAGGGCCCCGGAGACGGCCGACGCCGTCGTCGAGCCGACGTTCTTCCAGGACGGGGCGAACGGCACGGACGTCTCGCCCGGCTCGAGGACGCCGTTGGGCTCCGCGCCGGACGGAGGATAGGGCGAGCGGCCCTCCACCGATTCGAGCTGCGCCGCGAGGTTCGTGACAGGGATGCCGTAGGCCTTGTCCTTGAAGCAGCCGTTCGCGTCGGTGACCCGGATCGTGAAGCTCGCGTCCTGCGCGGTCGTCGGGGTTCCGGCGATCGTGCCCGTCGAGCTGCCGATCCCCAGGCCGGCCGGAAGGGTCCCCAGGACGACGGCGAAGGAGAACGGCGCCGTGCCGGTCGAGCTGCCGATCGTCTGCGAATAGGGGACCGAGACCGCTCCGCCGGGGAGAGTCGACGGCGTCGGCGTGGGCAGCGGACGAACCGTGACCGTCGCGGTGGGGGAGTTCGTCGAGGAGCAGCCGTTGGATGCGACGGTCAGCGTGTATGTCGTCGTGGAGGAGGGGTTCGCGTTGGGCGCACAGCTCGCGGCATTGTCGAGGCCGGTCGTCGGGAGCCAGGAGCAGCTCGTCCCGCCGGAGCCGGAAAGCGCGGTCGAGGTACCGGCGCAAATGGTCGCCGATCCGGACGCGACCGCGGTCGGCTTGGCCTTGACGGTGACCGTGACGGTCGGGGCGTTGGTCGAGGAGCAGGACCCGGCGCCGGAGACGGTGAGCGTATACGTCGTCGTCGAAGACGGCGATGAATGCGGGGAGCAGCTCGACGCGTTGTCGAGGCCGGTCGAGGGGCTCCACGAGCAGCTCGTCCCGCCCGAACCGGAGAGCGTCGCCGAGGCGCCGGTGCAGATCGTCGCCGATCCGGAAGCTGTCGCAGTGAGTTTCGGAGTGACCGTGACGAGAACCGGAGTCGAGTTCGCAATACAGCCGTTGCTGTCGGTGGTCTGAACCGAGTAGCTTCCGGAGGTCGTCACGGTGATGTTCTGCGTCGTCTGGCCGCCGGGCGACCAGAGATACGAAGCCGCGCCGGCGGCAGCCTCGAGCGTCACGCTGCCACCTTCGCAAAACGTGGTGGGGCCGCTGGCGTTGACGAGGACGATGACGGTAACCACCGTGGTCAGCGGCGCCGGGGCTCTGGCCGAACACCCGTCGAGGGTGACAGTCACCAAGTTCGAGTCGGAGCCGCCGCTTATCGCCTTGACGATCGATTGTGTGGTTTCTCCGCCCGGCGACCACAGATACGAGCCCCCCGACGGGCTCGCCGTCAGCGTCACGCTCGGGTGGCATCCCGCTTGGAGAATGGTCGATCCGTCCGCCGCGACGGTCGCAACCAGATTCGATGAGACCGGCGCGCATGTCGAGTCCGCGGACATCGGCGTCAACGCCGTCCCGGGACAGTCGTTCGTCGCGGTGACGGAGTAGGTATACACCGCGCCCGGCGACGCCGTCGTGTCGAGGTACTCCGTCGTTCCCGCGGAGAGGCCCGAGGCGAGGACCGTTTTTCCCGCCGTGCACGAGCCGTCGGTGAATCGGTTGACGGAGAACGTCCCGCCGGTCGCGTTCGTTCCCCACGCCGGAAGCGACCATGTGACGGTATTTCCCGAAGGACCGCACACGACTCCGTACCCGCTTCCGCCGGGCCAGAAGGGCGGCGAGCAGTTGACGAGGGTCGTGGTCGCGACGTCCTCGAGGCGTCCGTCGGGATGACCGGGGTAGAGATTGCGGGAATCCGTCCAGAGCGCGTGGACCTGCCGGTCGTTGGCCGAGATTCCCGAGTAGTCGCCGTACTGGTTGGGATTGAAGCTCGTGTTGTCCGTCGAGTTCTCGTCGCAGTAGGACACGTGATTGACGAAATTCGACCCGCCGTCGGTGAGCAGGACGTTGGCCTCGACCGATGCGCCTCCGTCGGACGAACGGCCGTAGAAGAACTGGGTCTTCCGGTTGTTGACGGAATCGTTGCGGGTGTCGTACCAGGAGAGGTTGACGGTTCCGTCGGACGCGTCGACGGCGAGCCAGGGGAAGAACTGCGTCGAAGATCCGCCGTCGTCGTTGACGAGGACGCCGGGATCGCTCGTCCAGGTCGTTCCGCCGTTGCTCGAGCTCTTCAGATAAACGTCGAGATTGTTTCCCGAGGTCGTCCCGACCGGAAAGTCCGCATAGGTCACGTAGAGACGTCCGAGGAACGCCGACGCGGCATTGCGGTCGACGTCGAGCGACGGAAAGGCGTTGACGCCCCGTTGATTCTGCGCCGGGGGCGTGTTGTTCGATCCGAAGGAGAAGAGGCGATGCGTGGCGACGGTCGCCGCGGAGCTCCAGGTCGCGCCTCCGTTGACCGACTTCGCGAAGACCGTCGTCTCCGAGCTCTGCGCGTTGCCGCGGAAGCCGAGGCGGTTCCACACGGCATACACGGTCCCGTCGGCTCCCACCTTGACGTCGGCCCCGATGCAGATGTTGGTGTCGAGGACGACGGTCGTCCAGGAGCCGGTCGCGCCCGTGTCCGAGTAGGCGATCCGCTCGGCGTTGTTCTCGTCCCAGATCACATAGATCCGCCCGTCATGCGCGCCGCCGCTGCGGTCGATCGCGACGAATTCCTTGTCTTCGAAAAGCGAGGAGTTCGACAGGTTGTCGACGATCACGCCGAGGGGCGACCAGGAAAGCCCGCTGTCGGTCGACTTCGCGATCGCGATCGCGCTCCCGTCGGCGGTTCCCGTGCTGTTCTGGTCGATGAGCAGATAGACGGCGTAGGCGTTGCCGGAGGAGTCCCAGTCGAGCGCCGGATCGCTGCCGAAGAACGCCGCGGCGCCGCTGATCGAGCCGGTCGCGTCGGAGGGCCACGGAGCGCAGTTGTAATGCCAGCTCACGCCGCCGTCGTTGGAGCCGAAGAGCGCCATCGTGCCGAACGTCTTCCCCGCGTTCGGCGCCGGCGCCTGGCACGCCGCGGCCGGGTCCTGGTAGAAAGTGTTCGCGTGTCCGACGATACGGAGCGGGTCATCCGGATTCACGGAGATCGCGGTCTCGCCCTGATAGCCGGGCACTCCGCCGCTGCCGATCGGCGGGAGGACGGTCGGCGGAGCGATGTTCGTTCCGACGGTCGCCGACATCGGAGCGAGAGCGGCATCGGTTTCTCCCTCCGTCGCCGTCGCGGACGCCGTGGTCGGCGCGACCCCTGCCTGGAGAGCGAGCCATTCCCGGTGCAGGCACACGTCGTAGGGGGACTCCTCGATCATGTCGCGGCGGGCGCGCCGGCGCTTTTCGTGGAGGACATGCGGGTCGATCGCGAGACCCTTCAGATACGCGACGACGGGGGCGGGGAACGCCGGGCAGCCGGCCGGGGCGGCCGGACTCGCCGATGCGGAGCGCGGGCCGGCCGCAAAGAGGTATCCGGCGACGAGCGTCGCCTCGAAGAACGCGCCATATTTTCTGTTCAAGATCGGGCTTGCCTTCTCCGGACAGTCGGGTATTCAGTGGCGGGGAGATTGTCGGCTACCCGTTCGCCGGAAGTCAAACGTCGCGGGGCCTGAGTCGTTCGAGCGATTCGGAAGATCGGCCGGATCGGCCTCAGAGGTCGAAACGCTTGCGGCCGGCCATCCAGACGAGGACGTCGCGCTCGGCCAGGATGACGCGGGGGTCGCCGGGCTGGCGGTGCGGGCGGATCTCGCCGTTTTCCACGGCGGCCTGGAGCGCGTCCGGGTCGATCCCGTGCCGCTTCGCGATCTCCTCGAGCGGCGCGAGCTGCGTCCGGATCGTCGCGTCGTCGTCGCTCATGGGGCCATTCTCTCACGGGGGGCGCCCCCGACGATGCGCCGGACCGTGTCGATCGAGACGTTGCGTCCCGTCAGCACGACGGCGACCGGCGACGCGAGACGTCCCGTCTTCCCGGTGAGGAGCGCCGCGACCGCGACGGCCGCGGAGGGCTCGACCAGGTAGCCGTGACGGTCGATCATCCATCGAACCGCGTCTTCGATCTCGGACTCCGACAGGAGAGCGACGCGGTCGACGCGGGAGCGAAGCACCTCGAACGGAAGGCGCCCGATCCCTCCCTCGATCCCGCCGGCGGAAGTCTCGACCGGCGGGAGCCTCGTCACCGCCTCGCCTCGCTCGAGCGAGAGCGCGAGCCCGGGCGAGCCCTCGTGCTGGCACGCGACGACGACCGCCGCGGAATCGCGTTCGCGCGCGAAGAACGAGAGGCCGGCCGCGAGGCCGCCTCCCCCCACCGGCAGGACGAACGCGCCCGTGTCGGGAGCGTCCTCGAGGATCTCGGCGGCGATCGTGCCGCCGTTGGCCGCCATGACGTCGACGTCGTCGAACGCCGACAGGAACTTCTTCCCTTCCTCGGCGGCGATCCCGAGCGCCCAGTCTTCGGTCTCGTCGTAGCCGGTAAATTCGGAGACGCGCACGTCCGCGCCGCGATCGCGGATCCCGCGGAGCTTCGCCGTGTCGACCGAGCGCGGGACGCAGACGGTCGCGGGGACGGCCGCCTGGCGCGCCGCCTCGGCGACCGCCTTTCCGTGATTGCCCGCCGAGCACGTCACGACGCCGCGCCGGCGATCCGCCGCGGAGAGCCGGGCGATCTGGAAGATCGCGCCGCGGATCTTGAAGGAGCCGGTTTTCTGCAGGAACTCGAGCTTCAGGCGGACGGGAACACCGGCGGCCTCGGAGAGCTCGGGGGATTCCTCGAGGCCGGTCCGGAGAACGCGGCCGCGGAGAGCCTCCGCGGCCGCGTCGATCAGCGGAAGGGAAAGGCCGGCTACGGCTTCTGCCCGGCGGGCGCCGGCGGGGGCGGCGTCGGGTCCGGCTGAGGGTTGTGGACCGGGGGAAGCGAACGAAGGTATGCGTAGACCGCCTTGAGGTCCGCGTCCGTGAGGTTCACGTACACGTTCCACGGCATCGGCGGCAGGATCGGCCGCGACACGCCCATGTGCTTGCCCGTCCGGATCGCCTTGACGAACGTTTCCTCAGACCAGCTCCCGATCCCCGTGTTCTCGTCCGGCGTCAGGTTCTTCGCGTAGCTGATTCCCCACGGGCCGGCCCATGCGGTGAACTGGTCGGTCGTATGCGCAATCCAGGGGCCGGACGCCGGCGGCGCCGAGAGTTCTTTGCCGACGTAGCC
>Ga0075276_10000289_pt1 | contig 14212 bp, 11 predicted proteins | sample SF_Rice_5C_80N_4_FD_69770 | JGI IMG/M metagenome (GOLD analysis project Ga0075276, IMG submission 69770) | Rice paddy soil microbial communities from Twitchell Island, California, USA - SF_Rice_5C_80N_405 | ecosystem: Environmental > Terrestrial > Soil > Paddy field/soil | place: USA: Twitchell... | reverse complement strand
GGTCGTGAAGAAGCCGGGGCGAACGACCCGAAAGGCGTTCACGCGCGGCGCCCCCGGGCGGCGGCGAGCACCGGAAATCTCCATTCCTCGACCGCGATGAATCGGACGAGGTCGCCCGGCGCGAGCACCGCCGGAGGGTCGCGGCGAAATTCGAAGAGCGCCGCGGGAGACCGTCCGATGAGCCGCCACCCGCCCGGGCCGGATTCCGGATAGATCCCCGTGTAGGGACCGCCGATCGCGACCGAGCCCCAGGGGACGTGGACGCGGGGCACCGCGAGGCGCGGGCTCGCGAGCGCTTCCGGGAGCCCCGCCAGGTACGCGAAGCCCGGCGAGAAACCGAGGAAGGCCACGCGGTACTCGGCGGCGGAATGGATTTCCGCGAACGCGGCCGCCGAGATTCCGCGCTCCGCCGCGAGCTCTTCGAGGTCGACTCCGGCCGCGCCTCCGTAGCAGACCGGGATCTCGTGGCGGGCCGGAGCGGCGAGCGCGGCGAAGTCGTTTTCCCACGCGGCGGCCGCACCGAGGAACGCCGACTCCTCGAAGAGCGACGGGTCGAACGCGACGAGGAGGGAGCGAGCGCCGAGCGTCCACTCCCGGGCTCCGCGCGGCGGCCGCTTCTCGAGATGCGCGACGACCGCACGCGCCTTCCGGCTCGCGAGCGGCTCCGGAATCCCGGTCCACTCGATCAGGACCGCCGCCTCGCCGACGGGACGCACGACGCGCATGGGCCGATCTTACCGGCGACGATTCGAAATCCGGGCTCGAAGGACGTTCGGGGGTCGCGCTCAGCGGGCGAGCGGAAGTTCGTGGGGGGGCGGAGGCGGGGGCGCGGTCTCGGTCGGGGGGGACTTTTCCGTCGGAGGAGAGGGTGGAGTCGCCGGCGCCGGAGGAGGCGCGGCCGGCGCGCTCGTCGCGTTCGCTTCGGGCGCGCCGCGGGGCGGCTCGGCCGTCGGAACTCCCGTCGGCGCGCTGCCGGACGGAACCTCGCTCGGCGCCGCGCCCGAATAGACCACGCTCCCGGCCGGCGGGGCGTAGGTCTTCCCGACGACATAGTCGTTGGCGCCCGCCGGATAGGGCATACCGACCCCGGGACGGTAAGCGTCGGTGTTCTGCGGCATGTTCTTTGGCCGCTCGCGCAGCGACTTCGCGATCTCGCGCTGGTTGCGCGCCGCGTCGACCGGAGAGACCTCGGCCGGCGTCTCCATCGCGCTCTCGACGCGCGGCGCTTCCGCGAGGCCGACCGAAGCGACGTCGCGCTTGCGCACGGACAGGACCGTTCCGTCCGTCGCGGTGAACACGTAGGTGCCGTTCTTCTCGACCGGCGCCTTCCTGGACCAGTAAATCACGCCCCCGTGCAGGACGATCTTGTAATCCGCCCGCAGAAGGGCGGGTGCGAGCAGGATGGCGAGGACCGCCGCCGCGACCTTCCTCATACCCCTATTCTACTCCCGGGGAGGGGCGCTTAGAATGCCTCCGATGGCCGTTCGTCCTTCCCTCTGGGCTTCGCTCTCGCCCGCCGGAGCCGGAATCGTCAAGCCGGCTCACTACCGGGAAATGGCGCGTGTCGCCTGGGAGAACCGGGATGCGCTCGGCTACGCGTGGCGCATTCTCCGCGACGGGGCGTGCGACGGCTGCGCGCTCGGCACTTCCGGGATGCGCGACTGGACGATGTCGGGGACGCATCTCTGCATGGTCCGGCTGGAGCTCCTGCGGTTGAACACGGCGCCGCCGCTCGACCCGGAAAGGCTCCGGGACGCGGCCGGCCTCGCCTCCCTTTCGGGCCGCGAGCTCCGCGCGCTCGGGCGGCTGCCCGCGCCGATGCTCCGGCGCGCGGGAGACGCCGGCTTTCGGACGGTCTCGTGGGACGAAGCCTGCGAGGCGGCGGCCGGGAAGATCCGCGCGGCGGACCCCCGGCGTGTCGCCGTCTATCTGACGTCGCGCGGGATCCTCAATGAGCACTACTACGCGGCGCAGAAGGCGGCGCGGTTCATCGGGACGAACCACGTCGACAACTCGGCGCGCCTCTGCCATGCGGCGTCGACCTCGGCGATGAAGAAGACGCTCGGATTCGGCGCGACGACCTGCAGCTATTCGGACTGGGTCGGCACGGACCTCGTCGTCTTCTTCGGAAGCAACGCCGCCAACAACCAGCCGGTCAGCATGAAGTACCTCGACAGGGCGAAACGGACGGGAACCCGGGTCGCGCTCGTGAATCCCTACGAAGAGCCCGGGATGAAGCGGTACTGGGTGCCGTCGGTCGCCGAATCCGCGCTCTTCGGGACCAGGATCGCCGACGAATGGTTCCCCGTGCGCACCGGCGGCGACCTCGCATTCCTCACGGGAGTCTTCAGGATCCTCTGCGCGGAAGGGTGGGTCGACCGCGGCTTCATCGCGCGCTCGACGGCGGGATTCGAAGAGGCGGCGGCCGCCGCCGCGAGCGTCGATTTCGAGCGCCTCGAGAAGGATTCAGGGACGACGCGGGGGGAGATGCGCCGATTCGCCGAGATGCTGCGGGACGCCAAGAACGCGGTCTTCGTCTGGTCCATGGGGCTCACCCAGCACGCGCACGGCACCCTGACGATCGAGGCCCTCGTCAACGTCGGCCTCGCCCGCCACTACGTCGGCCGGGAAAAGAACGGCCTGATGCCGATCCGGGGGCACTCGGGGGTTCAGGGCGGCGCGGAAGTCGGCTGCGTCCCCGCCGTGGGAGACGCGGCGGCCCGCCGCTTCTCGGAAGTGTGGGGATTTCCGGTGCCGGACTTTCCCGGGCTTTCCGCCGCCGAGCAGGTCGAGGCCGCCCGGCGCGGCGAGATCGACGTCTTCTGGATCGTCGGCGGCAACTTCCTCGAGACGCTCCCGGAACCCCGCCGATCGCGGGAAGCGCTCGACGCGGTCGGCACCCGCATTCATCACGATATCGTGCTCTCGAGTCAGATGCTCGTTCCGCCGAAGGATCTCGTGGTGCTCTTTCCGGCGACCACGCGCTACGAGTCGCCGGGCGGCGGGACGGAAACTTCGACGGAGCGGCGGATCATTTTTTCCCCGGAGATCCCGGGCCCGCGCATCCCCGGCGCGCGGTCGGAGTGGGAAGTCTTCGCCGACGTCGCGCGTCGGGTTCATCCGGAGCGGGCGGGGGGGCTGCGCATCGAGAGCTCCGCGCAGCTGCGCGGCGAGATCGGCCGGGCGGTCCCGCTCTACGCCGGAATCGAGCGGCTCGCGCGAAAAGGGGATGCCTTCCAGTGGGGAGGTCCGCGGCTCTTCGCCGACGGCGTTTTCGCCACGTCCGACGGGAAGGCGCGCTTCTCGGCGGTCGCTCTGCCGGAGCACGACGACGCTCCCGGAACGTTCTCGGTCGCGACGCGCCGGGGCAAGCAGTTCAACTCGATGGTCCAGCACGAAAGGGATCCCCTCAACGGCGCCGCGCGCCGCGACGTGCTGATCGCGCCCGCAGACGCTCGGGCGCTCGGGATCGGAGGGGGGGACGCCGTACGTCTCACGTCCGCCGCGGGGACGTTCGACGGCTTCGCGAAGATCGCGCCGATCCACGAACGCGACCTGCAGGTCCACTGGCCCGAGGCGGCGGGGCTCCTGTCGGGCGGCCGGCTCGACCCACTCTCGCTCGAGCCCGACTACAACGCGACGGTCACGCTCGAAAAGCTTTGAACCGGCGCGGCGCGCCCCCTGGCGTCATGGCGCTGGCCGAGGCGGATCCGTCGAGCCGGACGGACGGGCGGCCACCGCGTTGCTGGGGGCTGCCCCGTGAGCCGGAAAACTCGTTACGATGGGGTCACCGGGGCGCCGCCCCGGGAAAGGAGATCCGATGCGCTTCCTTCTGGGACTCGTCGTCGGCGCGGTCGGGATCGTCATTGCCGGAATCGTCCTCGCGAGCACGGGCCGCATCAACGTGGCGGCGACACAGCACGGCGGATGGAACGACCGGCTCGACCACTGGCTGTTCCGGGTGTCGACCCGTTCGATCGAAAAGCACGCGCCGACGACCACGAACCCGTTCGCCGCCGACCCGGCGGCCGTACAAACGGGGCTCGCCCATTACAAGGAGAACTGCCTCGATTGTCATGGCGCGCGCGACGTCGACACCGCGGAGTTCGCGAAGGGGCTCAACCCCGGCCCCCCGATGCTCGACATGGACGACGTGCAGAAGATGTCCGATGGGCAGCTCTTCTGGGTGGTCTCCCACGGCGTCCGCGCGACGGGCATGCCGGCGTTCTCCCCGACCCACTCCCCGGAGGAGATCTGGAAGATCGTCGCGTTCGTGCGCCATCTTCCGAAGCTGACGGATGCGGAAGTGGCGAGCCTGAAGAAGGACCGCGAAGACCCGGAAGCCCACCACCACGACGCCTCGCCCCCCGCCGCGAAATAGGCGCGGGATGATCGCATCACCGAGGGGCGCCTTACGAGGACACTTCGCGATCCGAGCTCCGCGAGCGTCGCGAAGGTCGCCCCGGTCAGCGTTGGGCCCCGAAGCGGTCGAGGCTTCCTAGCCGAGCCGCGAAGGCGCATCGCGGAAAGTCTCCGCGAAGTAACCGAGCAGAGGAGGTCTGCGATGCGGGAGCCTTCGCGATCCGAGCTCCGCGAGCGTCGCGAAGGCGACGGTCTAGCAGGCTGAGGCGACCGCCGACAGCAGCGCCTCCGGCGCGACCGGCTTCGGAATGAACGCGATCGCTCCGCCCCTGAGCGCACTGTTGCGGGCCGCTTTCACGCCGGACACGACGATCACGGGGATCTTCGCGAGGTCATCATTCGCCTGCTGCGCCCTCCGGAACTGCCAGCCGTCCATGCCGGGCATCAGCATGTCCAGGAGAATCAGACACGGGCGAAGGCCCGAACCGAGGACGTCGATGGCTTCGCGGCCGTTGCGGGCCGCGATCGGCCGATATCCGTCGCCGGCCAGGATCTCGCAGATTACTTCGCGGGCATCGGCGTCATCTTCGACGACAAGAACGGTGGTGGCCGGCATTTCCCCCCCAGGCTTCGGGAATTCTGAACCATCGGCGCGGCCCCGTCCAGCCCAAAACCTCCTGCCCGCCGAAAAACGGCCTGCCGCCCGAGGGTGCCCATCGGCCGCCGAGTCGGCTCGCCGCGCCGCCCTTTCCCGCGCCGCCGCCGCTCGACGCGGGACGGGAACGAACGGGCATGAGATTTGCGACGGGGAAGACCGATGCCCGCTCTCACCGGCCAATGCAAACGGTGCCTCCGGTTCGGGGAGCTCTTCCCGGTCCGCGGCACCTACTATTGCCGCGCCTGCGGCGACGTCTTCGAAAAGCACCTGCGCGGATATCACGGCCCGGAACGCCGGCTGGGAACCGCATCGCCGCACGAGGAGCCGATCCGGCGGCGATGGTCGGACGCTCCCGCGGGCACGAGCACCCCCGAGCTCTTTTCTCCTCCCCGGCCGATCGGTTGAGATCGCTTCACTCCGCCGGCGGGACAATTTTTCGATAACGCCGCGGGCGCCGTGACGGCTACGCTCCCGCCACTGTCGTCCCGGGACTGAACTCCGGCCGGCCGTTCCCGAGCGGCCGGCCATTTTTTTCGGAGCGGGATCCTCCTACGCCCGATTGCCGAAAAACGAGCCCGGGCGCCGTGTCACGAGTCTCGCCGATCGCGATTCGAGCCCTAACGCGCAGCGCTCACGTCGGGGAGCGCGGAGGGCTGAGTCCCGAGCTCGCCTGCCGACGCCGGGCGGCGGCAACCAACGAGCGAGGGATCTTCCTCCGCGAGCGTCGCAAAACCGACGTTCTCGGGCCCCCATTCGTCCCGGCCGGGCGCCGAAGCGGTCGAGGGCACCAGCCCGAGCCGCGAGAGGCCGCATCGCGAAAAGTCTCCGCGAAGTAACCGAGCGGAGGAGGTTTGCGATGCGGGAGGTTTTGCGATCCGAGCTCCGCGAGCGTCGCAAAACCGACGTGTATTGGTGCCCAGGGACGGAATTGAACCGCCGACGCAGGGATTTTCAGTCCCTCGCTCTACCGACTGAGCTACCTGGGCAGGTCGGAGCACGCGAAAATAGCAGAGGGGTCCCGCCGCGTCAATGAAGTGCGCCGCACGTTTTCGCTATGCTTGCCATGATCGGGGAATTCCGGCCGGCGCCGGAGTGTTCTGCGCACCACGGAGGGCTGCGTGATTCGATCGAGGTTTCTCCCGGGCATCGCCGTGCTGTTCGCCGTTTGCGCGGCGGCCGCGGCCGCGGGAGCCCCCGCCCCGAAGCCGGCGCCGGCCGCTCCGAGCGCGGCGCCCGTCGTCGAGCAGGTCCCGAATACGCCCGGCAAGGCGACGTGGGAGCGGACTTACACGCAGGCGCAGGAACGCGCGGTGCGCGAGTCCAAGGTGGTCTTCGTCGAGTTCACGGAGACCGGGTGCGGGAACTGCGCGCGCATGGATGCGCTCCTGTACCCGGCCGCGAATTTCGAGATGATGCTCCTGCGCATGGTTCCGGTGAAGCTCGACCGAACGAGCCCGGAGGCGGCGCCGATCGCGGAGCGCTACGGGATCACGGAGTCGCCGGCCGCCCTGATCGTCTCGCCCGGCGGCGCTCTCGTCTTCCGGGTGAACGGTTTCGACAACGCGGGAGATTTCTACCGCCACGTCCAGCAGTCGATGACGGAATGGGACAAGCTCCACGTGAAGATGATCCACGAGCCGGAATTCCAGGACGACCCGAAGGAGGAGCTCGCGCTCGGAACGGCGCTCGCGCTCCGCTTCGATCCCGAGGAAGCCGCGCCGCGGTTCGCCCGCGCCGCCGCGTCGAAGACCGCGGATCCCGACACCCGCGACGCGGCGCGGACGTATCTCGCCTCCGCGCAGTTCAAGATGAAGCGCTTCGAGGAGGCCCGCGCGACGATCGCCGCGCTCCTCGAAACGTCGCGGAATCCGTCGATCCGTGAGCAGGGCGAGCTCTTTCGCGGCGAGATCGCGATCGCCGAGGGCCGGCGGGAAGAGGCCCGGCGCACGATCGTCGCCTTCCTCCGCGACCATCCGGAGAGCCCGCTCCGCGGGAACGCCGAACGGATGCTGACCTCGATCCCCGCGGGCGAGCCGGCCCGGCCATGAAGAAGGTGCTCGCGGCGCTCCTCCTCTTCCTTCCCGCTCTCGCGGCCGCGCAGCGCTCCGCTTCGCTCATGACGGCGGCGGCCGCCGCGGCGCCGTCGTCCGTCCTGCCCGGCGGGTCGTTCACTTTGACGATCGAGGGCGCGCTCGCGCCCGGGTGGCACGTCAACGCGCACGAGCCCTCGGAGGACTACCTGATTCCGACCGAGGCGAAGATCACGGCCCCCGCCGGCCTGACGTTTTCCGCGTTCTCGTATCCTCCCGCGCGGACCGTCAAGTTCTCCTTCTCGGAAAAGCCCCTGGCCGTGTACGCGGGCAAGTTCTCGATCACCGCGACGGGAACCGCGCCGAAGAACGCGGCGGCCGGAGCCCACGTCGTCGAGGGCGTGCTCTCGTTCCAGCCCTGCAACGACCAGCAGTGCCTCGCCCCGGCGAGCGTTCCGTTCCGCGCGTCGGTGACCGTCTCGGCAACGGCTGCCGGCGCCGCGTCCTTCTCCGCCGGCACGCCGGCGGGAGCGGGAGCCGGGGCCGCCCCGTCCGGCGACTTCGGCGCGATGCTCTCGCAGCGAGGGTGGCTGGTCGGTTTCCTCGTCCTCTTCCTCGGCGGCCTGGCGCTCAATCTGACGCCGTGCGTCTATCCGATCATCCCGATCACGATCGGTTTTTTCGGCGGCCAGTCGCGCGGGAAGACCGGAAGGCCGGTCGGACTCGCGGCCGCGTACGTGCTCGGGATGGCGTTCACGTACTCGACGCTCGGCGTCGTCGCCGCCCTCTCGGGAAAGCTCTTCGGGTCCGCGCTCCAGTCGCCCTGGGTGCTCGGCGGGATCGCCGCGGTGCTCGTCGCGCTCTCGCTGTCGATGTTCGGCCTCTACGACATCAACCCGCCGCGGTTCGTGATGGACCGCGCCGGCGCGAAAACGGGATTCGGGGGCGCGTTCGGGATGGGCCTCCTCGTCGGCGTGGTCGCGGCGCCGTGTCTGGGGCCGTTCGTCCTCGGCCTGCTCACGTTCGTCGCGGCGCGGCGCGACCCGGTTCTCGGCTTCCTGATGTTCTTCGTCCTCTCGATCGGTCTCGGTCTCCCGTACCTCTTCCTCGCGTCGTTCTCCGGAGCGATCACCAAGCTTCCGCGCGCGGGCGCGTGGATGGTCGAGGTCAAGAAGGTATTCGGGTTCGTGCTGCTCGCGATGGCCGCGTACTTCGGCAAGTTCCTCGTCCCGGAGCCCGCCCGGCGATGGATCGTGCCGGCCGTGCTCGTCGTGGGCGCCCTGTACCTCTTGTTCGCCGCGCTCCGGTCCCAGGCGCCGCCGATGGCGCGCGCGGCGGTGAGCGGAGCGGCGATCGTCTTCCTCGGCGCCGCCGGCTGGTTCGCGCGGCCCCAGGGCGGGCAGCCGCTTCCCTTCGCCCCGTACGACGCGGCGCGGGTCGCCGGCGCGGCGCGTCCGGTGATGATCGACTTCTCCGCCGACTGGTGCGCGCCGTGCCACGAGCTCGAGGACGAGACCTTCGCGGACCCGCGGGTTCGCCGGGCGCTGTCCGGGACGGCGCTCTTCAAGGCCGACATGACCCGGCAGGACTCGCCGGAGGCGATCGCGCTCTCGACGAAGTTCAACGTCCAGGGGATGCCGACCGTGATCTTCCTGGACGCGAGCGGCCGCGAGATCCCCGGATCGCGGCTCGTCGGCTTCGAGCCGCCGGCGCGGTTCCTGCAGCGCCTCTCGAAGATCTCCTCGTAGAGGCCAGCCTCCGATACATCGAGCCGGACGGGCGCGTGCCGCCGCGCCGCCCTGCGACATGCGCCCCGGTATGCCTCGGGACGTCGCGGGCGACCCGCATCCCATCGGGCTCGCGTCTCGGAGCGCCTCGAAGTCGCCCGCAAGCTCAACGGATCGTCTTCGGGAAGGCCTCCGGGGCCCGTGGATGCGCATCTCGCTCGCGTCCGGCCGCGTCTTCGGCGGCGAACTCAGGTGAGATCGGAGGAGAAATCCGCCGGGACCAGCCGGCGGATCCTCGTCTCAACCGCTCCGCATCACGACCAGCAGCGACCCGGCCGCGATCGCGATCCAGAGAATGATCCCCTGAGCGAGGGCGCGCCATCCGACCGCGCGGAGCGCCCGGCGCGAGAGACCCGCTCCGATCAGGAAGAGCGTGATCGTCATGCCGACGCGCGCGACCGAGGCGATCCGGGCGCTCTCCGCCGCGACCGGGGCCGAGAAGCTGCGCACGAGCGACGCCGCCACGAAGAGACCGATGAACCAGGGGATCGGGACCCGGGCGCGGCGCGCCGACGGATCGCGGCGGCGATGGAGCCAGGCGGCCGCGAGCGTGAGCGGGACGATCCAGAGAGCGCGCGAGAGCTTCACCGCGGTCGCCCGCTGCAGCGCGGCGAGACCGTAGACGGAGCTCGCGCCGACGACCGACGAGATGTCGTGGATCGCTACGCCCGCCCAGGTGCCGAACTGCGCCTGCGTGAGGTGGAAGAAATGGCCGAGCGGCGGGAAGAGATAGAGCGCCGCGCCGTTCAGGAGAAAGACCGTCCCGATCGCGACGCTCATCTCGCTTTCCGCGGCGCCCACCACCGAGCCGACCGCCGCGATCGCCGATCCGCCGCAGATCGCGGTCCCCGCCGAGATCAGGAGCGACGTCGTCCGCTCGACCGCGAGAACCCGCCGGACGAGCGCGCCGAGCGCGAGGGTGGCGCCGATCGTCGCCGCCGCGAAGAGCATCCCGCTCGCGCCCGCGCGCAGGACCGTCGGAAGGTCCATGCTGAACCCGAGGAGCACGACCGAGATCTGGAGGAGCGAGCGGGCCGCCTTTCGCGAGAGGGCCGGGGCCGGGTTCTCGAGAGCGAGCGCGAGCGCCGCCCCGAGCCCGAGCGCGAGCGGCGGAGACGCCCAGGGGGTGAGACAGAAGAGAAGAAGGACCGCCGCGGCGACCCAGGCCGCCCGGCGCCGGCCGGAGCTCTTCTCGATTTCCGAATCCGGCGCGGGCATCGCGCCCGCGACGCTACCTCAAATCGCGCCCGCGCGCTTCCGCTGCGCCGGCGGCGACGGCCGGGCCTTCTCCTTCGTCCTCTTCGCGGCGCGGATCGACTCCACGGCGCGCGACGCGATCGCGCGAGCTCGGTCGCGCTTCTCGTCGGACGATCCCGGTCCGCCGACGCTCACGCGGAGGAACGAATCGCCGGCGAGGACGTAGAGCGCGCCGCTCGCGGGGTTGGCCAGCCAGAACGCCTCGTCCCCCACCCCGGCGACGGCCGCGGGCGGCGTCTTCGGCCGCTCCGTTTCCGCCTCGTGCTCGCGGCTCTCTCCATGCTCGGCGGCGTCGTGGAAGATCGCGTTCCAGCGCCGGCGAGCTCCACCGGCGGTCGAATCGCCGATCCATTCGAGGCTGACCGAGCGCGGGAACGGATCCATCTCGTAGAAGCATCCCCGCCGTTCGACGAGGGCGCCTTTCGAGCGGCTCTCCTTCTGCGAGACGACTCTGGCGCCCTGCGTGGCGGCGACCGCCTCGGAGGCGACGAGCGCGCAGGGGCCGGAAGCCGGCGAAGACGCGGCGAGCAGCGCCGCGGCGAGCAGCAGGACCGGCATGAATCCTCCTCTTCCCGGCGCGGCCTCTTGCGAGAGCCGCGCGAAATGCGGGCGCCGCACGGATGCGGCGCCCGCGACTGAAGTCTACCGAACGGCTACCGGGAAACGTACGGCGTCGTCGCCGTCCATACCGAGACCGGACCGGCGCTCAGGTTCACCGTCTGGACGAGATACGTCCCCGGCGACGCCGGCGCCTCGATCACCGCGGGCCCGGAAGAGTTGCTCGCGCTCGCGAGGACCGTCCCCGCCGAGTTCATCAGGACGAGCTTTATCGGCGCGGAAGCGTCGGCCGCGAGCGCGACCGCCGTCGTGTTCGCCGGCAGCGAGACCGTGTTGACCAGCTGCTGGGCCGCCGAGAGCGTGCCCGTGCCGTTGGCCGTCGTTCCCGGACCGGCCGAAGGCTGACTCGAGGACGACGCCGAAGCGAGGCAGAAGCCGTCGACGTACGCCGGACCGGAGATCGCGCGGAGCTCGAACGTGTGCGGGCCCGCGGCGAGGCCGTCGAACGTCAGCGATGCGCCGAACCGGGGATTCCGAACGTCCCCCTGCGGCCCGGCGAAGCTCACCGTTCCTCTGGCGACGCCGTCGATCCAGAGCTGCGCCGACCCTCCCTTCGTGCTCGTGGCGTAGTAGTACGCGAGCGTTCCGGTCGCTCCCGACGGCACCTGGAACGAGAGGCTCACGCCGTCGTTCGGTTTGCTTCCGAGATGGAGCCGGTAGTGCCCGGCGGAGGCGCCGGAGGCCGACTCGAGGTGCCAGCCGTTCGAGTACGCGATCCGCGCGTCGTCGTCCTCCAGGCACGTCGTCGTGACCTTCGGAGCGCACGCGCCGTTTCCGACGACCCCGTAAGTGGCGAGCGGCGTCGAGTCGAGAGCCGTCGTCGACCGGAACGTCTGCTCCGCGCTGTCGTACGGGAAGACCCGGCCGTAGAGTCCGCCGAGGAGGTCGCCGGGGTTCGGATCGCCGATCTGCACCCGGGGAACCGTGATCCGGATCGTCCCGTCGGGGAAGTACCGCCCCTCGACCGGTCCGATCGGGTTCGGCACCGGGTTGGCGAGCACGAGACCGATCGTTCCGAGGCTCACGGTTCCGTACTCGAAGCTCACGGCCCCGCTGTCATCCGTGTTCATACCCACGTAGTAGATGCCGTCGAACGGGAAGTTCGGGATCGGCGGCGGAACCGGGTAGTTCCAGACGATTCGCCACGCCCGCCCCGGCACGAGCGTCGAGAGGTCCGCGACCTTCATCGTGAAGACGAGGTTCTGCGCGCCGGAGGGATCGTACGGTTCGGCGATCGAGACCGACTCGATGTCGACGTCGGTGTTCGCCAGCGGTCCGCCCGCCTGGTCGCCGCTCGCATCGGCGACGACGCGGACGCCCGGAAGCGCGCATGGTGTGCCCACGACGTCGGTCAAGGGGACCTCGCTCGCGGCGAGCCCGCAAGCGGAGCTTTCGCCGACTCCGTTGTCCGTCGCGACGCTGTAGAAGTATTTGACGCCCGGAGTCGCGGTCCGGTCGAGATATTTTTGTGCGGTCGTCGTCGCGAGGAGCGTCGGCTGCGCCGCGGCGTCGGCGCGGCGGTACACCTTGTAGCCGGTGATCGGCGATCCGCCGCTGTCGGGCTCGGTCCATTCCACGTGGACGCCGGCGGCGTCGCGGGTCGCGGTGACCATGGGATTCCCGGGCGCCACCGGCTCCGCGGGATCGAACTGGCGGAAGAGGCGCTTGCCGCCCGACTGGAGCGCGATCGACGCGAGCGCGGTGAACGCGTTGCCGGTCGCGGAGAACGGAGAATCGACGCACGGGCCCGTGCAGCCGTCGGCGTAGCCCACCGCGACGCGGCCTTCCTTGTCGACCGTGGCATCGTTGAAGTCGAGGAGATTTCGACAGGTCACCGCCCCGCCGCCCAGCCAGATGCAGCCGCGCTGGACCGGGTCGTCCGGCGTCGCGTCGACGGTCGTCCACGTCTGCCCGCCGTCGTACGTGTGGGCGACGTAGAGGTGCCAGATTCCGCGGAAGCTCTGGCTCTGGAAGTCGCCGCCGGCCGGCGTGCCGAGGAAGGCGTCCGCCGCGCGGTCGTCGTCTCCGGCGATGACGGCCGGGAAGGCGGTGTTCCGGATCGCGAAGGAGGCGCCCACGTCCTGGCTCGGGAACCAGGAGATCCCGGCAGCGGTGCGGTGCCCGACCGCGATCATCGAATGTCCGTTGCTCGCCTGGTAGGCGAAGTAGATCGATCCGTTCGCGCCGATTCCGATCGACGGGTCGGAATCGCCGCCGGTGCTGTCCGGGACCGTCGAGACCGTCCAGGTGGCGCCGTTGTCGGTCGAGAAGACCGCCGCCTGCGGGCCGTTGCAGTTCTTGTTCGGAACGTAGGCCGTTCCGTCCGGAGCGACCTTCACGTGGCCGTGCAGACCGCCGCAGTCCGTCAGCTCGTAGATCGGAACCGCCGGTCCGAAGGTCGCGCCCCCGTCGGCGGAAACGGCGCACAGCGCCGCGGCGATGTCCTGCGAGCAGTAGTACACCGCATCGGGATACACGGCGCCGTTCGGGTCGCGCGTCAGCGGCGGCGCGAAGGGACCTCCGCCGATCGTCTCGTGGTCGATCCCGGAAGTGATCGAGCTCCCCTGGCTCGCGATCCAGAGGCCGCCGTCATCGTCGGAAAACGCGCCCTCGTTGCGGCCCGTCAGGAGCAGCAGCATTCCTTCCCAGGTCCGCCCGGTCCGCGGATCCGTGAAGAGGATCGGGTCGGAGTCCTCCTGCGACGTGAGGGAGGACTTGTTCTCCCAGAGCGACTTCGCAAACGACGGACAGGACCGGTCGACGCCGACGCGCAACGTCTGGACGTCGGACTGGAACATGAAATTCCCGCTCTTCCAGTTCGCGCCGATCGAGGGCTCGCCGGCGTTCGACCCGAGGCCGCTCCCCGGAGCCGGCGTGTAGCTCTGGTAACGCGGCACGCCGGGGACCGGCGGCGGCGACGGAAGCGGAGGAGGAGTCGAATTGACCGTCAGAGTGATCGTTCCCGTGAACGTATCGCCCCCGGCCCCGTGGTTGACCGCGTACGGCACCACGAGCACGGTGTAGTCCGTGTCCACGCGCGCGATCACCGAGAAACTCGCGACCTCGGGATCGGCGGAGGAGGCCGCCTGGGCGACCTCGTTGCCGTTGGCGTCGAGGATCGTCATGTCGAAGTCGGAAGAGGCGTCGGCCCAGCCGATCGAAACGGTCGCGACGTAGGACGTCCCGTCGGTCGGCGGAATCGACACCTTCAACGCATACTGGTCGCACGGAAGCACGTCTCCGGCGCACGTGGGCGTGACGCCGCCGGCGGGCGCCGAATCGTTGTCGTAGTCGAACGGACCGGCCGTGTACGTCAAAGTCGTGCTCGTCGGCGACAACGTCCCCGATGACGGTGTGGCCGCCAACGCCGCCGTCGAGAGAAGCCCGGCAGCCAGAAAGATCGCCAGGGTCCGGTTGGCGCCCGAATTCGTCTGCATGTGTTCCCTCCCCTTTCGGGGCCGATGGAATGCAACAATGGTACCACTACTACCATTGCGAAT
>Ga0075276_10000288_pt1 | contig 14254 bp, 13 predicted proteins | sample SF_Rice_5C_80N_4_FD_69770 | JGI IMG/M metagenome (GOLD analysis project Ga0075276, IMG submission 69770) | Rice paddy soil microbial communities from Twitchell Island, California, USA - SF_Rice_5C_80N_405 | ecosystem: Environmental > Terrestrial > Soil > Paddy field/soil | place: USA: Twitchell... | reverse complement strand
ACATCCAGCGCTCCCGCCAGCAATCCCAGCCAAGCAAACCGTGTAGCCACCGCCCCGCGCACCCGATTCACCGCCAAAATAATTGTGACCAGAACCAATGCGATACAGCGCGAGAATGCCGCGCTCCATAATGCGGAACTGGCGCCGGTCTGGTTAATGCATAAAAAGAACCCCGCAAAACCAAATCCCGCAACTACCGCCAAACCCAGCCCTTTAGGCCGGCCGCTGAGATGGTCGGGCTTGGAGATGAACCAGATGCCCAGGCCGGCCAGCACGAACCCGGCAATCTGCAGGGGATGAGGTATGCCCTCCACGGTGAAAGCGAAAGCCACCGGGATGGTAGCCGCCAGCAGCGCGGCCACGGGCGCGTTAAGTCCCATGTGCCCGGAAGCCAGCGCGCGGTAAAAGATGGCCAAGGCTACCCCGCCGCTAGCGCCTGCCGCCAATGCCCACAGCATGGGACCGGTAGAAGGAAACTGAGCATGCGCCAGCAGCGCCACAGAAGCCATCAGCGCAAAGCCGCTGACGTGGGCGAGTGCGGTAACCAGGAACGAGTCCGCCGTCTTGGCGGCCATGCCGCCGATAAAGTCGGCGCTTCCCCAGCACAATATCGTCGCCAGGCTGAAAGCGGCAGAAAGGTAATTGGGCGCGATCAATGGGTCCTTGGGTGATTCGAGGGCAAGCTCAGCTTATCTTCCGCCGGTCCAGCCAGAAAACTCATACCAGAACCGCTGGCATAAGGTAAAGTCAGGCAGGAAAAGGCCGAGGGTTTGGTCTCAGCCGCCGCCGAGCAGAAAAGCATGGCCGCTAGGCCACTGCCTTTGGTTATCTGGCCGAGGGCGGCACTGGCGCTTAACCTCCTGCTGACACGACTACTGGGACTCCCAATTTGGCGGGTTCTCAGTTGGCGAGTGGGGGCTACATGAAAAACATTCAGGAAGTGTTGCAGCAGAAGGAAGCGCGCATGCAGCAGTTACGCACTGAGATCGAGGCGCTCCGCGTGGTAGCGCCCCTGCTGGGCATTGCAGAACAAGCTCCCGCCGCCGGTGGCAACGTTACCGTAATTCCTTCCCCGGCTCGTCAGGACGACAAAGTGGACCTGTCTTCCTTCCTCACAGACGTTAATTCCTAGCACCGCACACCCCGAAAGCCGCCCCAGCGCGAACGTCTCTGGGCGTTCGGCGCATTATCTATCTCGACAATTGAGGAACCGTTCAGGCAATGTTACCGGCGCGCTTGCCGGCAACCACGTGCTCACGCCCGGATAGGCATTCGCGCAGCTTGGAAAGAATCGCGCCATGCTCTGACTTGCACACGGCATTCGCCGGCACTGGCTCGGGCCGAAAGCGCGTCTGGGGCTGCAGCACAATCCAATGCGACTTGGAACACTTCTGCGCCTGACGCATCAGTTCTTCGCGCGTCAGATCAGGAAGGTCGCCATCCAGCAGAACAAAGTCGAATGATTTTGACTGCAGCAGCTGCAAGGCTTCCCCGCCGCTCCACACCGTGGTGGTGTCGTAGCCTTGGTCTTCCAGCAGACGTTCCAGGTCAATCAGCACCTGCTCGTCATCATCCACAATCAGGATCGTCTTGCGTTGCGTTTCCATCGCAATTACCTGCTTCACCGCGACCTGGGCCTCAGCCCAACTTGATTGCACATACTCTACTGTGGCAGTCGCGAGAAAACTGTGATGGGGGTCACACATTAGTAGGAAAAGATTCGAACTATCGTAACCGAACGGATGCGTCGGCACTTGACAGCATTCCGACACGACAGCCAAAGGGGCGTTGCGAAACACAACACTGCTTGTCGCCATCATGCGCTAGCGCGATTTGAATTCAGCAGCTCTTCGCGCACATTCTTAAGCACGTAAGCGGCTCGCTCCACCCCCACCTCGCCGGGCAGGATCGGATCTTCGTTCTCGATGCTGAGCATGCCCTCATAGCCTACTTCCATGTAGGTGCGCATTACCTCCTTCCATAGGTTAGCGCCGTGACCGTAGCCGACGGCGCGGAAAATGGCAGAGGCGCTGGGAATGTCCTTGGGCTCGAACGCGAAATTCAGCACCCCATATTTGGCGATATTGTCCTTGAACAGCACCGTGTCTTTCATATGGGCGTGATAGATGGCGCCCTGTCTGCCCAGAAGACGGATCACCTCCACCGGCTCGCATTCCTGCCAGAACAGGTGGCTCAGGTCGCAATTGGCGCCGATTTCTTCACCCACTGCTTCCCGCAGCCGCAGGAGAGTCTTGGGATTGTAAACGCAGAAACCGGGGTGCATCTCGAACGCCAGCTTGTGAACTCCGTGCTCCCGCGAAAATTTGGCTGCTTCCTTCCAATAGGGGATAACCCTTTCCTTCCACTGCCAATCGAGAATCTGCGCGTATTCCGGAGGCCAGCGGTAAGTCGCCCAGTTGGGCATGGTGTCGGTGGGGCTCCCCCCGGGACAGCCGGAAAAACCGACGATCACCGGCACCTCCAGGCGCTCGGCCAGCAGCACCGTGTTGCGGAAAATCTGTGCGTCGCGCGCCGCTATCTTGGAGTCCGGGTGCACCGGATTGCCGTGGCAGCTGAGCGCGCCCACCCGGATGTTGCGATCCTCGAACTTCTTCTTCCAGGCGCGCGCCTTGGCCGGATCGGCCAGCAGCTCCTGCACCGGGCAATGGCTGGCGCCGGGATATCCCCCAGTGCCTATCTCCACCGCCTCCAGTTGCAGCGCACTCATCTTCTCCAGCATCTGCTCCAGGCTCAGATGGTTGTAAACCGGGTCAAAGACGCCGATCAGCAGCTTGCGGGGAGAATTCGCTCCTGCGCTCTGCCCGGAATTGGCCTGCGTCGCCGAGCCGGGGTTCGTTCCCGGGGAACCGGCCAGGGCGGAAAGCGGTTCCGCGGAGGCCAGCGTGGCGGCAACTAACCCGCCAGTGGCAGTCAGAAATTCGCGGCGGTTGGAACGCCAGTTCGAGTTGTCGCTCATAGTTCCCTCTTCAATCGCAGACGTTGCAAGTAGACTATCTCACCCTTGTCTTTGGGAAGGGCACGGCTTCAGCCGTGCCGTCCACGGCCGCAAAAACACAGGGGCTTCAGCCCCTGAGGGCCCTCTGACCTCTGCCACCGTTCATCTAGCTCTCCGGCGGTGGCGGGCAGCCGGGAAAATCCAGGCGAAACGTGTTGCCGATGTACTGCAGGTCCTTGATGCCAATCTTGCTGGTGAAAAAACCGTCGCAGGTCATCTTGCGCAGCCAGGCAAAAAACGCCGTGCCTTGGCTCAGGCGCGCATCCTTCGCTCCATTAGCGCTGTAGGCAATCAGGTCCAGTATTTCTTTCTGCTGGGCCGGAGCACAGTCGAGGTAAACCTTGCCGTAGCGGTCGCTGCAGGTGGAATCCAGCCACATCAGCCCGCCCCCCAGGGTGAGCTGATATTCCGTGTTCTCACTGGTCAGCAGATCAATGAATTCAGGTGCCCCCGCCTCGATGGCGCCCGCGGAATGTTCATCTGCCGGAATGATGGTCTGGCACAGGTTCCGCAGCGTGGCGTACTGGTGGACCGTGAAAAACTTGGGCTGGTAAGCCCCCGTCGCGGCCTTTTCCTGCGCCACCATGCGGTGGGCGTATTCCGCCGCCTGCGCCGGGATCACCTTGAGCACCGATCCGGCCACTACCCCCACGCCCAGAGTCTTGAGAATGTCGCGTCGTGAAATCAAGTTTGGCATACCCTCTTCAACCATGTGGGTGCCCCACCCTTTGCGCTTTGGGCAAAGGGTGGGATAGAACCCGTCATTTAATCAGTCTTCAGATATTCCCCTTCTTGGCCTCGCTGAGCAAGTACTCGGAAGCACGCCAGCACAGGGCCATGATGGTTAGCGTAGGATTCTTATCCGCATTGCTGACAAAACATGCGCCATCGGTGACGAACAGGTTCTTCACCTCGTGCGCCTGGCAATAGCCGTTGAGCGCCGACTTGCGAGGGTCTGAGCCCATGCGCGCCACACCCAGTTCGTGAATGATTTCGCCGCCGCTGGAAATGTGGCTTTCTGGCAGACGCGACTCCATGTAGGTGCCGCCCGCCGCCTCCACGATCTGGCGGAAGGTATTCTGCATGTCCTCCGCCATGGCCAATTCGTTTTCCCCCCACTTCCAGTGAAAGCGCAGCACCGGAATGCCCCACTCGTCCACCTGGTTGGGATCAATTTCGCAGTAGCAGTCCGGGTTGGGAATCATTTCGCCTCGGCCCGCGAAACCAATCGTGGTGCCGTAGCTGTCGCGGCATTTCTTCTTCAGCGCCGCCCCGTAGCCCTCGAACTGTTCGCAAACGTCGTCGAATTCCCCCACCGAGGGCATAAAGCGCCCGCCTCCGAACTCGATGTGGTAGCCGCGCAGGAACTCATTTTTGCGGTCGTACTTCCACCACGGCATGTACAGGTGCATGCCGCCCACCCCGTCGTGGTTGTGAGGAGGGATCTTTTCCAGCTGGGGAAAGTAGCCGCCGCCATTGCTGCCCACGCTGTCGGTTAGATAGCGCCCCACCACGCCGGAGCCGTTAGCCAGGCCATCGGGAAACAAAGGCGAGCGCGAGTTGAGCAGCAGGCGCGCGGATTCGCACGCGCTCGCCCCCAGCACCACCGCCCGGGCGCGCACCTGCTGTTCGCTGCCCGTTTTTTTGTCTATATAGGAAACCGCCTCCACCTTGCCCGACTTGCCCACCATCAGTTCGCGGGCCATGGCCTCTGTAATCATGGTCAAGCGCCCGGTCTTCTTCGCCGGCGGAATCATTACCTGGCTGGAGCTGAAGTTCGAGGCCGGAATGCAGCCCCGCCCGCACTGACCGCAATAGTGGCAGGCGGCGCGGCCATTATGCTCCTGGGTGATGATGGCCATCCGCGAAGGAACGCAGGTTACGCCAATCTTGTCGCACGCCCGCTTGATGAAGATTTCGGTGCAGCGCGGTTTGGGCGGTGGCAGAAACACCCCATCCGGCGCGCTGGGAATGTTTTCCTTCGTGCCAAACACGCCGATGTAGGACTCGACCTTGTCATAGTACGGAGCCACATCCTGGTAGCTGATGGGCCAGTCATCGCCCATCCCGTCATGGGACCGGGCCCTGAAGTCCACAGGAGCGAAGCGCAGCGCGATCCGGCCCCAGTGGTTGGTGCGCCCGCCCACAATCCGCGAGCGGAACCAGTAAAACGTGGAACCGGGAGCGGTGGTGTAGGGCTCGCCTTCGATATTCCAGAAACCATTGGGAGCCAGGAACTCGTCGTTCACGGATTCAATGCCGTCGCGATGCTTGCCCCCCACGCCCTCGCCGCGGTGCGGCAGGTCGTAGGGCCACATGTGCTCCTTGAAGTCGCGTGCGGCAATTACCGGCGGCCCGGCTTCCAGCAGCACCACATTAAGGCCGCCCTCGGTAAGAACCTTGGCGGCGGTTCCTCCGGCGGCGCCGGAGCCGATAATGCACACGTCGTAAACTTTGGGCGAGCGAATTACCTGCAGCATGATTGAACCTGGAACCAATCGGCATCTTGGTAGAGACGTAACTTGTTACGTCTCCCTTGATCCTAGAGATACATCACCAGCTCATCCACCACGTTGTGCACGCCCTTATACGGGTCGTACGTGTTGGGACCTTCGAACTCAATCGAGTACACGCCGCCGAACTTGGCTTTTTTTGAAATTTCCACGCATTTGGGAAAGTTGAACTTGGTTTCTTTTCCGGCGGCGTCAAATTCATAGCCCTTGGCATGGCATACGTCGAACGCCCAGGGAAACAGCAGCGTGAGGCCGCGCTCCCGTGTCGCTTCATCGGGAAAATTGCCGAAATCGGGCAGCGCACCCACCCGATGCTTGCCCACCATCTTGAAAAGGCTGACCAGCACCTCGGGATGAGTGGAACCGACCTCATCGTGGTTCTCGATGATGACCTTGATCTTCTTCATCCCGCCGTAGGTGCCGATCTTTTTGTAGGAATCTACGGTAGGCGCCAGATTGCTGGGGTGCATTTTGCCGGGATCGCAGCGCACTGACTGGCAGCCCAGTTCACGGCCAACGTCAATCCACCGCATCGCCCCCTGAATCGCTTTGTTGCGCACCGCGTCATTCTGGTCGGAAAGCCCGCCGCCGCTCTGGAATTCCTCGATATCCACCGGGATATTGACCACGCGCGAGTGCGCCTTGGCCAGCCGCGCCTTCAGTTCGTTCAGGTAGTTGGGAGTGGTGGATTCGAAATGCGGCGCCACGAATTCCATGGTGTGGACGTGATAGCGGTCGGCCACCATCTCGGGAAAATCCACCAGCTTCAGCATTTCCCCGGGCAGCTGGAAATCCTTTTCCCGCGTGGAAGAAAAATAGTTGTGGAAGCTCCAGCTGGAAATGCAAACCTGCTCCAGCTTGGGCGAAGCGGCGGATCCGCCAGCATTCTCTTTGGCGAACAGCAGGTCGCCGGCGCCTGCGGAAATCGCGGCCGCAGCCAGGCCTTGGCCGACTCGGGTGAGAAATTCTCTGCGCTTCGTATAGCCTCCTTCCCGCCCTGCTCAGCGGCTGCAACAGAGCCTGCCCTGAGCCTGTCGCAGGGCCCTCAGGCTCCGTGGCCTAAAAACGCATCTTGCGAAGATCTTCGTAGCTGATCTTGATGGCCTCAAAAGGCGAGCCTTCGGTGTAGTCCTGCTCCACGTAATAGTGCTTCACTCCGCCTTTGTCGGCGTGCGCGAACACGCGCTTGAAGTCCACCACGCCCCGGCCCACCGGCGCAAACTTCGCGTTCTCCGTAACATATATGGGGTGCGGCAGCTTAACCGGACGGTCCTTCACGTGCAGCATCGGAAAGCGCCCTGGATATTCGTTGAAATACTTCAGCGGGTCCTGCCCCGCCGCGGTAATCCAGTACAAATCCATTTCCAGCTTCACCAGGTTGGGGTCGGTCTCCTTCAGCAGCAGATCGTATGGCACCTTGCCATCGGTGGGCTTGAACTCGAAATCGTGATTGTGGTGCGCGAACTGCAGCCCCGCATCCTTCACCTTCCTGCCGGTCTCATTGAAGAACGCGGCCATCTTCTTCCAGTCATCGAGCGAAGTGCGGTCTTCCTGGTTGATCCAGGGATTCACGATGTACTCATGGCCGATGACGTGCGCCGCTTCAATCACCTGCGGCAGCTTCGCGCGTAGTTCCTCCACCGGAATGTGGGCCGAGGGCGCCACCAGGTGATTGCGCTCCAGCACCGCCTTCACCTGTTGCGGCGTGCGCTTGAAGTACCCGGCAAACTCCACTTCTTTGTAGCCCGTCGCCGCTACTTTGGCTATGGAGCCGTCGAAGTCTTTGGCCATCTGGTCGCGCACCGTGTAAAGCTGCACCCCGATGGCGCCCAGTTTGTGCTCGTCGGCGGCAAAGGCCGCCAGGCGGCTGAACATAATCGTGGCGGCGGCTGTCCCAAGAAATTCGCGGCGGTTCATCATGACTGGATTTCTCCTCGTTTCATCTGTTCGACGGCGTAGTGGCAGGCGCGCGCGGTCAGCGCCATGTAGGTGATGGAGGGATTCACGCACGACGACGAAGCCATGCACGCTCCATCGCTCACAAACAGGTTCTTGATATCATGCGCCTGGTTATAGGCGTTGAGCACCGAGGTTTTGGGGTCGCGTCCCATGCGCGCCGTTCCCATTTCGTGAATGGCCAGCCCCGGAGCGTCGGCTTCGACGAAAGTTTGAATGTCTCGCGCCCCCGAAGCCGCCAGCATTTCCGCCGCCGCGATGGCGGCATCCTGCAGCAGCGCCTTCTCGTTCGCCCCGTAAGCACAATTAATTTTGAGCACCGGAATCCCCCAGGCGTCGGTGCGGAACCGGTCCAGTTCGACGTAGTTCTCATGGTTGGGCAGGCACTCGCAGAAGGCCCCCATATCCAAATACCAGGGCCCGGGATCCTTCAGCGACCCCTTGAAATCAGCGCCAAAGCCCGCCTGGTTCACTCCCCGCCGCCAATCGGACCGCCCTGCCCCGCCCTGGTACCCATATCCCCGCAGGAACTGCGATTTGCTTTTCACGTTGCGGAAGCGCGGTATGTAGATGCCGTTGGGCCGGTTGCCAATGGAAATCTTGTCTTCGTATCCGGGAATCATTCCCGAGGCGCCCGCGCCAGTGGCGTGGTCCATCAGATTGTGTCCCAGCTCGCCACTGGAGTTTGCCAGCCCGCTGGGAAACTGCGGCGTGGAGGAGTTGAGCAGAATGCGCGCCGATTCCAGCGTCGAGGCGCAGAGAAAAATGACCTTCGCGCGGTACTCCGTCGCCTGCCGGCTTTGCGCGTCAATCACCCGCACCCCCGTCACCTGCCGCGCATGGTCATCGTAGCTCAGGCTGTGAACGACGCTGTAAGGCCGCAGCGTCACCTTTCCCGTGGCCAGCGCTACCGGCAGCGTGGCGTTCAGGCTGCTGAAGTAAGCGCGTGACATGCAGCCCCGATGGCAGGAGCCGCAGTAGTGGCACGCCATGCGCCCATGGTGCGGACGCGTGAGCACGGCGCAGCGCCCGATGGTCATCATGCGCTCGCCCGGCCAATGTTTCCCGATGGCCTCCTTCACCGCCACCTCGGCGCAATTCATCTGCATGGCCGGCAGGAAGCGCCCGTCGGGCAGCTGCGGCAATCCTTCCGCCTGCCCGCTGATGCCGGCAAACTCCTCCACGTAGTCGTACCAGGGCGCGATGTCGGCATAGCGGATGGGCCAATCCACGCCGATTCCCTCGCGCGCGTTGGCCTCAAAATCCAGGTCGCTCCAGCGGTAAGTCTGCCGTCCCCACATGATGGAGCGCCCGCCCACGTGCCGACCGCGGATATAGCTGAAAGGCTTGTCGGGCGGCGTGGTGTAGGGATTTTCCAGGTCGTTGACGAAAAATTTGGCCGCCCACTCGTCGCAGGCATAACACGTGCGCTGGATGGGCTGGGTCTTCAGCTCCTGGCGGCGGTCCTTCAGGCCGCGAAACTTCACTCCCCAGTCGGGCACATGCTCGCAATAATCTTTAGCTGGATCAATGGACCGCCCCGCCTCCAGCACCAGCGTATTCAGGCCCTTCTGTCCCAGCTCCTTGGCCGCCCAGCCGCCCGTCATGCCCGAGCCGACCACGATGGCGTCGTAGGTATTAGCTGGCATTCGTCTTCCCTGCTGCGGAGAGCGGAACGCAGGCCTGGTAAGGCCCCATGTGCACCGGCGGGCGCCCCAGTTCCTGGGTCCAGCCCACTTCGGAGGTGTAGTAGCCAATCAGGGTAAGCCGCTTCATCTGGTAAAAAAAGTTCTTTTCGAGCGGGTTCTTGGACTCTTGTAGGGCGGGGCTGGCGTGCTCCCGCTCCTGCACATTGGCTTCGCGCAGTCTGGTAACTTCCTCATCCAGCGCAGTCAGCAATTCCGTCTGCTGCTGCGCATTACAGTTCACAAAATCTTTGCCGAACATCTTCCGGCTGCGCGCGTCGGTTTCGGCCACGCCTTGGAGAAACCGCCGGCTATCGGCTTCCGACGACCAATCGCTCAGAATGAGATCAATAAATTCATTGACTCGCGCCGCTTTGGCGCCCGCTGTGTCGGTGGCGGGAATAATCATCTCGGCAATCGCCGTGACTGTGGCGTTCTGGTGTGGATTGAGAGTCTTGAGCGCGGAGGCGGGGCCCAGCTGTTCATGAATTTTGCGCCCGAGAGCGAACAGGTCCTCGGAATAAAGAGCGGGAACGGCGGCTGCGCCGGCGATCAGCTTGAGTGCGTCGCGTCGTTTCATGAATCGGAGACGAGCCGAGAGCCGTTTTCTCTGAAAGGCCGAAGCGAACGCGGCCAGCCGATTCCGAGCTGGAACACCTCGGCAAGCTGTGCGCGCAACATACTACCCCCAAGCCGGCAAAGTCAAATCCCCGGCTTTCACATCTTTACGTTTTACTTCGGGCGGAGCCGGGAAATGGCTCGTGCCACGACCTAATGGCCAGCCGCCTCGCCGTCCCCAGCGTCGCCACCGCCTCCCCCTGGGGCAGAAATTCCATGGCTAGGTAGCCCTCATACCTGAGCTCGGCCAGCTTGCGGAAAATGTTGCCGTAGTTGATTTCACCCGTCCCCGGCTGGTGCCGCCCCGGCACATCCGCCACGTGCACCAGGCCCAACTGGGCGAAGTTCTTCTCCAGAGTCTCCATCAGGTTCCCTTCCGCGATCTGCTCGTGATAAAAGTCGTATAGGAATCGCACATTGGGCCGGTTCACCTGGCGCGCAATTTCAAAACCTTCCCGCGAAGACGTCAGGTAATACCTGGGGTTTTCCTCCGGATCAATGTTCTCCAGCAGCAGGGTGATATTGTGGCCCGCCGCCAGGTCCGCCGCCCGCTGCAGCCCTTCGATGCAGCTCTGGTGCTGCGCTGCCCGGCTCAAGCCCGGCACCGAATTGCCCGAGAGCACGATCAGTTGCGGGCACTCCAGCTTTTCCATGATGGGCAGCATCTTGCCCACTTCCTCCAGGAATTTTTGTCGCGCGGCCGGATCGGCAACCCCGGTCGAAAGGCCGGCGGTGGCGTCGAACCTGATGCCCAGCGCCCCCCGGCGGGCGGCCACCCGCGCGAAATCCGCCCCCTGCCAGTCTTTGAATTCCTCCACCAGTTCCACCGCCCGATAGCCCGCCTCGGCCACCTTCTCCAGGCGCTGCTCGAAAGGCAGTTCCCGGAACACCGTCCACAGCATTACCGAAAGCCTGGGAACGGCCGCGTCCTCTCTTTTCCCGGGGCCGCTGGCCGCGCTTTGCAGCCGGGTGGCGGCAGGAAGCACAACCGCGGCGGCTACGGCTTGGGCGGCGGCCCGCGAAAACTCTCGTCGGTTCATGTTTGCCGCTTTATTCTTTTTCGGCGCAACGAACCTAACCCCGGCCGCCCGTCCGCCGCAACCGAAAAAGTAGGGCCGCCCACTTACTTTTTCTTGCGTTCCGAGTATGATGGCGGGCTCTGTAAAATTCAGGCGCGGCGGTTCGCCCCGGCGATGCCCTCCCCGCGCCCAGGTTTTGTTTGCTTTCAATTCTCACATCCCAGGGGCTCGCATGCTGAAACCACTTGCCATCTGCATTTCTCTGTTGGCCTTTTTCTCGGCCTTTTCTTTTGCCGCTGATTCCAATGCTCAGAATGTCTGCACCGGCAATCCCAACCAGTGGCGCCAGCTCTACAACGGCAAGGACCTGAACGGCTGGAAGCACGTGGGACCCGGTTACATGACGGTGGAGAAAGACGGCCTCATCCATACCCACGGCGGCATGGGCCTGCTCTACTGGACGGGCGGCAAGATCGGCAATTGCATTCTCCATACCGTCTGGCGCATGCGCGACGAGAACGACAATTCCGGCGTCTTCATCCGCATCCCCATCCCCCCGACGGAGCCGTGGATGCCTGTGAATTACGGCTACGAAGTGCAAATTGATAACCATCCCGAGCGCTCCAAGCCGCCGGAGAATGAATACCACCAGACCGGCATGCTCTACTCCCTCACTAAGCCGCTGGTACCGCACGCCTGGAAGGCGGGCCCGGAGTGGAACACCATGGACATTACCCTCGACGGCCCGCGCACCATCGTGGTGCTCAACGGAAAGAAGGTGGTGGACTACAAGGAAGGCGACCCGGTGCCGGCCAAGAAGTTCGATTTCGAGCCCCAGCACGGGCCCCGGCCCGAATTCGGTTACATCGGGCTGCAGAACCACAGCGACAATGATGTTGTCTTCTTTAAGGAAGTAGCCATTAAGCCGCTGAAGTAGTGCTGGCGGACTATTTTGATCAGAAGTTCGCGGAGGAGAAACGCGTCATGAAAAATGATTTTTCCCGTCGTCAGTTTCTGCAGACTGGTGCGGTGGCCGCCGGAGGCCTGCTTGCCGCCAACACTATCTTGCTCGATGCCGAACCGCTGGACGCGCAAACCAAGCCGGTGGCGCCCAGTGACCGCGTGCGCTTCGGCATGATCGGCATCGGCATGCAAGGTTCGGGCTTGCTCACCAATGCCATTACCTTACCCGGCGTGGAATGTGTGGGCGCCGCCGACCTCTACGACGGCCGCCACACCCTGGCACGCGAGATCACCAGCAATCCCAGCCTGCCCGCCTCCCGCCGCTACCACGACCTGCTGGAACGCAAGGACATTGATTGCATCGTGGCCGCGGTTCCCGACCACTGGCACCGCCGCGTGGTGGTGGACGCCTGTAATGCCGGCAAAGATATCTACTGCGAAAAACCCATGTCGCACACCATTCCCGACGGCTTTGCCATGGTGGAGGCGGCGCAGAGAAACAACCGCATCGTGCAGATCGGCTCCCAGCGCGTCAGCTCCAACCTGGGCGCCAAGGCGCGCCAGCTCTATCACGACGGCGCTATCGGTGATATCGAAATGGTGGAGTTGACCCTGGGCCGCAACGACCCCACCGGCGCCTGGGAATATCCTCCGCCCTTGGACCTCTCCACCAAGAACCTGGACTGGGATACCTGGCTGAACGACGCTCCCAAAATTCCCTTCAACCCCTATCATTTTGCCCGCTGGCGCTGCTGGAAGGAATACGGCACCGGCGTGGCCGGCGACCTTATGGTCCACCTCATCAGCGGCATGATGAACACTTTGGGGTGGAATGAGCCCCCGCGCTCGGCCCAGGCCCTGGGCGGCATCTTCCGCTTCAACGACGGCCGCAACATGCCCGACTTTCACGTCGTCATCTTCGATTACCACGGAATTCCCGTTTACGTCCGCCTCGACCTGGGCTGCGAATCCGAAGAACTGGCCCGCTTCATGGGCCCCAAGGGCTACATGGATACGGGCGAGTATTACATCCGCCATCAGTTCCAGCCCGGCATTGACCTCGCACCCAGCTACTACTCCTCTGGTTTCCCGCAGAAAATGCGCGAGGAATATGTCGCCGACTGGCACGCCAAGCACGACCCGCCGCTGGGCAAGGAGCCGATGTATCCCACCACGTCTTACGCCGGCCACGACTGGGACGACGTTAAGCCCCACCTGTGGAACTTTTTCCGCGCCGTCAAGTCGCGCAAGCCGGTGGTGGAGGATGCCGTGTTCGGCAACCACGCCGCCATCGCCTGCCACATGGCCAATGAAGCCTACTTCCGCAAGAAGCCGGTTTATTGGGACGAGGCTTCCAGGAGCATCCGGACTTAGCCTCCGCGAAACCTCAACCGAGCGGCGGCCCCGGTCGCCGCTTTGTTTTTAGCTGAGTAGCTGACTGGCCTCTTGGCTGGCTAGCTCGATCCCCTCGATAAATGGATGCCACACAAGCGAGTGTAAGGGTGATGCCAGCCTAGCAGACCCGTGGCGTTGTAGCCCTAACGTGGCCTTTACCGAGCCTACTTGGAGGCAAGAATCTCAGGCTTTGCAATCTCCGGCGGTTTGGCGAACAAGTCTTTCGCTTTAGCAAAAAGTGCCTTGGCGATTTCTCCGTTGAGATGAGCATTGCGACCGTTTTCGTCTGCAAAGGTGTCGAAGATTCCGTATTTTCCCGCCCCCATCTTAATCGCGTACCAGCTGATCGTGCCCGTCTCACGCTCGGCCAGCGGCTGCGCGGACTTGAGAAACTCTTCGATTTCTCTTTCTTTGCCCGGTTTGGCTTCCAGTTGCGCCCAAATCGCCAGTTTTCCCATTGTGCTTTCCTCCTCGCGGCCTTGATGCGTGAATCGACGCATCTTACACCAATTATCCTGTCTAGAGCCTTTGGTCGCCGTCAGTCGAAGATCACAAGAGCCGAGAAGCCGCCGAATCGAGCAGTGGGGCGCACAGGTGGTTGACAGCTCTACCGTTATGAACGTACAACCCACCTCTGATGACCTCACGATACATTCTTGCCCTCGACCAGGGCACCACCTCCAGCCGGGCCATCGTGTTTGGCCACGAAGGCCAAATCGTCAGTCTGGCGCAGCAGGAATTCGAGCAGATCTATCCTTCTCCCGGCCAGGTGGAACACGATCCCGAGGCCATCTGGAATTCCCAATTAACGGTGGCGCGAGAAGCGCTGCAACGAGCCAACATTTCGGCTCGCGACCTGGCCGCCATCGGCATCACCAACCAGCGCGAAACCACCATCCTCTGGGAACGCGCCACCGGCCGCCCGGTGGCCAACGCCATCGTCTGGCAGAGCCGCGTCAGCGCTCCTATATGCGACCGCCTCAAGGCCGATGGCGTGGAGAACCTGTTTCGCGAGCGCACCGGCCTGGTGGTGGACGCCTACTTTTCCGGCACCAAAATCAAGCACCTGCTCGATACCACCCCCGGCCT
>Ga0075276_10000287_pt1 | contig 14309 bp, 11 predicted proteins | sample SF_Rice_5C_80N_4_FD_69770 | JGI IMG/M metagenome (GOLD analysis project Ga0075276, IMG submission 69770) | Rice paddy soil microbial communities from Twitchell Island, California, USA - SF_Rice_5C_80N_405 | ecosystem: Environmental > Terrestrial > Soil > Paddy field/soil | place: USA: Twitchell... | reverse complement strand
GCACAGAGTTTAGCAGATTGGGATTTGTGCTCTGACCGGAACCAAAGCTGTCGCGGATGCGGCGGTCGCCGCAGTTTAGCAGATTGGGATTTGTGCTCTGACCGGAACCCAAGATTTCAGCTTCTTTTTTTGCCACGATAGTTTAGCAGATTGGGATTTGTGCTCTGACCGGAACTGTACGAGGAACTGGGTGCATTCGGCACCGAGTTTAGCAGATTGGGATTTGTGCTCTGACCGGAACGGAACGGGTGCTCTCTTCCCTGCTCCTACGAGTTTAGCAGATTGGGATTTGTGCTCTGACCGGAACAGAACTTTTCAGGAGAACCAAAAGTGATTAAGTTTAGCAGATTGGGATTTGTGCTCTGACCGGAACCCGAATACCAATAGGTGAAATCTCGACCGTAGTTTAGCAGATTGGGATTTGTGCTCTGACCGGAACCGGTTGACTGGGTGGCCGCAGCGGATGATGAGTTTAGCAGATTGGGATTTGTGCTCTGACCGGAACGGCGAAGACATCGGCACGATCGACACCTCGCAGTTTAGCAGATTGGGATTTGTGCTCTGGCCGGGACTGAAATTCGCTACAGCCATTGCGTATGGCCAAACACCACCCTCCCCACCCATCCCAATTCCCTGTATGCTTCGCGCATGACCCGTATCCGCACCCCCAGGAAATCGCGCCGCACGCGCTCGAAAAAGGTCGGCCTGCCGCCGGGCTCGCTGGTGCATTTTGGCGAGCGCAAGGTGGCGCATGCGGAGTTTGCGGCGCTGCGCTTTGACGCGGCAAAGGTGGTGGAGAAGACTTCGAAGAATCTGGCGGAGCTGGATCTGCACGTGGGGGAGCAGGATACGCTTTGGGTGAATTTTTACGGTCTGCACGATGCGGAGAAGCTGGCGGAGGTGGGCCGGGCTTTCAATCTGCATCCGCTGGTGCTGGAGGATATTCTGAACACGGACCAGCGGCCGAAGGTGGATAGTTATGAGGGCTATCTTTACATGGTGGGGCGGTTTTTCCGCTATGACTCGACGGCGCGGGAGATCAGTTCGGAGCAGGTGAGCATTATTCTGGGGCGGCATTTTGTGCTGACTTTTCAGGAGCGGCGGACGGGTTCTTTTGATCCGGTGCGGGAGCGGTTGTGGGCGGATAAGGGGGTGGTGCGCAAGAACGGGGCGGATTATCTGGCTTATTCGCTGCTGGACATTATTGTGGACCGTTATTTCATTGTGCTGGAGCAGATTGGGGATGCGACGGAGTCGCTGGAAGAGGCGGTGCTGGCGCAGCCTTCGGCGACGATTATGCAGGCGATCCACCGGCTTAAGCGGGAGACGGTGGCGCTGCGGCGGGCGATCTGGCCGGTGCGGGAGATGGTGAATGCGCTGATGCGCAATGATAGCGGGCTGTTTGCGCCGGCGACGTTGCCTTATCTGCGCGATGTTTATGACCATACGGTGCATTTGATCGAGTCGCTGGAGTCGGTGCGCGATTTGCTGACGGGGATGCTGGAGATTTATCTTTCGAGCGTGAGCAACCGGGTGAACCTGGAGCTGCGGGCGCTGACGATGGTGGCGATGCTTTTTATGCCGGCTTCTCTCATTGCGGGGGTGTTCGGGATGAATTTCAGGGTGATGCCTTTTCTTCAATCGCCGCTGGGTTTCTGGCTGGCGATGGGGATGATGGCGGGCATTGCGCTGCTGATGGTGGTGATTTTCCGGCGGCGGCGCTGGATGGGGCGGGATGGGGGCTAAGGCTCGCGGCTGACGGTGTGCATGTCAGGGCGCGCAGGGATGGGGAGGAAAAGCTGCCGGACGGCGGCTTTTTTCATTTATATCAATTCAATATCGCGGGTGCTGCCGCACGCCCATTGTGCAGGGTGGCTTTCGCACGCACCCGGCTTGTGCGGCGAGGAAACGGGGCGCGCCTTAACGTTTTCGTAACATGTTAATTTTAAAATGTATCTCGCAATTGGCATAAGTCATGCTTAATGAAGGGTGACGGGCCGGCCATGAGGATGTGGTCTTGATCGTGGATACGGAGGTTACGGTGTGCGGCCCCACCCTGCACGCCCTGGAGGAAGGAATATGAAGATGAAGACGCTTACCGGCATTTTGGCTGCAGCCATCAGTATGCCCGCGCTCGCGGGCCCGAACTGGGATGTGATCCATGAGGCGGAGGCGCGCCATGTCGCTCGCCATGAGGTGGAGCATGTCTTGCCGCTGGACTATGGTCCGCGCGCGATTACGACGCCTTACCTGAACAAGGTGCATGAGGGTGAGACGCCTGTGGCGGCAGTGCACCCCGCGCGTGCGCGGATGGTGGCGGCGAATACGCTGAGCCGGCCGGCGACGGCGCACAACTATTGAGGTTTCCATTAGTTGCGACAACACGCGGAATCCGTTGCCGCGTCATTCCGGCGGGCGGCATGCAGGTGCGGATGGCCGGGCGCGGCGGTGCGCGGAATGATGTTGTGAAGGGGGAAAGTAAAAAAGGCCTGTTTCCGGAAGGAAACAGGCCTTTTTCATTACAGCTACAGCAGCCGTGCCCGGTTGCCCGGACCCGCACTTCAGACGGGCCAGCCTTCAGGCCGGGCACGCGTGAAGCCGGCCGGGATCAGGTCGGCGGCAGGAAGTCGATCGGGCCGTATTTGATCGTGACCGCGGGGATGCCTGCCTTCGCACCGAAGTTGAAGCCTTGTATCCTGGCGACGATCTCCTGAACCAGTTTGGGCGAGCCGAGGTCAGACGACAGGACGACGCAGGACGATACGCTGCCGTTGGGCTGGATGGTGATGCGGATCACCATCTTGCCGTGCAGGGTCGGATCGTTGCGCAGCTCACGCTGGTACATGCGATAGAGCTGGCCCTTGTAGCGGTCGAAGACGATCTGGATCTCTTCGTCGCTGCGCGCCGCGCTTGCGCCGCCGGAGAGGCGCTTGTCCTTCGCTACGCCTGCCGCGGTGGTGCTTTCCACCCGGGCGAGCGCGATGCCGTGGCCGGTGATGCTGCCGCCGCCACCGCCCCCGATGCCCTGGCGGCTGATGCTGCCGGTGTTGATGCCGCCGCTGCCGCCTGCCGCCATGGTGCCGATGATGTTCCGCCGGGGCGTGCCGTCGCCTGAGGCGATGGCGCCGCGGTTGGAAACCTTGGCATCCGCGCCCAGCTTGGAATCATCCCCGCCCAGCATGGAGGAGAAGCCGCTCTGCGCCGCCAGCAGACCTTTGCTCTGCACCGCGGCATGCGCTTGCGCGGCCTGCGCGGGCGTGGCGTTGGTCGGCGTGGCGTTCTGCTGCTGTTGCTGCTGCTCGGGCGGCTTGGGCGGCGGTGGCGGCGCTTTTTTCTTCACCACCAGCGCGGCGATCTTTTCGTCGAGCACCACTTCCTGCTTCTTTTCGGGCGGCTTGTTGAATATCTGCACGAGGCCCATGACGAGGAAGGCGAAAGCCAGCGCGGCAAACATGATCTTGCGGTGGCGTTTTTCGTCTTCGCGGTCCTTGGACCACGGCATGAGGTAGGAGCGGTAAGGCAGCTCCACGCCTTCGCGCTCGATGGCGAATTCCTGGGCCTTGCGCTCGGCTTCGCGCTCCTGCTCGGCGAGTTCTTCATTGAGCAGTTGCAGGGCAATTTCTTCGCGCTCGATGTCGGCCTGCACTTCGTCGCGCAGGCGGTCGATCGCGCCTATCTTTTCCTCAAACTCCGCAACTGACTTGCGCACCCGCTCCAGTTGCCTGTCCGGGGAGTAGCCGCCAAGATCGTCGCCCCAGAAAAGATTGACCGCGCCCATCTCTTCCAGCTTGTCGAGCGAGGTGCAGATGGTGCCCAGCAGCTGATACTGCATCCGCTGGTTGGCGTGGGTGCTGAGCTCGTCATCCAGCGCGCGCAGCTTTTCCTCCAGCGCCTCCAGCCCGTGGATGACATCAGCTATCAGATTTTGCAGCGAGTCGTCGCCTCTTCGGTCATTCATTACGCTTACTCACATTTGTTCGCTGGTCAATGTCCATGTCTGTGCGGCTATTTCTGGTTCACCGCAAGCGAGATCTTGCCGTAGCCGGCGTTGGCGCTGCTGGTCATCACCTTCTTCAGCACCTTGAAGGGAACACTGCGGTCTGCCAGGATGGTGACCTCGGTGCTCACGCCGCTCTGGTCGGCGCTCTTCGCGGCGGCGTCCTTGATCTCGAGGATGCGCTTGTGTATCGCATCGATGTCCTCAACCGGGCTGGCCTCGACTTCCGCCAGTGTCGCCACGGGCTGGCCCTGGATCAGCACGTCCTTCTGCGTGAGGGCGATCACGATGGACTGCCGCGGCGCGGTATCGACGGCGGAATCAGGCAACACCACCCAGGCCGGCGGATCCAGCGTGATGCCGGTGGACTGGTTGACCAGCAGGTAGAGCACCAGCACGGTGAAGATGTCCATCAGCGAGGTCAGCATCATCCCCGTGGATTCGCCTTTCCGCCGGGCCCGCCCCATGACTTTCTGCTTGCTTGATTGTCTCCGGCTCATGGCGCATCCCCTACCGTTACGCTGGGAAACAGCGAGATTGTGAGTACCTGTCCGCTCGGATCGGCGGACGATACGACACGCGCGAACTTGATCGCGTCCATCACGCTGATCATGGTCGCGTAGTCAATGTCCGGTTCCACCAGTAGAACGGCGTCTTTCTTTTCCACGTTCGCGTCCTTCAGGACCTTGAGCTTTGCCGAGAGTTGCGCGAGCTGGTACTGGTCGCCTGCCTTCGGAAGGGTGTCGGTCACCTCTTTGCCATTGCTGAGCTGAATGGCATCCTTCCGCAGGATCACCTCTATGGTCACCTGGGGTTTTTCGTTCTTCGCAGCCGGACCGCCACCCTGGGGCGGCATGTTCAGCTCCTGGATGGTGATTTTCGAAAAAACCGCGGAGAGCAGCAGAGACGAGACCAGCACAACCATGATGTTAAGCAGGGTTGTGAGCTCGAGCTCCTTCGACTCATGATGTCGTCTTTTCGCCATGGCCAGGTGCCTGTTGGTTCCGGTTCTTGGCGGCAAATGCGCTGATGACGTTCACGGTCTTCAGCGAAGCCATTTCAAGGCTATCTATGATCGTGCCGGCTTTCAGGTTCAGGAACAGGTTCGCGCTCAGCATCGGAATGGCCACGATCAGGCCGATGGCGGTACAGCTCATGGCTTCCGAAATACTTCCAGAAAGCAGGGCCGATTTCTCGGACGGCGCGGCATGGGCAACGGCCGCGAACGCGGAGATCAGGCCCAGAATCGTGCCCAGCAGCCCCATCAGCGTGGCGAGGTTGGCGAACAGCGCGGTATAGGGTGTGCGCTTTTCCAACTGCGGAACGATGGACATCATGACTTCGTCCATCGCGATCTCGAAATCCTCGCGGCGGCGCACCACGCCCTGGCGCTCGAAACCGACCGACAGGAGCTGGCTGACGTAGGACTTGTCGGAGGTGGTCATCTCGCGCGCAGTGTCGAAATCGCCCGCCTGCAGGACAGGCTGCAGCTTGTCCCACATCTTGCGGTTCTGGCTTTCCGCCCGCTGCAGCTTGATATAACGCTCGATAGTGATGCCGATACCGATGGCGCCGATGAACAGGATGGGAAGCACCCAGAACCCGCCCGCCTCGATGAATTTTATGACTGTCTGAAACATTGCTTTATCTCCTTCTCCTGTGTCTGATGCTGCAAAAATTTGCCTATTTGGGATTGGCAAGCTTGTAAAAATTCAACTGGCGCATGAATACGTCGTGATCCACCGGCGCGATGCTGTCATTCAACAGATCCGACTTGAGCTTGGTCTCCTGCCCGATCTCGGAACTCTTCCACGGCACGATGACCAGCGATTTCGGCGTTTCATCGGTACCCACGATGGACATGCCCGAAACGCTTCGTTCGCCGCCGGCGCCGCCACCGCTCTTTCCCGCGCTGTCGCCCGTGCCCTGTTCATTGCCGCGGCTCTTGCCCTTGTCGCCGGCCATCGCAGCGCCGGAACAGAGCAGCATCACGCAAGCCGCACACGCAATATATTTACGCATATGACCTCCTATTTACCCGACCTTTGCTTGAGGTCGGCGATCCACATCTTGACCGTCTTGTCGTCCGTCTTGACCGCGCTGTATGCCGTGTAATGCGTAATCGCACAGGCGTAGTCCTTCAGGTACAGGTCGCAAAGTATGCCCAGATTCTTGTGCATCACGATGAAATGCGGGTATTTCTCCAGCGTCTTCTCGTACAGTTCCCGTGCCTCCTTGAACCTGCCGGTCTTGCGATAGAGCAGCGCATACTCGTTGTCGGCGACCGGATTATCGGGATCGACCTTAAGTGCGTCCTGCAGGCTTGCTTCCGCCTCTTTCATCTTGTTCTGCTTCTCATACACCAGTGCGAGGTCGATCCGCGGAATTGCGTTATCCGGCTCTTCTTTCGCCACCTTCGTGAAAAGCTCGGCCGCCTTGTCGTAGTCCTGCTTCTTGACTGACGCCATTGCCGCCTCGAAATCCGCTTTCTGATCAGCCGTGACGAGGGTTGCATGGTGGGTGGCCGCGGGCGTGGAGGCGGTCGTTTTGACGCCATTGGTCGCACAGCCCTGCAGCAGCGCGAACAGCGCCAGCATCACGCCCGCAGTACGCAGCATGACGCGATCCGAATTGCGGCTGTTACAGCTCATTCGCTCTCCATGGCTGGACAATGATTCCATCGTTCGTACCCGTATCATCAATCAGGTTCCCGCCGGCACACTGTCCTTGGCCGGCGCCGCATCCTTGGCCGGAGCCGCGTCCTTCGCCGGGGCTGCATCCTTGGCAGGTGCTGCATCCTTGGCTGGCGCCGCGTCCTTGGCGGGTGCTGCACCTTGGGCCGCTGCTGCATCCTTGGCCGGCGCCGCATCCTTGGCTGGTGCTGCATCCTTGGCCGGCGCCGCATCCTTGGGCGGAGCCGCATCCTTGGGCGGAGCCGCATCCTTGGCCGGCGCCGCATCCTTGGCCGGCGCCGCATCCTTGGCCGGCGCTACATCCTTCGCCGGGGCTACATCCTTGGTGGGTGCTGCATCCTTGGCTGGTGCTGCGCCTTGGGCCGGGGCCGCGCCTTGGGCCGGGGCCGCGCCTTGAGCCGGGGCCGCGCCTTGGGCCGGAGCTGCACCCTGAGCCGGGGCCGCACCTTGGCCCGGTGCTGCACCCTGAGCCGGGGCCGCACCTTGGGCCGGGGCCGCGCCTTGGGCCGGGGCCGCACCTTGGCCCGGTGCTGTGCCTTGGGCCGGCGCTGCACCCTGAGTCGGTGCTGTGCCTTGGGCAGGCGCTGCCGCGACCTTGGGAACCGGCGGAAGCTGATCCGTCAGCTCAGCATATTTTGTCTTGCTGAGGTCATCTATGAAGCCGCTGCTTTCCTCATACTTTGCATAGCGGGCGGGCATGAGTTGGGCAAGCTGGGCAAAACTCTTGTCTATCCACACGTCATATATGCCGTCCGCCAGCAGCCCGATGTTCTTCTGGTGGATCTTGATTGCCTTGTCCACGAAGGGGTCGGCCTGATCCTCAAGCGATAGATCGTATTGCTCCTTCTCCAGGGCGCTCAACCCTGCCGGCCGTTCGGAGTCCAGCATGGACTGGGCGAAATTATGATATAGCTCGGCGATGTAATAGGTCGCCGCAGCAGTGACATCGCCGACCTGGTAATTCAGCAGATTTTCCATGGCGGCCTTCGCCGCCTTCATGGCTTTCTGCTTCTTCGCCAGGCTTCTCTTCAGCGGGTTGACGAGCTTGATCTCGGCATACTCGTTGAATAGCGGCTCCGCCAGCGCCAGCGCTGCCGTGCCGCCCAAATAGCGTGTCCTGTCGGTGCGTGCGGAACCGGCATGGGCATCGGCCGCAACGATCTGGCGCAGCTCCGCCATATACGCCGCCGTGTCATCGCCTGCCTTGAGGATTCCGGCGATCTTGTTGCGAATTTCAAGCGCGGGTTCCAGCGGATCGGGGAAGTAGCCCACATAGCGGCGATATACCGCAAGCGCCTTGTCCGTCTCTTTTGCCTGTACATACAGGTCGCCCGCTTCCTGCAGCGCCTCGCGCCGCACTTCGACATCCTTGCTCTCGGTTTCGATGTGCTCGTACTCGGCTGCGGCCAGCGCAAGTTTTCCGGACTGCTTGTAGACATAGGCCAGCTTCTTGGTCACGTCTGGCTGCAGCTTGTTCCCGGCGTAATTCCGGCGGAATGCGTTTAGCACATCGGCGGCCCTGTCCCAGTCCTTGAGATGGATCAGGGCGGTTGCACCGTCAAAGTCCGCAGTGGGACGGATCTTCGACGTCGGCGCAATCGTCGCCACCCTCAGGAAGTTATCGGCCGCGGCCTTGTAGTCGCCCTTCTTGTTCGCTTCCGCGCCCTGCTGGTAGACCGATGCAGCCAGGTCGTCGACCAGTTCCGGTCGGGACTTGTCGTCCGCTGCGGTGAGCTGCAGGACGTTCTGGAATCCGTCCTCGGCGTCCTTGTAGCGCGCAAGTTCAAAGGACGCATGCGCAATCACCAGCCATGCGGAGCGATGTATCTTGTCGTCTGCCTTCGGGAATTTCGCCAGCAGCTTGCGTCCCGTGGTGACGGCAAAGGGGAAGTCCTTCATGCCGTAGATGTCGTCCAGTGCGGCGCTCATGACCAGCGGGGCCTTCGGATGCTGCGGGAAGGTATCTGCAAACTTCAGCGAGCTGCGAATGGTGTCGCGCCGGACCTTGTCCTGCTCGGGCCCGCTGAGCGTCGCCAATTGCTCGCGATAAGCGTAGACCGCATCGTAACCGGCCTCCTGGGCCTTGGCGTGGGCCGGATAGTCATACGCGGTGCGCTCGTATTCGAGCGCGGCCTGGCCGTAGTCCTTGTTCTCCAGCAGCAATTCGGCCATCTGGAAGTTGATTCCCGGCGATTCGGGCGCCTGGGGGAACGAGCCCAGGAACTCGTGATACCAGCGCATGGCTTCCTGGAAGTTCTGTGCCTTGTCCTTGGACTGGCTCTTGTCCTGGTACAGTGCGTGGTAATGGTTGGCCAATTCCTTCAGGCTGGTCTTTACGTAGCCGATGACCTGGGGGTAATCCTTCACGTCGAAATGCTTCCAGTATTCCGACTTCAGGCCATAGTTGACGACAAATTCCTTGTTCGCGTCGATCACCTGCTCGGGGAAGCCGCCCCTCGCGTAGATCTCGATCACGCGCCGGTCGAAGATCGGTGCGACCTTGTGGAAGGGATTGCGCTTCACGAAGGCCTTGAAGGTGGTGGCGGCATCGCTGTAGCGGCGCTTATCGAGATAGTAATTGCCCAGGTTGCGATAGACGTTCACCTCATAGGTGCGCTTGCCGTGCTTGGTGAAATAGTCGTTCACCGCGTCCGAGCCCCCGAGACTGGAGAAGCCGAGGCTGATCGCAGTGAAGGTGTCCTCCACCCGGTCGCGATCCTTCATGTGCTCGGGATGATCGAAGTCGTAGCCGGTCTTAACCTTGTGATCGAGCAGTGCGATAAACCGGTCTACGGACTCGTCATACATCCCTTCCTTGTAATAGGTCCAACCCAGTTTATAAAGGGCCAGTTCATAATAGAACGAGCCGGGGCCGATGGTGACCACGGATTTGTAGGCATCTTCCGCGTCCAGGAACTTCTTGCGCATGAAGAAATACTCGCCGCGGCGGAACTGGACCTCGTCGTAATAGCGCGACTTCGGATAGTCCTTGGCTATCGTGTTCATCACGTTCATCGCATCGTCTGTTTGCCCGAGTTCCTCATAAGCGCGCGACATCTGGTAAAGCACTTCATCGTTACGCTCATAGTTCGGATACTTGGCCAGCAGCTTCTTGTAGAGCGCAATGGCTTCCACCGCATCGCGAGACCCGACATCCGCGCCGGATCCATCCGGATTGGCAACGGGCTGCGCCGTTTGCGAGGTGACCTGGATATTCTGGGTTGCGCGTTTCTCGAATTGCGAAGCGGATTCCTGCTTTCCCTTCCGCCTGGGCTCCTCGCTCCCGGCACTCATGGCGGACTCGGCCTGACCGGCGGCTGCCGCGCCGATCGTGGGCGCTTCCAGCGCCGCGCCGTTTCCTGACGGCACGGCGCCGCCCGCGCGCGCCTCGCCGCCGCTGGCGCCGCCTTCTATCGTTCCGTAGTCCTTCTGTATCTTCAAATCCGCCAGGCGGCGCATGGCTTCGGGCGCCATCGCCGAATCCGGCTGTTGCTGCAGGAATTTCTCGTAGCCCTGCATGGCTCTGTCGAGGCCGCCCTGTACCTTTACATCGGTCAGGTCGGGCTTCTCGTCCTCCAACTGCGCGAGAGAGCCCTTGTCCGGACTCGTGCTGCAGGACGCGACCAGGACGCTCAAAGCCAGAAGCAAATACCGGGAATATCTCATTTCTTGGCCGGCGGCTGTTCCATTTGCTTCTTGGTGGCGCGGTCATAGCTTTCCGCCATCGCAAACCTGGCCTGCACCTGGTATTCCTCCAGGCGCTGGCGCCGCTTCTCCAGTTCGTCCGTGGCCATGGTATTGAGCACATCGCCTTGCTGCGCCATCAGCGTATCCACTTTTTCCTTCGCGTCCCGGATGCGGTTCCTGAGCTGGCGTATTTCGTCGTCATACCCCTCATAGCTCAGGGTGGCCGCCTGACGGTTTCTCACGAAGGAGCGGTAGATCTCGTTGAGTCTGGCCACGCTTCCGTCAAGCTGATGCAGGTGTTTGTAGGCCAGCGTCAGCCGCCTGTCATAGGTGGTCCTGATCCGGAACAGCAGCAGACCGCGCAGGCGCTTGATGCGGCGGCGAACGTCGTCGCCCGCCGGGCTGTGATCGTTCTTGTATTGATCCTCGATGCCGTTCAGTTCCTGTCCGACGATGCGCTCGTCGGCGGTCGCCAGGAAATCCGGACGCGGTGAAATCAGCATATTCTTCAGCCGGTCATCAAGGGCCTGACGCTGCTGCAGGCGCAATCTCATGCGCGAATCGAGTTCCCGGAACCGGTTGTCCACGCCAGGCAGGACGCCCGCATAGTACTGACGGCGCTGGCTGATGATGTCTTGATACGCGTCCAGATTGGTATTCCAGGCCTGCATGCGCTTGCGCAGATCATCCAGGTCGACATAGTTCTGCAGCGACTCCTGAAAATCGTTGGACGCCATCAGGTCCAGCAGGTAGTAGGTTTCCGGGGCATCGGGCAGTTCCCTGAGCTTCACCACCCAGTCCTTATCCTCCTTCAGCTCGTCGCGGGTCAGCGCCTTGAGGAACTTCCCCTCGCGTATGCTCTTGAGGGATGCATCGAGCTTGTCGAGTTCGGCCGTGAACTGCTGCAGCGCATTGCCGTAAAGCACCGCCGCCCGGCCGTGCAATTTGAGCTTGGAGTAGGCATAGGGTGCGCCCAGCAGCGCCTCCTGCACGGCCCGATCCGTTACGTTGCGCTTGATCAGGATATTCCAGGGCACCAGCGCCCGGTTGTATTGGCCAACGGCCGCGTTTGCCCAGCCGTCGGACAACAGGGCCTTGTTTGAATACGGGCCCATCAGCCGCACGCGGTCCAGGAAATGCTTCGCCAGCGCAGGCTTGCCGGCCGCAATCAGCCGATTGCCCAGCAGCAGATTGGCCTTGTCTTTGATGGCCAGTGTTCCAGGGTCGTCGCTGTCGATCTGCCCGACTTTGTCGAGCACTTCGTAGCCGTCCTGTTCGCGGCCGCTCTGAATCAGTGCGATGCCGAGGTTATACCCCGCGAATCCATCGTATTTCTTGTCCCCGCGCAGATCCCGCAGTATTTCGATCGCGTCCGTGAACTTGCCGGTAAGCATGTATATCTGCGCACGCAGAAAGAGCACATCGCTGCGAATATTTTCGGGTATGGGACCCTTGATGCTGTCTATCGTTTCCAGCGCGGCGCGGGGATCGTCCGTTTCGACCTGGATGTGGGCCAGACGGTAGGCCGCCTCGTTGCGTATCGCCGGATCGACGCTGCTCTGCATGATGGCCTTGATGGCGCGCCCCGCACGCTGGTGCATGCGATAGGACAGCTCGAAATCCCCGACGGAAAAATTGGCGCGATTGACGCGAAAATGCAGGGGATCGAGTTTGGGATCGTCCAGGCGGTAGAACTGGGCAAGCTCGGTGTCCAGCCTGGTGATCGCGTCGAAATAGTCGCCCTGATAGGCGCGATAATAGGCTTCACCAAGGTAGAGATCCCGTGCACGCGCGCGTGCGGGATCGTCCGCCGCAAAGGCAAGCGAGCTGCAACACAAGCCAAGCAGGCAAAGGTACCGGCGCATCATGAAGGAACTAGTCTCTGAATCCGATTGATCCGGGGCCGCCAAGGTGGATTTCAATCAATGCGGGCTTCACGGATTTCGTGAACTTGTAACTTCCGACATCGGTAATGGCGCTGGTGCCGGCCGCTTTGGAGATCATGGAAACATCCAGGGTGTGCTCTCCCGAACTGACATTACCCGTGTACAGGCGCTGTACGCCACCCGCCCGCAGCGCCCCCAGCTCCTTGTATGAATAAATGTGGCTGGACGCGTCCTGGCCGTCGATCTTGATTTTCAGAGAATCGAGCGGAAAGTTCGCGCCGTTGTCGAAGCTGACGAATACAGACACCTGGGTGTTGGAGGGATAGAGCAACTTTTCTTCCAGTTGGGTAAGCTCTGCCGAGATGCCGAGAACATCTTCCTTGATGTCTTGCACCTGCTCATCAAGCCCCTTAATCTGCTCGCGGCTCACTTCATCGGCCATGCCGGTACTCGCCCAGAGCAGCAACAGGCCGCCAAACAGCACATATTTTCGAAGTCTTTTCATTGCATTACCTGACATTGTCATGCCGCGCATCAAGAGCCCCTGCGGACATCCTTCAACCAAAACACACCGAATCGTCCAGCCTGATTTCGAGACCCGCCTGGAACATGACCGCACGCTGTTTGGGCTAGACTGACGACGACGTTACAAAACAAGTTATTTGGGTTCCCGGGCTTATTATTCTTCCACCTGCCCGGTGCGGAACCGCCTCTAATGGATTAACACGGGAGCAAGTCTATTATTTAACAGGATAAAAAATCACCCTGGTTCTGGATGAACGGCAATCCATTGGGATAAATGGTAGTCCGCACGACTGTCCCCAATACCATTCGAATCAGATCACCGGCCCAGGCCGGGATGAGCGGTAAAGATAGCCAGACGAATGGTATGCCTTTCGGATCGCGCCGCGCCATGGAGCCCCAAGGGGATGCGAATTATGGCTGACGTGCATACGCTGCGCGGTGGAGCGGCGGACTGGCAGCGCAAGATCAATTCACCCATCCTCTATACTTTGGCCACTGAGCAACGCGGCTGGCCTTTCCCCATTGCCTTCTCGCGGCCAGGATCAAGCGGCTCCCACGCATCCTCGGATCGGGAACTCAACATCTCCGCAGGTCCGATTGCACGATCCTTGGGCTGGCTTCAGCAAGGCAAGACGGGCGCTGCGCACCGATTCTGTGCGCCACGGCGAAGAATTATGGGGGAATGGCTATGGAGGCGCGAGCCGGAGTCGAACCGACCTAAACGGATTTGCAATCCGCTGCATAACCGCTTTGCTATCGCGCCGTGTCCGCCGTTGCACATGAGCAGCGGCCACTAAAAAACAAGGGAAAGCCAAGAAGCTTTCCCGGAAATGTGGAGCGGGAAACGAGGTTCGAACTCGCGACCTCAACCTTGGCAAGGTTGCGCTCTACCAGCTGAGCTATTCCCGCAATCAACGTAGACCGCAATTATTATAGATGTTGGATTCCCTGTCAACATCCTGCGTGCATGAAATGCATTCCCGCGTAAGAAATCGCGGCGGCTATGTATAATGCGGCCTGCCTGATGTGAACGGCGTACGGCGTATTACTCATCGCCCGGGTGGTGAAATTGGTAGACACAACGGACTTAAAATCCGTCGAGGCTTAACCCCTCGTACCGGTTCGATTCCGGTCCCGGGCACCAACCGCGGGTTTTAGGGAAACACTGAATAAGTCCCGCATGGCCGCGCGCTCGGCTTTGCGGGGTGGGATGCAAGGCGTGCGACACGGCGAATGGTCATTTCATTCGCAAGGAGCACAACGCAGCAGGCCGCCCGCAAAACCGTCGCCCGTGCGGGTTGCGGCAAAATCGCGTGCTCCCGGCGTTGCGCTCCCCGGCGTCGTGGAATGACTGCTGCGATGACACGGTGCGCGAAGCGTTTGGTGCGGGAATGGCAGCATGCGGCTGCTCCCGCAAACGGCTGGCTTCGCCAGTAACGTGTCACAGCCGCCACCTTCGTCGCGCGCCTTGTGATCATCGCGATTTTGCCGGCAACGCGGCTCATGAAGGACTTGTTCAGC
>Ga0075276_10000286_pt1 | contig 14321 bp, 14 predicted proteins | sample SF_Rice_5C_80N_4_FD_69770 | JGI IMG/M metagenome (GOLD analysis project Ga0075276, IMG submission 69770) | Rice paddy soil microbial communities from Twitchell Island, California, USA - SF_Rice_5C_80N_405 | ecosystem: Environmental > Terrestrial > Soil > Paddy field/soil | place: USA: Twitchell... | reverse complement strand
GACGTAGCTCTCGAGATCGGCGCTCGGGTCGCGCTTCCAGAGGTGCAGCAGCGCCTTCCACGCGCCGCCGGCGAAGCATGCGTACGCCGTGAACGCGATCGAGACGTGGAAGTAGAAGATTCGCTGCGAGAACCCCTGGTCGGCGTCGTTCGGCACCACGAAGAACACGAGCGCGAGCGCCACCGTGACGAGGACGAGCGACGCGGCGGCGAGCGCGGGGAGCGGTATGCGATAGGTGCGACCCACCGGGCTCATTGTGCCTCCGCGACCACGTACTCGAAGGTGGCCCAGCACAGCACCCCGAACAGGAGGTCGTAGAGCGCGAGGAAGCCGAGGTAGCGCTCGGGCGCCGAGACGACGCTGGCCCCGACGCCGCCGACGACGATCGGGATCGCGAGCGGCAGGAACAGCAGCGGCAGGAGCAGGTCGCGGGCGCGGGTCGCGACCGCCATCGCGCCGAGGAACGTCCCGACCGCGCAGATGCCGAGGTCGGCGAGGACCACGGCTGCGACGGTCGCCGTTCCGATGCCGTGGAAGAAGAGCGCGAACACGGGGAGCGCGACCACTTCGGCGACGGCGAGGAACGCCAGCGTCGCGATCGCCTTCGCGAGCCAGATGGCGCTGCGGTCACACGGTGCGAGCACGAGGCCGTCGAGCACGTGCTGCTCGCGCTCCGGCACGAACGCACGTCCGAGGCCGAGCAGCGCCGTGAACACGATCGCGACCCAGAGCAGTCCGCTCGCGGCGAGCTCCGAGGAGTGCGCCGGCAGCGAGAAGTGGAAGACGACGAAGGTCGCGACGACGAACAGCAGCATCGCGGGCAGCGTGTCGCGTGCACGCAGCTCGAGCAGCAGATCCTTGCGCGCAAGCGCGCGCACGTCGGCGACGTAGCTCATGCGATCGCGAGGCACATCGTCGCGAGCGTTTCGACGCGCGCCGGGTCGTGGGTGGAGACGAGCAGCGTGCGCTCGCCGCGGAGCTCCGCGAGCTGCGCGTCGAGCAGCTCCGCGCCGGCCGTGTCGAGCGCGGAGTACGGCTCGTCGAGCACGAGCAGCTCCGGCTCGTGCAGCAGGACGCGGCAGAGCGCGAGCCGCTGCGTCATCCCGCGCGAGTACGCGGAGACTCGCTCGTGGCGCGCCTCCCAGAGCCCGAAGCGCTCGAGGAGCATGCCGATCCGCTCGCGGCGCTCCGGCACGCGGTAGAGCCGGCCGTACAGCTCGAGGTTCTCGAGCGCGGTCAGCTCCCGGTAGACGAGCGGGTCGTGCGCGAGATAGCCGATCGCGGCTCGCGGAACGGCGATCTCGACCGTCCCATCGCTCGGTGCGGCGAGGCCGGCGCAGATCCGGAGCAACGTCGTCTTGCCCGATCCGTTCGGCCCGGTGACCACGGCGAAGCCGCCGCGGGCGACGTCGAGATCGACGTCGCGGAGCACACGCTTGTCGCCGAAGCGCTTGCCGAGCTTTCGCGCCTTGATCACGGAGGTCTAGTGTAGGTGCGTGGATCTGCGCGAAGCCCAGAAGCCCCTGAAGGACCGCTACCGCGCCGAGCCCCGCTCGGCACGAATCACGCTCGCCGCCCGTGGCGGGCAGACCGCAGGAGCGGCCGCATGCTCGGTCGACATCGGCCGGGCGGTCTACGAGGCGCAGGCGCACGCAGGCGTCGGCGGCGCGGGCACGGCACCGTGCTCCGGCGACCTGCTCCTCGGCGCTCTCGCCGCCTGCGCGCAGGTGACCTGTCAGATGGTCGCCGCCTCGTCCGGCATCCCGACGGAGCGGATCGAGGTGACGGCGGAAGGGGAGCTCGACCTGCGCGGCACCCTCGGGATCGACCGCGAGGTGCCGGTCGGCTTCGACCGCATCACCCTCCGCTTCGACGTCGAGGGCGCCGGCGACCGGCGAGACGAGCTGATCGAGAAGACCGTGCGCTACTGCGTGGTGCTGCAGACGCTGCAGGCCCCGCCGCAGATAGAGATCAGCTGACCGCGTCTGCGATCACGAACGCTGCGAAGACGACGCTGATGACGCCGTTCATCGTGAAGAACGCCGCGTCCAGCCGCCGCAGGTCGCCCGGGCGCACGAGCGCGTGCTCGTACGTGAGCAGGAGGGCGACCGCCCCGACACCGGCCCAATAGAGCGCGCCGACCGGGAGCCCGAGGCCGGCGCCGACGAGGCAGGCGACGGTCGCGACATGTGAGATCCGTGCCCCCGCGAACGCGCCGCGCACGCCGAAGCGCGTCGCGATCGAATGCAATCCCTGCGCACGATCGATGTCCACGTCGAAGAGCGCGTAGAAGCAATCGAAGCCGGCCACCCACAACGCGACGGCCACTCCGAGCAACCACGCCTGCCACGGCAGGTGGTTCGTGATCGCGACCCACGCGCCGACCGGCGCGAGGCCGTCGACCGCGCCAAGCCAGAAGTGGCACAGCCAGGTGACGCGCTTGAGGTACGGGTAGACGACGAATCCGGCGACCGGGATCGGCCACAACCGGTGCGTCAGCGGCGCGAGCTGCCACACCGCGACGAGGAAGAGCGCGAGCGAGACCGCGCAGAAGAGCACGACCTGCGCGACGGAGAGCTGACCGCTCGGAAGCTCGCGGCCGGCAGTGCGCGGGTTGCGGGCATCGATGCCCCCGTCGATCAGCCGGTTGAGCGCCATGGCGAGCGAGCGCGCTCCGACCATCGCGAGCGTGATCCAGACGAGATCGTGCGCCGACGGCGTGCCCCCGACGGCGAGAAACGCGCCGACGTACGCAAACGGAAGCGCGAAAACGGTGTGCTCGATCTTCACGAGCCGCGCGAGGCGCGCGGGGAGAGGCGCTGCGACGCTCACGTCTGCGTGTGAGCCGTCGACTCGTCGGCGAGCAGGCGCAGCGCATGCTCGAGCACCGGACGCAATACGGCGAAGCCGTCGCGGCAGCCGCCGGGCGAGCCGGGCAGGTTCACGACGAGCGTCGAGCCGGCGACCCCGGCGACGCCGCGCGAGAGCAGGCCGTGCGGCGTCTTCGCCGTCGAGTCGGCGCGCAGCGCCTCGGCAATGCCCGGCGCCTCGCGGTCGAGGACGGAGCGCGTCGCCTCGGGTGTGACGTCGCGCGGCGCGACTCCGGTTCCGCCGGTCGTGAGCACGAGTCGCGCACCTTGCGCGAGCTCGCGGATCGCAGCTGCGATGTCGTCGCGCTCGTCGGGGACGACTCGCCGTTCGACGTCGTAGCCCTCCGCACGCAGCAGCTCGCCGAGCGTGTCTCCGCTCACGTCCTCCGCCTCGCCGCGCGAGACGCGGTCGGAGACGGTGAGAACGGCGGCGTTCAGACCGGCTCCTTCGTCTTCTCGAGCAGCCGCACCTCGGCGATCACCATGCCCTTGTCGATCGCCTTCGCCATGTCGTAGACGGTGAGCGCGGCGACCGACGCCGCCGTGAGCGCCTCCATCTCCACGCCCGTCTGCGCCGTCGTCTCCGCGGACGCGACGATCTCGACCGAGTCGTCACCCACTGACAGCGAGACCTCGACGTGCGACAGCGGAAGCGGGTGGCAGAGCGGGATCAGCTCGCTCGTCCGCTTGGCGGCCATGATCCCGGCGAGCTGGGCGGTCGTCAGCGCGTCGCCCTTGGGCAGGTCCCGGAGCCGCTGCGCCGTCGCCGCGCTCATCCGCACCTCGGCGCGCGCGACGGCACGCCTCCGCGACTGGGGCTTCGAACCGACGTCCACCATCCGGACGTCGCCTTCCGATCCGACGTGAGAGAGCTCGTTCACGGAGAGGATCGTACGCGGTCGAGGTCGGCGAGCTGCGCGGCCGTCCACTCGGCGAGGTCGTGCGTCCGCACGTGCGACCGAATCGCCTCGAGACGGTGCCGGCGCTCGCTCGCGTCCATCGTCAACGCGGCGTGGATCGCGTCGGCCTGCGCGGAGACGTCGAACGGGCTCACCGAGAGCGCCCACTCGCCGAGCTCCTCGTGCGAGCCGGCGTTCTCGGAGAGAACGAGCACTCCGTCGCGCGTGTTGACGTACGGCGCTTCCTTCGACACGAGGTTCAGGCCGTCGAAGACCGCGTTCACGAGCAGCACGTCGAACTGCTTGTACGCGGCGACCGACTGCATGAAGTCGTCCGCGATGCGCAGCTCGACCGAGTCGCCGAGCGCCTCCGCCTCGCGTTCGACGGCTGCGACGTAGTCGGCGTACTCGGGGATGTCCTGGCGCGAGGGATCGAGGAACGCGAGCATGCGCACGCGGCCGCGCAGCTCCGGGTGGCGCTCGAGGAACAGCCCGAACGCGCGGAATCCGCGGACGATGTTCTTCGAAGGATCCGTGCGGTCGACGCGGAGGACGAGCATCTCCGGCCGCGCCGCGACGATCTCCTGCTCGCGCGCCAGCACGTTCTCGTTCGCCGCAAGCTCGTCGAGCTCGCCGGGATCGATCCCGATCGGATGCGCGGTCACACGCGTCTCACGGCCGGCGTGACGGACGACGTCGCCGCTCACCTCCGCGCCGAGCACATCTGCGCACGAGCGCAGGAAGTTGCGCTTCCAGCGGTCCGTGTGGAACCCGACGACGTCGTTCGCGAGCAGCCCATCGTGCACGGCACGACGCGCGTCGCCCGGCAGGACCGACCAGGCCTCGGTCCCCGGCCACGGCACGTGCACGAAGTGCGAGCTCACGACGTCCGGCCGTGCGTCCCTGACCATGCGAGGCGCGAGATACACGTGGTAGTCGTGGAAGAACACCGTCGCGCCGGGCTTGCGCTCGAGCTGAGCCAGCGCTGCCTGCGCGAACATCTCGTTCACCGGCACGTAGCCGTCGGTCCACGCGGCATGCCGAGCCTCGTCGAAGTCCGGCGAAGTGCCGAGCGGCCAGAGCGAGTGATGCACAAACCACAGCGTCGGATTGGCCGCGACCGAGTAGTAGCGCTCGTACATCGGCTTCGGGATGTCGAGCAGCACGAGCTCTCGGCTCGGCTCACGCGCGACAACGCGATCCTCGTCCGTCATCGCGGCCGCGATCCACGTGACGTCGTGGTCGTGCACGAGATTGCGAAGCGCGGTCGCGAGGCCGCCGCCGCCGCGACGCTCGATCCGCTCACCGCGCCCGTCGCGCCCGTACGAGACGGGCCCGCGGTTCGAGACGACGATGAGTGAGCGTCGTGTCAGGAGATGTTCTTCACGAAGCGAAGCCGCGAGCCGCGCACACCTGGCCGCGACTCGATCTCGAGCTCGTCCGCGATCGTCCGGATGATCGCGATGCCGAGACCGCCCTCCGAGAGCTCGTCGCCTTCGAACGCGGGCGAGCCCTCGGGGTCGAAGCCGGCACCGTCGTCGGCGACCTCGACGACGACGCGGTCGGCGCGCAGCTCGTAGCGGATCTCGACCTGGCCGGCGCCCTCGTCGCCGTACGCGTGGCGCACGGAGTTGGAAACCGCCTCTGTGAGCGCGAGCTTGAGGTCGGCGATCGTGTCGGGCTCGAGCGCGCGCGCCTCGGCGAGCCCGGTGAGGGCGAGCCGTCCGAGCGCGATGTACTCCGGCCGCGCGGGGATGCGGAGCCGGACGGTACGAACGCCCTCGGCTGTTTCGGTCTCGGTCGCCACCTGCATGTCCTCGCTCTACTTTCCCCAGTTTCGGGGAGTGAAGCCCGCCGATTTCTACCTGATCCGGCGACACGCGCTCCGACTCGACTCGAATCCTTCCCGTTTGCGACTCGCCCTAACGTGCGGCCGTATTCGTGACGATTGTTACGATCTGCTCGGGAGGAGCCGCCGGGAGCCTGAGCGTGAAGGCCGTCCGCCCGGGCTCGGACACGAGGGTGAGCGATCCGCCCATGCGCTCCGCCAGCTCGCGGGCGATGGCGAGGCCCAGGCCGCTGCCGGACGCACGAGAGCCCTCGAGCCGGGTGAAGCGGGTGAAGACCTGCTCCTGGTGCTCGGCGGGGATCCCAGGCCCCTCGTCCTCGACCCGCAAGGTGTCGCCGGCGGAGACGATCCGAACCGCCGTCCCCGAGGGCGTGTGCAGGAGCGCGTTGTCGACGAGGGCGCGGCCGACCTGCAGGACGCGCTCGCGGTCGGCGAGGACGAGCCCGTCGCCGTCCACCACCACCTCGAGGGGGTGCCCGCGCCCCTCTGCGAGGGCCGCGAGCTCCTCGCCCAGGTCGTGCGCAGCGCCCGCGAGCGAGACCGGCCCGAGCTCGATCCGCATTCCGCCCGCATCCAGGCGGGAGAGATCGAGGAGATCGGTCGCGAGCTTCGCGAGGCGGCCCGTCTGCTCGGCCATGGCCTCGACGAACTCGGCACGCGTGTCGTCGTCGAGCTCGTCCTCCCGCAGCAGCTCGAGGAAGCCGCCGAGCGAGAAGATCGGCGTGCGCAGCTCGTGCGAGGCGTTGGCGATGAAGGCCCGGCGGGCGTCCTCGAGGCGAGCAAGCCGGAGGCGCATGCGGTCGAACGCGCGGGCGAGCTCGCCGACCTCGTCCCGCCCGCCGACGGTGACCGGCTCGTCGAAATCGCCTGCGGCAATGCGGTCGGCGGCCCGCTCGAGCCGGCGCAGTCGGCGCGCGAAGGCCGTCGCCGCGAGCCAGCCCGCCAGCACCGCGAGGCCGAGGGCGGCAAGGCCCGCCCAGATGAGTCGCGAGCGGACGAGGTCGACGTTCTTGAGCGTTGCCCGCAGCGAGGCGGCGACGAGCAGGACGTGCCCTGCCCGGTCCGGGACGGCGACCTCCGCGAACGGCTCGCCGGCACGGTGGACGACGCCCTCGCGGCGCGCGAGCGACTCGGCCGCCCGGAGCGCGACCGGATCCTGGGCCACGTCCTGGGAGGAGCCTGTCTGGCGCGAGTCAAACAGCACGGCTCCCGAGCTCGAGAAGAGGATCGCGCGGTTCGCATCCGCCGTCCGGGCCGCATCGTCGATGAAGTCCTGGCCCGGGCGGCCCGGCTCGGAGTGCACGATCTCCCGGGCCGACTCGGCCAGCAGGCCGATCCGCCCCTTCACCAGCCGGTTCTGGAGCGTGGGCACGAGAACGACCCAGACGACCGCGAGGGCGCCGGCGACGACGACCGCCAGCGCGAGGCTGAGGCGGGCGCCGACGCTCCGGAACGAGAATCGCACCTCAGCTCCCGAGGCGGTAGCCGACCCCGCGGACGGTCTGGATGAGCGCCGGCTCGCCCGGGTCGCGCTCGAGCTTCTCCCGCAGGTGGCGGACGTGGACGTCGATCGTCCGCGGCTCGCGATAGGCGTAGTCGCCCCAGAGCGCCTCCAGGAGCGCCTGACGGCTGAAGACCCGTCCCGGACGGCTCGCCATCGTCCGCAGGAGCTCGAACTCGACGTACGTGAGGTCGACTCCCCGCCCCTGCACCGACACCGTCCGGCGGGAGAGATCGACCGTGAGCCCGTCCGCCACGATGATGTCCCGCCCGTCCGCCTGGGAGCCGAGCGACGCCCGGCGAAGCAGTGCCCTGACCCGGCTCCGGAACTCCCGGATCGAGAAGGGCTTGGTGATGTAGTCGTCGGCGCCGAGCTCCAGCCCCACCACCTTGTCCAGCTCGTCGTCGCGGGCGGTGAGCATGATGATCGGCACGGTGCTCTGGCCCCGCAGGCGGCGGCAGACCTCGAGCCCGTCCAGCTTCGGGAGCATGAGATCGAGGACGACGAGGTCGACCCGCTCCTGGCCGAACCGGTGGAGGGCCTCTTCGCCGTCACGCGCCTGGAGGACGCGGAAGCCCTCGCGCTCCAGCGGATATGTGAGCAGCTTCTGGACTGCATCCTCGTCGTCGACGAGGAGAATGGTGGCGGAGTCGGGAGCGGGCGTTTTCACGGGAAAAGACCAGGCCTGCCCAGCCGGCGTCCTACTATAGAGCGCCGTGGCTGCCGTCCCGCCTGCGCCGGCACGGCGCCGAGCACGCCGAGGATCGCTCGACCGGCCGATCAACGGGCGGCTGTACCGGGGGACATGGCTCCTCGTCGGCCTGCCGCTGCTCGTGCTCGCGTTCAGCGTCGCGCGGCCCTCGGTGCTGCAGCCGCCGAACCTCCCGCCGGCCTTCGACCGGACGGACGCGGCCGGGCTCGCCGCCGACCTGGCATCGACCGCCCCGAGCCGCGCCCCGGGCACGCCGGGCGCGGTGGCCGCGGCCCGCTGGCTCCGCCGCCAGCTGACCCCGTACGGCTACGTCATCGCCGCCGAGCGCTTCACGGCGGAGGTGCCCGGCCGGGGCCGCGTGCCGTTCGTCAACCTCGTCGCGGAGAAGCGCGGCCTGTCCCACAAGACGATCGTCGTCCTCGCCCACCGCGACGACGACGGCAGCGGCCCCGGCGCGAACGAGAACGCCTCCGGGACGGCAGCGCTCGTCGAGCTCGCGCGCGCCTACGCCCCCGCCGGCGCCGCGGCGCGCCTCAGGCTGCCGTACTCCCTGCTCTTCCTCTCGACCGACGGCGGCGTCTACGGAGGCCTCGGGGCGGCCGAGTTCGCCGCCCACGCACCGCAGCGCCAGGACGTGATCGGCGTGATCGCCCTCGACGCCGTCGCGGGCCGCGGCCGGCCGAGGCTCGAGCTCGCGGGCGACACCGCCCGCTCGCCGTCGGCCGGGCTCGTCGAGACGGTGCGTGCCCAGCTCGCCGCCGAGACCGCGACCGATCCGGGTCGCCCCAGCGCGCTCCGCCAGCTCGTCGACCTGGGCTTCCCCTTCAGCGCCTACGAGCAGGCGCCGTTCGTCGCGCGCGGGATTCCGGCCGTGACCATCACCACCGGCGCCGACCGGCCGGCGGGCGGCCCGACCGACGCCCCCGGCGCGCTGGACGCGGCGCGACTCGGCCAGGTCGGGCGGGCGACGCAGAACGTCGTCGACGCGCTCGAGCAGGGGATCGCCCTCGCCCCGAGCCCCTCCAGCTACGTCTACCTCGGCAGCCGCATCGTCCGGGGTTGGGCGATCGAGATCGTCCTCGTCGCCATGCTTCTCCCCTTCCTCGTGGCGACCGTCGACCTGTTCGCCCGTTGCCGGCGGCGGCGGATCCCGATCGCTCCGGCGCTCCGGAGCTACCGGAGCCGGCTCGCCTTCTGGGGGTGGTGCGGCGGGATCTTCGCGCTGTTCGCCGTCACCGGGGTGTGGCCGGACGGAGCGGGGCGACCGCCCTCGCTCGAGCGGGTCGGCTGGCCGATCGGCGGGATCGTCGGCCTCGCCATCCTCGCCGGGATCGGCTGGATCGTCGCGCGCCACCGCCTGCTCCCGAGACGGGCGGTCGAGCCGGAGGAGCAGCTGGCCGGGCACGCGGCCGCGCTCCTCGCGCTCGCGGTCGTCGCCCTCGTCGTCGTGGCCGCGAACCCGTACGCGCTCCTCTTCCTGCTGCCGTCGCTGCACGCGTGGCTGTGGCTGCCGCAGGTGCGCGGACGCGCCGTCGCCCTCCGCGCGGCGGTGCTCCTGCTCGGCTTCCTCGGGCCCGCGCTCTTGCTGTGGTCGTTCGCAGGCCGGTACGGGCTCGGCCTCGACGCCCCGTGGTACCTCGCCTGGCTCTACGCCCTCGGCTACGCACCCGCGCCGGTCTTCGTCGCCGGCCTCGGCTGGCTCGCCGCATCGGGGCAGCTCGTCGCCCTCTCGGCCGGACGCTACGCCCCGTACCCGGCCGCCGGCGAGCGGCCGCCTCGCGGGCCGATCCGGCAGACGATCCGGCAGCTCGTGCTCGCCCAGCGCCGGCGCCGGCTCGCATCCGAGCGCGAGCGCCGCGCGTTACCAGGGTGACGTGGCTCGTGGACTTCGCATCGCCTCACGCGTCCTGATCGCAGCGGGCGTCCTCCTGGGCGTCTGGGCGATCGTCGTCTGGCGCTGGCAGGACCCGTTCACGGCGCTGTACACGCACTGGGAGCAGCAGAAGCTCGGGCACGCGCTCGAGCAGGAGTTCGCCGACTTCCGGCCGCAGACGCAGACGCGCGGCCTCGCGCTCGCCGCCGAGCGGACGGCGATCGCCGGCGAGGCGGCGCGCTTCCGGCGCGCGACGCACCCCGGGGAGGCGATCGGCCGCATCGTCATCGGCCGCATCGGCCTGGACATGGTCCTCGTCGACGGCACCGACGAGTCGTCGCTCCAGAAGGGCCCGGGCCGCGACCTCCGGTCGTACATGCCGGGACAGGATCGGCTCGTCTACGTCGCCGGGCACCGGACGACGTACCTCGCGCCCTTCTCGCACATCGACGCGATCCGGCCCGGCGACTACATCCGCCTCGAGATGCCGTACGCGACCTTCGTGTACCGGATGACCCGGCACCGCGTCGTGCCCGCCGACGACATGTCGGTGCTGCGCTCTCCGCGGCACGAGCTGCTCGAGCTGCAGGCGTGCCACCCGCGCTTCTTCGCGACGCACCGGTACATCGTGTACGCGAAGCTCGTCGGGATGACGCCGAGACGCTAGATGCGGATGAAGCGCGCGGCATCGCCGGCGGCGAGCTCACCCTCGCCCCGCTGCACGTGCACGAGCGCGTTCGCGGCGGCGGCGCGCACGATCATGTGCGACTCCTGGCCCGTCAGCGGCTCGAGCGTCATCCCGTCGGCAGCCCCACGTGCTCGGACGCGAACGAGCTCGTCGCGCGACGGGTTCCGCCGAAGCGGCGCGAGCAGACGGCCGGTCTCGTACGGAGGCAGCGGGTCGACGAGACCCTGCAGCGCGCGCAGCGCCGGCTTCACGAGCAGCTCGCAGCCGACGAGCGACGACACCGGATTGCCGGGCAGCCCGAACACGAGCGTCGAGCCCCGCACGCCGAACGACACCGGCTTCCCCGGCTTCACCGCTATCCGCCAGAACACCTCCTCGACGCCGAGCTCCGCTTCGACGCGGCGCACGAGATCGTGCGGGCCGACCGAGACGCCGCCCGACGTGACGAGCACGTCGGCCTCGAGGCCGTGCGCGATCGCGGCGCGATGCGCGTCCTCGTCGTCTGCGACCGCAGGGAGGCGCTCGACGTCGGCGCCCGCGCGCTCGAGCGCGCTCGCCAGCATGAGCGCGTTCGCCTCGTACACCTGTCCCGGCTCGAGCGGTTGCCCCGGCGGGACGAGCTCGCTGCCGGTTGCGAGCACCGCGACGCGCGGTCGGCGCGCACACATGAGCTGCGCGATGCCCGCCGCCGCGAGCGCGCCGAGCTGCGTCGGCCCGAGCAGGATGCCGGCGCCCACCACCTCTTCGCCCGCGGCGACGTCGCCGCCGCGCGGGCGAACATGCGCACCCGCAGCAACCTGTCCGATCTCGACGCTGTTTTCCATTTGGACAACGTCCTCCACGGGGACGACTGCGTCTGCGCCGTCCGGCACGACTCCGCCGGTCGAGATCGCCATCGCCTCGCCCGCGCGCAGCGCGCGTCCGGCAGGACTGCCGGCGGCGACGTCGGCGACGACGGCAAGCGTCCCGGGGGCGTCCTCCGAGCGCACCGCGAAGCCGTCCATCGCGGAGCTCGGGAAGGGCGGCAGGTCGACGGCCGCCGAGCCGCCCTCGGCGGATACGCGGCCGGAGGCGGCCTCGATCGGCACCGCCTCGGGGGGCAGAGCGGCCACGGCGGCCAGGACGCGAGCCTGGGCCTCGTCCAGCGAGAGTAAACCGGTCACGGTCGGCCCATAACGTAACGATGGCCGAAACGCGCATCGCGGACCGCTATCGCCTCGACGAGCTGCTCGGGCGCGGAGGCATGTCCGAGGTGTGGTGTGCGACGGACATGGAGCTCGGCCGCCGGGTCGCGCTCAAGCTGCTCGCGCCGAACGAGGACAACGCGCGCTTCGAGCGCGAGGCGCGCGCCTTCGCCGCGCTCGCGCATCCGAACGTCACGCGCCTGTACGACTACGGCGAGTCGGACGGCCGCCCGTTCATGGTGCTCGAGTACCTGCCCGGCGGCACGCTCGAGGATCTCCTGCGCGCGAACGGGCACCTCGCGGACGACGACACGCATCGCATCGCGAGCGAGATCGCCGCCGGCCTGGCACACGCACACGCACGCGGCGTCGTGCACCGCGACCTGAAGCCGTCCAACGTCCTGTTCGACGACGAGGGGCGGGCCAAGCTCGCCGACTTCGGGATCGCGCGCATGGCGGCCGGGGAGGGGACGCTGACCGAGGCCGGAACCGTCATGGGCACGGCGGCGTACATCTCCCCGGAGCAGGCGGCGGGGCTCCCCGCGACCGCCGCCAGCGACGTCTACTCGTTCGGCGCCCTCCTCTTCCGCATGCTGACGGGCCGCCTGCCGTTCGAGTCGGACGACCCCCTCGCCCTCGTCCTCCACCACCGCGACGACGAGCCGCCGCCGGTGTCGGCGTACCGCGAGGACGCACCACCGCTCCTCGCCGCGACCGCCGACGCCGCGCTCGCGAAGGACCCGGCGCTGCGGCCGCCCGACGGTGCAGCGCTCGTCGGCGCCCTCGGCGGCGCGGCCGTGCCGGCCGCGTTCGCGGTCGAGGATGCGACGCAGGTCATTCCGGTGGCGGCGACGCCGGCGCGGCGACCGCGGCGTGTGGGCGGAGCCTTGGCGATCGCAGCGCTCGTGATCCTCGCGCTCGCGGGCGGCGTGCTCGCCTACGAGGTGACCCGGCCGCCGAGCGACCCGTCGCCCGCGGGCAAGCTCGTGCCGCTGACGGGTGCGACCTCGACGAAGCACCGGCACACGACGACGACCGCGCCGACGACTGCGCCGACGACGACGCACGCGCTGTCGACGACCGCGCCCGCGACGACCGCGCCGACGACGACGCACCGGACGACCACCATCGGGCCGGCGACGACCGCGCCGCCGACGACGACGGTCGCCCCGCCTCCGCCGCCTCCGCCGACGACGACCGTCGCGACGACGACCGTCGCGACGACGACCGTCGCGACGACCACGCCCGCAACGGACACGACCACGACCGCGCCTACGACGACCGGCTAGGGCGTCGTCTGCGTGTCGGTGACCGCGGTGGTGGTGAGCGCCTCGGTCGTCGTCTCGGGTGGCGGCGCGGCGGTCGTCGTGGGCGGCGCGACGATGGTCGTCGTGGTGCCCGCGGTCGTGGTCTTCGCGGTCGTTGCGCGCGTCGCCGTGGTCGTCGCCGCGGTCGTCGTCCCGTACGCGAGGCCGTACTGGTACGTGCCGTGCCAGGAGAGGAACGTCGGAGCCGTCGACGGAGCCGGGAACGGCATGTCCGGCAGGCTTGCGTCCGCGGCCTCCATGTACAGGTGCCAGATGTCCGCCGGGAACGTCGGCCCCGAGACGGCGATGCCGTGCACGTCGAGCATCGGGATCTCGCCGCGCGGATAGCCGATCCAGACGGTCGCCTCGAGCCTCGTGGTGTAGCCGGAGAACCAGGCGTCCGCGTAGTTGTCCGTCGTCCCGGTCTTGCCGGCGTCGCTCCGGCCGGAGACGTGTGCTCCGCGACCCGTGCCGTACAGCATGTTGTCCTCGAGCACGCGCGTCACCGTCGAAGCCACCCAGTCGGGGATCACGCGCTGGCGCTGCGGCTTGCCCCAGCCCGCACCGGTGTCCGCCTTCCCGTCCGGGAACACGACCTTCGTGATCGCCATCGGCTTCGAGTACACCCCGCCGGCGGCGAGCGTCGCGTACGCGCTCGCCTCCTCGAGCGGCGTGACGCTCTCGCTGCCGAGCGCGATCGACGGCGCCGGCGTCAGGGGTGACGTTCGGATGCCGAGCTTCCGCGCCATGTCGACGATGTTCTGCGGGCCGACGTCGAGCGACAGTCGCGCGTAGACGGTGTTGTCGGACTGGACCGTCGCGCTCGAGAGCGGCTCGACGCCGGAGTACGTGTGCTCGTACGTCTGCACGTTCCACTTCAGCGGCGCGTAGTAGAACGGCGCCGAGAGGTAGTACGTGTGGTACGGGTCGACTCCCTGGGAAACGGCGGTCGTGAGCGCGATCGCCTTGAAGGTGGAGCCGGGCTGGCGCGCGCCGCTCGTGACGAAGTTGAACTGGTTGCCCGTCGATCCCGGGGTCACCACAGTCATGGCGCGGATCGCGCCGGTGCGGGGATCGATGGACACGACGGCCGCTGCCGGGTCGGTCTTCTCCGTGAGGATGTGCTTCATGGCGGCCGTCGCCGCGTTCTGGAGGCCGGGCCGGATGGTCGTGTAGACCTTCAGGCCGCCTTCGCGCACCGTGTTCGTCCCGTACTCCTGCTGCAGCAGGTCCTCGACGTACGAGAAGAAGTACGGCTCGCGGATCGCGCTGTAGCGGTGGCCGGCGCGCAGGTGCAGCTCGCGGTCCGCGCGGGCCTTCGCGTACTCGCCGATCGTGATGTCGCCGTTCACGAGCATCGCATGCAGCACCTCGTCGCGACGCGCGAGCGCCTCGTCCGGCCGTACGAACGGGTCGTAGATCGACGGCGCCTGCGGCA
>Ga0075276_10000284_pt1 | contig 14328 bp, 9 predicted proteins | sample SF_Rice_5C_80N_4_FD_69770 | JGI IMG/M metagenome (GOLD analysis project Ga0075276, IMG submission 69770) | Rice paddy soil microbial communities from Twitchell Island, California, USA - SF_Rice_5C_80N_405 | ecosystem: Environmental > Terrestrial > Soil > Paddy field/soil | place: USA: Twitchell... | reverse complement strand
CACCGTTCCGGCGCGCGTCAGGAGCTTCGCCGTCGGCGCGTCGGAGGCCTGCTCGATGACGTGGCGCCGCGCCAGGCCGAAGTCCAGGATCTTCAGCCGCCCGTCCGTGGTGACGAAGATGTTCTCCGGCTTGAGGTCGCGATGCACGATGCCCCGCGTGTGCGCGGCGCCGACCGCATCGGCCATCTCCGCTCCCCACGCCGCCGCCCGCGGCGCGGAGAGCGCCTCGCCGGCGAGCTGTTCGCGCAATGTCTTCCCCTCGAGCAGCTCGGTGACCATGTAGGCCACGCCGTTCTCCGATCCGACGTCGTGCACCGCGAGGATCCCCGGATGCGACAGCGCGGCCACCGCCTTCGCTTCGCGCTCGAACCGCGCCAGCGCCTCGGCCGAGGACGCCATTTCCGGCGGCAGCACCTTGATGGCCACGTCGCGCTCCAGCCGCTCGTCGTGCGCCCGATAGACCTCCCCCATCCCGCCCGCCCCGAGCGGGCCGACGATGCGGTAGGGGCCGAGTCGCGTGTTCGGAGCGAGCACGCTCAGAGTGTAGCCGGGAGCGATATGGGGTCAGACCCTCACTTCGATGTTTTTCTACCCTGAGTAGTGAGAATTCGGCATCTCGTGGAGAAATGAGCCAGCACCTCGGAAGCGTGCCTCCTTTCGGCTCTACTAAATGGAGCAAACCATCGAAGTGAAGCTCTGACCCTGAGGCCGGCGCTACAATTCGCCGCCATGCTGGCCATCCTGCTTGCCGCCGCCCTCTCCACCCGGCCGACCTACCTCCTCCCGCCGAAGGAAGTCGTCGAGGCCTACGATGCGAAGCCGCTTCCCGATGCGATCCTGGGGCCGACGCGCAAGGTCCTGGCGCTGACCTCGCGCAAGGGTGAGCCGACGATCACGCAGCTCTCGCGTCCGATGCTCCGCCTCGCCGGCGCGCGCATCAACCCCAAGACGTTCGGACCGCATCGCACGCCGCTGATCTACGCCATCGCTCTGAAGCGCATTGCCGGCGGCGGCACAGTCGAGGTCACCGTCCCGAAGAACGCCGACATCTCGAACGTCGAGTTCTCCGACGACGGATCGAAGCTCGCGTTTCTGAACACGACGGCCGACGACGTCCATCTCTGGGTGGCCGGCGTCGCCACGGGGAAGGCGCGCGAGATCGCCGACCACATCAACGCGACGACCTCCGATCCGTGCGACTGGCTGCACGACAACCGGACGCTCGTGTGCAAGTTCGTGCCGATGGGACGCGGTCCCGCGCCGGCCGAGGCGGACGTGCCGGCCGGGCCGAACGTGCAGGAGAGCGACGGCCGGAAAGCGCAGGTGGCGACGTACGAGGACATGATCCAGAACGCGCACGACGAAGACCTCTTCGCCTATTACTTCGCCAGCCAGCTCGCGGCGGTCGATTCGTCCACCGGCGCGAAAACGCCGGTCGGCAAGGCGGCGATCTTCGGCGATGTCGCCCCGTCGCCCAACGGCGCGTACCTCGTCGTGGCCAAGATCCATCGTCCCTTCTCGCATCTCGTGCCGATGCGCGGATTTCCGGAGGCGGTGGAGATCTGGACGCGCGACGGAAAACTCGTGCGGCAGATCGCAGACGAGCCGAGCCACGAGGGCGTGCCCCTCGCGGGAGTGGAAACCGGGCCGCGCGATTTTCGCTGGCGGCCTGACCAGCCGGCCACGCTCGTCTGGGCCGAAGCGCTCGATGGTGGCGATCCGAAGCGCGAAGTGCCGTTCCGCGACCAGGTGATGGCGCTCGCAGCACCGTTCCACGGCGAGCCCTCGCAGGTCGCGAAGACGGAGTGGCGGTTCGCGAACATCGCGTACACGGAGAAAGGCGTCGGGCTGGTGACGGAGTTCGACCGGCCGACGCGCATGGTGCGCACCTGGATCCTCGAGACGGGCATGGAGCCGCGGAAGATCTGGGAGCGGAAGCAGGATGCGGCGTACGAGAACCCGGGAATTCCCGTGGCACGGCGCGACACGGGCGTGCGGGGATTCTTCGCCCCTCCGGCGCGCGGGCCGGTGATGCAGGTCGGCGACTCCATTTATCTCATCGGGCAGGGAGCCTCGCCCGAGGGCGACCGGCCGTTCCTCGATCGGTTCAACCTGAAGACGCTGGAGACGGAGCGCATGTTCCACAGCGCGCCCGACGCCTACGAGATGGTCATCGCGCCGCTGACCGATGACGCGAAGACGCTGCTGACGCGGTGGGAGACGCCGAAAGACCCGCCGAACGTCTACGTGCGGACGGGCGAGACGAAGCGCGCAGTCACCGACTTCACCGATCCGCAGCCGCAGTTCCGCGGCGTCACGCATCAATACGTCACGTACAAGCGCAAGGACGGCGTGACGCTGTCGGCCACGCTCTATCTCCCCCCGGGCTATCAGCAGGGCGAGAAGCTGCCGGTGATCCTCTGGGCGTATCCGCGGGAGTTCGGCGACGCGGCGTCCGCCAGTCAGGTGACCGGATCGCCGAACCGCTTCACCATCGTCAACGGTTACTCGCACATGTTCCTGCTGTTGTCGGGCTTTGCGATCTTCGACAATCCGACCATGCCGATCATCGGCTCGGGAGAGACGGCCAACGACCACTACATCGACCAGCTCGTGGAGAGCGCCGAGGCGGCGGTGGACAAGGTCGTGGAGATGGGAGTGGGCGACCGCGACCGCATCGGCATCGGCGGCCACAGCTACGGCGCGTTCATGACGGCCAATCTGCTGGCGCATTCGCGGCTCTTCCGCGCGGGATTCGCGGAGAGCGGCGCGTACAACAGGACCCTGACCCCATTCGGGTTTCAGAACGAGCGGCGGACGTTCTGGCAGGTGCCGGAGGTCTACGAGCGGATGTCGCCTTTCTTCTACGCGGACAAGATCAAGGATCCGATCGAGCTGGTGCACGGCGAAGCGGACGACAACTCCGGGACCTTCCCTATCCAGTCGGAGCGTTTCTACATGGCGCTCAAGGGCCACGGCGCGACCGTTCGCTACGTCACGCTGCCGGACGAGCCGCACGGCTATGCAGCGCGGGAGACGCAGCTCGACGTGCTCGCCGAGCGCATCCACTGGTTCGACAAGTACGTCAAGAACGCCAGGCCGCGGGAGGCGGCGCAGGGGACGACGCCCTAGCCCGGATTATTCACGCCCCGTTCAATGAGCAGTGGATATTGGCGTGAAGACGAGTGTTGAAGGCGGTCCGCTGTCGATCGGCAGCAAGGCAACCCACGCAGCCTGTGGAAAGCCGCGGCAGGTGCACAAGAAGGTGTGCACTCACGAGCCGGCGAAGACACCTCGGCCTTTCGGGAGCGCAAATCAGGGTGGGACGCGCGGATGCAGGATTACGTTGGAACGCGTGCGAGGCGTCGCGCGTGATATTCGAAGAGGGGTCGTGACGGGTCGAACTCGCTGATCTGCACCCACACCCGCCGCGCGGTGACGACGATGCACGCGCCGATCTTGATCAGCTTGAGCCGAAGCGTGTCCATCTGTGCCTTCGCGAGCGCGGTGTTGGCCATCTCGCGCCGCAGTTCCAGCATGACGATGTACGCCGCTGCATGGAGCAGCAGCCGAAACTGATTCGACAGAAACCGCGAACACGAGAGCCGGTCCGCGAACATCGCGTTCTTCAGATCCTTGATGAAGTTCCCCGCCTGGCCGCGTTCCGTATCTTCTCGAAGATCCGCAGCAACACGCTCGCCGCTCCCTGACTCGCCGAAGCACGCCCCGGCCGCAGCACAACCGCTTACTGGCCACCCCTCGCCGTCGAACACCAGCAACGGGTGATACATGTACTGGTCGTAGTACCCATGAGACATCGACATCTGTTGCGGCCCATGCGTCGGATCGTCGGTCGGGTCGAACTCCAGCACGATGTCCCGGCACGCCTTCGCGCCGCGCGCTTTCAACTGGTCGATCCACACGTCGACCATTACCTCCGACATGGCGAGCACCTCGGCCGCGGTCCGCCGCTCGAACCGGCTCAGCGTCGGCTGTGAGGCGAGCGCCGCGGACTCATCCCCCGCCACGCGGTTCATCGCCGTCTGGAACGCCGGCTCGCTTCGCAGTTCCGTCGCGTCGTTGCAGTCCTCATAGCCGCAGGCGATCTGCAGGATGCGCTGACGCAGCTGAGCCTCGTACGTGTGCTTCACGAACGAAGGATCGCGCTCATCGCGCAGCACCGCGCCGAGGCGCCCCGGCCAGATTGAGTCGTCGCCCAATCCGGCTCGCCAGCAGGACATCGGCGTTCGACGTGATGAAGGTCCCGTTCGACTCGATCGTCACCTTCCGCCGACCGATGGAAAACAGATCGATTTGTCCGGTACACTCTGTCACGCGGGTTTCCTCCCCATCGCACGCCTCTTGGAGCTTTGAACACCCCGAGATTAGCGGCTTGGAGAGGGGTCCGCAATTTCATTTCAGCGAGACCCGTGAATAATCCGGGCTTAGCAGCTATCGCGAAGCGAGAGGCCTGCAATCGCGTTCCTCCACCGTTCGCGAAGCGCAGTGGGATTGCCGGCCGGATCGAACACGCGATCCGCTCTCCACTGCGCGTCGATCTCCTCTTCGGAGCGCCAGACGCCGAGCGCCAGACCGGCGAGGTAGGCGGCGCCGAGCGCCGTGGTCTCTGCGACGCGAGTGCGGACGACGCGCACTCCCGCCACGTCCGCCTGGAGTTGCATCAGGAGATCGTTGGTCGAGGCGGCGCCGTCGACCCGCAGCTCGGTCAGCTCCAGGCCGGAGTCGGCGCGCATGGCGTCGAGCACGTCGGCGGTCTGCAGGGCGATCGATTCCAGCGCCGCGCGCGCGATGTGCGCCGCGGTCGTGCCGCGCGTCAGCCCGCTGATCGAACCGCGCGCGTGCGGGTTCCAGTGCGGCGCGCCCAGGCCCGTGAAGGCGGGGACGAACACCACTCCCCCGCTGTCGCCGACCGACGCCGCGAGCGGCTCGATCTCCGCCGCCGTTCGGATGATCCTCAGCGAGTCGCGGAGCCATTGCACGGCGGCGCCCGCGATGAAGATGCTCCCTTCGAGCGCGTACTGCCGATCCGCCGTGCGCGTCGTCAGCAGCCCGTGCTTCGATTCGACGGCGCGGCCGCCGCTGTTCAGCACGATGAAGCAGCCGGTGCCGTACGTGTTCTTCGCCATCCCCGGACGGATGCAGCGCTGCCCGAAGAGCGCGGCCTGCTGATCGCCGGCGATCCCGGCGATCGGAACGCCGTCCGCCGTCTCCCCCACCGCCGCACTCGAGGAGACGACGCGTGGCAGGATCTCGCGCGGGACTCTGAGGACGCGCAGCAGGTCGTCGTCCCATTCTCCCGTGTGGATGTTGAACAGCAGCGTGCGCGAGGCATTCGTGGCGTCGGTGACGTGCACCCGTCCGCCCGTCAGGTTCCAGATCAACCACGAGTCGACCGTACCGAACGCGAGATCCTTCGCCCTTCCGATGCGGTCGAGCAGCCAGCGGATCTTCGTCCCCGAGAAATAGGGATCGAGCCGCAGGCCGGTCCGCTCGCGGAACAGCGGCTCGTACTCGCGCAGCTCGTCGCACATCGCCGCCGTGCGGCGGTCCTGCCAGACAATGGCGTTGGCCGCCGGCTCGCCGGTCGTGCGGTCCCAGAGGATCGTCGTCTCACGCTGATTCGTGATTCCGATGCCCGCGATCTCGTAGTTCCGGCGCGCCTCCGCGGCCACGGCGAGCTGCGTCGCAACGATCTCTCGCGGATCATGCTCCACCCAGCCCGGCTGCGGATAGATCTGCCGGAACTCCCGCTGCGCGGACGCGAGGATCGATCCGCCCGCGTCGAAGGCGATGGCCCGCGAGCTGGTCGTCCCCTGATCGAGCGCCAGGATAGCTTTCACGTCGTCAACGGGATGGGGGGTCAGGTCTTGAATTTGGTATTTGCTACAAGGTGTAGCAAATACCAAATTCAAGACCTGACCCCATCCATACTCCTATCATGGCTGCGTCGACCGATGGCGCAACGGGCTGAACGTGTAGACCGCGGCCGCCGCGGTCGACTGGCCCGAGGCATCGAGGCCACCGGCAATCAGGACCGATCCGTCGGGCAGGAGAGTCGACGTGGCGGACAAACGCGGTCCGGGCAGCCTGCCGCCCGGCACGATCGCGCCGCTTGCCGGATCAACGAGAAGGATCAGCGATGAGGGACCGCTGCCGCGGGCGTCCAACCCACCGGCCGCCATCAGCAGCCCGTTGCCTAGGAGCGTGACCATCTGCCCTGCGGTCGGAAGAAAATCCGCGAGCTTGGTGTACGTCTCCGTCGATTCGTCGAACTCGTCGATCCTGCCGGCCTCGAAAATCACGACCTTGCCGTTGGGGAGCGGCACGGGAATCGGCTGCGAATAGGTCGAGTCAGGGATGACGGTCGACGTCTGCGTGGCGGGGTCGAAGATCTCGCTGTCGACGCGGTCGGTGAGGGTCTGACCGCCGACGATGAGCACGCGGCCGTCGGGGAGCAGGGCGGCAGCGTGATCGGCGCGCGCCAGGGCCAGGTTGCCGTCCGCGGTCCACGAATTCGTTGCCGGATCGAAGATCTCGACGTTGCCGATCGGATCGAACTTGTCATCGTTCCCCCCGGCGAGGAGGACGCGCCCGTCGCGGAGTTGCACCGCGGCCGCGGAGTAGTGACTGATGCTCGGTGGAGCGGTCGCGGTGAACATGTCCGTCGCGGGGTCGTAGACCTCGCTGGCGGGGGACGGGGACCCGCCGCAGATGAGGACGCGGCCGTCGGGGAGGACGAACGCCTTGATCTCCTGATACGCGGAATGCATGTGGGTGGAGGTCGGATGGAAGGTGCGCGCCGCCGGATCGTAGATCTCCGCGGTCAGAATCCGCGATTCATGTTGCGTTCCGCCGACGACGAGCACGCGCCCGTCCGGAAGGACCACCGCCGCGGCGGCATTGCGGGCATCGGTCATCGATCCGACCGGGACCGCGGACGCGAGCGCAACTGCAGGGAGGGCGAGCAGGAGCAGGACCGGAAGAATTCGAGCGCCCATGAGGCGTCGATGCTACCAGAGTTGCCCCGACGGAGAGGGCGCGAGATCCCCTTCAGACCGGCGTCGCCGCGACGAACGTGGTTCCCGGCCCGATTGCGCCGTCCGACGTGCGAACGGCCCGCGGAAGACGCAGCGCGACACGCGGCCGAGCGGGGCGACGACGCCCAAAATGGCGCTCGGATGCGGAAGCTACATCGGGATCCAGTACGACAGCTTTACCAGGAAGACATCGTGCGACGGCGCAGTGGGGATGGCGCCGACGTCGCGGCGGAAGCGGAAGTCGCCCAGCGGGACGGTGTCGGCGCGGTTCTCGTTCCATGCAACGAACAGCGCCGATCCAGGACGGAACTCCCAGCGCACCACCGCGCTGCCGCGCAGGCTGCGGAAGTTGAAGTCGGGATTGCTCGGCGCGGCGGCGGGCACGTAGTCGCGCGTGCGGGCCGCGGCCAGGGACCGGAACCGGTCATAGTTGCCCGCGGCCAGGAACGGCTGCAGGAAGAGCTGGAACGAGAGGCGAGAGGTGATCGTCCAGTCGGCGCGGGTGTCGAGCTCGAAGGAGCGCTGATCGAGGTTGGCGAAGACGTAGCGTTGCCCGAAGGTCGCCGTTGCCGCGGGATCGGCGAACGAGGTCACGTACTGCGTCGTGTTGTGGCCGCGGTTGAACGTCGGCGCGACGCTGAGCTGAAGATTCGGCCGGGGGCGTGCGTTCAGGGTCAGCGTGAGAGAACGGCCGTGGGATCCGTCGCGCGCACCGTCGACGTGTCCCAGGATTTGCACGGAGAAATTCTTCCGCGTGTCGGTGCTGACCGACGCGTCGTGGCTGTAGTAGAACGGCGTCCGCACGATCGGGCCGCCGCGCGTCAGGCGGTCATCGAACGCGCCCGGCGTCACGAGCAGCGAGAAGCTCGGGTTCCAGTAGTTGCTCGTCGTCCCGAACCACTCCGCGAAGAGCCCGCGCTCGAGCATGTCGCCGTCGAAGTTGCGGTTCGTCCACAGCCCGAAGAACATCGTCTTGTTGCGCCAGCGCGGGGTGACGTTCTCGTTGACGTACTGCATGATGGCGCTCGTGGAGATGATGTCGGCGCGCTGCATGAATCCGACGTCGTTCGTCTCGAACCCCGGCGAGTACGTCTGCACCTGCACCACCGGACGCCACAGGCCGGTGGCCTTCGACAGCATCGCCGAGCCGCCCCATCCGGCGAGCGACGTGCGCGTCGCGTCGACGCCGAAGTTCTTCGCGTCCGGCCGCTGGTAATAGCGCGCCGGCGATTCCTGCGTCAGGGCGATCGCCTCCTCGCTCCCCCGCACTTCCGTTCCGAATGCAGAGCCTTCGAAAATCCACGCCCCATCCCGGCCAAAGCGGCTGTAGCCGTCGATGCCGCCGGTGAGCGCCGAGCGGCGGAGGTCCTGCAGATCCTCGGGGAGGCGGCGGTCGACGTCGGTCAGCAGAAAGCCGATGCGGGAGTTCGAGCCGAACTCCTTCGTCACGCGGGAGACGAAGTAGTTGGTCATCGGCTCGACCTTCTGCCGGCCGAGGATGCCGTCGCTCACGAAGCGCGCGCTTTCCGAGTCGGTCAGCGCGTCGATCGCCCCGAGAGTCCAGCCGCCGGCCACCTTCCCGGTCAGCTTCGCCGCGCCGAGGATGCGCGTCTGCGCCGGCATGTCCACGAAGTCTGCGTCCACCGACTCTTGCGGCGCGCGCCCGATGCGCCGCGTGTAGAACATCGTCGGCGTGTTGAAGAAACTGAAATGGCTCGGCGCGGGGGAATCGGCGAAGCGGAAGATGTTCAGCCCCTCGATGAAGAACGGTCGCTTCTCCGGATAGAACGTCTCGAACTGCGTGAGGTTGACCACCGCGGGGTCGACCTCCACCTGGCCGAAGTCCGGGTTGACCGTGCCGGTGAGCGTGAGCGTCGACGTCAGTCCGTACTTCACATCCAGCCCGCCGTCCATGGTCGAGTCGTGCGGGCCGACCAGCGGATCGCCACCCAGGCCGCTGCGCAGATCGGTGCGCCCCACCGTGTAGGGCACCACTTCCAGCGGGCGTCCGCGATGGATCCCTTCGATGCCGATGAGGTCCGCGAAATGCGAGACGAATCCCGTCTCCCCCTTCGGCGTGTTGACGATGCGCACCGTCTCGTTCGTACGCATCGTGCGGCGCGTGATGTTGATGCCCCACACCTGAACCGGCTTGTCGGGAAAGCGCAGTTGTGAGAACGGAATCCGCACCTCGGCCTGCCATCCCTCGGGCGTGATCTTCGTGGCCGATTCCCACACGCCGTCCCAGCTCCCGTCCTCCCCGATGTCGTTGTAGAGCACCGTGTCGCTCTGCTCACCGGCGGGCGTGATGGTGAACGCGTTGCCCGAGAGCCGGTCGTGCTGCGTGTCGAGGTTGATGGAGAGGAAGTCGAACTGGCCGAACGTGTCGCGGCGGAGGAGGATGGTCGTCGGCTTCCGCGGATCGAACATCTTCGCGCCGAAGTAGATGGCGTGATCGTCGTACACGATGCGCACGGAGGTGTGGAGCGTGGCCGGCTTCTTGTCGTCCGGATCGTGCTGCGTGAAGTCCGTGAACTCCGGCGCCTGCTTCCACGCCGCATCATCGAGGCTGCCGTCGATCACCGGCGACTGTCCCTGCACGCGCACTGCGTGCAGGACCGGATGCTCCGGCCAGTTGCTGGCGTGAAGCGCGGGTGAGACCAACAAAGCGAGGATTGCGAGTCGTCGCATGGCACGAATGGTCGCATGGTTCGCCCTTCCCAGCGCGTCACCAAACCGCGAACCCCGCGTTCGTGCGCCACGAACGGTTCGCTATCCGCTGCGCGGCCGCGTGAAAAGCGCTTCGATCCAGGCCGGCGCCACTCGCGCTTCCTCTTCGCGTGCCGAGTCGGTCAGGCGATCGCGCAACGGCCGAATCGCGGGAACGGAACGGATGCCGCGGAGCTCGAATCCGGCGGCGGTGACGATCCGGGTGAGCGACTCCTCGCTGAACCCGAATCGATGGGGAAATCCGAGGAGATTGTTGTATGCCAGTTGCTGCACGATCGGGCTCTCGGCAATCCGCGGCTCTCCGTCGCGAAAGGCGCGCTCCGCCTCGCGGTAGACGCCGCCGTCGGGAACCTGCAGCGCGAGCAGCCCGCCGCGCCGGATGACGGCGAACGAGCGGGCCAGCAGTTCCGGCGGGTCGGGCGTCTGTTCGAAGCAATTCCAGATGAAGACGCCGTCGAACGATTCCGCCGCAAAACCGCAGCGCTCGAAGCGCTCGGTCGTGGTGTCGAATCCGATGGCCCGCGCGAATTCCGCTGTGTCCTGTCCGATGTCGACGCCGGTGGCCTTCCATCTCCAACGCCGTGCGACTTCGAGAAATCCACCGGCATAGCTGCCAATCTCCAGCACGCGGCTGCCGGACGGGAGCGCGTCGCGGATGTTCGTCTTCGCGGCGAAGAACTCCACGTGCAGGGCGTGGAGGCGGCGGAGCGTGCGCTCGTCGTAGTGATCCTGCGCGAAACGAACCGGCGTGCGAATCGGATCGTCGCGCACCAGAACCCCATCGCGGTAGCGGATCGCGGCCGGCTCATTGGTCGTCATCTCCGTAAGGTCGCGCAGCTCCTCCCCATCGACGGGACCGCGCAGGCGTGCCAGAAAAAACCGGCGCCGCAGTTCGATTTCGTCCGCGACTTCTTCAGCGGTCGCGACGTCGCCGGAGTTCGATCTGTCCATCGTGCACCCGGACGTCGAAGACGCACTCCGGGAAGGTCGCCGGACCGCGGCGGAGCGCGCCGTCCCGCACGCAGAATTCCGAGCCGTGCCAGGGACAGCGGATCGTGTCGCCGTCGAGCTTCCCCTCGTGCAGCGGTCCGCCGAGATGCGTGCAGGTGTCGGCGATGGCGTGGATCTCGCCGCCGATCCTGACCAGCATCACCGCGACGCCGTTCGCATCCGCGACCGCCGGCATGTTCTCGTGCAGATCGCGCTCGTTCATGACGGCGACGAACTGCTCCGGCTCGTTCTGGTCCGCCGTCGCCGTGTGGTCGACGCCGATCTGGTTTCCGAAGACGAGCCGCCCGCCGAGGTTCGCCGAGTAGAACGCAACCGCCGCTCCGGCCGCCGAGAGCGCCATGCCCAATCCGCGCGAGCGCCGGCGGCGCGCCAGCAGCGACGCCGTGAAGAGTCCCGTGGCGCCGAGATTCAGCAGCCCATGCACCAGCCCGAGACTTCGGGCCCGCCCGTCGATCTCGCTCCAGTCGGCGACGCCGGCCAGCGCAGCCGCGAGCGCGCCCGCCAGCCCGGTGCCGATGGCCACTTCGGCGGCATCGGCGAAGGCCCTGTCTCCCCGAGCCGCGTCGAGCGCGTCGAACACCAGCGCCATCGTCCAGGCGCCGATCGGAATGTCGGTCAGCGCGGGATGCACCGGATGTCCGAGCCACGTGCCGTGAAGGATGTCTTTCGTTGCGCCGAGGCCGGTGAGCACGTTGCGCACCGGCGCCTGCACCGCTTCCGCGGTTGCCGCAATCCACGGCTGCCGCTCGATCGTCTCCATGCGGCTCAACAGTGCAATCCACATGCGCGCCGCCGCTCTGTCGCGCGCGGACGAGGTCGGCGACGCTCCGTCACCGCGAACGTCTCGCCCCGGGAGTAAAATCGCGCCACGCCCATGTCCCGCTTCCCCTCCTGGCGCTTCCGCGAGATGGATCGCGGAGAGGTCAACGTCGATCCCGTGTACGACGAGTTCTTCAAGGCGCAGGACCTCGCCGACGCGCTCGTGCGCGAGGCCATCCAGAACTCGCTCGATGCGCGCCGCGGCCATTCACTCGTGCGCGTCGGGTTCCGCTTCGGACGCGATCCCCTCCCCGGCATCTACGACGGTCTCGGCGAGCACCTCGAGGCCTGCGGCGTTCCCCTCCCCGACTCGCACGCCTTCCTGGTCATCGAGGATTTCGGCACACGCGGTCTGATCGGCGATCCGACGATCGATCCGGAAATCGAGGACGAGCCGGCCGAGCGCAACGATTTCTACTACTTCTTCCGGAACGTCGGCCGGTCCAGCAAGGGCGAACTCGACCGCGGCCGGTGGGGCCTCGGCAAGGCGGTCTTCACCGTCGCCTCCCGCATCCGCACGCTCTTCGGCCTGACGCTCCGCGCCGGCGATCAGCGCGCGCTGCTCCTCGGCCAGGCGGTCCTCAAGACCCACATCGTCGGCTCCCGGCGCATCGATCCCTACGGTTTCTTCGGCCGCAGCGATCGCGGCTTCCCGCTGCCGATCGAAGACGACGATCTCCTCGAGCGTTTCGCCGACGGCTTCGGCCTCGAGCGATCCGAGCCGGGCCTCTCGATCGTCATCCCCTTCGTCCGCGACGACGACCTCTCGTTCGAGTGCATCGCCGTTTCCGCCGTCCGCCAGTATTTCTATCCGATCATTCGCGGCGATCTCGTCGTCACCATCGAGGACAACGGCAGAGCGCAAACGATCCAGCCGCGCTCCATCGACTCCGTGGAAGGATCCGATCCCGCGCTGAAGCGGCTCTGCGCGCTGACGCGCTGGTCGGTCGCGCTCCCCGAAGAAGAGCGGACGGAGCTTCCTGCGCCGCCTCCTTCCGGCGCACCATCGTGGCGCGGCGAGATCCCGATCTCGGACTCGCTCCGGGCCCGCTTCGAGCGCGGCGAGCCGCTGGCGTTCCGCATCCCGGTGGCCATCAGACGGAAGAAGAGCCGCGCGGCGATGTCCTACTTCGATCTCTTTCTCGAACGCGACGACGAACTCAAACGGGGAGAGCATCACTTCATCCGCCGCGGCATCACCATCCCCGAGGTAAAGACCAGCCGGAGCCAGCCGGTGCGCGCGCTGGTCGTGGTCGACGACGACGCGCTGGCGCGCTTTCTCGGCGATGCGGAGAATCCGGCGCACACCGACTGGTCGGAGCGCTCGGACAAGATCCGCACGCTCTACGAACATGGCCCGTGGACGGTGCGATACATCAAGCAGAGCGTCGACCGCCTCGTGGCCGCGCTCGCCCGTCCGCCCGAGGGGCGCATGCGCGATCTCCTCGCCGAGATCTTCTCCGTTCCCGCGGGGACGGCGGGGGCCGAAGAGGACGCCGGGCCGCGAGGCGAGGAGCACGGAACCATCCGCACTCCAGAGCCGAATCCGCCGGCTCATGAAGCGCAGCCCAGGCCGCGGCCGGCGATCTCCGCGACGCGCGGCGGCTTCACCATCCATGGCAGCGGCGATCCCTCCGACGCCGGCGTGCCGTTCGTCGCGGAGATGGCCTACCGGACGCGCAGCGGCAACCCATTTCGAAAGTACAGCCCCTTCGATTTCGAGATCGGCGCGGCGGGGATCGACGTCGAGGTGCAGGGGGCGCTGATCCGTTCCGCCGCCGGCAATCGCGTCGAGTTCATCCCCTCGCGTCCCGACTTCCGCCTCTCGGTGGCCGGATTCGACTGCCGCCGCGACGTCATGGTCCGGCTCCAGCGGCAGGGAGAGGAAAGCGAATGACTTCGGTCGTCCGCAAGCTGAACTTCACCGACCGCGTGAAGATCCCGAAGAGCAGCGTGCGCTTCGATGTCCGGCGCGACAGCGGCGGCGTGCTGGCCTTCGACGCGCGGCTCGGCCTCGACGACATCGACGCCCCGCCGCACGCGCGCGTCTATGTTGAGGCGTGGTACCGCACGTCGTACATGCGCTTCGACTGCGGCACGATCGCGCAGCTCGCCATCCCTTCCGACCGGCGCCTGCAGGAGATCGAGAGCCGCAACGTCGTCCGGTTCCGCGTAAAAGTCGTCGACAACTCCGCGAACGAGCATCGCATCGTGGCTGTTGCCGACGACATCCTCGCCGTGGCGCGGAGCGGCGCCGAGGCGGGGCGGATCTCGCTGCTTCCGGTCGAGTTCAACGACCTCGGCGACGAGATCTGGCGCCTGCAGTACGAAATCACCGGCCCGGTGCTCGAGCTGAACAACCGCATCGCCGGGATCGAGCAGACGGCCAGGCACGACACGCACTTCTTCGCCCTCGTCTATCCGGCGGTCGTGCGGGAGATCCTGACGCGCATTCTGCTGATCGATCAGCAGCCGCCCGCGGAGGACGACGAGTGGTGGGGGCTGTGGCTGCGGTGGGCGGCGGAGATGAGCGACAGTCCGCTGCCGTCCGAGACGGACGACTACGCGGCATGGATCGGCGAGGTCGTCGCGGCGTTCTGCGGAAGGCATGACCTGGTGCGGCGGATGTCGCCGGCGGAGGAGCCGGATGCCTGACGTGCGGCGCCTGACGGAGAAAGGCATCGAGGCCTTCCGCGCGTTCCTCGACACG
>Ga0075276_10000283_pt1 | contig 14344 bp, 13 predicted proteins | sample SF_Rice_5C_80N_4_FD_69770 | JGI IMG/M metagenome (GOLD analysis project Ga0075276, IMG submission 69770) | Rice paddy soil microbial communities from Twitchell Island, California, USA - SF_Rice_5C_80N_405 | ecosystem: Environmental > Terrestrial > Soil > Paddy field/soil | place: USA: Twitchell... | reverse complement strand
CTGCAGTAATTGGAGTAAAGCATACTTCACACCCTTTCATGAAATTGCGGTTAACCGTGAACAAAAAATCATCTCGACCCCTGTTCACGCTTCGACGATACCGAGGGAATGCACTCACTTGCATACAACTGGAAAAATAAAGTTCTATAAAAACCCATGGGGTTGGCCGTACTCTGCCGGGAAGGTTAAGGAGAAGGACTTTGGCGGCCGGGTACTAGACTCGTCGTACCGCCTGCGGCGCATGCCTCGTGCCCTTTCATGCAATTGCGATGAACCGTGAAAACACGTCGCGTCGACTTTGGTCAAGGCAGTGTCGCCGCTCTATTTTCCTAGGCTACTGCACGCCGCGCCGCCGGCTGCCCGCCCGCGCGCCCACCACCGTGCTGTCGTCCGACACGCGCGCCCGCGGGCGCCCGCGGGCCGTCGGCGCGCTGCTGACGGGCGGGCTGCTGCACGGGAAGCCGCGGAACACGCTGCGTGCCTGCGTGCCCGCGTGCGTGGTCGGCGGAGGCGCGGGCGGCGAGCGCGGTGGTCGCAGCCCAGCCTCGATGTCCTCCGCGGCGGTGGTAATGTCCTCGCACGTCGGCCGTCTGCCGCGCATCGCCAGGAAGAACGTAACCCCGACGCCGCCGCAGAATGCCAGCAGGGCAATCGACGCGAGCACCCACGGCATCATTTTCGCTCTGCGTGGCCGAGAGAAAAATGCGCTGCGCGCCTCATATGCGCAGTTTGCCGAAAACCCGGCGCCGAAAATGCATCACAGGCACCCGCGGCCAAAGCCACCCGCGGCGCCGCGCGACGCCGCCGACGACAGCTGGTTCTGGGTCCTCTTGGCGGCCGGCGGCGCCTTCCTCTTTGTCGTGTTCCTCATCGTCGTGGGGTTCTGGCTGACGCTGTGGTGGGCCAACAGCACGCACACCCACCTGCGCCGCATCGCGTTCGACGAGTCACTCGTCGACTCGCCGTGCGCCACGTGCAGCGGCAACTGCGTCGTCGCCGGCGACTGCCCGTCGATCCACGTGGTCAACTCGGCGGGGCTGACCATCGAATGCAAGTACAGCACCTGCGTGTACGTCATCGACCCGGCGTTCACGGCGGTGCCGATGGGCCCGCTGGCCAATCACTGGTGCATCGGCGCGGTGGACGCGACGGACGCGCTGTGCATGATCATCTACGCCACGCCGAACGGGGACTACGCGGGGGGCTGCGAGGCGTACTACCCGTGTGCCACCGTCGCCGACGACGCGTTCGTCACGCGCGTGTTCGAGAGCGAAAAGAAGGCGCAGGCGCTGTTTGCGGCGGCCTGAGACGTACGTGGCGCCACTGCGATGACCACCTCCTTTGAGGAATACAAGCGCAGCGTGTGGGCCGCGCCCTCCGAGGCCGCGGTGCAGCGCGTCGTGGAGCAGACGTGGGAAGCCTTCCTCCAGCAGCCCGAGGCGCTCGTCGGCGTGCTGCTCAAGGCCGGTCGCGACGACGACCGCGACTACGTGGGCTTCGCGCTCGGCCGGCACATCCCGCCGGCGCCGCTCTTCTCCATGCTCAGCGCGTACCTCGGCCACGACCAGGTGGTCGAGGCGTTCGTGGCGACCTGTCAGCCCTTCGTGCGCGCCCCGCTCACCGTTGCCGCCCTGGAGCAGCAGCGGGCAATGCGCGGCTTGGCCGTCGACGACGTACCCCCCGCGTTCCGGCCGGCCTCCGGCACGCGCGACGCCCACGACGGAACCGTGGCGACCGCGCCGCTGGCCACGCTCGCCATCGACAGCATGCTAGACGTGGCGCGTCTTCCGTCGTACCCCGGCGACGGCTTCATCATGACCGCGTGGGCGCTCCTGGAACGCGCGGACCTGCGTTCCTCGCCCGAGTTCTGGGCGGCGTGTACGATGTGCGCCGTGCTCGGGCTGCCGTCGCTCGTGGAGCTGTGCGTCGCCCGCGCCGGCGGCGTCGTGCCGGCGGTGCTGGCCATCGTGGAGCGCAGCCCGCTGCCCAGCAGCGACATCACGGCGCGCGAATTCGCGCGTCTCGCCGGCGTGCGCCCGGCCGGCGACAACGCCGACGCCGACGGGTTCGTGCTGTGGGTGGGCACCCTGCGCGACATGTACCGCGCGGTGCGCGGCCGGTCGGACGCGGCCACGGCGTGGGTCGAGAGCGAGCGGGCCGCGGCGCGGCGCGCGGCCGTGGTCAGCGACCTGCTCGACGTCCTTCCGCTGCTCGCGGAGGACATTGCAGCGACCGAGCAGGCGGCCATCGACGACTTCGCGCGGTCCATGGCGCACGCCCGGGCCCGCGCGGCGTGATGTTTTTGCCAATACAGCCCCATTTGCGCCGCCCGCTGCCGCGCCTGCCGCACGCACCATGGCCGACGACGATGACGAGCCCGGCATTAATGTGGCGCAGGAGGAGTTGGTTCGCGCCATTGCCAAGGCGTTCTGCGCCCGCGAGGTGAAGGGCGCGAACGGCCAGCCGGCGACCACCACGCTGTACCCGTGGGGCGGCTGGCCGGCCGGCGGCGGCGGCGAGTACACGGCCTCCGCGGCCTACCGGGAGGACGGGTCCCCGCTTCAGCCCCAGCCGTATCGCTACGACGGCAACAAACCCGTCTACGCGCTGACGTACGAGGATGCCCGGGAGGAGGCCATGAGCCAGTGGGAGGGCGAGAGAGTGTCGGAGGCGCGGATTGCGGCGTTTGTTGACAAGCTCCCGGAGGGCACGTACATGCTGGGCGGCAAGGAGTTCAGCCGGGAGGACGTGCCGCTGGAGATCGACAGGCACGGCCAGCTGTGGGTGAACCGCGGCGTGCACTATGAGCCCGAGTAGCGCGGAAAGCGCGCTGTGAATAGTAAAAGAGGAAGTGCGCGGGGCGGCAAATTGCGCGCGATGCACTCTCGTCATGCTGGCCGTGGCCCGCATCCCGGGCGCGCGGCGCTGCTCAGCCGGGAGGAGCGCCTCCCCGCCGGCCGCCGCGTCGCCGACCTCGACCGCGCGGCCGCGCAGCTCGTGTATGACGCCGCCGAGGCGCTGCGCGGCCAGATCGGCGACTGGCTGGTGTTCGGGCTCGACGGCGAGGGGCGGCCGACGGCCGAGCTGATCGGCCGCGGCTCGTACGGCGTGGTGTTCGGGGCGCACCGCTGCCGGCCGGGCACGCGGCGCGCCGAGTACGACGCCGGGCCGGCGCCCTACGCGGCCAAGCTCGTGCGCATCTGCCACGACGTGCCGGTGCAGGACTTCTGGAACGAGCAGGCCATCGCCGACCACGCGCGCACCGCCGGCGTGCCCGTCGTGCCGCTCAAGTACGCCGCGGTGCTCGAGAGCGGCCGCCACACGTTCGGCGTGCTCATGATGGAGCGCTGCACGGGCTCGCTGACGCGGCTGCTGCTGATGATGCTGGCCCGCGAGCCGCCGGCCGCCGCGGCGCGGCGCTTCGTCGAGACCGTCGAGCCGGGCCTGTGCGCCATGATGGACAGCTTGGCGGCCGCCGGCATCATGCACTGCGACGTGACCCCGGCGAACGTGCTGTGGCGCGAGCGGCCGGACGCGCCGCTGCTCGACGCCGCGGGGCGGCTGACCGGCGCCGTGCCGGACCTGTTCCTCGTCGACTTCGGGTTCGCGGCCGTCTTCGAGCCGCGCTCGGGGATGTGCTACCGGCGCGGCCGCATCGACGTGCGCAACCTGACCGAGTGCAAGGTCTACGACAGAGCCTTCTGCGCGTCGGCGCTCAACGCCATGCTGCAGGCCTGTCCGGCCGACCTCGGCGGCGCCTTCTTCACGCTCGGCCTCGAGCCGGTCATGCTCGAGGGCGTGCGCGTCTTCTACGAGGCCAACCACCACCGCTGGCCGACGGTCGACGACTACCGCTGCGTCTTCGCCAGGGCGCCGGGGACATAGCGCTGAAAAAAAATCCTACCGGGTCAGAAGAAAAAAAAGAAGCAAAGGATAGGGACCGGATCATGAATACGTTCAGTGGTGTTATCGATGATCATTGCATCTGGTGTCTACAGCAAGTCTCATCCGGGGGGTGCGCTTGCCGGTGCGCATTGTGTGAAAACGGTCGTCCGCACTCGCCCTCGACATGCGCCGGATTCTTCGTGGACGCCAAGCTGGCGCGAACGTACATTCGTCTCTACGGCGGGTTCCAAGACTCCCGTCGAGTGTGGAAGGCCTGGCGGACAGGATTGCACGACCAGGTCGGTGCGGCGCATGCGCCGGAGATTCTGGCCTTGGGGACTCGCGTGTACGCCCTGCGTGGCGCGTCTTCGCAGTGTCCTCTCTGCACGGCGCCAGTCGAACCCAAGCACAGCCACTGGCGGTATGGTTTCTGCCGTTCTTGCTTCCAGACGCTGGCGGCTGCGACGACGCCGTCGGCATCCCCGCCTTCGGCTACGCCGTAGAATTAGGAACCCGGTCGGTGCTGCAACGTGAACGGATGTTCTCGAAAGGAATGAATTCAAGCAACTTCAGCAGAAAAAATAAATCTCACCTAAAAAATATTGCAGAGGAGGTGGCACGATATGAAGTGGACAGTGAAGTATCACGAACGCCTGTCATATCGGTTCGAGATTGATGATAACATGACGGTGCAATGGATTATAGTTACCAAACACGGGCCGGAAGACGAGTACGACCAGTGCAAGATAGGCGATCTGCGTTGCAGCAAGGATGGTACTCTGCACATCCCAGAAGACCCCGGTGTGTATATATTCGACGACGAGACTCCGCAGGCGATCATCGAGCATGTCTACTCCGCGTACGTTCTTGCAGTCATGGACAAGATCGCTGTTCTACGCAACCGCGTGAAACGCAAGCGTGGTGAAGAATAAAATTTGCTCTGTGATTAAAAAAATAATTCTCACCGGATATCTCGAGGCGATTAAAAGTTTACAAGCAGTTAAAAATGGTTGGTGTGGCAGACGATTCGAATGATACCAGCGCCCCGTGCACGTCGGCGGACATTGTGTTTCTCAAGGGTCGGTTCGGCGACACCGGCGCACTGCAGGTGGCGCTCTCGGCGAGCTACCCAGCCCTCGAGCATGTGCACCATGAGCATTTCTGGACGACGGTGCAGACGAGCCGCGTTGCGCGCCGCGACATGATCGCCGCGCTGGCAAACGCGGGCCGCTGGGACGCTCAGGCCGACTTCAAGCAGCACGTCGCGTGGACGCCTGCGGCGCGCGAGGAGCCGGTTCGCCCGGCTGCGGGTCCACTCGTGCTCTCCCTCGCTCAGGCCTTCAAGACCAAGTTCCCCAATCCCGAAGAGAGGATGGATTGGCCTCATATCGTGTTCCTGCAAGATCGAGTTGACGAGAGCCGATTCCGCGTTGACATGCTTGCGTGGGGGCATGCGGCGGGCAACGAGTACGGAAGGCGGGCCGTCCACGTGGCTGGCCTCGGACCCGGCCGCATGTGGGAGGCGCTGAAGGCAGCGGCCATGAAGGTGGGCCACATCGCCGAGGTGCTGGAAAGGATGGCGGTCCCAGAGCCGTCGTTGCAACCGCTGTGCTACTGTGAACACACGCTCCAGGAGAACCGCGTCGGCATTCTGATGCCGTGCCGGCACATCTTCTGCCCGGACTGCGCGCGCTGCTGCGTCCAAGCGGGGGCGTGTGGTGTGTGCATAACCACGGTGGTGAACTGCGTGATGGTCGCGCCCGTCTGATCTGTTCCTCATGTAAGCTTCTGGCATGCTTCAGGGGTAATGCCAGCTCATCGCGATGTGCCAATACAGCGTTTGTATTGCAGGTTATGCCATGTCCATTAGGACCTCGTACTCCTCCTCGGTAGGCGCCGCCACCTCCATGGCCGCGGGCGCAGCCGCGGGCGCCGGCTCGTCCGCGATCACCACGACGTTGCGGCTGCGCAGCGCGTTCACCGCGGCCTGGTAGCGCTGCGAGCCCGGCGCGGCGATGCGCTCCGCCAGCGCCGCGGACGTCCGTCGGCGGCTGGCCGCGGGCTCGGGGGCGTCAACGGCCATGGTGCCGCTCATCTCGTGCACGATGTCCGACATCGACGACCCGGCCAGCTCGAACGCGGCGACGCGGAACTTGCCCGTTGCGGCCACCGGCCGCAGGCGCCGGCGTGCGGCCACGAGGTCGGCGCGCGACGGCGCGCGGGGAACGACGGGCACCTCGCCGTCGGGCTCCATCAGCAGGCGCAGACGTCGCGCCTTGGCTTCCTCGAGCCGGCGGATCTCGGCGGAGTAGTCGACGCCCTCGTTGTCCAGCTTGCGCAGCGCCTCCAGCAGTGTGTCGGCGTCTTGCTCGGCGCGCGGGTCCAGCGCAAACACGAGCGGGTCCTCTAGGGGGTTGGTCCCTTGCGCGACGAGCTGTTCGGCCACGGTGGTGGCGACGGCCGCCTTGGCCAGCGCGCGGAGCTGGTCGAGCGGGTAGTCCTGGTCGCACGGCGGGAATACGCCGGCGTTGTCGGCGCGGATGCTGCGCACGATCGCGTGCGCGAAGTGCGGGTCGCAGCGCGGGTCGAAGCGCAGCCCGTGTTCGTCGGCGTAGCCGATGCGCTCGTGGTGCACCATGGTGTACCGCGTGACGATGTCGTTGGACAGCGGCGCCATCTCCAGCCCCGGCGCCTGCACTGGCCGCGCGGTCCACGCCGCGTTCGGCGCGCGCGACGTGATCGCGTCCACGAAGTCGTTGCTGTACGTGTACCGCCGCAGCACGCGCTGGTCCTCCGTGCGCCGGATCTCGGCCACGCCGAACATGTCCGAGTACTGCGGACGCAGCGCGCTGCGCTCGTCGTCGGTGAGCTCGGGGTAGTCGTCGCGGCGCACGGGCGCGTGCGTGAGCACGGTGCACTCGTTGCTGTTGTAGTGCGAGAAGAAGTCCGTCAGCACGCGGCCGACGTAGCCGCTGCGCACGCGGTCGTCCACGGCGTCCAGAAAGTCCACCGAGACCCACAGCATCGTGCGGCGGCCGCCCTTACGTCCGACACTGCCCGCCGGATCGACAAACTTGAGCGCGTTGACCTCGCGCGGCTCGTAGACGCCCGTCGGCGACGCCAGCGCGAACGCCGCGGCGCGCCGGGTGGTGACCATCATGTCCTTGATCTCGCTGAGCGCCTCCTGCACCTGCATGGCCGAGACGATGTTCTCGCCGCCCATGCCGGCGGCGATGTCGCCCGCCAGCCGCTCCATCGGCATGTGGAACTCGATGTATGCGTGGTCGCGGTCCCGTGTCTTGCCGTCGGCGGCGTACTCGAACGCGTCCTGCCCGCGGGCGCGCATGCGCCGCAGCTGCTCGCGGATCTTCACGTGCGCGATGGGCACGATCTGCGGCTCCAGGCCGGTCAGGCTGATCATGACGTGCGTGGCGTTGACCACCAGGTGCTTCTCGAACTCCAGCAGGATTTCCGGGCCGAGCCGCTTGCAGCAGCGCCGGCCGTCGACGTCCTCGTAGCGGTGCAGCGTGGAGAACTCGCTGCCAAAGAACATGCGCTGCTTGCAGAAGATGCACGTCGCGATGATCATCTGCATGGCCTGCTCCATGAAGCGCGGCTGCATGCGCGGCAGCTTGTCGGCCTCGAGGCGCTCGTTCAGGTAGGCCATGGCGTGCACGGCCACGTCGGCGATGACGTTGTGGAACACGGCCGCGGCAATGAAGGCGTTCACGATCAGGATGATGGCGTGCGTGCGCGCCATGGACTCGCGGAACGCCGCCGCGGCCGGGCTGTTGATCTCGTCGCTGGTGGGGAACACCACGTCGCGCAGCTTGATGTTCGAGCCGTCGTGCATGTCGTAGAACGGCGCCGACCAGATCCAGCGCGTGTACTCGGCCGTCTTCTGCACGCTGTTGGCCGTCATGGACACGTTCGTCGCCGCCTGGAACGAGGTCACCGCCGACACCACGCTGCGCACGAGCTCGCGCTCGCCGCGGTCGTTGAGCCGCAGGTGGTACACCTCGAGGAACTGGTTGGTCATCATGGTCTTGATCAGCTCGGTGCCGCCGCCGTCCATGCTCTTGTTGGCCGCGGGCCCGATGCCGAACAGCAGGAACACGGGCGCCTCCTCCATGAAGACCGGCCGCGCGTCCCACCGCCCGCCGGTCAGCACTAGGCGCGACATGTACGCCGGCATCCACGCCACGCCGGGCAGCAGCATGTTGATCACGCAGCGGTACACGTAGGACTTGCCGGTCTCGGCGCTGTTGGCCGTGGCGATGTTGCACTTGATGCCGTTCGTCCACAGGTGCGCCGACGTCAGCGCCGAGAAGTACGACAGCATCAGGTAGCGCTGCCGCGGGCCGGCGATCACGCGGAAGTGCTTGGTGGCGTTCGTGATCATCCACAGCAACGCGTTCGACTCCAAGTCGAGGTTCTCGGCGATCATCGGCACGTTGTCCCACACGCCCTCCTCGTTGCTCGTCTCGGCGCCGAGCACGGACTCCATGGCCTTGACCATGGCCGGCGCCAGCACGCGTGTGTAGTCGCCGTAGTTCGACAGCACGCGCCACAGCTCCTGCGCGCGGCGCATCTTGAACCGCGCCATGGCGGTCTGGTACAGCGGCGAGCCCACGCCCATGCGCTCGATCACCAGCCGCTCGGCCTCGTTGGCCTTGCCGAGCGCACGGATGACGTCCTGCCGCAGCATCTCCTCCTCGGCGGAGCGCGTGTCTTTGTTGGACGATGACAGCGGCGCCCGCGCGCCCGCGCCGCGCGGGATGCGCGCCCGCAGCATGCGCATGAGGTTGGGCGTCGTCCGCTGGATGCTCAGCGAGCCGGACGCGCGCGCGGCCTGCACCGACGTCAGGAACGACGCCATCAGCGGGGTGAGCGAGAGCGGTCGCCGCGCCAGCGACTGCGGGTGCATGCCCTCGGAGGTGACGTGCGTCACCAGGGCCGGGAACGGGAAGCCGCGGAAGCTGCCGTCGGGGTTGAAGTACTGGTTGTAGTCGCACTGCATGTCGTGCGTGCCGCCGCGGTCGTACTCGAGCGCCACCTCCGGGTGGAACGCCGCGCACGGTCCCACCTCGCTGTCGTGCGAGAAGACCTCGCCAATGTGCAGCCGCTCGCCGCCCATGCGCCGCAGGTGCGTCATCAGCCGCTGGGTGGCATTCATCTGCGCCAGCGGCGTGCCCGGCGGCACGGAGCCGCGGCCGCCTAGGTACGCCCGCATGCACACGATGTAGTCGTCCACGGAGCGGATGTCGCGGTAGCACGTGCAGCGCAGGTGCCGCGTGAGCATGTTCGGCTCGACCTCGGGCGTGTTCTGCGACTGCTCGACGATCTTCCCCATGACATGCTCGAGCCGCAGCAGCCGGTCGTCCGCGTCATCCTCGCGCGCGGGCGGCGACCACGTCATGACGAACAGCCGGAAGCCGCCGGCGTCGCCGTTCGGCGTCATTAGTCGCTCGATGAACCCGGCCGTGTACGGCACGGTCACCTGCCCACCCCCGCTGCGCGCCGTAAAGGTCGGCGAGAGGTGCGGCACCTCGGGTTCCGGCGGCGGCGCCGGCGGCGCGCGGAACCGTTCGCCGGCATGCTCCTCGCGCATCTCGGCCACGAGATTGGCGTGCTCCTCGCGCTGCGCGCGGCGGAGAGCGTTGAGCGCCGCCTTGGTGGCGGCGGGCGACTCGAAGCACGGGTTGTCAGCGCCGAACCGCGCGGCCGCGGCGAGCAGGAGCGCGGCCTGGCGCTGCGCGCGCCCGCTCAGCTCGACGTCGTCGCCGTGGCTGGTCAGCACGTCCAGCACGCTCGGCGTGCCGTCTACGCTGCAGGTGACCGGGCTGGGGATGGTGATGGCAAAGATGCCGGTCGGGGGCGGGTAGTCGGACGGCAGCTGCGCGACGTACTGTGCGTTGAACCGCGCCGTCGGCGTGAACAGCGTCTCGTCCGTCTCGGCCACCAGCTCGTCGTCGAGCCGCATGTCCATTGCCTGCGCGGTCTGCGCGGCGCCGGCGGCTAGGTCCTCCTCGCTCGGCAGCAGGGCCATCCCGCGGGCGCCCGTCTCTAGCAGACGCGCGTTGCCCTCGGCGTCGACGACGGCCATGGACGCGTTGGGTGTCTCTTGGCCGCGGCGCCGGCGTCCGTTGGGCGCGTTGACCGGCCTGAGGTCCGCCAGGACGCTGGCCGGCGGGGCGCGGTCGGCCGCCTCCGGCAGCTGGTACCGGTGCTGGCGGCCGCCCGCGTACGCCTCGAGGGGGTCCACGGAGAGTTCGGCGGTCTGGGCGACAAGGGCCTCCTCGTCGACGTCCGCCGGCGCGGTTGCCATGACATGATCGTCGTCGGCGCCCGAGCTCTCCACGGGCGCGGATGACGAGAGTGCGGCTCGGAGGTCGGCCGCCTTCGCCTGCTCGGCGGGCGCGGCGGCGGTGCGGGCCAGATGGGAGAGATTGAACATTTTTTCCGAGCGCGCGTAACCACGTTCCACGTGCTCGTTCTTTTAAATGTCTTCTTCCCATTGATTTTTTGGCATGCATTTCCATGGCCGCGCGCCGGCGCCGTTTTGGTCGCCCGTGCCAACAAGTGTGTGCCGCGGCCGCGGGCGGCCAAGATGCTGTTTACGATTGCGGCGGCCATCGCGGTGGGGGCGTACGGGCTGGCCGCGGGGTGGTACGGGGGGTGGCTGGTGGTGTGCGGGCAGGACAAGTGGATCTCGGCGATCTTCTCTGGGATCGGCGCCACGCTGCTCGTGTTCACGTTCGTGGCCGCGCTGCTCGGCACGCCGCCGGCGGTGTACTGGCCGCTGTTCGCGCTGGGGCATGGCGCGATGGTGCTGTACGCCATGATCGACTTTCTGCGGTTCGTGGAGACGCTGTACGCCGGGGCGCTGTGGGTGTACGTCATGGCGTGGGCGCCGCGCGCCGCGCTGCTGTGGGTGGCCGCTGGCTGGCAGCTGCAGGTCACGCTGCTGGTGGCCGGCGCGGCCATGGACGCGTGGCTGCTGGCGCTTCTGTGGCTGTTCCAGCGGCGGAACTACCCGCACGCGACCGCCATCTTCGCGTTCTACGCGGCCAGTGTGGCAGCCATCGCGGTCATCTTCTCGCTTGGCGCGGGCTCGGGCCACGCGGTGATCGGACCGACCGTGGAGATGTGCCTGCTTGCCGGGTACGCCTGGGCGGCGCACGCGCTGCTGGCGTGGCTGATCACGTTCTTCAACACGAGCCACGAGTCCACGCTGAACAGCATGATGGCGCCGCAGATCGCCGTGTACTTCGGCCTGGACCGCTGGAACCGCAATTACTTCCGCGGCGCGAAATAAGGGCTCGCGCCGCCGGCCGGCGGCCAGCACGCATGGGAAAACGTCGGCATGGGCTGCATCTCGACGAGGAGGCGCGCGGCGAGACCGTCGTGGAAGGCCTGGTCAGGGAACACATGCGCGCCAACCTCAACAACACGCTGTGGATCTCGGGCGCCACCATGGTGGTGATCCTCGCGGGCATCACCCTGGTATCGGTGTCGGTGCTGTTGCACAAGATTCTATGAAGGCTCCATTTGTAACTTCCATAGCCCGGCAGGCAGCAGGACCGGCGCGGCGTCGGGCGGGTCGCCCTTTGTCCAGCCGGCGCCGGAGCTCGTCCGGATCGAGGCGAGAGTGCCTTCGATCCACCGCATCTGGAACCAGTTGGACGGCGCGCCGGTGAGCCGCGACCAGAACGTGTACTGCACGCCCTCCGCCTCGAGCTCGAGGCTCTCCGGGTTGGTCCGCCGGACACACAGCGTCCACCCGTCCGTGGCGTCGATGACGTCCTCGTTCCGGCCGGCGCGGAGCATCTCTTGGATCGCGCGGTTCAGCGTGATGGACCACAGCGGTATCGGCATTTTTTCTGCGACGCGAAGGCCGCGGTGCGGCCACGCCTATGTCGCATGGGCTTCATTCTTCCCGTCCGCAGACGCGCCGCGGGCACGGCGGGACAGGTGGCACGCGCGGCACAGCGGCAGGTACTTGTCCTTGCCGCCGACGTCCACCGTCGGGCCCTCGGGCGCCACGCGGAACGTGAACGCGGCATCGCCCTTGCAGGCGTCGCAGACCGCAGCGAGCTTGGTGGTCGTCTCGGCGGTGGCCGCGAGCGCCGGGATCGGGTGCCACGGGGCGCGCGTGGCGTACGTGTCGAGCGCGGCGACGATCACGGTCTTGCCCTGGTCGGCCCACGCGACGCACCACTCGTAGACGTCGGGGAAGAACTGCCCCTCGTCGATGCCGATGAAGTCCACGTCGGCCGCGGCCTCTGCGACCTCGGCCAGCGTGGCGGCCACCACGGCCGGCGCCTCGGCGCCGCCATGCGCCACGACCTTGTGGGCGTCGTAGCGGCAGTCGCTGCGGTGCTTGACCAGCAGCACGTTCTGGCCCGCGAGCACGTGGCGCTCGATCCGCCGCAGCAGCTCCGTCGTCTTGCCGGCAAACATCGGCCCCCAGATCACCTCAATCCGCCCGGTCATGGTACTGCGGGCCTGTCTCTAAATGTGAGTGCCGGGTGGCGGCTGCAGCAGTGAAAATGGGGGGATTCGTGGACTGGGAGATGTGGATGAACTACTGGCGCGGCCTGATGTTTGTCCTGCGCTGGTGGCGCTGGGCCTTCACGACGCCCGGCTGGGTGCGCTGCCGCAGCGAGGAGACGCTGGTCGTGCTGCTGCACGGCGTGCACGAGAAGTGGCTTGTGTGGAACATGGTGGCGCACGCCTTGGCGGCGGACCTGCCGGAGGCCTGCGCGGTCTGGGCGCCGTACATGCCGGCCGCGCACGTCGCGCCGCTGGCCGAGGCCGCCGCCGGCCTCGATACGGTACGCCAGTGGATGCGGCTGCGGCCAAGGGGCCGTGTGATCCTCGTGGGCATGAGCAACGGCGGGCGCGTGGCGGCCTCGTGGGAGCAGCATCTGCCGGCCGAGCGCGACGTGCGTGTGCTGACGCTGGGCTCGCCGCTCAACGGCACCGCACGCCTCGACAGCGTGCCCGCGGCGCTGGCGGACTGGCACCTGACGCCGGCCGTGCACGCCGAGATGCGTGCGGGCCAGGGCGCGTACCCCGCGGCGCGCGCCCACCGCTACGTGCACTTTGCGGCGCGCCACGACTGGATGGTGTACCCGCCCGTGCGGGCGTGTCTCAAGGGCAACGGCGTGCGTGTGCTGGAGCACGACGGGCACCTGTCGATGATGGTGTCGCGCGAGGTGCGCAAGGCCATCTGTGCGGAGATCGCCGACCCGGGCCGCGACGTGCAGCCCGCCGGCGGCGACGAATGAAGACTCGCGCAGCGGATAGCATCGCGTCGGGCGCAGCGATATTACGGCCGGCTGCATGTGGCGCACGGCGCCGCGCAGCGTCGGTCCGGGCGCCGACGGGACGCCTGCCGCTCTCGCGAGGACGTCGAGGACATTTCAGGACACAAAAGTTTTCACAAGATGAGCGGTGCGGACCGGAGTGGGCGCCGCGAGGGTGTGGCGGCGAAGCATCGCGTGCCGTCGCTGCACGAGCTGGCCTCGATCGAGTGCGCCCTGCGCAACAGACGCACGCGGGAGAACAAGCTGGTGGCCAGCGCCCGTGGCCAGCCTGCGGGATCGGACGAGCGCGGGCGTCAGATTATCGACGCCGTGGAGTGGCGCATGGCCGCACTCCGCGGTGTGTTGAGCAGCCTTGGGATGACCATCTGCTCCATCACGTCAGAGGAGCTGCGCGATGTGTCCCGGGCGGCGGGGAGGCCCAACGGCCGGTGTGCCATCCATCTGCAGGTTGACGTGCATTGCGCGGACGCGTGCGCGACGATGGATATCGCGGAGGGTCGCGCCCGCGCCGACGCTTGGCGCGTGCGCGGGGTCGCGTGCCGCGTGTGGTGGTCGCCGTACCTCGACGGCCGTCCGCGCGACGACCTGTGGCCTGAACTCGCGGCGTGCGACGATGGCTTGGAGCGGTTGACCAACACGCTCGGCTACGCCGATATACATGACGTGCTGTACGCGATGCGCGTGGCGCTCCGCACGCTGGCGGGGCGGCACACGGCCGCCGATAAACCCGCGGTGGGGGCTGCCGCGACTTAAAAAAAGATGGAGCTTGGCGCGAAGACGTGGCTGGAGATTGAGGTGAGCTTGGCGCCGTCGTGCGACGCGCCGCGGATCGGCGCGTTCCGTGGATTCAATGGGTTCAACCAGCACGCAGACGGCGTGCGTGCCATCTTCGCCAGCATGCTCGGGAAGGAGGTGGAGGTGGTATGGGCCGGCGGCGTCGCTGGCTTGGTGTCGTTCCTTCTCGGTGACTACCACGCCACGTTCAACTGCGCGGGCGCGCTGCGCCAGCCAGGGGCGCCCGTGGCGCCGCCGCTGCAGGCGCCGGTCACGAGCGCGCCGGAGGCGGGCAGGGCGAGCGGCGTCATTGCTCGCGTGCGCGCCATGGTCGACGGCGCGTGCATCTGGGA
>Ga0075276_10000282_pt1 | contig 14360 bp, 11 predicted proteins | sample SF_Rice_5C_80N_4_FD_69770 | JGI IMG/M metagenome (GOLD analysis project Ga0075276, IMG submission 69770) | Rice paddy soil microbial communities from Twitchell Island, California, USA - SF_Rice_5C_80N_405 | ecosystem: Environmental > Terrestrial > Soil > Paddy field/soil | place: USA: Twitchell... | reverse complement strand
CCGGCACCTCGGGCGACTGCGTGCGACTCGGGCTGGGGGGCTGGCACGACGCCTGGGGCTTCATCGACATCGACGGCGGGCGGACCGCCTCGGTTCCCCTGAGCGCCCTCGTCTTCGGCCCGCCGGAGTCCATCGGCGCCACGCTCGTCATGCTACCCACCACGACCGCCGCGACGGCGCCGGACTGCCCGCGGGTGACCGCTCTCGCGTTCTGAGGACCCTCGCAGCCAGAGGCCAGCGCCGCGCGCGGTGAGACGCCGCGTCCGCCGCGCTCCCCTGCCCCACCACGCGTCGTTTCGGTCCCGCCGCGGGGGGATCTCGAGGGTGACGGCGCGTGCAGCGCCGGGTTCCACTGGCCCACTCGACCGCGGCCGGCACGGCGGCGGCTCGTCCCCCGCCGCTTGTCTCCCGGCTCTCCGCGGTTTTTCTTGGCGGGTCCCACGCAAGGCGCGACCTGCGCGCGCCGGACCGGAGGCAGCCGCGCGGCCGGACCGGCCGCCGCGGCCGCCGACGCCGACCTCGCCCCATACGTACCGGACTCCCCCAACCCAGGAGGCGCACATGCCGGAATCGTGGTCACTCGACGGGACCTACACAGAGGCGTGCACCTGCGAGGCGGCTTGCCCGTGCATCATGCTGAGCGAGCCCACGGAGGGCGACTGCACGGCGGTGGTCGGCTGGCACATCGACCGCGGGCACTACGGCACCACCTCCCTGGACGGGCTGAACGTGGCCGTGGGCGTGTACACGCCCGGGAACATGAAGGAGAAGAACTGGAAGGCCGCCGTGTACCTGGACGAGCGGGCGTCGGAGGCGCAGCGCGACGCGCTCACCCAGATCTTCGGCGGCAAGGCCGGCGGGCACCCCGCGCGGATCGCGGAGCACATTGCCGAGATCGCCGCCGTGGAGAGCGTCCCGATCACCTTCGAGAGTGACGGCCGCTCGGGGCGACTCCGGGTGAGCGACGTGGGACAGTCCGACTGGCGGCCGATCGAGGGGCAGGGTGGCGGCGTCGTCACGGTGGAGGGGAACCCGCTGGCCATAGCGCCCGGGCAGAAGGCCGTGATCGGCCGGGCCGAGCGCGCCCGCTTCAGTGCCCACGGCATCGAGTTCGACACTTCCGGCCGCCAGGCCATGGTGGCGCCCTTCCGCTACGCGGGGCCGTGAGCGCCGACGGGATGCGCCCGCGGCGCGTCCGCCTCGGCCGCGATCGGCTCCTGCTGCTCACGGGACTGGCCGTCGCCACCGCGCTCTGCTGGGGGTACGTGGTGACCGGGCCGGGCGCGGCCGGCGGGATGCACGTGGCCGGCGCGATGCACCACGTCGCCGGCGGCGCGGGCCGCCGCGACGTCGCGGGCGGTCCGGGGTCGGCGGCCTTCGCCGCCGCGCTGTGGGCCATCATGATGGCCGGGATGATGCTCCCCTCGGCCGCGCCGATGATCGTGACCTACGCCGCCGTCAGCCGCCGCGACGGCGTCGGGCACCTGCGCCGCACCGGGCTCTTCCTGCTGGCGTACGTTGCGGTGTGGAGCGCGGTCAGCCTGGTCGGGATGGGCGCGCAGGCGGGGCTGTCCGCCGCGGGCGTGCTCGCGCCCGGCGGCGGCGTCGCGCGGCCGCTCGTCTCCGTGGGCGTCCTGCTCGTGGCTGGTGTCTACCAGCTCAGCCCGATCAAGCACGCCTGCCTGCGCCGCTGCCGGACGCCGCTCGGTTTCCTGCTCACGGAGTGGCGGCCGGGCGGCGCGGGCGCGCTGCGCATGGGGACGCGCCACGGCGCGGAGTGCGTGCTCTGCTGCTGGGCGGTCATGGCGCTCATGCTCGTCGTGGGGCTACACGACCTGCTCTGGATGGGGGCGCTCACCGTGTTCATGCTGGCGGAGAAGGCGCTCCCCGGCGGGCACCGGCTGGCGCGCGCCTCGGGGGCGGCGCTGCTGGCCGCGGGCGCCTGGCTGGCGTGGCAGGGCGTGGTGGCCGCGCTCGGGTGAGCCGCCCCGGCGGCCGCCGGCGCGCAGCGTCGCCCCGACCCGCAGGGGCGCGCCGCGCTGCGGCCGCTGCCGCAGCCACGAACCTACGGCGCCAGTGCACTTTTCCTCTCGCATCGAAGGGGTGGCACGGCTGCGGCTGCGTCCCTACGGTGCCGTCGCTCTTTGACGCCCGGGACGGCCGGCCAGGGCGCCCTGCCCCGGCTGCCGAGCACGCTCGGCCAGCGGCTCTCGCCCAACGCGGACCGGGCGATGCGCCTGTGGAGCACCGCGAGGGACATGGCGAATTCCGGCGTGGGGAGGCGGATGGCTGGCGCCTCAGCGATACTCCCGCAGAAGCGGTCCGGGGCCGGGCTCCGTCACCAGGGCGAGGAGAGCGCGCAGCACGCGGAGCTGCAGCTCGGCGTCGCCGGCCGCGCCGAGGGGGAGTCCGAAGTCGAACGGCACCGCCAGTGCGCGGGGCGGCCGGAGCCGGTCCGCCACACTCCGGACCAGCGCGATGCAGGCGGTACTGATCCCGCGCTCCTCGAAGACGGCGGCGGCCAGTCCCACGGACTGGGTGCACATGGGTCAGACCGGAACGAAGAGCGCGACATCCACACCGTCGCCTCGCAGCAGCTCCGCGGCTTCCGGAGCGGTGCGTCGCACCAGCCGACCCGGGGCCGTGATGGAGCCGTTGAAGCTCAGGTGCCGCGCCGCCGCGGACCCGACCTCGCCTGCCACCACGAGCGCGTGCAAGGGCTCCAGGGGCAATACGAGGTTCAGGTCCCGCTCGGCGGGGCCGTGGTCGAACGCATGGCTGGTCTGGCCGACAACCAGCGTCCCCGGCTCAACATTGTCAGGGATCACGCGGAAGCTCGGGTCGCCGCCGCTCATCTGGGCGAACGGCTCGTCCAGCTCGCGCCGGTAGAGCCCGGCGCTCGTAACCAGCGCGATGCGCGCCTGCTGGAGCGGGACGCGCAGCGGCTGCCAGGGTGTTCGCTCCAGCCGCCGCCACGGATAGATGGCCATCTGCAGGCGGTACCGGACCGTGAGCGTTGCGAAATCGGCCACGGCTCAAGCTCCGGCCACGGCAGGCGCGTCGGCCCGGGCGGTCACGCGCCGCTCCCGTTCACGTCGCCCTTCAACGACCGCGTGGTTCACCGGAGCCAGTTCTCGGTCGCGCGTCAACCCGCCCGAGAGGGCCTGCGCGGCGAGGAGCAGGTCGTTGGCGCCGATCGGGCGCCCCTCTCGCTCGAGCGACGCCCGGAGGTCGCCGTTGACCCGGTCGGCCGGGGCCTCGATTGCATGCACTGCCAGGACGCGCAGAACCGCCTCGAGTTGCGCGCTCAGGCGCTCAGAGCCCTTTTTCGCCGCTCCGTACCGGAGTTCCGCCGCCACGATGATGCTGGTGGCCACGTCGCTCTCGCCCACCACCCGAATCCGTTCGGCCACGACCCCCTGCGGCCGCCGGACGAGGTCGGACACCACGCTCGTATCGAGAAGGTACGCCATTACAGCTCCACGGGCTCTGCCGGTCGATCCGGCATGGGCGGGAAGTCCTCCGCGAGCGGCTCCAGGGAACCGAGACCCGTCAGGAGCGACTCGGGCGGGGCCGCTTCGATGATGAGGCGATCGCCTTCCCGGCGCATCATGGCTTCGTCGCCCGCGAGCTCGAACTCCCGCGGGATCCGTACGGCCTGGTTCCGGCCGTTCCTCAAGATCTTGACCCGAGCTCCGTCGCCATCCGCCCCCCTCCATGCCTCTGGCCTATGCAAAAGCCTAGGCCAGCGCGCGGGCGTTCGTCAAGCGGCATGCGGGCTCACGCACAATGGCGGTCAGCGGTACCTTTGTTGGGGGTGTGGCATGGTAGATCATAAGGTGGAGACCAGGAGGATGATTACCATGGCCATGACCAAGAAGCCTGCCGGACATGCGCCAACGTTGCGGCGTCGGCGGCGTTCGTCAGACGCTCTGCGTAAAGCCGGGTGACAGGTTCGCGAGTCCGTTGCCACAGCCGTCAAGCAGGCTGTGGCGGGTGGCGCGGCCGAGAGCCAGAACGCCTTCGTTGAGCGCGCGCTGTTGCGGGAGTTGAAGGAACTCCGGCGCCAACGCGTCTACGACGCCTACGCCGCCGCCGCTGCCGATCCCCTTTTCATGGAGGACATGCGTTCGACGACCACCGCATTCGAGGTTGCGACCGCCGACGGAATTGCTCACGGCGCGGTGTGAGTCGGACATGGCGCATCTCGGACCGGTCTCGCGTTGGGAGATCTACTGGGTGGACCTCGCATCTCACGTCGGGCGCGAGCAGGGCGGAGAACGCCGGCCAGCAATCGTCGTTTCCAATGACGGGTTCAACCCGCACTTTGCGGTCGTGACCGTCGTGCCGCTCACGAAGCGCGAGGGCAAGAAGCGGAAGATCTATGCGTTCGAGGTACTTTCACCGGATCTCGTCGGAACCGGGTACGAGAGTATCATCATGCCCCAGCAGGTGCGGACGATCTCGAAGCTGCGCCTCCTCGAACGGATCGGCGCCGTAGGAGACGAGGGCCTGCGCGATGAAATCGAGTACCGCCTGATGGAGCATCTCGGCATCGAGTTCGAGGCGGAAGAGCCGTAACGCCGTCTGCAACCGAGGGATCTCACAGGCCATCCGCCGGTGCGCGGATGGCCTGTGCCGTATACGAGATGCGCATACTGAAGCCGCAATCTCTCGCTCTGCCCCGGGATAGTAAGGCGGGCCGTCGAGGAGGCGCTCGTCCACGCCACCACGGAAGTGGACGCCGGCGCTGGCGCAACCCCCTGCCGCCAGTATCGCGGCGAGAATGGCCGCGCCCAGCCGTGCTCCGCGCTTCGTTCGATCGTGCGCGGTCCCGGTGCACGTCCCTGTCGACGCCATAGAGTCGGTCCATCCTTCCGGTTCGCGTGCGGATAGCCGTGCCAGGTGCCGTGGCGCTCTGCCGCGCTCACTCTGCCCCGCTACTCGGGCAGCCCGTATACGAACGTCATGCGGGAGCGGACCTCCTTGCCGGCGAGCGTCATCGTGCCGGTGCCGCTGATCGCGATGCGCCCATCCGCCAGGCGTAGCGCAGGGAGCATCTCGCCGTTCAGGCTCCGGAAGACCAGCGCCCCGCTGTCGTTGCCGTATGTGCCGGAAAAGCCGAGTGACCCCCAATCGCCGCCCTGGCCGTCGCGCCAGATCCACACCCAGAAGAGCTGGTCGTACCGCCCTCCGCCGGAAGGGCCCGCCAGCATGCGCAGGTTGCCGCCGAGCGCCCGCACGTACGTCGTCTGGCCCGTGCCGACGGAGTCGGTCCGGGTCACCGTGAAGAGGAGTGCCGGCGGAGCGGCGCCATCCAGCGTCAACAGCGGGCGCTCGCTCCACGCGCCGACGGCCACCTCCACCTGGGCGCTGACCCCCTCGACGGTCGCGGTCACGATCGTGCTCCCTGGGGCGACACCCGTGACCCGGCCCGGCGCGGCGACGGTCGCCACCGCGGGGGCGCTGCTGGACCAGGTCACGACTTTGTTCAGGAGGTTCCCGTCCTCGTCCAGCGGATGGGCCTGCGCCATCACCACCTCGCCCGGCGCCGTCGCCAGCCAGGGCTGGTCGAGCTCGATGCGTACGACCTGCGAGAGCACCTGGATGGTCAGCATTGCGCTTCGGCCCTCCACTGTCGCCGTGATCGCGGCTAACCCCATCTCGCTCGCGACGAGCACGTGGCCCGAGTCCACGCGCGCGATCCGTGGATCACTGCTCCTCCAGACGACGGTTCGCCCGAAGAGCTCCGTGCCATCCGCCGCGAAGGCGCGCACGCTGAGCTGCCGGATGCTCCCCGAGCGGATGTCGAGCTGGCCGGCCGGGGCGATCTCGATGCGAGCGACCGACGCCGGCGGCGGCGCCTGCACCCGGACGCCGACCCGTCCCTGCTTGCCGTCGATGGTCGCGGTCAGCGTGGCCTGGCCCGGGCTCCGTCCGGTCACGCGGCCGGCGGCGTCCACCGTGGCGATCGCGGTGTCGCTCGTGCTCCAGCTCGCGGCGCGGCCCTGCAACACGCTGCTGTCCCGGGCAAGCGCCCGGACGTCGAGCGTGCGGGCCTCGCCGATGCCGAGCGTGAGCGTGTCCGGGTGGACGACGACCGCCCAGACCGCTGCCGGCAGATCCGGCCCGTCCGGTCCCGCGGGGCCGTCGTTGCACGCGGTCGCCAGCGTGCCCGCAAGCCCTGGCACGATCAGCCACCACAGACCCGCCGCGCCCCAGGCGCGGGGCGCACTCCGTCGGTTCACGTGCTGAGCACTCATGGCGCACCTCTCCGGGGGAAGGATCCGATCACCGGGGTCTTGCTCGACCACGATGGGAGGATAGCGCGGGGCGGTTACAGGTGCGCCTGTAAGCGGGCGTGTTAGCGGCAAGCGGTAGCTTCCGGGCGACGATCAGCGGCAACCAGATCAGGGTCAACCAGATCAGCGCCAGCGACGCGCAGGTGACAGAATGAAGACGATCCCTCAGGAAGGCGGCCGGACGGCCGACGACACGCTCGCGCCGGTGGTGCGGGCGATCCTCCAGGTGGGTGATCGGTGTACGCCCTATCGCCGCGCGGGTCGCGGACCCAGCGTGCTCCTGCTGCTCGGTACGCATTCCTCGCTCGATCCGCTTCGCGAGCGCCTGCTGCTCGAGCTCTCCAGGTCCTTTCGCGTGCTCGCGCCGGAGCTGCCGCGCCCCTGCGACGGCGTGACTGCCTGCGGCCCCCTGTCCCCCGCCGAGTTGGCCGGCTGGCTGCGCGAAGTGCTCGAGACTCTGGGATTGGCGCGACCGATCCTCGTCACCGACGACTCGTTCGCGGCGGCGGCCCTCGCCTGGATGCACGAGGACCCGGAGGGCGCGGGACCACTCGTGATGATTGCGCGCTCCGAGCCGGGGCGCGGCGAGGAGGGCGCGGTGGCGGTGGCGTCGGCCTGACGGACTCTCGCGGGCTCACGGGGCAGCGCCGCCCGCACGGGGCCAGGACACGAGCGGAGCGAGCCTCAGCCTCCGGCGGACACCTCCGCTCCCGTGCGGATGCGCCCGGCCAGCTCCACTGTCTCCGGCTCGGGCTCCGCGCCGAGGTCCTCGCTCAGAATCGCGCGCAACCGCTGGAAGTGCCGCAGCGCCCGCGCCGGCTGCCCGGTGCGGGCCAGGCACTGCATGAGGCGGCGATAAGCTTCCTCGCGCAGATCCTCGGCGGCGACCAGCCGTTCGAGCGCCTCGATGGCCGGCTCCAGCTCACCCCCGGCGGCGTGCGCGTCGGCCAGCGCGGACAGGCCGTCGACGAAGAGGCGATGCAACCGGTCGTGCACCTCCAGCCGCCACGAGCCCACGGGCTCGTCCGCCAGGAAGTCGCCCCGGTACAGCGCCAACGTGCGCTCCAACCGCAGGGCGAATGCCTCGCCTTCGGCGCCCGCAGCGAGCGCCGCCGCCATGTCGTGCTCGAACACGGCGGCGTCGAACCACACGTCCAGCCTGGGACTGATGCGGTAGCGCTCGTCGTCCAGCGTGACCAGCTCCGGATCGCCGAGCGCCTTGCGCAGCCGGTGCAGCAGGACGTGGAAGCTGTTCTTGGCCTGCGCCGCCGACGAGTCCGGCCAGAAGACGGGTCCGATCTTCGCCCGCGGCACACCCTCGGGATGGCAGAGCAGATAGAGCAGGAGCTCTCTCGGCTTGGCGGAGGTCCAGCGCGTCGCGTCGATCTCGTCGCCGCCCAGGCTGATGCTGAGCGGGCCCAGCGCCAGGACCTTCAGCTTCGCCGACGACGTCGCCTCCGCCGCCGCGGCGGGTGCCGGCATCGCCGCGACCGCCGGAAGCCCCGGCCCGGGCGTCGTCGCGTCCGAGAGTGCCGGAGGAGCTGCGGTGACCGGTGCCGGCGACGTCGCCTGCTCCGCCAGCTCGAGTGCCGCCTCCAGGGGCGCCGCCTTCGCCGCCGCCCATTCCCGGACGAAGGCCTCGCCGCGGCCGGCACGCAGGGCCTCGATCCCGAGCGCGAGCACCGTCTCGTCCGCCGCGAACACCCCCGCGCCGATGCGCTCGCGCAGCGCCTCGCCGGCGGCCAGCAGCCGGAGCGCCGTCTCCGCATCCCCCCGCTCTGTGGCGAGGAGACCGCACATCTCGAGGCCGCGGGCCAGGAACATGTACTGGGGGTCCTGGCGCAGGGCGATGATGGACTCGTGCAGCAGCCTCGCCGTGCGCTCGAGATCCCCGCGCCGGAGAAGCAGGGAGCCGAGCATTCCGGTCGCGATTCCCAGCTCCCGCGGCAGTCCGAAGGCGCGTGCCACCTCCACGGCTTCTTCCAGCTTCACCAGGGCGGGGTCGAGCTGGCCGCGCCGAAGCAGCAGCGTTCCCAGGAGAAGAAGAGACAGCCGCGCCCCGTAGAGGTCGTCGTGCGCCTGGAACCAGGCCAGGGCGGCGTGCGTCACCGCCTCGCCCGACGCCTCGCCCTGCTGGACCAGCGCCATGCCCAGGTAATTGAGCGCGTACGCCGCCAGCCGATCATCCCCCACTTCCCTGGCGATACCGAGCGTTTCCTCCAGCCAGGGCCGCGCGATGTCGTTCTTGGCCTGGAGCGACGCAATGATGGAGGCCGCGAAGAGTGCCGCCGCCCGCTCGCGCGTCCGCGCCGTGGCCACGGGGAGCGCGAGTGCGTCCTCCGCCCAGCGGCGCCCCTCCGACCAGTGGCCCGTGGAGAACCAGAACCAGGCCAATCGGCCAACGAGCCGCAGATGCAGCTCCGGCTCGTGCTCTCGCGACCAGGCCAGCGCCTGGCGCAGGTTGTCCAGGTCGCGGTTCAGCCGCGCGAGCCACGGGCGACGTGTCACCCCCGTCAGGTGCGGCTCCGCCGCCGCCGCCAGCTCCGCGTAGCAGCGGGCGTGTCGCGCCTGCAGCACGGCCTCGTCGCCGCGGGCGCGCAGCCGCTCCGCGCCGTACTGCCGTACCGTCTCGAGCAGCACATAGCGGGCGGCGCCGTCCGCTTCACGCATCGTCACAAGGGACCGGTTCACCAGCCGCGCCAGCACATCCAGCACGTCGGCAGCGCCGATGGGTGCGCCCGCGCCGACCACCTCGGCGGCCTCCAGCGCGAAGCCGCCGCTGAAGACGGAGAGACGGTCGAGAAGCTGTTGCTCCTCCGGCTGCAGCAGCGCGTAGCTCCAGTCCATCGTCGCACGCAGCGTGCGCTGGCGCGGCACTGCCGTGCGGCTGCTGCGGGTGAGCAGGCGGAAGACGTCGTTCAGCCGGTCCACCATCTGCTCCGGCGGCAGCACCCGCACCCGCGCCGCCGCCAGCTCGATCGCGAGCGGGAGCCCGTCCAGACGTCGGCAGATCTCGACCACCGCGGCGGCGTTCTCGTTGGTGAGCGCGAAGGTGGGTAGCGCGTCCTGCGCGCGCTCGACGAAGAGGCGAACGGCATCGCTCCTGGCGGCGGTGCCCGCCGCGACTCCGCTGTCGGCCGCCGGAAGCGACAGCGGCGGCATGAGCCACGCGCGCTCGCCTCCGATCCCGAGCGCCTCCCGACTCGTGGCCAGGATCCACAGGGCGGGGCACGCCCGCAGCAGGGCCTCGGCCACCCGCGCGGCTTCCTCGACCACGTGCTCGCAGTTGTCCAGCACCAGCATCAGCGGCGGATCGCCGATGAGGTCAATGAGCGTGCGCACGCTCGGCGCCCCACTCTCATTGTGAACGCCCAGCTCCCCGGCCAGGTGCTGCACCAGCAGGCTTTCCTCGGCCAGCCCGGCGAGCTCCACCCACGCAACGGAGACGGACTCCTCCCGCCGGACGCGCCCGGCCACTTCCAGGGCCACGCGCGTCTTCCCGCTCCCGCCGGCCCCCGTGAGCGTGAGCAGCCGCGTCGACTCGAGCAGCCGACGGGCCTCCGCCACCTCGCGCTCCCGGCCGACGAAATCGGTGAGCTGCACCGGGAGGGCGAACGCGCCTCCGGTGCGAAGAGCCTGGTGGGGCGCGTTCGACTGCATCGCAGCCATGCGCCGGGGTGGGAAGGGGGGGTGCGCGCGCCGTGCCGCCGCGCGGGCGGCGACCGAGCGCCTCGTCACGCCGAAGGTCGCGGAAGCCCGTACGAGCGTCAAGGTGGCACCGCGGTCGAGCGGGTTCGGGCGGCCGGCGCAGAGACCTGCCCCGGGCCGTGGCCGGTCCGGCGGCCCCGGGCGGGGTGGCGCCGTGAACCGCCCGTGGCGCCAGGTTCGACCTGAACACGCCTACGCGCCCACCGGGTGCACCGCCGAGACGGCACCCGACGCCGCCGCGATCGTCCGCCGCCTCGACGAGCGCGCACGCTTCAGAACCCGATCACGGCATGCAGGTCGGCCACGAACACGTCGGTCTTCAGCACCTCCTTGTTGTGCCGCATGGACAGCCCGGAGCCGCGCTGGTCCCGGAGCACGAGGTAGTACTCGTCGGCCAGGCTGTAACCGCTGTGGCGTGCAGCCAACCGCAGCAGAATGGAAGACCGGCGGTAAGGTCCCCCTCGTCGACCGGCCCGACGTGGACCTGCTGGACGTGCTGAACGGGGGCAAGCCGATCCTCGGGACTTACCACCGCCTGCCCACGACGGTGACCCCGGCGCTCCCGAGGCTGAGCTGATGCAGTTCATCGTCGGTCATTGGATCGCCAAGCCGCTCTACGTGGCGGCCGAGCTCGGCGTCGCCGACATGCTCCAGGAAGGCTCCGCGACGGCGGCGGCACTCGCGGAACTAGCGGGTGTTCACGCCGCCTCCCTCTACCGGATTCTGCGGGCGCTGTCGGCCGTGGGGGTCTTCTCGGAGGACGATGACGGGCGGTTCTGCCTGGCGCCCATGGGCAGACACCTCAGGAGCGGGGCCACGCGATCCACGGCGAGGATGTTCAACGCCGACTGGAACGACCTGGCGTGGCTGCACCTCCTCGAGGGCGTGCGCAGCGGCCACACCCCTTTCGCGGCGGCCCACGGCATGCCCTTCTCCGCGTGGCTGGAACGAAATCCCGAGGCGGCCCGACTCGTGAACGGGGCCAACGCGCTCAACGCGGCCACCAGCCACCGGGCCCTCCTGGCTGTTTACGCCTTCGAGGGGATCGGCTCGATTACCGACGTCGGAGGCGGGATGGGCGCGCTGCTCACGGCCGTGCTCAAGGCCCACCCCACCATGACCGGAGTGCTGGCCGACCTTCCGCAGGTGGTGCCGGAGGCGCAGGCCTCGATCCGGGCTGCGGGTCTCGAGGCGCGTTGCCGGGTCGAGGCCTGCGACTTCTTTCGAGAGATCCCGTCCGGGAGCGACGCCTGCCTCCTCTCCCACGTGCTTCACGACGGGTCCGACGAGGAGTGCGCCGCGATCCTGGCCCGCTGCCGGCGGTCCAGGCGAGCCCCCACGCGCCGTCGATCGACCCGACGCCGCCTGGCATCTGGCAGAGCGGGCTGAGCCGCGTCACGACGAGATCGCCGAAATTGCCATGGGCCATGCCCGCCAGGCCGCGTCGCACGCCCCGGGGCGACCGGGTGAGCACGCGGTCGATCTCCACATCGGGGTGGGCGAGCCTCAGATCGTTGCCCACGAACAGCACTGGCCGGTCGGTGCCGGACGATGCCACCGCGCGCCAGAGGTCCCCGTCGAGGTTGGCGTGGAGGGACGCGTCCGGCGCTGGTATTTCCGCCGGCGAACAACGTACTTGACCTCCCCCGGTGCCGGCTTCAGTATGGTCGCCCGCCCCGCCGATCCAGATGCGCCTCTGCCCCCGTGGCGCCGGCCGGCCGCGCACGGCCGCCGTGCGCATGGGCGTGGTGCTCCTGTTGCGGTCGCGGCCTCGTCCGGGAGGGGAGATGGTCACCAGGACCGACACGCCCCTGATGGTGGCGGAGGACTGGTTCTACCGCGACATGTTCCGCCGAGCCACGGTGGGACTGCTGGTGACGACGCCGACCGCGGTCGTGCTGACCGCCAACGATGCGTTCGCCAGGATGCTGGGCATGTCCCTGCCCGACGTCGTGGGGATGTCGGCCGTGGCTCTGACCCACCCGGACGACCGCGAGGAGATGTCGCGCCGGGTGGCGGAGATGGCCACGGGCGACGTGGCTCACCTGGAGTGGGACAAGCGCTACCTGCGCAGCGACGGGTCCGCCGTCTGGGCGCGGGTCAACGTGCACGCTACGTACGCGCCGGATGGGACGCTCTCCCATCATCTGGTCAGCGCGCGCGATCTGTCCTTGACGCGTGAGCTGCTTCAGCAGCTCGACGAGGCCAACCTCCGCTTCCGCCGGCTCTCCGAGTCGAATCTCCTCGGCATCGCCGTGGCGGAAGGGACGCGCGTGCTCGAGGCCAACGACGAGTACCTGCGGCAGACGGGGATCACGCGCGAGGAGTTCGAGCACCGCGGCATCGACTGGGAGGCGATCACACCGACGGAGGAACTGGCGGCGGACGAGGTAGCGGTGCGGCAGATCATCGAGCGCGGCGTCAGCGACCTCTACGAGAAATCCTACGTGCGCCCGGACGGCACGCGGGTGCCCATTCTCCTCGGCTGCGCGCAACTGTCGCGAGAGCCGCTCCGCTGGATCGGCTTCACCATCGACCAGACGCGCAGCAAGACCGCGGAGGCGGAGCGGGACCGGCTGCTGGAGGAGGCGCGCGCCGCTCGCCACGTGGCCGAATCGGCGCTGCGCGCCCGGGACACGGCCCTGGGGAAGGTCACGCACGACCTGCGCGCGCCCGTCGCGGCCAACCTCGGCTACGCCGCCATGATGCAGGAAGGGCTGCCCGTTCCCCTGCCGCCGCCGCACCAGCAGTACGTCGAGCGCATGGCCTCGAACCAGCGGCACATGCTGGCGCTGTTGGACGAGCTGCTCGAGTTCGCGCGCCACGCCTCGGGCCGCCGCGCGTTCGAGCTCCAGGCCCTCGACGTCAGTGACCTGCAATCCGGCCTCGCCGCCATGGTCGAGCCGCAGGCCCGCACGGCCGGCGTGAGCTACGTCTGGCTCCCCACGGCCGGCCGTCTTGTGCTTCGCGCCGACCGGACCGCCGCCGTCCAGGTGCTCGCGAATGTCGTGGGCAACGCGATCAAGTTCACCCCCCCGGGCGGCTCCATCACCGTCGCCGCCTCCGCGGCAGAGGACGTGGTCCGGGTGGCGGTCAGCGACACCGGACCAGGCATCCCCGCCGAAGAGCTGGAGCGGATCTTCGAGCCCTTCGTTCAATCAGCTCCGACCGCGAACGATCGCGCCTCCGTCACGCTGCGCGGCTTCGGCCTCGGGCTCTCCATCAGCCGCGAGCTGGCCCGCGGCATGGGCGGCGACCTTACGGTGCGCAGCGCCCTCGGCGAGGGGAGCACGTTCACGTTCACCGCGCCGCGGGGGTGAACGGCACCGCGGGTTCGTCGTTGGGCGGCGGCGCGGAACAGCGAGTGACGAAGGGGGTGCTTGGGCGTCTTCCCTGAAGCCTGGGCCGTTCCGGCGGGCGGGTCACTCCAGACGCCGTTCTTCGCGACGATGCCACGTACGAGTTGCCGCGGTTCGTCTACGGTCAGTTGACGGCGGCAAGCAGCACGGCTGCGAGCGTGCCGGTGCGACGACTTCCAGCCACGCGGCGGATCTCCCGGGTGCCGAGCGAGCGCGATGGCTTGCTGCAACCGAAGCTAATCGCCGCCACCAGTGGCGGTGTAGGGTTACTCCGCAGCGGCGGAGTCCCCGTGCACCGCCTACCTGCCCTTCGTTTCCCCTCTACCTGCCGTCCGTTGCCGCTCAGGCGACAGCCCTGCGCCAAGGCCCCGCGAACGGCGCGATCGCCATGGCCGGCCGCCCGGCCGCGCGACGCCGATGACCACGAGCGGTAACGTGGACGCCCGCCTCAGCCTGCACGCTCGTCAGGGTCACCCCAGGCCGTCGAAAGCGTCAAGACTGTGCCCTACAGACAGTTGGGGATGCCAGGCCTGTCTCCGCACGCCGGAATGGGCAGGCATTTCTTGTGCGAGTTGTACGCTCGGGCTTGACGGGATGATGCAGCCACTGGAGGACACTGATGCGGGGTTGGGGATTCGCGGGCGGGACGGCGGTCTGCGCCATGATGTTGCTGCTGCTGGGGTGCGGCGGGCGCTCGCCGCGCGAGAGGCAACATGCGATGATGACCGGCGGGACGCCCATGCAGCGGACGAGTCAACCGGGGCCCGGGATGAAGCCCGCTGCCGAGACCGGTGCGGCTCCCGTCGTTCCGGCCGGAGGCGGGGCTGCCGCCGCGCCGCCACCGGGGTGCCCACCCGTCAGCCCGGAGGTGGTCGCGGCCGGGCAGCAGATCTTCAATCGCGGGGGCAACTGCTTCTCCTGCCATGGCCCCAGCGGGAGCGGCACCGGCATGGCCCCGACGCTGCACGCGCACAGGTGGCTCAAGATCGAC
>Ga0075276_10000281_pt1 | contig 14374 bp, 9 predicted proteins | sample SF_Rice_5C_80N_4_FD_69770 | JGI IMG/M metagenome (GOLD analysis project Ga0075276, IMG submission 69770) | Rice paddy soil microbial communities from Twitchell Island, California, USA - SF_Rice_5C_80N_405 | ecosystem: Environmental > Terrestrial > Soil > Paddy field/soil | place: USA: Twitchell... | reverse complement strand
CAGTTGGCGGGGGTAACTCTCCTCACCGTAAGGCGCGATGCTGTAGGGCGTGCGCTCCATGAGGAACGGGTAAAGGCGCTCCGGAGAAGCATCCTTGGGCACGTACACGGCGGTGAACAGGCGCACCCCATCGCGCATGGGAATGCGGTATTCATACTTGGTGTAGTGGGCGCTCACATCAAACTGTGGCGTTGCTTCCGGCTTGTCCTGTGCGGCGAGCAGGGAAAAGGTGAACGTGAGCAGTACCGACACCAACCCGAAGCGACGAAACATGGGCTCTCCTGTTTTGCGAGGAAAGCGGAAGGTAAACGCCCGCGCCTGAGAAAGTCAACTCGGGGTGAGTTGAGTTGAAGGCAAACGCGGGCGAGGGCGCGCCCGCGCCACAAAGGGCGAGAGGTTGCGGCAAGAATTGACTTGCTAGGCTGAGCCGCCTAGCATGGGCGGTCCTGCCATGAACTCCCCTGACACAAGGCGCTCAATTTGCCGCACTCGTGTGTTCACCAGCGGCGCACTGCTTCTGCTGCTGGTGTTCTTCTTTACAAGTTTTGCCTCCGCGCAGAAACGGACACAAAACCCGCTGGCGCCTCACACGCTGAAGACCAAAGAGGTGGCCCCTGAGAAACCTGCTCCCGGCACGCATGAGCTGACGGCAAACGACCTGGAGGCCTTTCTTGACGGCCTGATACCGCTGCAGATCGAGCGCGATGACATTGCCGGGGCTGTCGTGGCGGTAGTGAAAGATGGCAAGGTGCTGTTCGAAAAGGGCTATGGCTATGCCGATGTGGCCAAGAAGACTCCGGTCTCGCCGCAGACCACCCTGTTCCGTCCCGGCTCCATCTCCAAGCTGTTTACCTGGACCTCGGTGATGCAACTGGTGCAGGAGGGCAAGCTGGACCTGGACCGAGACGTCAATGACTACATTGATTTCAAGATTCCACCCGCTTACGGGAAGCCGATCACCCTGCGCGATGTGATGACGCACACGCCCGGGTTCGAGGAATCCATAAAAGGTCTGTTCGTGCCCGCGTCCAAAGACATGCAGCCGCTGGGCAAATACCTGGCTACGCACCTGCCGCAGCGCGTGTATGCGCCCGCCATCACTCCTGCTTACTCCAACTATGGCGCCGCTCTGGCCGGCTATATCGTGCAGCGGGTTTCAGGACAGCCGTTTGAGCAATACGTCCAGCAGCACATCTTCCAGCCGCTGGAAATGAAGCATTCGACGTTTGCTCAGCCCCTGCCCTCCAATCTGAAGCCCCTTATGTCGCAGGGCTACCTCCTGGGCTCGCAGCCGCCCAAGGATTTTGAACTGGTGCAGGCCTTTCCCGCCGGCAGCCTCTCCAGCAGCGCCGATGACCTGGCGCACTTCATGATCGCCCACCTGCAGGACGGCCAGTATGGGGAAGCGCGCATTCTGCAGCCACCAACCGCACAGCTCATGCATGCACGAGCTTTTGTAAATGTCCCCGATATGAACGCCATGGCGCTGGGCTTTTATGAGGAGAGCCGAAATGGGCACCGCATCATCGGGCACGGCGGCGACACGAACTGGTTTCACAGCAACCTGCACCTGATGCTGGACGCCGATGTGGGGTTATTCGTGTCCTATAACAGCGCCGGCAAGGCTGATGATGACCCGCGTCCCGAGCTTTGGGAAAAGTTTCTCGACCGCTATTTTCCTTATCAGCCGCCGGGTGCGGTCACGCCCGCCAGTGCCGCCAAAGACGCGCGCGCGGTTGCCGGCACCTACATCACCAGCCGCCGCGACCAGACCAATGTCTTCTCCGTGTCAGGACTGTTCGATGAGATGAATGTTTCCGCCAAGTCCGACAGCACCCTCAGCGTGGACCAGTTGACGGCTTTCAACGGCCAGCCCAAGAAATGGAAAGAGTCTGCGCCATTCCAATACCGCGAAGTTGACGGCCAGGACCGGCTTGCCTTTAAGAAGGACGCTTCCGGGCGATTGAGGCTGATTACAGATTTCCCCGCCATCGTCTACCTGCGGGCGCATTGGTATGAAAACAAGCTGGTGAACGAGATCATTCTGGGCGTATGTGCGGCGATTTTCCTGCTGACATTACTTTTCTGGCCAGTGGCCGCCCTGGTCCGGCGGCATTACGCCAAGCCCCTCACGCTGAGCAGTGGCCAGCGCCGGCTCCGCCTGGCGGTGCGCGTGGTCTGCGCTCTCGACTTGGCCTTCATCGTGGGTTGGGGAAGCATCATTCTGGGGCTGACCGACGTGGCCGCCCTCAACCAGCAACTTGATCCCTGGATGCGCCTGTTGCAGATTGTGGGCTGGTTGGGGGTGGTGGGCCTGGTGGCTACGCTCGACAACCTTGTCCGCGCCTGGGAGACGCCGCGCTGGTGGTGGACCCGGCTGTGGGATACGGGCATTGCGTTGGCCAGCATCGCCTTCGTGTGGTTCCTGTTTAATTGGCACCTGCTGCATTGGCGACTGATGTACTGAATCCCCATCCATCTGCGGCCATCGGCGGCGAAGTTGAACTTACTCATGTACACTTTTCGCCGTGAACGCTAAAGCCAAAAGAATTGCGGTCATCCCCGGCGACGGCATCGGCAGGGAAGTGATGGTGGAGGCAGTCAAGGTGCTTGCGGCCTCCGGCGCCCCGGTAGAAATGCAGCACTTTGACTGGAGCGCCGACCGCTATCTGCAGGACGGGACTACGGTGCCCCCCAACGGCTTCGCTATGCTGGCGAGCGAGTTTGACGCCATTCTGGTGGGCGCCTTCGGCGATCCCCGCGTGCCCTCCAACATTCACGCCAAGGAAATTCTTTTGGGCATGCGCTTCCAGATGGACCTGTATGCCAACGTGCGCCCGGTCAAGCTGCTCGATGCTTCGCTGTGCCCGCTCAAGGGAGTGGAGCCCAAGGACGTGGACTTCACGATCATTCGCGAAAACACCGAAGGCCTTTACGTGGATGTGGGCGGAGTATTCAAGCAAGGCACGCCCGACGAAATTGCCGTGCAGGAGGACGTGAACACGCGCAAAGGAGTGGAGCGGGTCATACGCTACGCCTTCGAATGCGCCCGCAGGCATGCAAGGCCCGGCCGCCAGCCCAAGCTGCTCATGACCGACAAGGCCAACGTCATGACCTACGCTCACGGCCTGTGGCAGCGCGTTTTCAAGGAAGCCGCGAAAGAATATGCCGACGTGACATCCGCACATATGTACGTGGACGCGCTGTGCATGCAGATGGTGCGCGACCCGCGGCAGTTCGACGTGATTGTGACCAACAACATGTTTGGCGACATCATCAGCGACCTGGGCGCCGGGTTGCAGGGCGGGCTGGGCATGGCCGCCAGCGGCAATATCCACCCCGAGCGCACCTCCATGTTCGAGCCGGTGCATGGCTCTGCCCCGCCCATAGCGGGCAAGAACATCGCCAACCCCATGGGCGCCATCCTGACCGCCTCCATGATGCTGGCCCACCTGGGCCTGACCAGCCCGGCGGAAAGAATTGATGCCGCGGTGCTGGAAGCCGTGCGGCAGAAGAAAACCACGCAGGACATAGGCGGCAGCCTGGGAACCCTAGAGGTGGGGGAGTGGATCGCCAAGCGGGTGGCTGCGGATTGACCGTGATCGCTGGTTCAGCGGCGTGATCAGCCCAGCAGCACGTAGCGTCCTCCCCCCGTGCACAAAATCACCAGGTTCATGAGAACGAACATCAGGTCGTAATGCCATCCCGAGGCTTTTTCACCCCAGAAACCTGTGTGCCAGAAAAAAACTTTTCTATGGATGGCTCCCAGCATGACCAGAATTAGGACTATTGCGGCAAGTTGTGTGAGCACGCCGACTGTGACTCCAACTCCGGCTGCAAGTTCGCCCAGACCAAGCGCCACAGTGAAGCCTTTGCTCAAGCCAATGCTCTTGCTCCTCTCCTCGGACTTGGTGAAGTGACTCCAGCCGCTGGTGATAAACACTCCGCCCACCATCAGGCGGAGCAAGAGGAGAGTTAAATCCGTAAAGCGAGCCAACCCGGGGAAGATCATGGCTTGCCTCCGCTACTAGAGATGCGAAATCAAGCAAGGTGCCCCGCGGAAATCGGAGCAGGAGTTTAGCGTGTTTATCGCCTGAGCTTCAAAAAAAATGCGCTAGGCCGCGGGCTGTTGCTGGGTCATGCAGTGGAGGGCGCCGAATCCCCAGATCAGGTCGCCGCAGTAAATTCCTACCACCTCGCGGTCGGAAAAAACCTCAGCCAGGATGTTCAGCGCCAGGCGATCGTTTTTGTCATTGAAAGTCGGCACCAGCACCAGCCCGTTGGCGATATAGAAGTTGGCGTAGCTGGCGGGCAAGCGCCGCCCCTGGAAGCTCACCGGTCCGGGCATGGGCAATTCGACGACGCGCAGCGGTTTGCCGTCCTGGTCGGTCATAGCGCGCAGGCGGCGCAGGTTCTCCTGCAGAGGAGCGAAGTTCACATCGCTGGCATCGCGTTCCACCACGGCCACGACAGTATCGGGATCGGCGAAGCGTGCCAAATCGTCCACGTGGCCGTGGGTATCATCTCCCGCAATGCCGCTGCCCAGCCACAGCACCTTGCTGATTCCGAGGTAGTCGGCAAACACTTTTTCCAGGTGCTCGCGGCTGACGCGGGGGTTGCGCGCCTGCACTGGGCTGAGCAGGCATTCTTCCGTGGTCAGCAGGGTACCCCAGCCGTTCACGTCAATGCTGCCGCCTTCCAGCACCAGGCGGTACTTGCGTCCGCCCAGCTCCAGGGCGGGTCGCATCACCGGAGCCCGCTGGGAAATGGCAATTTTCTCGGCTATGGTGGCGTCATTGTGCCAGTTGGGATACTTGGCCCAGGCATTGAAGCGCCAGGCGGTGGCCAGCAGCGGCCGCTCTCCCGCAGCATTGCGCGGGTTCCAGGTGCGGGGCGAGGAATCCTTGCGCAGGAAGATGGGGCCGGAGTCGCGGGTCCAGACGCGGTCGGTGGTCCAGTGATGAAAACGCACTACCGTGCCCAGTTCCACGCCGGCCGATTTCAGCAGCTTGCGCGCGGCGCGTTCCGCCTCAGCGTTGTTGACGATGATCTCAACCGCTTCGTGCCGCGACAGATGGCGCACGATCTCGGCGTACACCCAGGGTATGGGCTGAAACTTGCCCGGCCAATCTTCCCGATTATGGGGCCAGGCGATCCAGGTAGCGGCGTGCGGTTCCCACTCCGCCGGCATGCGATAGCCGAGCTCGGCGGGGGTGGTGGAGGGAGGCAGGCTTGGCGTGCGGGCAGTCACGTTTGCGGCGTGTCCAGGAAGCGCTGCGTGATGGAGGCGTAGCTGTCAATGCGGCGGTCGCGCAGGAACGGCCAGTTGCGGCGGACGTCCTCCAGCTTACGCAGGTCCACTTCGCCGATCAGAATTTCTTCTTCCTTGCTGGAAGCCTCGGCCACTACCGTGCCGAAGGGGTCGCAGAGAAAAGAGCCGCCCCAGAACTCCAGTCCCTGTCCCGGCGCCTGGTTGCCGCGGATGTTCCCGGTTTCAAAACCAACCCGATTGACCGCCGCGACATAAACGCCGTTGGAGATGGCATGAGCCCGCTGGATGGTGCGCCACGCGTCATGCTGGGCGGCGCCGTACTCTTCCTTTTCCGCCGGGTGCCAGCCGATTGCAGTGGGGTAAAAGATTACCTCCGCGCCCTGCAGCGCGGTGAGCCGCGCGCCTTCGGGATACCATTGGTCCCAGCAGATCAGCGTGCCCAGGCGTGCGGCCTGAGTGTCGAAGGCACGGTAGCCCAGGTCGCCGGGCGTGAAGTAAAACTTTTCGTAATACAGCGGGTCATCGGGAATGTGCATTTTGCGGTAAAGACCACGCAGGGAGCCGTCCGCGTCGAAAACCACGGCCGTATTGTGGTAAATACCGGGAGCGCGCTTTTCGAAGAGAGAGGCGATAAGCACCACGCCCTGCTGCCGCGCTACCTGCGACAGGCGGGTACTGCTGGGCCCGGGGATGGGTTCGGCGAGGTCGAACAGATTGGCGTCTTCGCGCTGGCAGAAATACTGGGTTCGGAACAGTTCGGGCAGGCAGACCACTTGCGCCCCCCGTCCCGCGGCGCCGCGAATACGCTCGATGGCGCGCTCCATGTTTTCGTCGGGATCGGGCGTGCACGACATCTGCACCAGCCCCACGCGAAACTTGTGCGCCACGCTTTCCGCCATGGGCAATAGCATAACCCATGTTTACTTCCAGACGAGCACGCCCATGCGAAACAGGTAATGGCGGCTGAACTCGAGGCGGGAGGCGGCGGCGCCGGCCAGCAGGGCACGCATCTCCTCCACGGTGTAGGCGCGGCGCACCGAGGCCACGGCGTCGTGCCGGGTGAGGCGGCTGCGGTACAGAGGGAAGCCGGCGTATACCAACAGCAGGTGCAGAGGATGGCGAATCAGGTCGTTGATGAGCAGGGCCAGGCGGCAGACGCGCAGCCCTTCGCTCACGAAGCGCGGCAATTCCTCGGGCTCCAGATGGTGCGCAAAAAGACTGCAGCTCACCAGGTCGAAGCTGGCATCACTGAAGGGCAGCGCCAGCGCGTCACCCACCACCGCGGGCCGGGAGTTATTCAAATGTGCGGGGGAGCGGTCGAGGAGAGTGGGGTGGAGTTCGATGCCGCGGCGGCGGAGAACGGCGCGCGTGCGCTCGGGAACGTAGCCGGAACCGGCGGCGACTTCCAGCAGCGACAGCGAGCGCTTACCGGCGTGCCTCGCTGTTTGTTCCACCAGCCAGGTGGTGGTGCGCACTCCCCCAAAGCAGGTGTTAATAAAGCGGAGGTCGCCCAGGCTGCCGCGGATTTCGGTGGGCGTGCCCGCGTCCGTATCCAGCAATTCGGGGATGACCACGCGGCGCATGGGGTAAATGAAGATTGATGATTGATGGTTGAATAAAGTTACGATTGAAGATTTACGATTGAAGAATTGTTGAGTATCAGGCGGAGACCAACAGCGTACTACCCCACAATCCCCCAAGAATCATCAATCGTAAATGTTCCATCGTCAATTCCTACACTTCCGCCAGCTCTTCTTCCAGCAACTGCTTGTTGTAGAGGTCGGTGTAGTAACCGTTGCGGGCGATGAGCTCTTCATGAGTGCCCAGTTCAACTATGCGACCCCCGTGAAGGACGGCGATACGGTCGGCGTTGCGCACGGTGGAGACCCGGTGGGAGATGAAGATGGTGGTGCGGCCTTGCATGATCTCGCGCAGGTGGTTCAGGATCTTGTCTTCCGTTTGGGTGTCCACGCTGGCGAGGGCATCGTCGAGGATGAGGATGCGGGGGTTGCGGATGATGGCCCGGGCGATGGCGGTGCGCTGCTTCTGGCCACCGGACAGGGTGATACCGCGCTCACCCACTGTGGTGGCGTATTGCTCGGGAAAATCCTCAATATCGGAGGCGATGCTGGCACCCTGAGCCGCCAGGCGGACCGCCTCTTTATCGGTCTGGTCGGTGCCGAAAGCGATGTTCTCCTCCACCGTATCACTGAACAGGAACGTTTCCTGGGGCACAAACCCGATGCTCCGGCGCAAGGTTTCCAGCGGGTAATCAGTGATGGGGCGGCCGTCGAGCAGAACGCTGCCTTGGGGAGCGTCGTAAATTCGGGGAATCAGGCTGACCAGGGTGGACTTGCCCGAACCGGTAGGACCGACGATGGCCAGGCTGCTGCCGGCGGGAACCTGCAGGTTCACGTCGCGCAGGACGGGGGTGCCGTTATAGGCGAAGTTGAGACCGCGAAACTCGATTTCTCCCCGCAGGGCAGGCGCTGCTGCGCTATCCACGGAGCTGTCCACAACCTCGGGCTGCTCCTGCATGATTTCGCTGATGCGGGCCAGAGAAGCCGTGCCCCGTTGGAAGATATTGATGACCCAGCCCAGAGCAATGACCGGCCAGGTGAGTTGCACCATGTAGGTGAGGAAGGCGACAAAGTTGCCCAGAGTCATGTGACCCTGGATGGCCTGCCGGCCGCCCAGCCATAGCACCAGCACAATGGCAAAGCCGAGCAGAGTGGTCAGCGTAGGCCACAACATGCCCATCAGGCGGACCAGTTTCAAGCTGCGGTTGATGTATTCCTTGTTGGCAGTTTCGAAATTGGCAATTTCCGCGTCTTCCTGAACGTAGGCCCGAATCACCCGGGCGGCGGAAAAGTTCTCCTGGGCGCGGGCGGAAATGTCGGAGAACATGGCTTGAATGCGCTCAAAGCGCTCGTGGATCCGCCGTCCGAAGTACTGCACCACTATGCTGACGATGGGCAGGGGAGCAAAAGCGTAGAGCGTCAGCGTGGGGCTGATGCGCACCATGAAATAGAGGGCCGCCAGGGTAAACACCATAGTGTTGGCGGAGTACATGATGGCCGGCCCCAGCAGGTTGCGCACGGCATTGAGGTCGTTGGTGGCGCGGGCCATGATGTCGCCGGTGCGGGTGCGCTGGTAAAAGGAGTAGGACAGGTTCTCCAGGTGGCGGAAAATGTCGTTGCGCATCTCGAACTCGATTTCGCGCGAGATGCTGATCACGATCTTGCGGTTCAAGTAAAGAAAAACGCCTTTGGCGCACCACACGCCCAGGATCAAGGCGGCATCAATGAACAGTTGCTGGCGGCTCACTCCGTATTTCAGGTGGTCAAAGGCGCGGCCGATGAGCAGGGGAATGGTGACTGCGATGCCGTTCTGCAGCAGCACGCAAACGCCGCCCAGGGCGTAGCCCCAGCGGTGCTTCTTGAAGTAAGGAAAGAGCGGCTGCAGTCGCTTGAACATGCCCGAATATAGATGTGATTTTAGCAGGGGCGGGTGCTGGAAATGTGAACCGTTTGGCCACCAGGGCCACAATTATCAATGACGTCGGTAGCGGCGTTCTCGCCCCTAAGAACGGCGTGGGCACGGGCGCCCGCGCCGGAGTGGCTAAGCCAGTCCAACCACCTTACGCCGAGAGTGAGCGCGGGGATCTGGCGAGCTTCGCTCGCCCGTCCCTATACAGGTGATTAGGTGGGGACTTTGAGGACCAGATAGCCGCCCACCAGCGCGAAGATCAGATCCGGCGACCACGCCGCCAGCAGGGGCGGAAGCTGGCTGAGATTGCCCATGGCTTCAAACAGGCTGGAGACGATTGTATAGGCGACGGCAATGCCTACCGCAACCGCCACCCCGGTCAACGCACCCCGCCGGGCGGTGGTGAGAGCAAAAGGAATGGCGAGGATGGCCATCACGAAGGTGATCAGAGGAAAGGCGAACTTTTCCTGCAACTGCACTTTAAGCCGGACCACATCGAAGCCGGACTGCTCCAGGTCACGGATGTAGCGAGTGAGTTCCTCATAGCTCATTTCCGAAGATTGTTTCACCTCTTTCTTGAAATACGAGGGCGGCTCGTTGAGTTGGGAGAAAGTGGCCACGTCGAACCTTTTGTACGACCCGATGGCCGGACCCTGGAAGGCGCGGTCCCAGCCTTTCTCGTAAATCCATTTGCCCAGGCTGTCTTCCCAGTGGGCGCGCGCGGCGTAAATCCGGCGGGTGATCTGGAAGCTATGGGGCTCGAACTCGTAGGCGGTAATGCGGGCGAACTGGTCGCGGTCGGAATCGAAAAACTGGTAGTAGTAAATGGTGTCGTGCTCGCCGACGATCCAGCGGCGGTCAGGCCGCAGATAAGTCTGCGCCGGTTTGCCCTTGATGACGTTGCGCAGGGCGTCCTGGCGGCGGTTGGCGGCCGGCAAATAGAACTGGTCGAAGAAAAACAGGCTGCCGGCCAGGAGCACGCCGGTAAGCAGGATGGGCACCACGATGCGATAAATGCTGATGCCGCTGGCCTTCATGGCGGTCACTTCGTTAGCCTTCTGCATCAGTCCCAGAGTCACCAGCACTGCCAGCAGCATGCTCATGGGTGTGGTCTTGTAGATGAGATAAGGGGCCACATTGAGCAGGTACTCACCCACGATGGTGAGCGGAATCTTGTTACGCAGGATGTCGCTGAGCAGTTCGAAGAAGGTGAACACCAGCACCAGGATGAGGAAGGTGGTGAGGATCATCACCAGGTAGGTGACAAATTCTTTCAAGATGTAGTCGTCGAGCAGGAGGGGAAAGCGGGCGCTGAACACACGTTTGCGAGAGTAAGCGCGCTCCAGGGCGCTGCCGCCCGTCCGGCCGGGCAGCAGGGACTGCTTCTGCTGGATGACGCGCTGGCGCACTCGTTCCCACCAGGCACGCACCGAGCCGATTTCGATTGGCATCTGGTCCACGCGCCACAGCAGGGCCACGCCGCCAATGAAAAACAGAATGTTTGCCAGCCACACTCCCAGGGCGGGGGAGAGTTTTCCCTGCCGGGCCAGCGATACCCCAAACAGAGAAATGAAGTAATAGGCGAACACCAGCGCGATGGTGAGGACGATGCCGGTGGACTTACCGCCCTTCTTGGAGGAGAGCCCCAGCGGGATGCCCACCAGGGCGAGCACCAGGCAGGCGGTAGGCAGGGCGAGGCGCCGGTTGAACTCGATCATGTAGGAACGAGTCAGACCGCGGTCCTTGGTAAGGCCCGCCTGCCGCAGCAGAGCGCTGGTGGTCAGCTCGGTCGTAGGCATTGGCTGTCCCTGGTTTTCCGGCGGCATCTGGATGGGAATGTCGGTGGCGTTGAAGGTGGTAATGGAGTAGTTCTGCGGATTTTTGGGGTCGGTTTCGTGTTGCTGCCCGTAAATAAGGTGCAGGTGCACGTTCTGCGGGCCTTCGCTGACAGCCATGCCCTGACGGGCGACGATAATCTTAGGATTGGAGGGGTCGGTGATGTCAGCCAGAAAAACATTGCGCCACAGGGCGGACCCGGCGGTGGTGGTGGCGTCCTGCACATACAGCACGATGTTGCGGAAGCCTTCGTAAAACACGCGGGGTTGCACTTCAAAGGAGACTTGCGAGGTTTTGAGCTTGTCCTGAAGGTGGTCAAGGGCGGCAGCCGAGCGCGGCGCCCAATAAACATTGTTGACCATGGCCAGCGTCCAGGCGGCAAAGACGAAAATCGAAATAATGCGGACGAAAGTGGCAACGCCGATGCCGCTGGCGCGCATGGCGGTGACTTCACTGTCGGCGGCCAGGCGGCTGAGCCCGATCAGAATGCCAACCAGAACGCCCATGGGAATGGTGATGGTCAGGGCGGTGGGGACTGTGAAAAAGAACAGCTCCGCCACGCTGGGCAGGGGAGCGCTGGCCCGCACTACCAGCTCCAGAATTTTTTCCAGGTCGCGCAGAAAAATGACAAAGGTGAACACCGCCGCCCCGATCAGGGCGTGGGAGAGCACTTCCCGCAGAATGTAGCGCGTGAAAATCCTCATGCGGCGCTAAGGAGAGCGTGTAACAGTCAGTAAAACGAAGTCTAGCACGGAGCAGAGGCAGTTCTGAGTTCCCGGTTCTCAGCTCCCAGTACCCCGTCTGATGCGGCATCCATCCGCCCGGAACGGTTAGGCTCCGCAGGATGGAAGCTCCGGCCTTCAGCCTGGCGAATCAGGGCTCAATTGGGAGGGGCTTCAGCCCAGGTCCCGAGCCGAGGAAGACTTTGGTGCGGCTTGCCCCGCTGCTCGGTCGCAAATGCCATGCTAGACTTTTATTTCCTCGGGGAGACAACAAGATTTTGTCATGCCTGCTATCCGCGTAGTTCTGCTCTGGCACATGCATCAGCCGTATTACAAAGACCTGGTCACGGGCGAATACCGCCTGCCCTGGGTAAGGCTGCACGCGCTCAAGGACTACTACGGCATGGTGCGCGTGGCGGAGGAGTTTCCCGGAGTGCACCAGACGTTCAACCTGGTGCCCTCGCTGGTGGCGCAGATCCAGGAGTATGCCGCGGGAACGGCACGGGATCCCTTCCTGGAACTGGCGTCCAAACCGGCTGCCGAACTCAGCCCTGACGAGCGGCGCCAGGCACTGCAATACCTGTTCCAGGCCAACCCGGTGCACGTGATCGGGCGCTATCCCCGCTATCGTGACCTGTGGGAGCGCTACCACGGAGCCGGCGAGATTCCGTCGCGCGCCGAGCGCTTTTTCCAGGACCGGGACTACACCGACCTGCAGGTGCTGTCGCAGCTGGCGTGGTTTGACGAATACTTCCTGCAGGAGCCGGAAATTGCCGCTCTGGTGCGCAAGGGCCACGATTACACGCGCGAGGAGCAGGTGTTCGTGATGGCGCAGGAAAGCAAGCTGCTGCAGCGTGTGCTTCCGGAGTACGTGGCAGCGGCGCATAGCGGCGTGGTTGAGCTCTCCACCTCGCCCTTCTACCACCCCATTCTGCCGCTGCTTTGCGATACCGATGTGGGCGGCGTATCCAGTCCGGGAAGGCCATTGCCACTGGCCAGGTTCCAACACCCGGAGGATGCCCAAGAGCAGTTGCGGCGGGGGTTGGAGTTGCACGAGCGCGTCTTTGGCAGCCGGCCGCGCGGAGTTTGGCCGTCGGAAGGAAGCGTTTCCGAGCCGGCGCTGGCCCTGGCCCAGGAGCAGGGCGTGCAGTGGATGGCGACCGATGAAGGCGTGTTGGGGCGGTCACTGGATTTCAACTTCGCCCGCGACGGCAGCGGCCGCTTGCCCCAGAACGGGGCGGAGAAGCTTTACACCATTTACCGCTTCGAAAAAGAAAACACGCGAATGCACCTGTTCTTCCGCGACCATACGCTGTCGGACCTGGTCGGGTTTGTATACTCCGGCATGCCGGCCAGGGAAGCGGCGGACCATTTAATCAGAAACATAAAGGAATCCGCCCAACCCGTTTTGGCCCAGGGAAAAGATGCCGTAGTCTCCATCATCCTCGATGGCGAGAACGCCTGGGAGTACTACCCGCAATCCGGCCGCGAGTTCCTGCGCCGTTTTTATGCCGCGCTGCAGAAGGATGAGGAACTGGAGGCGGTGACCGCTTCCGAAGCTATTGCGCGGCAGGAAGAGTTTGGGCAAGTGGAGTCGCTGGTTCCGGGTTCCTGGATCAACGCCAACTTTAATATCTGGATTGGGGCGCCGGAAGATAACCGCAGCTGGGACTACCTTACTGCCGCCCACAATTTCTTCACGGCACACGCGGCGGGGGTGGACGGCGCCAAACGCGAACTTGCATATCAGGAACTGCTGATTGCGGAAGGCAGCGACTGGAACTGGTGGTACGGGCCGGAACACCACTCGGTGAACGACCGCGACTTCGATGAGCTTTACCGCAAGCACCTGGCCAATGTTTACCAGGCGCTGGGAGCGGCGCCGCCCGAGCATCTGGCCCATCCTATCTACGCCGGCGTGGCCCGGCCGGTTTACGTGCCGCAGACCGCCTACATTCATCCCCGGGTGGAAGGCGATCTGGTGCGCTACTTCGGCTGGATCGGAGCAGCCATGTACACAGCGGATAGGCGGTCGGGTTCCATGCACGGCAAGCAGTTCGTACTGGATGCGGTGTACGCCGGAATTGACGAGCAGTTTCTGTACGGACGCATGGACTTTGTGGACGCACCCCCAAAGGAACGCTGCGACCTGCTGGTGAACCTGGAACTGTGGGCGGAGGAGAGCAAAAAGCCCTCGCGCGCGCTGTCGCTGGAGGCTGCCTGCGAAGACGGCACGATTTCAGCCTGGCATTTGCGGGAGACCGAAAGGGGCGAAGTAGTGGCGGGTTCGGAGCAGGAGGGGGGTGGGGCAACGCTGGTGCTGCGCAAGAATTTTGAATTCAAGCTGCCCTTGCGATGGCTGGCGCCGCAGTGGGCTGTGCAGGTGCGAGATAAAGCAGCGCCCCCCGCTGGCAAGTTGCGGGTTCGCTTCAGCCTTTGGCGTGACCGTTTGCCCATTGATGGCTTGCCGCTGGAAGGCTGGATTGAACTGCATCTGCTCAGCGAGCCCGAGTTGGCGGCGTTCGCGTTTGCACAGTAATGGGAGTCGGTTGTCAGGAGTCGGTAGTCGGCAAAGCCCGTTGACTACGCAGGATTTCGCTGACTCCCGACCCCTGACTCCCGGCTACTTTCATTCCGCCCCGCTGGTCCCGCTGCTGGCGCTAACCACCGTCGGTCTGCTCACTTCAAAAATCAGAACCGTGCCCGCCGCCAGGGTGGCGGACCGCCGCTTATACAGCCAGTGAGCCATAGTCGCGCCCGCGCCCACGCCGGCGCCGATCAGACCGCCTTCAGCGCCGCCCATCAGCGCGCCCATCACTAGTCCCGCGCCGCCGCCGATGGCGGTTTCGCGGGTGTCGCGGCGGTCGTGGCCGCTGCCCTTGAACTGGCCTTCCTCATTGACGTCAGAGCCGTCGCGCAAGCTGGTATCCACCAGCACGGCGCTGAGCGCGTACTTGGCGCCGTTGGGCAGGGTGACAGAATCGGGGTGCAGGCCGATAGTGGGCTTGCCGGTGATGCGGCGGGGTTCGCTGATTTTGGTGATATGACCCACCAC
>Ga0075276_10000280_pt1 | contig 14376 bp, 13 predicted proteins | sample SF_Rice_5C_80N_4_FD_69770 | JGI IMG/M metagenome (GOLD analysis project Ga0075276, IMG submission 69770) | Rice paddy soil microbial communities from Twitchell Island, California, USA - SF_Rice_5C_80N_405 | ecosystem: Environmental > Terrestrial > Soil > Paddy field/soil | place: USA: Twitchell... | reverse complement strand
CTAACCAAGATGACGCAGGCAGGATAGTGTCCGTGCCTGACGGTCGTTTCAGGCAGCGGCGCCAGAATGTAGCCCGGGCATATACCTGGGGAAGCGAAGTGCTATAAATCCCTGCCCCGGCGGGGCGTAAGAAGTGCTCTGAGGCGCTTGCAAGGCAAGTTCATCCTTGCCTGCTGGGCGCCGCCCTACTAACATTTTTCACATGCGGAGAGGAGAGAATTTTTATGGCCGAATACGAACGCTTTGGAGAGTATCAGAGCTCGCAGCACCGCGGCGGCAGCGCCGGCATGGCGATCACCTTCCTGCTCGTCGGATTAGGAGCCGGAGCTTTAGTCGCGCTTATGCTTGCTCCCCAGGAGGGCAAGAAAACTCGCCGCCTGCTGCGCCGCAAATATGAAGACGCTGTGGACGCCTTCTCCGAGTGGAAGGAAACGGCGGAAGACATGATTGATAAGGGCGGCGACTGGGCGGCTTCCGCCAGGGAGACGGCCAAGGAGAAGGTCGCTCCCTTCCGCAAGGCGATGCGGAGATAAAGCAGTTTCAAAGTTTCAAGGTTTCGCTCATGTAGGTTTCGGGTTTCAAGTTTCGAGTTTCAAACCCATCCCGCTTCCAAGGAAACTTGAAACTCGAAACTGGCTTTCTGAACCCTGAAACTTGCGAAACTTTGAAACCTTGAAACTTTTGCTCAATATAGCCGGAAGTTCACTTCCACATTAATCTGCACCGCCACCGGTTGCCCGTCTTTGCGCGCCGGTTCGAACTTCCAGGTGCGCACCGCTTCAATCGCTTTCTCGTCCAGGCCCATGCCCACCGAGCGCTGAATCCGGATATCGTGCGGGCGTCCGTCCGGCCCCACGATCACCCACAGCACCACCGTGCCTTGATACTTGGCTTTTCGCGCCTCTTCCGAGTACTCCGGATCGGGGGCGTAGAGGGCGCGTGGCGCGCTTACTCCTCCACCTACGCGGTAAACGCCCCCTCCAATCCCGCCACCGTAGCCCGGGCCGACGCCCGGTCCTCGTCCGCTACCTACGCCGCCGCCACTGCCGCTGCCAATTCCACCCCCCGATCCGGTGCCGCTGGAAGGCGGCCCCAGAACATTGGAAAGTGGATCGCCCAGCGGGCCCGTGGTCGGCAGCGAGATCTTGGGCGGCACCACGACCGTAGGTTCCACGGCTAGTTTGGGGTTCTCATTGCGCACGATTACGGCCGGAGGCGTGATCTGCTGGTCGGAGAGCTTGGGCAGCGCGCCTTTGGAGGCCTGCAGCTTGTCGCGATCGCCGCCGCCTCCGCCACCGCCCGCTTTGGTCGCCGAAGCCGGCAGTACGTAAGGGCTGATGTCGGTTACGATGCCCACCACCTGCTGCTGCAGTTGCTTGCGGTGCGTTACCAGGAATGTGCTCGACCACACCACCAGCACCGCCAGCACGGTGTGCCCGATAAAGGAAAAAACAAAAGTGATGGGCTTGGTGTTGTAGAGCCCATAGCCCTCACCAAACAGCGTGGGCAGAATGGTCGTATCCGGCGACGGCGGCACCATGGCCTCCGGTGCAGGCGGGGCCTGCATCATGGCCGGCGTTTCTGGCGCAGCGGGATTGGGCATCGCTGCTTCTACCCTTCTTAAGTATAGGCCAGAGATCAAGACCCAGGCTGTGCCCGCTGTCACAAATGGCAGGCGAAGGTCCTCCGCCTTTGGAGCCGCGGGAAGGCCTCTCCAGCCCCTTAACGAAACATGTTGCCGAAAAATCCCCGCACCCGGGCAAAGAACCCGCGCGGCTTGTTGCTGGCCGTCATCTTGCTTCGCGGTGCCTTGTAGTAGGTTACTCGTGCCGGACCCGCCAGCTTGAAGCTCAGCAACTCGGGGGGCGGGCCATTGATGAAATGCAATTGCGCTACCTGCACCGCATCAGGTGCCCTGGGTTGAGTGGCACGAAAAATGAAAGGGGCTTCCACCTGCACTGGCGGGCCGCTGGGCTCTGCGGGCGCAGGATCGTTGGCGGCATTCATATGCCCTGCCGGCGCGCCGGAATTCGGAGGCGCCAGCACGGCGGAGGGAGATGCGGAGGGCGGTTGCGTCTCCGTGCGCATCACCGGGATTGTGCGCAGCGGGCAGCCGCAACTCAGACCGGCAGCCGAACTGGCGTTCTGCAGGCGCCCGGCACGAAAAAAAACTTGATCGCCGGCGTTCACCTGATAGCTGTCATTACCCATGATTTCTGAGACCACCGCCGCCGCGGTGTTTCCCGGCAGCGTGCGCACGCAGGTGTTTCCCTGGCGGTCGGCGCTGACCGCCATGTCGAACTCCCCTGGGCCGGGCAGCAGAATGCGGAAATCCGGCGTCAGGATTACGTCGGCGGCCGAGCCCAGCGGATAGTGCGTCTCCATCGTTCCTGTGCTCAGTCCCAGCATCAAATCACTTCCCGTCCTGGAGGGCGTTACCGAAAGGGCTGTGCCAGGGCAGACGTGGATTTCCCCGCCACGCGGCAGGCGCAGCACGGTCGGATTCCCCATGGCCATCACCGATTGCGCGCCGTGCAGGGTTTCAAAATTCGCCACCGGCTCGTAGGTGGTAGCGGGCTGATAGACAGGAGAGGAAGTTGCCGCCGCACTCGTCGCCGCCGGCGCCGGAGCCTGTTGTTGCGCCACGCTTTGTCCCCGCTGGCCCATTGCCTCCGCCATTCCCGGCAGCAGCCACAACGCCACTTTGTTGCCAGTGCTGATTACGGAAAACTCGCGGGCTACCCGCATCTGCACCACGATGCGCGCGATGGGTGGGGACTGCTTCCACTGGCTGGCCCGGACTTCCACGATGGCCTCATCTTTTACCTCAATCCGCCGCAGGCCTCCGGGCAAGAACGCCCCCGGCAAGTCAATCACTATGCGAATGGGATTGTCCAGGCGAGTCAGGTGGGGTTTGACCGCCCGGTTGGCCGTGATCTGTACGCTCAGCCCCTTGTTGCTGGGCACAACCGCGATGTGCTCCACCACGGCCAGACCAGGCTGAGCCGGGGCGCTGGTAACGGTCATAACTGCCAGCAGCGCCGCCAGCGCGAACTGCGACACTTGTGACCTCATTTCGCGGAGGACCTGCTTGAAAGATATCACCGGCAAGCTTGCCAGAGAAGTGGCTGGGCTAACGGTCCAGTTGCCCTAAAGGTCAATTCTCGGCCAGGAATTCGTACTCGTTGATGACCGCTGCCACGCTCAGTTGGCCGTTGTTATTGCCCGGCTCGGCGCGGACCACCGTGCCTTTGCAGCGCACTCGGATGCTCTCCGTAAGCGTGATTTCGGGTGGCAGGGTGAGAGTGAATTCTATTTCCGTGCCTTCCCCGATATGGCTCTCGAGATAAAAGCAGATGCCGCGGGCGCTTACGTCGCGGGTGAAAGCGGTCTTCTCCCCGCTTGGTCCGTTCTGGTACTTCACCGAGATGGGCAGCCGCAGCGAAAAACGACGAGTAGCGCGCTTGTCCTGCTGGCGCTCGGCCATGGAGCCTCCCAGAAGGTGGTGCTAGCATGGGCCTGAGTCGGCTGGGCTGTCAAGCCTGTCATTGCCTGACAACTAAAGCACTATTATCTCGCTGAATCCCTTGCTCACCGTTCTGCGACGGATTGGTCGGGCACCACCCTGGATCTAAAGCGAAAGGAAGTTACGAATCAACTGTTTACCCTCGCTGGTGAGCACGCTTTCGGGATGAAACTGCACTCCTTCAATGGGATAGCGCCGGTGCCGCAGTCCCATGATGACGGTGGCCCCGTCTCGCTCCCGCGTCCGGGCGCTGATTTCCAGATCTTCCGGCAGGCTTTCTTCGGCGACTATCAGAGAATGGTAACGGGTGGCGGTCATCGGCGACGATAGCCCTCTAAATATCGTCTTTCCATCATGTTCGACCGGGCTGGTCTTGCCATGCATAAGCTTGCCCGCGCGCACTACCTGGCCCCCAAAAGCTGCTCCAATTGCCTGGTGCCCCAGACAGACCCCAAGCAAGGGAGCTTTGCCGGCGAAATGGCGAATCAGATCAATGCTGATGCCCGCCTCCTGCGGTGTACACGGACCGGGAGAGAGCAGGACGCGCTCCGGCTGCAGGGCCTCCACCTCTTCCACCGTAACCTGGTCGTTGCGGCGCACTTCCACCTCCGCTCCCAATTCGCCCAGGTATTGCACCAGGTTGTAGGTAAAGGAATCGTAATTGTCGAGGACGAAGACCATAAGAACAGCCCTTGCCATTTAGCCTTTACCACTTAGCCCTTAAAAGGGCTCCTGCAGGCGGGGCCTTTCGAGATTTCCGCCCTCTGCGGGCGAGGCTAATCTATGCCACAGCTTTATTTTGCGAGTCTCAGCGTGCTGGGTTGGATAACGGGTACTGAGCACTGGATACTCGGAATTGGATTACCGATTTCCGACCCAGCAGGAAACCGTCAACGGCCAAATGCTAAGTCGTAATTGCTAAGCGCTAGTTTACTGCGCCATCCCACCCGCCGCCGGGGGCCCAGGCGCGGCTTCTGCTCCGGTATTGACCAGGTCCTTTAACTCTTTGCTGGGCTTGAAGAAAGGTATTTTTTTTGCGGGCACTTCCACGCGGTCGCCGGTCTTGGGGTTGCGTCCCACCCGGGGCTTGCGCTGGCGGGTGCGGAAGCTGCCAAAACCGCGAATCTCGATCTTGTCGCCCACCCGCAGCGAGCGCACGATGCTGTCAAAAATGGTCTCGACGATTACCTCGCTATCCTTGCGCGTAAGCTCCGCCAGGCGCGACACTTCGTCGATCAAATCGGCTTTGGTCATGTGTTTTTCCGCTCCCTTGCCACGCGGGTGCTCTACCGCTTTAACCCTAAAAACCGGCTGATGGCTCCATTAGCCTAAACCCAAATTTTCCCGCGCGCCAGTTTTCAAGATTCTGCCTTGTAGGGTGGGCCGCCTGTCAACTCAATAATTTACAGCCAATCGGGAATTTATAGCCAATCAGGGCAGCTGCACATCGAGAGCGTATATCTCCTGGGTGCTCTGGTCACGCATGAGCAGAGGGGCGTCATCCGGCCCCAATCCCAGCCAGGAAGCCCATGGGTCAGAGCCGCGGGGCACATCTTTCACGCTTTGCATCACTTGCAAGGGGCCGCCATGCACGCTAACCCGAACAATGTCATCGCCCCGGCTGTAATCTTCCAGGTAAACATAGCGGCTATCGTGCGACCAGCTGTTGTAGGCGAAGGTGGCCTGGGCCAGGGGGGACCACTTGCCCGTGGCGAACTCGTAGAGCATCAACTTCTTGGAATCGGCGGTCAAAGCGGCCACGTAGCGTCCGTCGGGAGAAACCCGGGGGCTGAACAGGCCTTCGGAGCCGGGCAGGGCAGAGATTTTGCCTGTCTGCACGTCCAACATCTCGATGCCCGATTCAGAAGAGTTGGCGTATTGCAGCCAGGGCATGTGACCGAAAACCAGTGACTTGCCGTCGGGCATCCAGGTGAGGTCGCTCTCGTTGACCCGCTCTTTGGTCAAGGCCTGGGGCGTGCCTCCCTGGGAGGAGATGAGGTACAGCTTCCAGGACTGGCCCGGCTGTGAAGCCATGAAGGCGATGTGCGTGCCATCCGGCGACCAGTGAGGCAAATGGGCCTGCAGGGGAGGGTAGGTGAGTTGGGTGCGCTCGCTCCCGTCCAGCTTGCTGCGCCACAAGGTGTGGTCGGGATAATTGACAAAGGTAAGCCACTTACCGTCGCGGGAGAAGTCCAGTTCGCCGGCAGAAATGCCGTTCAGATACGGCAGGAAGTGACGACCGTTCTGATCGTAGCGCTGCAACTCGAAGCGCAATTGTTGTCCCACTACAAACAGTTTTTTGCCGTCGTTGCCGGGAATAGGAAAAAGAAACGCCAGCGGCCCGGCGGTGAGCTGCTGTGGAGCATGGTTCCGCGCGCCCATTAGCGAGCCTGTATCCGCCAAGGCCCAGACGTTGTGGCTGTTGCCGCGGGAGCTCTCGAAAAAATAATACTTGCCGTCGCGCGTCCAGGTTCCACAGCACTCCTGAGAAGGCTGATTCCACTCCCTGGCGAGCACCCTGCGAAGACTCTTGCCATCAGGCGCCACTTCCCATAGCTCGGAGGTGTTGTTCTCCGGGTCTTGCAAGGTGAAACGGATCCAGGCGCCATCGGGCGAGAAACGCAGGTCCATGGCGGCGCCGGGCAGAGTCAGCAGCTTATGGGACTGGCTGCCGTCGGGACGCACCTGGTAGAGATCCGAACCGTTGCCGTAGACGATGAACTGGCCGTCAGGTGTCCAGGCGGCGGAGTGAGCGCGCACGTTGCCGACAGCGCGCGGCGACCCCGCAGGAATGGGCAACTGGTACAGCGGGGTTTCGGTTTGCGTGCCGCCCGCTTCGCTGGTGATGAGGAGCGCCGAATGGTCCGGCGAAATGTCAAAAATATCGGCACTGGCAAAGGGGGTTGTCAGGGGCGCGGTCTCGCCGCCCGCCGTGGAAACCTGCTGCAGCAGGAATTGCCCACCCTTCTCTTCGGAAAAGTAAATGCGCGCGCCATCAGTGACCAGTGAAGATTTGGGCAGCGCGTCGCTGGTCAACTGCTCCGAGGCCACTACTCTGGGCGGCGTGGGCGGCGTTCGCAGCCAGAGAACGAGCGCCAAAATGGTGGCCGCCGCGGCGATTCCGGCGAGAACGGAAGTCCGCCCGGGAAGATGCCGGTTACGGGAGGGTTTCACCGAGCGGGACCAGGCTCGCAACGGCCCCGTTTCCAGGTCCCGTTTGAGCCGTCGCAGGTCGCTGCGCACTTCCGCCGCTGACTGGTAGCGCAGTTCGCGATCCTTCTCCAGGGCCTTGTTGATGATCCGCTCCAGGTCGGGCGGCACTTCCGGGTTGAGTTGTCCCGCAGCTTGCGGAGTGCGGTGCAGGATGGCGTCAAATGTCGCTATCGGATTCTTGTGGCTGAAGGGCAGAGTGCCTGTGCTCATCAGGTACAACACCACACCCAGGGAGAACACGTCACTGCGCGCGTCCAGTTCCTTTCCCAGCGCCTGTTCGGGCGACATGTAGCTAACCGTTCCCAAGGTCAAACCCCGGCTAGTGGCTTCCGCCTGCGAGACCGGCAGAGCCACGGTGGGTGCGTTGACGGTTTGCGCCAGCTGGCGTTCCAGCGTCGGCTTGGCTAGCCCGAAGTCCAGCAGCTTGACCTGTCCACGCGCGACTAGAAAGATGTTTCCCGGCTTGACGTCGCGGTGGAGAATGCACTTGATGTGCGCGGCATCGAGCGCCTCCGCGATCTGGACGCCCCAATCTAATACCTGCTCCAGCGGCAGGGGCTGGCCGTGCATAATCTCGCCCAAGGTCTTGCCTTCCAGCAATTCCATGGCGATAAAGGTCTGGCCGGCAGCCTCTCCGATCTCGTAAATGGTACAGATGTTGGGGTGGTTGAGGGCGGAAGCGGCACGCGCTTCCCAGCGGAAGCGGTCCAGCGCCTGCGGGTCATCGGAAAGCTCATCGGGGAGAAACTTCAGCGCTACGTGCCGGCCAAGAGTGAGATCTTCGGCTTCGTAAACCACTCCCATCCCCCCGCCCCCCAGCTTGCGCAGCAGGCGGTAATGGGAAATCGTCTGACCGACAGTAACGGTTGGGGAGGACATTGGACGGGGAACACGCTGGGGGGACAGCGTTTTTCCAGTACTCGTATGGAACGACTGAGTTTACTGCCAGACGTAATAAAAGCCAACCTGCGTCTGCAGAAGCTTGACCCGATCCGGTAAAAAATTGGATAAGTCGCCGAACAGCAGGTCGAGAAGGGTTCGGCGCTCGCTTGCCGGCCTGACCAATTCGGGTTCGCCCTTAATGCCCACCGACCGCGCCGTATCCTTGACGGCAGCGCGGAAGTCCCCAATCTGGTCAATCAGGTGCAGCGGCAGCGCCTGGTCGCCGGTCCACACCCGGCCATCAGCGATGGCCTGCACGTCCTGAATCTTCAGGTGGCGGCCATCGGCTACCGCCTGGATGAATTGGTTATGCATGTTGTCTAACAAACCCTGGAAATAGGCCTTCTCTTCCGGGGTCATGGGACGGGTAGGCGATCCGGCATCTTTCAGTTTGCCCGCCTTCATGGTGATGTCCTGGAGCTTAGCCCAGTCCATCAGCTTGCCGTAGTTGACCCACTCGGCGATGACGCCGATGCTGCCCACGATGCTGCCCTTGTCGGCAAAAATCTTGCCGCAGGCTGAAGCCACGAAGTAGCCGCCGCTGGCACCCACCGTTTCCACCGAGGCGATCACTTTTTTGTGCTTTTCCTGCTCGATGCGCCGCACTTCCTGGTAGATCTCTTCAGTGGCGGCCACGCCGCCGCCGGGCGTGTTGATGTGCAGGATGATGGCTTTGATGGAATTGTCATCGCCGAAGCGCTTGAGCTGGCGAACCACCACTTCCGGGGTGACAATCAGCCCTTCCAGGTCCACCACGCCGATCCGGTTGTCTCCGCCGAAGACCGATGCGGATTCGCCGGATGGGCGCAGGGTGATGTAAAGTAGGGCGAAGACGGCCAGCAGGAAGAGAAAGAAAGCGCCGCCGCCAATCAGAACCCAGAGCAGGACGCGTGCCCGGCGTTGAGGCTGGCCTTCATCTGCCATAGGAAGGCGTAGTGTAACACCAGTTGTCAGTTGTCAGTTGCCGGTGGTTAGCCTTCAGCTCTGCGGCCTTGACGGCTAAATGACCTGAGCTGAGAACCGAGAAGCGAGAACTGCTCTACCCCACAATCACCCGCAGCGCTTTCGGAGTCACGTTCACTTCTACCGGCGTTTGGCCTACTGGTTCGCCATCCGCGTGTACGCCGAGCGGCTGCTCGCTTTCAATGCGCACGCTTCCGGCTCGAAAGTATTCCACCTGCGGCAGGCCGACGTGGGTTCCGCGGTAGACCTTGGGAAAGAAGCGCAGAAGGCGCACCTTGCCGACCCGGCGCACAAAGCAGACCTCGAGTTGGCCGTCGTCAAGTTGGGCTTGAGGGGCAATGCGCATGCCGTGCCCATACCAGGGCGTATTGGCGGCGGCCACCAGGATGCCGGGTTCGGAGATGGTTGGTTGAAACGCGCCCTCTGGTCCGCTGGCAGATACGCGGATCGTTTGGGCGCGGAAACGCAGCAAGGCTGAAATGGCGGCCAGAAAGTACCCGCCATGGCCGCGCAGCCAGCCGGGCATGGAACCGGCTTGCCGCGCCGCCAGGGCGTCCACGCCCGCGCCCGCAGCACAGCAGAAGTAAGTCGGGGTCTTGGTGGCGCGGGCGCCCTCGCCCGCGAAACGCAGCACTCCAACGTCTATTTGCCGGACATTGTTGCCGCTGCGTACAAACGTTGCCCAAGCGCGCAGCGTTTGTGCCCTGGTTCGCAGTCCCAGCGCCCGCGCAAAATCATTGGCGCTGCCCGCGGGCACCACCAGCAGCGGAATTTGGATTCGCACCAGATCCGCGAGTTGCCGCTGCACGGTGCCGTCCCCGCCCAGGAGCAGCACGGCGTCGGCTGCCTGTTGTGCAGTCGCCTGCGCCAGATCTTTGGTTACGGTGACCTCGCCACCCGCCGCGCGGAAGGGGGCAAGGTCCTGCTCTCGTGCATTGGGGCCGAGAATGGCCAGCGCGCGCATCTGCCGCGCAGATTAAACCAACAAAACCTTTTTCACCACAGAGGACACAAAGGACGCAGAGGAATTGCTGGAGTAAGGCGGATTAGAAGCAGTTGATTAGCGAATTATAATTTTCTTAACGCTTCTGCCGATTCGAATGACCGGCGCAAACAGAACAGCCCGACGTGTGCACACCGGTCCTGCCCCGAGCAGGATGGCGGAAGACACGTGCGTTATGGCTCACCAGGAGACAACGACTTTTTTGACTTTACGACCCAGACGGATCGTGATGGGGGAACCCAGCTCTTTGAGAGAAAACACTGGGTCCGTTACGATCTGGTCGTTTACGCGAACAGCCCGCTCTTTTATCTTTCGTAAACCCTCGCTCGCGGAATTTACGAATCCTGCACTTGCTAAGAGCTTGTCCAACTTCACCGGCCACCCGAGTTCGGTCTTGACGGGCTTGTCAGTCGAGGATGTCAACTTCGCGACCGAGGAGTATTTGAGCTCAACCTGCTCAACTTCCTCTGGCGCTTCGCGTTTCTGGAACTGCGTGGCCCAGTCGTCGGCGGCACGGTTGGCGGCCGCCTCACCGTGGGCGTCGGCCACGATGCGCCGCGCCAGCTCTTTCTTGTACTGCATGGGATTGGCGCGACCGGCGGCCGCCTCCCCCGTCATCTTGCTGATCTCCAAGGTGGAGACATCGGTCAGCAGCTCGTAGTAGCGCCACATCATGGGGTCGGAGATTGACATGACTTTGCCGTACATCTCCAGCGGCGGCTCGGTAAGCCCGATGGCGTTGCCCAGCGACTTCGACATCTTCTGTACGCCATCCAGGCCTTCCAGGATGGGCGTGGTCAGCACCACCTGCGACGTCTGCCCGTAGCCGCGCTGAATTTCGCGACCGACTAGAAGGTTGAACTTCTGGTCGGTGCCGCCCAGTTCCACATCCGCTTCCAGCGCCACCGAGTCGTAGCCCTGGGCCAGGGGATAGAGCAGTTCGTGCATGGAGATGGGCTTTTCTTCCTGAAAGCGTTTGTGGAACTCTTCGCGTTCCAACATCTGCGACAGTGTGAACTTTGCGGCCAGGCGGATAAAATCATCGGCGGTGAACTTGCCGAACCACTCGCGGTTGTAGCGGATTTCAGTCTTATCGTGGCTGAGAATTTTGTACACCTGGTCGAGATAAGTCCTGGCGTTCTCCGTAATCTGCTCGCGCGAAAGCGGCGGGCGCGTGACCATGCGCCCGGTGGGATCGCCGATCATGCCGGTGAAGTCGCCGATCAGAAAGATGACGGTGTGCCCCAGGATCTGGAAGTGCCGCAGCTTATGGATGAGCACGGTGTGACCCAGGTGCAGGTCGGGAGCGGTGGGATCGAAGCCAGCCTTCACCCGCAGCGGCTTGCCGGTGGCGAGCGACTTCTCCAGACGCTCGCGCAGCTCGCTTTCGCGGATGATTTCCACGGCGCCCTTTTTGATGAGCGCGAGTTGTTCGTCAATGGGAGGGAAAGTAGCCACCAGCTCCTAGCTACTAGCTGCTAACCAGTAGCTCTCCTGTTCTCAGAATAACAAACCGAATACGCTGACTCCGGACCACCCGATCCCGGCAGCCGACGGCCAATGACCACCGACTAACGACCAGCGGCGGCTACTTCCCCAGAATCGGGAAATGGCTCGCCGCGCCCATAAAGAACAGGAGCGGCAGCGTGAGCCAGGCGCTGATCTGCGACACCAGAAACGATTGCCTCGCCATGCGCTGGGCCTTTTCCGGAATGGGCGTGCCCTGTTCGGCGAAGGCCCGAGTCCACAGAATGATTCGTTTTTGAATGCGCCACACAATTCCCCACACATTCAGCAGCAGCATCCAGCCGATGCCGCCGCCAATGCCGATGGAGAGCAGCCGGTTGCTTTCCCAGCCGTGATTGTTGAAGTGAACGTAGAGACAGCTGGCGGCGGCGACGTCAATGGCCACCAGAATGGCCAGCACCGGCCCTTTGTTCAGGGGCCCCTTCAGCGGCATGACCAGGCCATTTTCGATGGCAAAGGCTACGGTCCAGATGAGAAAAAAGCTCCAGATGGCGATGCCCGGGGAGGCCTGCGCATTGCGGGCGTCGGCGGTTACAATCATCATCCAGTAAGCGATGCCGGCCAGCACAGTGAGCAGCGCGCTCCAACGGAACCACCACATCGCCCGGCTAAGCAGCGCGGGCGCCACCCTGGCCCGTGTGCCCGCATCCATTTGCTTCATGACCGGGTTGCTCACCAGGTTGAAAAAGTAAAGCAGCCCGATCCAGGTGATGCCGACGAGAAAATGGATCCAGCGCAGAATGATTTGGGTAGTGGCGGTGGAGCCGGGGACAGAGAGTGCAGCAAACAAATGGCTTTCCATGGTGGCCTCCGGGCATGCTTATGGTGCCGCCGGCGCCTGCGCCGGAGCAGCCGATTGTATAAGCTTTGGCGGCCTGCTAGCGAGGTTGAAAACTGCGGGCCAACGCCGTATCGTACAGGTGTCCCGTGCGGACTGGTTTTATCAGCGCTTTCTGGCGGGAACAGCAGATTTCGTCCACGCTCGCGATTCCCCGTTTTGTCATCGGCGCGCGGACTGGCGGTTTCTAACAAAAGGAGATCGGCAGATGGACAGCAAGCCGGCGCAAAACATCCAGGATTCCTTTCTCAATACGGCACGCAAAGATAAAACTGCCATTACCCTTTATCTGCTCAGCGGGGTCAAGCTGACGGGCCGTATCCGTTCCTTCGACAAATATTCGCTGGTGCTGGAAACCGGCAACCAGGAACAGCTGATCTTCAAGCACGCCATCTCCACCGTGGTGATGCCCAAAAGTCTCCATGTGGAGCGCCCCGCGGCAAGCGGCGAAGCCAAACCGGCGCAGCATGCTGCGGACGTGGCCACAGCGGGCACGAGTTCGGGTACCGAAGGTTAGGAGCAGTACGGTCCTTGCGTCTGTCCACCAAGCTGAAGTCGGGTAAATCCTCGCGCGTGGTCGCCACCACGGCTGGCGCTGGTAAATGGGGGAGGCCGGAACGCGCTTTTCTGGTAGGCATTGAATATCCCACACGGGTGCGCGCCAGCGGCAGCGAGCCGGCGGTGCCGCCCCAGGCACGAATGGCGCGCAGCACGGCCTCGGCCGAGGACGCCGATCAGGAGAAACGCCCAGCCGCGCGCTTCAGCGCCGAGGAATCGCTGGCGGAATTGCGCGAGCTGGCGGCCAGCGCCGGCGCCCAGCTGGCGGGAGAGTTTCTGCAGCATCGCGACCGGCCCGATCCGGCTACCCTGATCGGACGCGGCAAGCTGCAGGAGATTTCCGGCGCCGCCGCTTCTGCCGCAGCCGACCTCATCATCTTCGACCATGAGCTTACGCCCTCGCAGCAGCGCAACGTGGAGAATGAAGTTTCCGCACGCGTGATTGACCGCACCCAGCTCATCCTCGACATTTTTGCCCGCCACGCCCGCACCCGGGAAGGCCAGTTGCAGGTGGAACTGGCCCAGCTTGAGTACCTGCTGCCGCGCCTGGCTGGACGCGGCATCGAGATGTCGCAGCTGGGCGGCGGCATCGGCACTCGCGGCCCCGGTGAAACCCAGCTGGAAACCGACCGTCGCAGAATCTACCGCCGCATCCGCCACATCCACGGGCAGCTGGAACAGGTGCGGCGCAGCCGCGCCCAGCAGCGCCAGCGGCGGGAATCGGTGCCCGTGGCCACCGTCGCCCTGGTGGGCTACACCAACGCCGGCAAGTCCACGCTGTTTAATGCGCTCACCAGCGCCGGGGTGCTGGAATCGGCGAAGATGTTCGCCACGCTCGACCCCACCATTCGCCCGGTCACGCTGCCTTCGCGGCGTAAGGTGCTGCTCTCCGACACCGTGGGATTCATCCGCAACCTGCCGCACACGCTGGTGACGGCGTTTCGCGCCACGCTGGAGGAGGTGCAGCGCGCCGCCCTGGTGTTGCAGGTTTCCGATGCCAGCAGCCCTATTGCTGTCGAGCAGGCGGTGCAGGTGGAAGCGGTGCTGCGCGAACTGGAAGCGGCCGGCAAGCCCCGCCTGCACGTGCTCAACAAAGTTGATCTGCTGCCCGCGGCCGAGCGCGACGCTGTGCGCGATGATGCGGCCACGGTGCACGTTTCCGCGCTCAAGGGCATCGGCCTCACCACCCTGCTCGATCGCATTGATCGTATGCTGGTGGAGGACCCTATCAGCCGGGTGCGCCTGAAAGTGCCGCAGAGCGAAGGCAAGCTGCTTTCCGCCCTGGAAGCCCGTTCCCGCATCTTTTCCCGCCAGTACCGCGATGGAGTGGTAGAACTGGAGGCCGAGGCGCCCGAATCGCTGCTGAGAAGGCTGAAAGGGTTTGTGGTGGAGTAAATCAGCCGGCCACACTCAGCAGTCAGCCGAAAAGCGCAGTAGGCACTTAGCTATTGGCACTTGGCAGTGAAGGTCCATTTCGAAATTGAAAGAGAATCGCGGGGGCCAAATGCCAATAGTCCTTTTCGGCTGAGTGCTGAATGCTGAGTGCTAGCTCTTGGCGTGCTGCTTCGCCTTGGCAATCAGGTCCAGCACCTGCTGTTTCTGCTGGTAGTTAGGATTGGTCTGGAGCAGCTGCTCCCAGGCCTGCACGGCTCCGGCGGGGTCCATCTTGCCCTGCCACTTCACTACCCCCATGTTGAACAGGGTGCCGGGATGGGTGGCGTTGTATTTCAGAGCCCGGTTGAATTCGGCAATGGCCTGGTCGGGATTGCCGGTGTACCAGTAGGCAGTTCCCATGTCAGTGCGCAC
>Ga0075276_10000279_pt1 | contig 14409 bp, 10 predicted proteins | sample SF_Rice_5C_80N_4_FD_69770 | JGI IMG/M metagenome (GOLD analysis project Ga0075276, IMG submission 69770) | Rice paddy soil microbial communities from Twitchell Island, California, USA - SF_Rice_5C_80N_405 | ecosystem: Environmental > Terrestrial > Soil > Paddy field/soil | place: USA: Twitchell... | reverse complement strand
CGGTGTGGGGCTTTGCCAGATTGGCGCCGCTGTCATGGCTGAAAAAGGACATTCCTTTGATGAGATTCTTCTTCACTATTTCCATAACGCAAGGTTAAATAAGATTTACTGATAGAATGAAAATTTTATATTCATGTTTATCTAAAAGCTGGGGGGGAATGGAAATGGTTACCCTTACAGGTGTTAAACAATTAACAAAAAGAGGGATACATGTAGAACTCCTGTGCGCGAAGGAATCAAGAATCCATATTGAAGCCAATAACCTGGGGATTATTATACACCCTGTAAAAGCAGGTGGTTATTTCCATCCATTTTCCTCTCTCAGGCTTGCTTTTATTATCAGTAAAATGAACTTTGATATCATTCATACCCACGCCTCAAAAGATTTATGGGTGCTTGTGCCTTCACTGCAGTTTCTCAGGAAAAGGATACCCGTACTTCTTACAAAGCATATCGGTTCGTTTATTGAGAAAAAGGATGTACTGCACCGCCGGCTCTACAGGTACGTGACTAAAGCAATTGCGATAAGCAGCATGATCAGGAGAAATATACTTGAGACCACGCCTTTGAAAGACGATCAAATTGTGCTTATCCCGAATGGTGTGGATACCGAAAAATTTGATCCCCGGCGCGTCAATGGCGATAAAGTAAGGGATGAATTTGATGTTAAGAAAGATGATTTGTTAATCGGAATGATGGCCCGGTTTAGTCCTGGCAAAGGCCACGAGGAATTTATTAAAGCTTCAGCGGTTTTGAATAAGGAGTATAAAAATCTGCGTTTTATCATTATAGGCGAAGCAAGCCGCGGTGAGGATTTGTATGAGCAGAAGATAAAGGCTTTTGCCGAAAAATCGGAATTGCAAAATTTAATATTTACAGGCTACAGGAGCGATATCCCGCAACTCCTGGCTGCTATAGATATATTTGTATTTCCGTCTCACGCTGAAGCATTTGGTATCGCTCTGATAGAAGCAATGGCGATGGAGAAACCTTCTGTCTGTTCTGCTTCCGAAGGGGTGCTTGATATTGCAATGGATGGGAAAACTTCATTGCTGTTCGAAACCCATAATGCAGGAGATCTTACTGAAAAAATAAAAATATTAATTACAAACCCGGATAAAAGGGTATCCTTTGCTCTTGCAGCAAGGCAGAGGGTGATTGAAAACTTCAATATTGACATCGTTACTGACCGGATATGCGCGCTTTATGAAGAATTGACCTGATGTGTTTTTTAGCTAACTCACAAATATAAAAGAAGTTAGCCCATTGTGACATTCATAACTATTTAATAAACTTAATGTGGTATTTTTTAAAGCACAATGAAAAAGAGAATAACATTAACCCCGGGAGGAGAAAAAATGAAATATCTACTAACAATTCTTTTCACATCACTGCTCTTTGCAGCATGCTCAACCTCGAAAACGGTAACAATGGATCCCGCACGTTATGATCCGTGTACCCAGCAGTCTGATTTAGCATCAAATGATGTTTTTACAGGCGAAACGGTTGACAATGTCGTAATAGATCAGCAGAGCGGACTGGTTTACGTCACAATGGATGTCAGAGCTTATTGCAGCTCTGCATTAAATATGGAAATGCAGCAGAATGAAAACCAGATTACACTGATGGTGTCAAACACAAATACTGCAAGTGATAACTGTGTCTGCATAAAGAAGGCAAGAACAGCTTTCAGGGATTTGGCACCTGGTACTTATGATCTTAGAATCACCGATAAAACAGGGCATAAACTACTGGACCAGGAAAGCATAACTATTCCAGAATAAATACACCCGCAAAGTCTGCTATCATTACAAGCCGGTTTTATACCGGCTTTATTTTTTCTATTTTGTAACCTCCTCTTAAATATGTAAATTTTTATAAGTTATTAGGAGGAAATATGAGTTTCCCTTTCACAGTTTTTATTCCCTATAACGGCAATTTGAAAATATGGGAATCGGCAAATGCCCTCAGATCTTCAAAAATGATTGAAGAATTATATTTACTGGCAGGTGAATCTGTTAAAGTTCCTAAATCCTCACAGGTCCTAAATACCGAAAATATTTTCAGTACAACAACGCTGAGGGCTTTATCAGAAGAGGCAGACTCAGAATTTATACTTCTGCTTTTGAATCCCTTAGAATTTATATTTGAAAAGTTTTCTCTTAGCAGGTTCTTCGAAGTAGCTGAACTGACAGGTGCTGGATTAATATATTCCGACTTCTATGAACTGAATAAAAGTAATTTGATACCCCATCCGCAGATTGACTATAAACCGGGAAGTTTAAGAGACGATTTTGATTTCGGGGAAGCTGTAGTTATAAGGAAATCAGTGTTGGATGAGTACCTTACCAGTACTACTGATGATTTTACGCAGGCCGGGATGTACAGCTTCAGATTGTTTATTTCAAGGAAGTACCCGGTAATAAGGATTCCTGAATTTTTATATTCGGTAAGAAATTTTAATGATGCACAGTCGGAAGGGAAACAGTTCAATTATGTAGACGCTAAAAACCGGATTGCACAGCTGGAGATGGAGGAAGCGGCAACAAATCATCTCAGGCAGATCGATGCTTACCTGGAGCCTGTGTTCAGTGCTGTCAATACAGCTGTTGAAGATTTTGCTTATACAGCATCGGTTATAATTCCTGTAAAGAACCGTGCAGAAACCATTGCCGATTCTGTAAACTCCGCCTTAAACCAGGAGACAGATTTTTCGTTTAATATAATTATAATTGACAATCATTCAACTGACCGCACAACTGAAATAGTAAAATCAATTTGTGAAAAACACAGCAGGATAGTCCATATAATCCCGGAAAGTTTAAGCCTTGAAATCGGCGGGTGCTGGAATGAAGGAGTGCATAACGAACATTGCGGTAAATATGCGGTACAGCTTGACAGTGACGACCTCTATGCTGATAAGCATACACTCCAAAAAATAATTAATGTATTTAGAGAAGAAAAATGTGCAATGGTTATAGGTACTTATAAACTTACTGATTTTAAATTAAATGAGATTCCGCCGGGAATTATAGACCATAAAGAATGGACCCCGGCAAACGGAAGAAATAATGCGTTGCGTATAAACGGTCTGGGGGCGCCAAGGGCCTTTTATACCCCTGTTATAAGGGAAATCAAATTCCCAAATGTCAGTTACGGAGAGGATTATGCCGTTGCTTTAGCGGTATCCCGGAAATATGAAATCAGCAGAATTTATGAGCAGTTATACTTATGCCGGAGGTGGGAAGGGAATTCCGATTCCCGGCTGTCTGTTGAACAAAAAAATAAATTTAATTCTTATAAAGACACTCTCAGAACTTATGAAATAAAAGCCCGGCAGAGACTAAATGCAGAAAATAAAAAACAACTCACCTAAATCAGATTCCGTCGAAGACGATCTGAAGAAATTAATTAATGAGAGTAAATTCTCCGAAGCAGTTTTGTTTCTGTTTAAGCAGCAAAGTGAAAACTGGGAATTATTAAAAGATGGACTAAGCTCTCTGCATAAAATAGACACTAAAAAATTTTATTTTGATGGATATGAAGTACAGACGCAATTTAATCCACTGCGGATAAATTCTACTATGGCGAATGTCTCTCCTGAGGCAGTAAAGAAACGCCAGTGTTTCCTCTGCATAGAAAATCTTCCCCGGGAGCAGAAGGGTATTATTTATAAAGAAAAGTATATCATCCTTTGTAATCCTTTCCCTATTTTCTCTGTACACATGACGATTAGCAGCATAGAGCATAAACCTCAGAGAATAAAGAAACCATTTGAAGACTTGCTTCAGTTGAGCAAGGATTTTTCAGAACTTACGATTGTTTACAACGGTCCGGAATCGGGTGCTTCTGCTCCGGATCATTTGCATTTCCAGGCTTGCAGAAAAGATTCTCTGCCTATTGATATCGATTATGAGGGGATGAAGAATGAGTTCGGAGAAGAAGTAATAACCGGAGAAGTATCAGTCACAGCAATCGACGATGGAATGAGAAGAATTTTATCGCTGGAAGGAATATCTGATTCGTCAGTGAGCAGGACTTTCAATAGAATCTATAGTTTGTATGCACATATTGCAAAAAGTCATGTTGAACCAATGATGAATATTATCTCCACTTATGAAAATGAATCAGGCTGGAGAGTAATAATATTTTTCAGGAAGAAACATCGTCCGAATGCTTATTTTGAGGAGAATGACGGGAATATACTTGTTAGTCCGGCTTCCATTGACCTTGGCGGAGTTTTAATTACACCACTGGAGAAGGATTTCCGGAAGATCGATAAAGAGCTGATAACCAGTATTTTCAGGGAGGTTTCAATTGGAAAAGAAGAATTCGAATATATAAAAACCAAGCTTAAAGAATAATTTAACACGCTTGTAAAGTTGGATATTGCCGCTAAGACTCTATGACGTAAAAATGCCCGGGATATTTAATTCAAACCAGTAAAAACTTTGATGGCATGACCTTCATAATGTGCTGCGGCCTGCAACCAAAAAGCATATAATCATTCAAGAGACTGTGTGAAAATTCGACCAGGGCATACTGGTTTACTTAATAAAACTTTTCTAAATGTGACATTTTTAAGAACCATATGAGCGAAACACCGTTTCGCTCTGCCTAACTTCTAAAATTCAATTCTACTTAAGCAATTTTATTTTTAGTTCTGCAGCCCTGAAGGTGTCTGCGGGGTAGAGATTATCTTCTCGAATATCTCCCAGCGTTTTGATGGATTATCTTTAGTCCCGCCGTTTTTTTCTACATACTTTTTAACTATATCCTTCCCGAGGTTATAGTTGATGACATAACTTCTGTACCGGTCGATGAAGCTGAGTCGTTTTTCTGCTCTTTCTTTGCTCATTAATTCATATTTCTGCATCCATTTTATAGCTGCCTCTTTATCCCAGTCGCCATTCAGATAATTTCGTGCAGCCTCATTACCTGCGTAGCTTAATTTATCGGTCAGCTCGAGCGCATGGTAGTATTCATCAGCCTGAGAAGAATCAAGACCGGCCAGCGGGAACAGAACTTCCTTCTCAAACTTTATCCTGGAATCACCCGGGAAGGCCATTTCTATTCCGAAATTTGCAGTGCCCTCGGCAATCAATGATTGAGGACTGAAAAGAGGATAAACGCTGAATTCTGCCCAGCCTCTCTGCCTCACCAGATTTTTTTCAAGGAGAGTATTGTAAACATGATGACCGGGATATCCTTCGTGAGCAGCCAGATCAACAGCACGGTCTATATAAATAGGAAGGTCTGTGTTTACCTGGATTACGCTGTATGAGTTGCCCTTATACCAGTTATATCCGCCCCATGGCTTATTGTTAACATATTCGACTTTGAAATTTTCGTCAGGAGGCAGCTGGATATGATCAAGTGTTCTTGTACGGCATTCATTTATAGAAGCAGTAAATACTTTATCAAGTTTGTCTTTAGGAATAATAAACTGGTCCCTGAACTTTTCATACCTGTCAGTTACATTTCCTTTGCCGGGAAGAATACTATCGAGTTCGTTGATAATATTCTGAAAATGGTCTTCTGATAAATGAGGTGCTTCTGCATCGTAGAGAGCTTTGGTTTCATTGTCGAATGAAAGGCGGCCTCCCTTGAGCATAAAAATCTTCGTTTTTGCAGCAAGCATTTGTTTGTATAAAAATCTGAAACGCTGTGTCTGCATCTCATCGGCATTGTATTTTCCCAGGGTGTCCATACTGTCGAGCAGCGCATCAGTTTCAGTATCGAGGTTTTTTAAGTCGTCCTGGTCTGCATGAAATGAACTATCAGGCTTCCATTCATCAGGACCATAATAAGCATCAACATAGTCAGGATCAAACCTGCCGATCCTCAAAATTACTTTTACGTATCTTTCTGCTATAGTATTCATTTTTTTATCCAGTTCAGGAGAAGGTTGTTGTTGTTGTTCTCCGCAGGAAATTAATAAAATTCCTGGCACAAGCAATAAAAATAAATATATAATCCGCATTATTCATCCTTTTTTACAGCTTCTGTTAATTTGAAAATTGAATAACCATATGGTTCCAATGGAATTCCGACCTTATAATTATTAACCGGCAGGCTGCCGCCCAAAATCAGATCTGCGACGGAATCCGCCTTAAATGCATAAGGAAATTCCAAGGGGGTAATAACCCGGGAATTGCTCTTATTTAATACTACCAGTATCCTTTCGTTCAGATCCGAGCGTACGAAAGCATAAATATCTCTCCCGGCTTTAATTGTATAGAAATCGCCGTATCTCAGGGCGGAATTTTCCTGCCTGACTTTTATCAGTTTCCGGACATCCTTTAAGGTTTCTTTTTCCCAATCACTCAGCCCGGCACCGAACCTCATCATTCTCCTGTTATCAGGATCGGCAGCTCCTGTCATTCCAAACTCATCTCCATAATCTATAATCGGTATGCCCGGTATTGTTAATAAATATGATAGATATAGTTTCAATTTGTTGTAGCTCGATTTATTATCCACCTCCGGCGGGTTCTTCCAGCCTATCTCAGCAGCATTTCCTTCATTCAACGAAACGTCGCCGTCGGCATAAGCCATAAATCTTACTTTGTCGTGGCTATCCATAATATTTCCCATCAGATTGTTCACCCCGTAAACAGAAAAAGATTTCTGCATTTGTTCATCAAGCGATTCAAATGATCTTGAAGTATCTATGAATACAGGTATAGCAGTGTCATAAAGGTTAAAATTAAACTGCGCATCAAGCTGACCGTTATTTACATAGGAATTAACCAGCTCATAACTTCCGAATGTTTCACCTATCTGGAAGATATCTCTGTGTTGGGGTATTACAATTTCACTTTTAATCTTCCTGGTTAAGGTCCTCCAGAATTCGTTGGGAATATGTTTAACTGCATCGTGCCTGAAGCCATCGGCATCAGTTACCTGCAGCCACCATACAGCATTGCTTGTCATGGTATCCAGGGCTTCTCTGGATCCTTCATAATCAAAAGAGGGAAGGTAAGGTTCAAACCATGTAGTTAAACGATGATCATCCCACATTCTGAGATTGAGTCTTCCATCGGGAAGTTTGAGATGTCCGAACCAGTTTCTGTGCTCTTTAAAGAAAGGATGTTCTTCGTGGACATGATTTGCAACATAATCGATCAGGATATGTACATTATGATTATGAGCATCGGCAACAAGCTTTTTAAGAAGATCCATATTTCCGAATCTTTCTTCCACTCTTGTTGACGATACGGGCCAATAGCCGTGATAGCCTGAGTAATACCTGTGGGGTTCGGGATATTCACGGTAAGCACTGTCAGTGTTATCAACAACAGGAGACAGCCAGAGGGTATTTACACCAAGTGAATCGAAATAACCATCATTTATCCTGTTAATAATTCCCTGCAGATCTCCGCCGAAATAATTTGCTTTTTTAGTTAAGTGAGGATCTTCAACAGGGATACTATTACTGGAATCTCCGTCGCTGAACCTATCAACCATAATTGAGTAGATTACATTATCATAGTCGGTGCGATGATTATTTCCTTCCGGCTCACCGTCATAAAATCTAAGAGTCTGGATGTTCGATGCTAAACCTTTTCTGTTTACCGCTACGCGAAGTACATTCTCCCCTTTAATATTAGTGCTGTCGACCGTAACCAGGAACTTATTTGCAGCAGTTGATATCCTTTCCTGCGGGACTGCAGAGTTATTATACAATGCAATGATTTCTTCCCGCCTCACCGGTTCCCTGTATTTATTGTTCCTGTAGGTAAAACTTATAGTCATCCCGCCCTTATTATTATCATAACCATTTACGAACAAATAACATTCTTCCGTGTGAAGATTCGGAATAACAACAACAGAATTATAACCGCCAAGACCATTTGGGATGCTGTCTTGATTAGCGGGGTCAAGAATTTCTTTTCCCTGTAAAATGTATTTATACTGATAAGTTCCGGGTTCGAGGGGTATTGAAACAGAGTAAACTCTGTTTTTTTTATCGTGTGTCATAGGCAGGTTTTCCCGGTTCCACCCGTTAAAGCTGCCGAAAAGGTTCACTTTTTCAGGAAGATCCTTAAGACGCAGGCTGAATGTATAGTTGGAGATAGATTCCGAATAGTACGGCATTGTATAAATTGAATCATTGACCTTAAAATTGATTAAATCCAGGCCCTCAAACTGATCATCCGGTTTAAGCACAACAGTCTTTTCAGATTTGTCATATTCTACCTTAACATTCTTATTTGCGAGGAAGGTTGCATTATAATTATTCGAGTAAAAAATATCGCTGATGAGAATTGTATCGGCTTTGCCGGTCTGCAGATGAAGCGGTTTGATAATATCAGTGATGTTCTGCGGAAATATTTTCAGATTAGAAATTATTAGTAGTAATAAAGCGGACGTTATTCTTATCATACAAGATCCCTTGTTTAATCTTCCTCAAAGTTTACTGCAGATTTGTAACCCTGCCCGTCATTTCTTTCCCTTTCCCCGATTTGCTGACGCCACATAGCGTAATACAACCCTTTCATCGCAATAAGTTCTTCATGTTTTCCTGATTCTGTTATCTTTCCACGCTCGAGGACATAGATTCTGTCTGCATGCATCACCGTAGACAGGCGGTGAGCTATCATAATTGTAATGAGGTCTTTGCTGTCTGAAATATCCTTAATGGTTGAGGTAATCTCTTCTTCTGTTAAAGAATCAAGAGATGAAGTTGCTTCGTCAAAAATAAGCAGCTGGGGACGGCGCAGAAGAGCGCGGGCAATTGAGAGACGCTGTTTTTCACCTCCGGAAACTTTCACTCCTCCCTCACCGATTATTGTATCTAATCCTTTGTCAGCGCGTGCGAGCAGGTTTCCGGCAGCCGCCTTTTCCAGTACATCAAGACACTCTTCATCAGAAGCACCGGGGTTAACGAATAAAAGATTCTCTTTGATTGTACCAGAAAAAAGCTGGGTATCCTGCGTAACGAATCCGATCTTTTCACGTAATTCATCAAGATCAATATTCTCTCCCGGGATACCATTGTAGATTATCGCACCATCCTGCGGAGAATACAGACCTACCAGAAGCTTTACAAGCGTAGTTTTGCCGGCGCCTGAAGGACCCGCAAAAGCTATAGTCTCACCCTTATTTACCCTGAAAGAAATATCATTTAACGCATTGCCCCGTGAGCTCTGATGCTTAAAACTTACATTCCTGAACTCAAGCGACCTGATATTTTTTATCGCTTCCGGGTTAACGGGTTTTTCATCCACAGGCTGTTTTAAGAGAGTGTCGAAATTATCGAGGGAAACCTCAGCTTCACGGTAAATATTTATTATATCACCAAGGCTCTGAAGCGGTCCGAAGATAAAGAATGAATACAGCATCAGGGTGAAAAACTGTCCTATCTGAATCTCCCCGGTGAATATCAGGTAGAGCATAAAGAAAAGGATTGTGGTTCGGATAAAGTTAACGACAGTTCCCTGGATGAAACTCAGCGTCCGGATATATTTTACCTTTTTTAATTCAAGCAGAAGGATCTTGTCTGTAGTTGAATTAAGTCTGTTAATCTCCTGGCTGCCGAGTCCGAGACTTTTAACAAGCTCAATATTTCTTAGAGATTCTGTTGTTGTGCCGGCAAGCGCAGTGGTTTCTGCAACTATAACTTTCTGTATCTTCTTTATCTTCCTGCTCAGAACAGAACTTACAATGCCGAGAATTGGAACAGCTGCAAAGAATATCGGGGCGATTATCCAGTGTACATTTATTGCATAAAAAGTTACAAAAATCACTCCGACAACAGTTGTAAACAAAACATTTACGAATGATGAAATCAGTCTCTCAACATCAATTCTTACCTTCTGAAGAACACCGAGTGTTTTACCGCTCTGCTGGTCTTCAAATTTGGAATATGGGAGCTCAAGCGAATGCTTTACGCCGTCTGTATAGATCTGGGCGCCGAGACGCTGGGTGATAACGTTGACGTAGTAATCCTGGAAATTTTTAGCTATCCTTGAGACGAATGCAACTCCGACTGCAGCAGCCAGAAGCAGTCCGACTCCCTTAAGAAATTGAGTAGTAGTGTACGAATCGGATTTTGTGGCATAGTTGTCTATTACCTTCCCGAAAATGTAAGGGTCAAGGAGAGAGAAAATCTGGTTTACTGCAGCAAGCAGAAGCGCCAGCAGCATAAGTTTCCAGTAACCTCGAAGGTATGTATAAAGCAATTTCATTTGAATCAGTTAAAATAATCATAAGAAACGCAATAAAAAATGGGATGAACGGGGGATGAAAGATAGAGGATGCTTTATGTATTCCGGTTAACGACGCTCCCGGGTAAGGAAAGCGTCGTTCTGGCAATTTTTAAATCCGGCTGGCAAATTTATATTCCTTAATTTTTTTCCATTCTGAATGTAAATTCATTTTTATTGTATCTATCAACAAGATAATCTGCCTGTAAAGATTTATAGCCCTCTTTCGTTAATACAAACGTAATCTCATCCGACACTTGTTTTTGTGTGACATTGGAAGAATATGTTTCGCCTGAGCAATAGATAATTTTCTGCAGAGGAAGCATCGAAAGATTAATATCGAACTGACCATTCAAAGTTTTGATATTCGGTTTAGAAAGGGTTAATTGATCCATTTCCGTTCTGTTAATAATAACACTCATTTCCGCTTGATATCTTGTTGTACTGTTAACTAAATACCGTACATTCAATTTATATATGCCGTTCGCATAACCGTTAAAATTACCCAGAGTGCATTCAACCAGACCGGGTGAGCTGCTGCCCTGCAGTAAAATTGTTGAAGAAAGGGAGGCATATTCAAAAAATTTTATCTCATATTGAATATTACGGTACGTTTCAAACCTTATTGTAGTAGAATCAGAAAATGGATTGGGATAGTTTTGATAGAGTGTATCGACTTCAGTAATTTTTGATACTTTATTAGCCGGTGTTTCAGTGAGATGATATACAAAATAAACATTAACATCACTAAGCGGGTTTCCATTAGAATCTGTAACGTCACCTACAATATTATAAGTGGTTAATGTTACTTCGGTAGTTGAATCATTACAAGACAATAAAAATAATGATATACTAAAGAAAGAAATGAAATTCAGAATGTTTCCCATCTGTTTAGCCCTGTTGGTTTATGAAAAAAATAAGAATGTGATTCATTTTTATCATTTTAAAATTGCCATCCTTTTAGTTAGCAGCCAAATTGGATCACTTATTCAGCTTTTTACATTTATAACTTCAAATGTCGAAATATTTAAAAATAATAAAACAGTTCAGCTTTAGCTGTAAGCAGCACCGGCACAAGGTATTCGACCTTGAAATTCAGAAATTCATATAATGAATAGTTGAACCCGACTGAGGGATAAAAATTTCCCTTACTGATTTTTGTACTTATATTCTGAGTGTATTCTTCAAAATCAGCAGGATCATTGGATACCAGGGTATCTATATGTCTTGTAATATCATAATAATTTCTTTCAGCAGCGGTATAAAAATAATTTAAGCCGGCTTCTATATATATTTTATTTGAGAAATAATATACGGGCGTAGCGATCCGGCCATATATTTCATAATGACTGCTTTTATTATTTTCTTTCAACGTATAAGTGATAATTGAATGCTTTCCTGTGGAAGGCTGAAAGGAATCCCTTTGAATTTGAAAAGAATTAATATCGTCATCAGTACTGAAATCTGATAAGATCTCATACCCAGCATCTATTTCAACATAAGAAAAAGGTGTTTTATTGTTTCTCAATCCCAGTCTGAAACCAATATCGGCTATAATCCCGGAGGTAATAGTACCCTTATCTTTATTTTCCAGGTGAAAGTAGGGGAAAGGTTTTTCTTTGAATAAAATTTCATTCTCATACTTGAAATTATTCTTAAAATAAAATATTCCTGCCTTAACCGCATTTTTCTGTATATAGTCATCTACGTGCATTTTCCTGAGAAATTCAAATAAAGAAAGATCAGAATCCTGCTTATATTTCTGAAGGTAGCTGCCGTTGAACAGGTATGGAAAATTCAGCGCAGATTCAATAGCCTGGTATCTTTCAGGCTGGTCCATTGATGAAGCGTCTGAATATATGGTTCTGAATTCCTCTGATTTTTTATCCATAAGTTTCAGGCTGCCGGATAAATAATTAAAGTTATCATTGTATTGAGATTTTTTTCCTGATGCAATCATGTAAGTGAAATACTGAAGTTTCCCTTCATCGACCGGAAGGCTCACTGAGTCTGTGTATTTATTTATTTCCTCCTGGTACAGCGCAGATAAATTGCTCCTGACTGCGGAAAAGAGTACACCGGGATTAATACCTTCAGCCTTTTTCATTTCCTCCTGTATCCATTTATTACGTGCTTTCCTGAACTTATAATCTTCCGACCTGAGAAGATTATAATAGTTTGAATCGGGATTAGTGATTTTTTCACCGAATCTTTTATCAATGTACATTATATAGTAGTAAACGAGGTCGGGGTTCACACTGGCATAATGACCAATGTTTATATTGACCTGGTTTTTAAAATCTTCATCTTTCATTATCGGTTCAGGCACATAGCCGGAAAATAACGGAAGATAGTTTTGTGAGAAGATCTGAATACTGCTTAAGAGAATAAACAGAATTGCGAATCGAACAGAGATAGTCATAACTCACCCTTGAGGATTTATGAATATAGAGGGATTTCCCCTTGTAATTATTTTACGAAGGTATTTTAAGTACCATCAGGATTACTGCAATTAATGGAGCAATAGTAGCAATGCTTCCCCATAGATTCCACTCTTTAGATACTGCGTCATAAAGCTGCTGATCAAACGGATCTGTTTCTGCTATTTTTAATAGTTTCTTTTGTGCGGGAACGACCTTTGCCATAAATGCCGCTGCGGAGATTATAATCATAATGAAACCCCACATAATCCAGCCGGTCTCAAAAGGAAGATACCCTATTCCCATAGCACCAAACCCAGCCAGGATTAAAAAGGCAACCGCCGGCATCGTAAAGAACCGGTCAGCCCGTATAATTCCTTTTATAGTATGTGCTATTATTTTGGGATCTCCGCTTCTGTCGCCATGATTCTTCCAGAAAACATCTATTACGATGTTTCCCAGGAAAAAAATGACTGCAAAAATGTGAATTAACTTGAAAATCAAATAAGCCATTATAATCTCGTATTATTAGATTCAAATTTGCAAAAATTAGGAAGAAAATCCAACTTCCAATGGGGTTTTAACTAAATGAAAAACCAGGCGTATCATTTTTATTAAAAAGAACAAAAAAGTCCGAATAATAATTTCTATTTTTTTTATATTTGTATATAGATCGTAAAAATTCTGTGAAATATCCTCTTTCCATTTTTAAATAATCCGAATCTGACGGGTTTATCGGGAATAACCCTATAATTTTTTGACTGTATGAATATAAAAGATACTGCTAAAAAAGAGATTAAATGTTTTCATTGCGGAGACGACTGCACAGATGAGAATCTCAGGATAGATGACAGGTTCTTTTGCTGTCTTGGATGCAAAACTGTCTATGAGATGCTGAACGGAAAGCAGATGTGCGATTATTATGCCCTGGAATCTGCACCCGGCATCTCGCCGAAAAACCTTCCTGTTAGAAAATTTGATTACCTCGATGATGCCGAGACGATACAGAAATTAATAGATTTTAAGAATGAAACGATCAGCTCGGTTACTTTCTATATTCCGCAAATGCACTGCAGTTCATGCATCTGGCTTCTGGAAAATCTTTATAAGCTTAATCCCGGTGTAAGTCAGTCCAACGTAAATTTCCTTAAAAAGGAACTTTCCATAAAATTTACTCATGCTAAGATAAGTCTTAAAGAGCTTGTTGAACTGCTTGCATCAATAGGGTACGAACCATTAATACAGCTTGACAGCACCGAAGAGAAGAAGGATGTCCATAGAAAGCATCTTTATTATAAAATAGGTATTGCCGCTTTCTGTTTCGGAAATATAATGCTTTTGAGTTTTCCGGAGTATTTGTCGGTTGATATTAACGACAGTTATTACAGGACGATCTTTGCATTCCTGAACCTCATTCTTGCCCTGCCGGTGTTCTTTTACTCGGCATCGGAATATTTCGGGTCTGCTTATAAAGGTCTCAGGAAAAGAATTGTCAACATCGATTTCCCGATTTCTCTTGGAATAATTGTTTTATTTATAAGGAGTGCTGTTGAAGTGCTGCTGTATAACGGGGCCGGTTATTTTGATTCAATGAGCGGACTGGTTTTCTTCCTGCTTATCGGGAAATTATTCCAGGAAAAAACATATGATACACTGAATTTTGAGAGAAGTTATAAGTCCTATTTCCCGCTGGGAGTAACGGTTAAGAAAGATGGGAAAGAGACATCAGTACCGGTTGCCAGGCTTAAAGTAGGCGACAGAATCACGATACGCAGCAA